>Ga0315277_10007365_pt1 | contig 14289 bp, 4 predicted proteins | sample YL17G05_15_MG_FD_203695 | JGI IMG/M metagenome (GOLD analysis project Ga0315277, IMG submission 203695) | Sediment microbial communities from Yellowstone Lake, YNP, Wyoming, USA - YL17G05_15 | ecosystem: Environmental > Aquatic > Freshwater > Lake > Sediment | place: USA: Wyoming | collected... | reverse complement strand
TGCGAAGGCGGGTGCCGTGGTTTGCGCAGCGTAGCAGGGTGCCGTGGCTTGCGCAGCGCAGCGGAGCAACCACGTTGTTTCTCTGTCTCTTTCCTGGCGGGTGCCGTGGTTTGCGCAGCGTAGCGAAGCAACCACGTCGTCTCCAACCACGTTGTCTTTCTGTCTCCTTCCTGCTATGGTCCTGCCCATGCCCTCTACGCGAATCCATCGCAAGGCGTGGGACAGCGATTGGGCCGTGCACTGCCTGACGTTTTCCACCTTCCGCCGCCAACCATTCTTCCCCGGTACACAAGCTGCCGATTGCTTCCTCCACGCCTTGGCCGACGCCAGACAGGCATGCCCTTTTCATCTGTTCGCCTACGTGATCATGCCCGAGCATGTTCACGTCGTGCTCCAGGCGCTGCCCGGTGTAGCGATGCGCACGATCCTGTGGCGGTTGAAGCGCCCTGTCACCTCCGCGGCACTGGACTGGGTGGCACAGCGCCGCCCTGATTTCCTTGCCCGGATGGCCGACGTCCAACCCTCCGGGAAGGTTGCCCATCGGTTCTGACAACGGGGCGGTGGATACGACCGCAACCTGCGAACCCCCTCCGACGTGCACGAGAAGATCGGATACGTCCACGACAACCCCGTGCGGCGGGGACTGGTCAAGTGCGCCGAAGACTGGCCTTACTCCTCGGACGCCGACTGGATTCTTCGACGCTCCGGGCCCGTCCCCATAGATTGGGCTCACCTGCCCGAACCCGAACTCCGCTGAACCGCACCGTGGTTGCTCCGCTGCGCTGCGCAAACCACGGCACCCACAACCACGCCACCCGCCGGGTGCCGTGGTTTGCGCAGCGTAGCGAAGCAACCACGTGCGAAGCCATTTAGGGTGGGCTGGCTAGCCCACGGAACACGATCATTTGCGGGCTGACGATTCCGTGGGCAAGCTTGCCCACCCTACGCCTGGGCGACGCAGACCCAGCCGGATAGCAGTGCGGAACACGATACCGAAATCAGGGCAAGACGAACAGCGATGAACCGGGATTTACCAACCGACATGACCTTCGACCCGTGGAATTCCAGCCTCAGTTCCCCGTCAAGACCCACCCCCCGTGTCAGGAAAGTCCTTGTTGAATCCCGAAAACAGTTACAATCATGCACAGGCTGCCCATGGCGGTCGTGGGCCAAAGGGGATTACGGTCCACATGGGAAATCCCGGGTCATATGGGAAATGTCGGAACAAGACGGAGACCGGCCATGGTGAGTTCAAGTTGGCTGAGCGTGGGGCTGGCGGTGGGTCTGGCGGGCATGCTCGCTCAGGCGGCGTTGGGGGAGAACATCGTCTTTCCCAAGGACTCGGGCGTCGTTGACCTGACCCAGGCGCCCTATAGTATCAAGGGCGACGGCGCGACCGACTGCACGGACGCGATCCAGCGGGCCCTGAACGAGAACGCCGGCAAGGACACCACCTTCTATCTGCCCAACGGGACCTACGTGGTGTCGGACACGCTGAAGTGGGCCGGCCGGGCGACGCGGAACGTCCTCCAGGGCCAGAGCACGCAGGGGGCGGTGATCCGGCTGAAGGACCGCTGCCCGGGCTACACGAACCCGGCCGAGCCCAAGACGGTGATCAACACCGGGTACTCCCCGCCGCAGCGGTTCCGCAACGCGATCCGCAACGTCACGATCGACACAGGCAAGGGCAACCACGGGGCGATCGGGCTGCAATTCAACGCCTCCAACCAGGGGCAGATGAACACGGTGACGATCCGGTCCGGCGACGGGTCGGGCGTGATCGGGCTGGACATGGGCTACACGGGCGACCCCGGGCCGCTGATGGTCAAGGGCCTGACGGTGGAAGGTTTCGACGTGGGCATCCACACCGCGCACCCGACCGCCGCCCAGACGATGGAGCACATCACCGTCAAGAACCAGCGCGTCTGCGGCTGGGTGAACGACGGCCAGGCGGTGGCGATCCGGGATTTCCGCAGCGTCAACAAGGTGCCGGCGTTCTGGAACAAGCGAGGCAGCAGCATGGTGACGCTGCTGGACGCCCAGTGCACCGGCGTGGAGGGGGCCGCCGACGCGCCCGCGATGATCAACGAGGGCGGCCTGTACGCCCGGAACGTCAAGACGAGCGGCTACAAGCTGGCCATCGATGCCAGCCAAGGCACCGGCCGGAGCGTCCCATCCGCGGAGGCAGCGGAGTACACCTCCCACCCGGCGATCAGCCTGTTTCCCTCTCCGGCATCGTCGCTGAACCTGCCCATCGAGGAAACGCCCGAGATTCCCTGGGACGACCCGAAGGATTGGGTCAGCGTGACGAAGTTCCCACCGAAGGAAGTCACCGTCGCGGCTGAGGCCGGTCAGGGGGGCAAGCCGGCCAAGGCCGACCGGAAGGTGATGGATTGGACCGACAGCATCCAACAGGCGATCGACTCGGGGGCCACCACCGTGTACTTCCCGCGGGACCCCGGGGCCAAGGAGCCCTACCAGATTCTCGGGACGATCCACGTGCGCGGGAAGGTGCGGCGGATTATCGGCATGGAGACCCCGCTGGGGCCCCAGAGCAAGGCCGTCTTCCAGTTGGACGACGGGGAGGCGCCAGCGGTCGTCATCGAGCGGTTTGACCTGCTGTACACACCCACGATATTCCGCACGGCCTCCAAGCGCAGCCTGGTGCTGGAGGCGCTGCACGGCTACCTCGACGTGGGCAGCGGCGGGCGGGTGTTCACCAACGACGTGATCTGTTGCTTGCGCATGGCCGCGGGGGCCAGGATGTGGATGCGGCAGTGGAACACGGAGTACACCGACCAGGAGCGCCACGCCCTGCTGTGGGGCAAGTCGTTGGACGCCAATTCGCACCCGGGCAACCTGAACGACGGCGGGCAGCTCTGGGCGCTGGGGATCAAGACCGAGGGCGACGGCACGCTGCTGACGACGATCAACGGGGGCAAGTCGGAGGTGATGGGGGGTCTGATCTACGCCAACAAGAACTACAACCCGCAGAAACGGGCGTTCGTGGTCCGCGATTCGTCGCTGAGCCTGAGCGTCGGGGAGTGGGTCATCCGCCAGCAGCCGTTCAACATGGTGGAAGAGACGCGCAGCGGCGTGACCAAGCTGCTGACGCCGGGCGTCGCCCCCGGGCGCGGCGGCGGAGGGCTGTACGTCCTGTTCACCGGTTACACGGGCCAGGCCCCGCCCGCCCCGCCGGTCGAGCAGTCTCAGGAATCGCCCGCCGGCAGCGGCCACGGGCTCATGGGCGAGTACTTCACGGGCGAGTTCGAGCAGCGCAAGGAGACCAGGACCGAGGCCGTGGACTGCGAGTGGCAGAAGCAGCCCTCCCTCGCCGGCGCCAAGACCTGCTCGGCGCGATGGACCGGCCGGATCGAGCCCCGCCGCACCGGCATGCACACCTTCGCCATGGACTTCCCGATCTGCCGGCTGGTGGTCAACGGGCAGCTCGTCATCGACGCCTGGCGGAACGGCGCCCGCTACCGCATCGGCCGACTCCTTCTCCAGGCGGGCAAGAAGTACGACATCAAGCTGGAGTGCCGCAGCGGACCTGCCGGCGGCGGGCCTGTCCGCCTGGAATGGCACCCGCCCGGCCAGAAGACCGAGGTCGTGCCCGCCAGCCAGTTGTATCCGCCCGCCCAGCCCGCCGGCGAGGTCAGGCTGACCGCCTCGGCCGGCAGCATGAGCGAGAACGGCGGGAAGGTAACGTTGACGGTGACCCGCACGGGTGACACGAGCAAGGCGCTCACCGTCCGGCTGGCGCCCCGCGTGGACATGATGATGTCGATGGTGATGCGCTACGCGGCGCGAGGCGATGCGATTGAGGGCGAGGACTATCAGCCGCTGCCGCAGAGCATCGTGATCCCGGCCGGGCAGGCCAGCGTCACAGTGGACCTGGTGGCGATCGACGACAAGTTCCCCGAGCCGACCAAGACCGTGGAGCTGGAGCTGGCGGCCGACCCGGACTATAACGTCGCCGGCCCGCCGGTGACGGTGACGATCCTCGACGACGACATGCCCAACCCCGGCACGGGGACGGGGCTGACGGGCGAGTACTTCGCGGGCAAGGACTTCACCGACCGCAAGGCCACGCGGGTGGACGGGAAGATCGACTTCGAGTGGGACAAGAAGGCCCCACTGGCCGGCCTGGACCCGCAGAACGGCTACGCCATCCGCTGGACAGGCCAGGTCGAGCCCCGGTTCTCCGAGGTGTATCGAATCCAGACGCCGATGACCAAGTACGGGGCTTTGACGCTCTGGCTGGACGGCAAGAAGATCATCGAGGTGAGCAATCCTGGCACGGCCCGCGGGGGAAAGCTCGGCGCCGATAGCGGAGGCCTGACCGCCGCCCGCGTCAAGCTGGAGGCGGGGCGAAGGCACGACCTGAAGATCGAGTTCGTGGACCTGAACTTCTACGGCTCGAACGTACACCTGCTGTGGTCCAGCGACAGCCAGTTCCTCGAACCCATCCCTAAGAGCCAGCTCTACCCCGCGGCCGCGGACAAGTGACAGGCCCGGGGCGATGAACGCTTGCAGAGCCCTGGATGCAAGAGACGATGGGACGGTAACGGCTCGCGGGGTCGCGGGCCAACCGTCAATTGGGAAATCCCGGCTAGGAAAGGTGTTATGGTTGTTGTGCCCCCTCGATCCTCCCGGCTTCGTCTGGCCGAGCTTTTCCCGGCCGAGACCATAGCACGGCGTAAGTCTCTGCTCGATCGCTTCTGGCGCGGCGAGAACCCCGGCCGCCCCATCATCGCCGCCAGGAGCTGGGGCGCCCAGCCCCCGGGCGATCCGCTGGATCACCCATTTGACACCTTCCTTCGCCGCACGCTCTCGGCGTTCCACGGACCCGACTGCGTGCCCTCGTTCAGTTGCTGCGGTGGCACCTGCACTCTCGCGTCGGCCTGGGGCGGCAAGGTCACTCGCACTCCCGACGGGAAGGTCTGGATCGAACCGGTCGTGCGCCAGAGCGAGGATGTCCACCGACTCCCTCGGCCCGAAGTGCTGGACGGCCTGCTGGGCAAGGCCGTGGAGGACTATCAACGGTTTCTCGGTTCAGTGGATGGGTACCTTCCCCCGCACATCTGCGACCCTCAGGGCCCCCTGATGACCGCGGGAATGCTCTGGAAGCAGGACGACTTCATCGTCGCGATGTTCGATCGCCCCAAGGAAGTCCACCATCTCCTGTCGCTGGTGACGGATCACATCATCGCCATGTATCGCTACTTCCGCACGCAGCACAAAGACGCGAACACCAACTGCTACCCCGGGACGTGGATGCCCCAGGACCTGGGCGTCGGCTTGGTGGAGGACTTCTGCCACCTGCTCTCGCCCGACCTCTATGAGGAGTTCGGCCTCCCGTATGTGAACCGCATCTCGGATACCTTCGGCGGAGTCTTCGTTCACTGTTGCGGCGCCTTCAAGCAGCACTGGCCCGCCTTCCACAAGATCTGCAATCTCCGCGGCCTGGACACGATGTATCCCTTCAGCAAGCCCGAGGAGGTATTCGCCGAGTTCCCCGCGGTCGTCCATTCGATGGGCATCGACTACGCCGAGACGCAGCGGAACTTCAGGGACAAAGGCTCCGACGGTTGGCTGGAGTACCTGCTTCCGCGCATCCCGCGCTGCCTGCGCTGGCAGTTCGTCGTCAACGTGGATGAGCCCGGCTCCCTTTCGCGGCAGCTTAGGCTGATTGAGGAGAAGTGGCGAAGGCAATAGGGCCGGCCGCGCGAGGGTGCGGCCACGCACGGCACTCCAACGCCGTGTAGCCGCTGAATTCCTACCAGGGCGCTTGACAACTCCGACCTTCGTGATGTAGTATTGCCTGTTGATATCACGTTGTATCAGCCAATGGAGGCGCTTCCCGATGGCAGTAACGGTCAAGGAAGTGGCCGCGCGCGTCGGGGTGTCCGTCCCCACGGTCGTTCAGGCGTTGGGCGGCCGGGGAAGGCTTCGCCCCGCAACCCGGCAGCGGGTCCTGCGAGCGGCACAGGAGCTCGGCTACAAGCCCCACAGTTCCGCCAGGGCGATGCGGGCGGGACGTTGCGGTTGCGTGGCGCTGCTGCTCAGCACGTCTCGCTCTCACAGTCTCCTTCCCGATTATCTCCTGGACGGGATACAGTCGGTCCTGGTGGAGGGCGACATGCACCTGACCGTCGCCTCGCTGCCGGACGAGAAGCTCACCAGTGAGGGGTTCGTGCCCAAGCTGCTGCGGGAGTGGGCTGCCGACGGCATGCTGGTCAACTACAACGCCCGGATTCCCCAGCGGATGATCGAGTTGATCGCGGAGAGCCAGACCCCCACGGTGTGGATCAACTCCAAGCACCACGCCAACTGCGTGCATCCCGACGACCTGCGGGCCGGGGCGGAGGCGACGCGGGGCCTGCTGTCGCTCGGCCATCGACGCATCGCGTTCGTCAACTACACGACGGGGTACGCCGAGACGCCCTGGCACTATAGCGCGATCGACCGCCAAGCCGGTTACGAGCAGGCGATGCGGGACGCCGGGCTGCCGCCCCGGAGGATCTCCGACGCGGCGGCGGTCCGGCAGGAGGATTTCATCCCCTTCACGCGGGAGTGGCTGGCGGGGGCGGAACGCCCGACGGCCGTAATCCCGTACAGCCCGCGGGACGCGAGGGTGGTGCTGGCGACGGCGCTGCGCCTGGGTCTGCGCGTTCCCGAAGACCTGTCGGTCGTGACGTTCACCGACGCGCCCTTCGCGGACATGGGCTGGAAGGTCTCCGCGATGCTCATCCCCGGGTTCGACATCGGGCGTGCCGCCGCCCAGTTGCTGCTGGAGAGGATCGAAGACCCCACGAAGGAGCTGCCCCCCCAGGCGGTCGCGATGCACTGGGAGCCGGGACAGACGTGTTGCCCGCCGTCTCCGTAGCGGCCGGGGAATCGGGCGGAAGTCCGGCGATGCCGGCCTGTCCCGCGGAGAGCGAAAGGCGACGCGCGATTGCGCGTTGTTGAAGATGGGACACTACCAAGAGAGGTCGTTCAAAAGGAGTTGGGCCATGCATACGCACAGAGAATATTCCCGTCTTGTTCTGTCTTGTGGGATCGCGGCGTTGATCGTCCTGGCTGCCGCAGCCGCGCCCATGCCCGCGGATACGTACATCTGGACGGGCGGCGCGACGGGCAACTGGTCCACCACCGACGCCAACGGGTGGAACACGGGGGACCCGAACCGGTATCCCCAGATCGCGGGCGACATCGCGCGGTACAGCGGCGACAGCAACGCCCTGACGACTCTCGACGTGGCCGCCACCGTGGGCACGCTCCAGTACACGGGCAGCGGACTATGGGTCATTGAGAAGGGCGCCGACGCCAACGCGCTGACAATGGACGGGACGGGGTTCGTGACGATCGCCACCGGCTCGACTGGCGCGCTGAACGTCAACCCCGACATCGTCCTCAATCAGAACCTGTCGGTCTCGGCGTCCGGCGGCTCGACGATCACGATTGCAGGGGCCATCTCGGGGACCTCGCGGAGCCTGACCAAGACCGGTTCGGGGTCGCTCGTGCTGACAGGCGCCGACTCGTACAGCGGTTCCACGACCATCCGGGCGGGGACGGTGACCCTCAGCGGGACTAGCGGCGCCCTGACCGGCACCAGCGGGACCACGCTCTATACGGGCGGGGTCCTGACGCTCTCCAACAGCGCCGCCGCGAACAACACCGACCGCCTGGTCGGCGGGCTGACCAGCTACGGCGGGACGTTCAACTTCACGCACACGGCGGGCGATGCCAACTACGCCGAGAACATCGGCGCCCTGACGCTTAACGGCGGGTCGCTGAAGTTCAACACCAGCCAGGCCGCGGCGAACTTCACGTCGGCGGTGACGGTCTCCTCGATCACGAAGAACGCCGGCGGGACGGTGCTGTTCAGCGGGACGGGCCTGGGCGCCGACACGCGGAATCAGGTCCTGATGACCACCGCGCCGACGCTGACCAACAGCATTCTGCCTTGGGCGATCACCTACAACGGCACTCGCTATGACTTCGCCACGCACGGGGGCAACGGGACGAGCATCGCGCCACTCCCTGCGGGGAGCTACAACACGGGCGCGGAGACGACCTGGGTCGCCGCGTCGAACGCTCGGCCGACCGCGGACCAGACGATGGCGGCCGGCCGGAGCCTGAACACGCTGACCCTGGATGACACGATTGACCTGCTGGCGCCCGGCGGGGACCGGACGCTCACGTTCACCGCAGGGGCGGGCGGGGTCCTCCAGACGGGCGGGTCAAGCACGATAACGAGCAGCGGGACCAACGACTACATCCTGGCGTTCGGGGGCACCGAGGGCGTCTTCCACGTAATCGGCACGCTGACGTTCCTGCGAGGCAACACGAACGCCATTACCGGCACGGCCGGTGTGACCAAGACGGGCCCGGGGACTCTGATCCTCGGTGACACTACGACCAATTTCGCGAGCAGCAACAGCGGGGCGCTGACGATCAACGAGGGCAAGGTTCGTGCGGTGGGTAGCGGCACGTCCACGTTGGGCGCGGGCACGCTTGTGTTCAACGGCGGAACGCTGGAGATGGCCCACACGGCCAACCTGAGCTACAGCCGGAATACGACGGTGAACGCCGACTGCAACGTGGTTTCCGACCGGTCCTCTTCCGGGGCCGGCGTGACTTACACGCAGGGCACGCTTACCATCGCCGGTCAGACGCTGAACGTGGCAGGCGGGTCCAATGTCAACAGCGGCACGGCAGGGGTGACCTTCTCGACAACCACGGTCAGCGGAAGCCCCACGCTCAACGTTACCAACCCGGGCGCGGGCGGGACGACACGGCTCACGCTGGGTGCCGTGACCGCGGGGACCAACCAGATCGTCAAGACCGGAAACGGTGACCTGGCGTTCACAGGGGCGGCCGGAACGTGGTCCGGCGGGGTCCGCCTGAGCGCCGGGACGCTCCGGGTCGGCAACGCCAGCGCCCTGGGGACCGGCACGCTGGTCATGGCCCCCGGCACGACGCTGACGGCGAACACGGACGCCGCCTACACGCTGACCAGCCCGCTGGAGATGCAGGGGGACGTCTCCTTCGGGACCGCCGGTTACACCACCACGCTGATCCTGAACGGGGCCGTCACGGCGCTGACGAGCAACCGGACGATCACGGTGCTCAGCGGGACGGGCGGGGTGACCCTCGGCGCGACCATCTCCGGGGACGGGTTCGGCATCACCAAGGACGGTCCCGGCACGTTGAACCTGAACGCGGGCAACCTGTACACAGGAACGACCAAGATCGTGGCCGGGACGCTCGCGTCGAACAGCAGCCTGGGTTTCGGCAATACCTCCTCCGCCATTCAGCTCGGTGACGCCAACGGGACGGCCAGCACCACGCTGAGCTACTCCAGCGGCAGCCCCCTGACGCGCTCCATCACTGTCGGGCCTACCGCCGACGGCAACAGCTACATCGCCGGCAACGGCCAACTCACCGGGACCATCACGCTGAACAAGAATCTGATCCTGAACGGGACCAACACCATCTCCGGCCCGATCAAGGGCCCCTACTCGGTCATCAAGGAGGGCACTGGTCAGGTGATCATGACCACCACGGACGCCAACTATGCCGGCGCCATCGTCCGGGCCGGGACGCTGCTGGTCCGCAGCACCACCGCCCTTGGGGCGGCCACTGCCACAGCGACCGTCAACGGCGGGACGTTGTTCATCTCCTGCGACGCCGGGAATGCCCCCACGACGGACCTGACGAACGTGACGGTCAACGCCGGCGGGACGCTGAAGCTCTCCACCGAGACCAGCAGCGGTAACGCCGACTTCACCGGCACCTGGCCTACGGCGCCCATCCTGGGGACGGTTCAGGTGGGAAAGGGGAACACGAACGCCGCGGCGGACGGTAACGGCCCGACGTTCGGTGACGGCGGGACGCTGCGCAGCGGCAGCACCAACGGCGGCAATTCCTTCTTTGACCCGATCTTCCTCACCTCGCCGGGCTCCGGAACGGCCATCTGGAACGTCTTCGTGGACTATGGCTCCAGCGGCTACCTGGACGCCAACGCCCCCGTCACGGAGTTGACCGGCAAGAGCTTCCAGCTCGTCAAGACGGGGATCGGCTACCTCAACCTCCGCACCGCCAACACGTACAGCGGGGGGACGGTCGTCAGCGCGGGCGGGGTCCGCGTCCTGGATGCCAACGGCCTGGGCAGCGGAACGACCAGGGTGCTCGGCGGGGCGAACCTGAGCCTCGCGGCCGACACCGCCCCGACGTTCGGGACCGACTCGAACGGCGTCGTCGCCATCGACCTGGCGGGTTTCTCCGCGAGCAACTTCCAGGCGATCGTCGGCTCCAACAGCAAGGTGTTCACCGGCGCGACTGCCACGAACTACACGTTCACGGGCGCCTGGCTGGCCCCCGCCCCGGACGACGTCTACCGCCTAGGAGGGAGCGGGACCGGTTCGACCCTCGCTGGCAGCGGGGGGATGCTGACGATCACCAACGGCGTCCTGGTCGACGCCAACGCGACTCCGCGGTCGCTGATCGTCGCCCCCGGCTGGGGCGTCGCCAGCACCGTCGCCTTGGGCAAGGCCAACTCCTACAGCGGGGGGACCAGGGTGAACAACCTCGGCACGCTGATCGGCAGGGAGAGCGGGGCGTTCGGATCTGGCACCGTCACCCTCGCCAACGGCGCGACGCTGAAGTTCGACACTGCCGCCCAGACCCACGGCAACGCGATCGTCCTGGACGGCAACGCGACGATCACGGCGGTGGATTACGTCGGCAGGCTCAACGGGAGCATCTCCTACGGGCCGTACGCCCTGACGATAGCGGGCGACTCCAACAACGTCGGGGCCGTGGTCCTGGGCGCCAACGCGACCGGCACCGGTCCGACATTCATCGCCAGCGGCGCCCTGGGCATCAGCGACATGAACCAGGTCGCCTCGGGGAACCTGAGCATCACCGGGGGGGCGCTGGTCCTGGACGGGATCTCCTGGGCCGGGCTCACCGCTGCCCGCTCCTACGGCACGGGCGCCGGCCAGTGGCAGTGGAACAGCGGCGGGATTGCCGCGCGAACCAGCACGCTGGCGATCAACAGCACCCCCGGCGGGCTGAGCTGGGACCGGAGCTTCACCCTCGGCTCACCGGCCAGGGACGCCAACGGGGCTCTCTACGCCAACGCGCGGGTGGACCTTCAGCAGGACATCACTCTCACGGCCGTCCGGACGATCACCGTCGCCGCGACCGGGCCTGGCCCATATGGCGCCGCCGGGACGGGCGTCACGAACATGATCTCCGGGAGCATCGCCGGCAGCGGGGTCCCGCGGTTCGCCGTCACCGGCGCGACCCGGACGACCGGGGCGGTCGCGGAGATCGTCCTTGCCGGAAGCAACAACAACTGGACAGGCTCGGACTCGGTCACCAATGACTCGATTGTCTCCGCGGGGCCTGGGGGCCTCCTGTTGGCGCGGGGGCAGACTCCCATGTTCGTGCGGTTCGCCGATTCCAACGCCTTCCCCCACGGCAACGGCGGGCAGGCCGCCTGGCTCGCAGCGGACTACCGGACCAGCGGGTCCCCGGCGACGAACAGGTACTGCGGGGGGTTCCTCCTGACCAGCAGCCCGTCCAACAGCGTGTACACGCTTCCGGCCGGGTATAAGTTCATGCTCGGCAGCACGCACCCCTCGCAGTGGCCCGGCTCCGTTGTCCTCGGGTCCACCAGCGACGACGGGACGCCGGGAAAGGCGACCCTGTCCAACTCCAGCGTGGTCCTCATGTGGGGCTGGAACACGAACCAGCAACCCACGGGCCTCCTGGTCCGCGACGGCGAGTTCATCCTGGGCGATTCCGCCGGTCCTGTCACGTTCGAGCTGGGCCAGCGGATCGACGCAAACGTGCGCCCCGACTCCTACCAGGACGGCGCCTTCTCCCGCGAGCCGCTGGTCAAGCTGGGGTCCGGGGCACTAGTGCTCCGGAACGTGGTCTATAAGCTCCCGTTCGCCGGGACCGACGCCACGCAGTACGTTACCTACCAGGTCGGCAACAGCGTCGGGAACGGGACCTATGAGGGCGCTATCCGCGAGACCGGCACCGACGCAAACAACTCGCTGGTCGGGCTGAAGCTGATCCTCCGCGGTGGTGTCATCGAGATGGGCGGGGGCAGCTTCAGCCGCACGTTCAGCAGCACGCTCAGCGCCACCGCGATGGACTGGGACGGCGTGGGCGGTGGCGGGTTCGCCGCGATCGGCGCCCTGCGGACCGTGAACATCAGCAGCTTCACCTGGGGCGGCGGGTCCGGGAGGATCCAGTACGCCTCCCCGCTTATCTTCGGTTCGCCCAACGCGGACAACACCGTGCGGATGGACAGCAACATCAACCTGAACGGCGGGGTTCGCACCATCGCCACTATACGCGGGACGGGCTCCGTTCCCGAAGGCCTGATCGCCGGCGTGATCTATGGCAACTCCGCCTCCGGGCTCGTCCTGGACCGGATGATGACCCTCCAGGGCGCGCCCATGACCCCTGGCACGCTGGCGCTTTCAGCGCAGAACACGTACGGCGGGCCGACCACTATCAACGCCGGCACGCTGCGCCTGGACACCAACGGCACGCTGCCGGCCGGCACGCTCGTCACGATCAACGCCGCGGGCGTCCTGGACGTCAACGCCAAGACGCAGACCATTGCGGGTTTGACCGTGAACGGGGGCAGGGCGGACGTCGGAACCGGGGCGCTCACCATCGGCCCCCTGAACATGACCGGCGGGCTCGTGCGGACCACATCCGGGCTGGTGACGCTCGCCGGCAATGCGACGGCGACGTCGCTCGATTCCAACGCCGCGCGGATCGACGGGAGCCTGTCCCTGGGCGGCGGGACGCGGACGTTCAACGTCACCCGCGGGACCGGATCGGCCGCCAGCGACCTTCTCATCTCGGCGGCCATCTCCTCCGGCGGGCTGAGCAAGACCGGCAGCGGCATCATGGAGCTGACCGGCGTGAACACGCACGCCGGCGGGACCACCATCGGCGACGGGACCGTCCTGGCGGAGTCCACCAGCGCCCTGGGCACCAGAGACGTGACGGTCAACGGCGGCATCCTGAAGGTGTTGGACGCCAACGCCTTCTCCTCCGCCTCGCAGAAGGTGAACGTGAACTCCTCCGGGTACCTGGAACTGGCGGCGGACGCCAACGGGCTGCCGCTGAACCCTCGGCCGGCGATCAACGTCAACGCCTTCGGGGCGATCGGCGGGAACCTGAACGGCGCGGTCTATTACGCGGCCGATCCCAACAGTGTCAACGTCAAGCTGAACGAGAACGCCATCTTCGTCGCGGCGGTCTCGACCAACGAGCCGAACCGCGCCCTGCTGGGAATGACCCCCTCCACCAGCCCCTACCTGTACAAGGGCGTCTCCACCGACCTGGCCAGCCTGACCGTCGGCGACAACGGAGACGCCAACGATCCCGGCAACATCTACAAGGGCGCGGCCCTGGGTCCCTGGTCGGGGACAGGCGCGTTCGGGGCCACAATCCTGGTGGCAGACCCGAACCAGCCGCTGGAATTGTGCGTCTCGGCGGCGGTGACCTTCGGAGGTCCGGCCAACGGCGGGCAGATGGGCATGACCACCAACACGCTGGACGCGAACTACGGCGTGATCATCTACGGTTCGGGCAACGTCCGCCTGGACTCACCCGACGCCAATGACGTCACCGGGCGGGCGATCAACTATCCGTTGATCACCCGGATCGGCGACGCGACCACGCAGAACAAGGTCCTGATGACGCTGGTGGACGCCAACGCGCTGGCCCCGGAGCAGACCCTGGTGATCACCGACGGCATCGTGGTCACGGACTCCGCCAACGCGACGTGCGGCCAGGCGGTGGGCGGGACGATCAAGGTCGGTTCCGGCGCGACGTTCAACCCGGCGCAGGACCCCAACGCCGGCAAGGTGCTCAACAAGGGCACGGTCATCATCCAGAACGGCGCGGCCATGTACGTGACCCACACCGGGCTCTTCACCGGCGGGGCCAGCCTCACGTTCAACTCCGGTTCGACGCTGGTCCTGGACGGGAACATGGCGACCGACGCCAACTGGTTCCCGGTCGGACCGGACGTGGTGCTGGCGGGCGCACACACCTTCACCGGCGCGGGCCTGCTGTTCGCCCAGCGCCTCACCACGACCGCGGGCAGTTCGGCCACCGTGAACGGCGGCGCCGGCCTGCACGCCACGGCGGGCGCCGGCAGCGTCATCCTGTCGGCCATGCCCGGGCGGACGCTGGACATCAGCGACACCTTCATCACCGACTCCAACGTCCAGATCGGCG
>Ga0315277_10007364_pt1 | contig 14289 bp, 15 predicted proteins | sample YL17G05_15_MG_FD_203695 | JGI IMG/M metagenome (GOLD analysis project Ga0315277, IMG submission 203695) | Sediment microbial communities from Yellowstone Lake, YNP, Wyoming, USA - YL17G05_15 | ecosystem: Environmental > Aquatic > Freshwater > Lake > Sediment | place: USA: Wyoming | collected... | reverse complement strand
AACCAAACCAAACTTCTGAACGGCAGCTGATTTAACTGCGTGTGGAAAAAGAAGCCAAGGCAGTATACTCGGTTCAGCGTATAGTGCGTTATTGCAGTATTCAAGAAGGGTAGGAAATAATCAATACCATAATAGGGTACGTATATAGGTAGTATCGGAATCGAGTATACGCCTTTCAGTTGTAGACAAAAGGACAACGTTTTAGAATGCGTAATGCTTCTATTGTCTGCTAAGGTTGATGAGTTTTTGTCAAGAAGAGAAAAGAAAGCTGCAGGTTTAGAGCAGCATAAAAAACTACAGAGAGAGAAAGACCAGGAAAGAAAACAGAAAAGGCAGGTTTCGCTTCCTGCAAAACATTCGAAAGGCAAGAAATAGGCGCTTTTGGATTTGGGAACTAAATTTTAATCATGCACAATAAATGGTTTGAGGTGAAAAACAAGAATGGGAAAAAAGAAGAAGAAGGGACATAAGAAACAGAAATAGGAGCGCGCGCAAATCTATTCACCTTTTTTTAGAGTGCCTACGATGAATCTTTCGAGTTTTTCGATTACTTCGCCTATAAGTCATTTTTCAATCTTCTTTGTTTTCTTATTTCACCATTCCGATGATTATCTCGTAGAATGTTGAATTGTTCATAGTGCTTAATAATTATTCCCGTGCGCGGGGTAAAGTTTTATCCAACCAACCATGACTAACCTCCAAACTCGGGCGGCTATCTTATTGCTCTTTTTAGAATTCTCCATCCAACCAAAAACAAAACAGCGACTGTCAGCGACACCAATAGGGTTATGCTCAGCAAATAAGAATTGTAGCCTATCACCTGAAAAATGAAATAGAAAATGACCTGCAATGCAATTGCTACACAAATCCCCCAAACAGCGAGTTTGAGAACAGTAGCGATGCTCATGTCACTTGTCCTCTATCGTTCAGCTTCTCGTCTTACCTATATGATTTGTGAATTCAGCCTACTCAGTGTGTGTTTGGGATAAAACTTTACCCTTGTGTGTGGATACCACGACGACGACCACACAAGCAGAGGTGTGTTGTATGCTTGTGCTACTAGCACGAGAACCTGCCCTGCCGTGGAAGAAGAGGTAGGCAGGGGCAGGCAGGCACATTAACCCCCCATAAGCCCCCCTTGCGAAGGGGGGCACGGTTAAGTACGCCATACTATAGTAAGAGAACGTACTAAGTACGCCGGCGAACCTAGCTTAAGTACGCCGGCGAACTAGAGGCTGAGGGCTGTTCATGGGCTTGTCAGGGGCAGGGCAAAAGAGGGTAGAAATGGCTAGTTTTAGTCCAGGAAGTCTTGATTCCAAGAACAACGATAGATTTACCCAGAAGGCACATAGAATGTCTGAGGAAAAGACATCAGAGAAAGAAGAAAAACGAAAGTATGCTACAACTGCTTATCCCAAGTATAGTCTAATGGATGCATTAAGAATCGCTCAATCCATAAAAGATAATAGTGCAGGAAAACCATTTGACAGGTTGGATTTGGCTAAATCCCTCAAATATTCACCAGCAACAGGCATTTTCAGAATGTTGATAACGGCTTCAAGTCGCTACGGTCTAACTGTGGGAAACTACAATGCCAAAGAAATATCACTTACTTCCTTAGGAAGGTCTATAATGTATCCACGAAATCCCGAAGAAAAGGCAGACGGATTGAAGAAGGCACTTTTCAATATAGACCTCTTCAAGCGGTTCTTTACAGATTACGAAAACAACAAACTTCCAGACGTGGAATATCTGGCAAATACACTCAACAGAACTTATGGAATTCCAACTGAAGATTGTGCAGATTGCTATAAGATGATAGTCAAGAATGCAGAAGAGTTGAAAATACTCGATGATATCAGTGGCGCTAAATGGATTCACTTGAGCAAACTATCAAAAGCTGAAGTCAAACCAACTATACTACTACCTCCTTCAGGTGAGGGAGAAGAGCCTTCACCTGTCATAGAAGAAGAGAAACCTCTGCCTATTGCTCCTCCATCTTTTCCGAAAGTGGAAAAACCTATCGTGTTTATCTCTCACAGTCAGAATGCAACAATAGTAGACCAGCTTAAGACCATCCTAGATTTTGGCGAGTTCGATTTCAAAATAGCAGAAGAAACAGAGACAACAGCAATACCAATTCCAGAAAAAGTCTTTGGCTTGATGAGACAGTGCAATTGTGCAATAATAAATATCAGTGCAGATGAGCAGGAGAAAAAGCCTGATGGGACCTATGGAGTTAATGCAAATGTCTTAACTGAAATAGGTGGAGCCTTCCTGCAATATAATAGGAAAGTCATTCTATTGGTTGACAAACGGGTTCAGCTACCTTCAAACCTTCAAGGACTTTACCGATGTGAATATGAAGGCGATGAGCTTGCATTCTCAACATATCTAAAACTACAGAAGACTCTTGCAGAATTTAGGAAGGGCTAGTCTCTTGGTTTGAATAGAAGACACTTCTATCAGTCTTTTTAAGCCAGTTTGCAGTTTGCTTGGACTGCGGCTCTTCCTCAGACGCTATGTCCAATACTCTCCAAATTTCTCTTTATTTCTTCACCGAGTTTTTTCTCTTCTTTCAGTTGCTCTGCAAGCTCATTGTGAGCCTACTTTTGAAGGTGGTGTTGTGGCGCCTCAGAATCAATTTAATGTCAAATCATCTTGGGAAAAAAGAACCGAACTTAAATCCCTTCATACTGACGTGATATCATCATAGGCGCCATGATTATTTCGGCTTTCACCAGCTAAGTCTTATGAGAAACCGTTGAGTTAAAGCTCGCTACCCAAGGACGGACTGCTTTATGCTGCTATAGGCAATTAGGGCTATTCTTCCAGAAAGAAGCGCGCGCGCTCACGATTTCTCAGTCATCGAGAGCGTGAACAACCTTAAGGCTGAAGATATGCCTACTTTTAGAAGGAGACTGATGGCAATCGAAGGACATTGTTCAGACAAATACTTCAACCAGATTTTCAGTTTGTTACCTGAAGGACTGAGACCTGAGCGTAGAAAGACGTTCAAAGCCTATGACGGAATGAACAACATCTTCAATCTGGCGTATGAGGTATTGCGCGCGCGATAGGTCCACCTACTCGGGTAGCACCCGCCTCAAAAAGCGGATCCAGTTTTCCCCGAGTATGTTGGAAGCATCCACATTGCTCAAGTCACGGGCAAGCACCGCGCCAAGTTTCTGAAGGTCTGCTACCGTGTCAATCTCCCGTGGAGTGGATTCGTTTCCAAAGCCACCGTCAAAATCGCTGCCAATCGCCGCATGGAGAGTATCCCCCGCGAGGTCACATACGTGTCTTATGTGACGCACAACGTCTTCGAGCCCCACCGCGTCCTTTCCCGCCTTCTTGTCCCAGCCAGCTCGGAGAAAGCGGTTGTAGACCACGGTGCCGATCACGCCGTCTCGCGCGACCAATGCGCGAATCATCTCATCGCTCAATTGTCGGTCCGTGTCGACAAAGGCACGGCAGTTCGAATGGCTGGCCATCACCGGGCCATGAAAGAGGTCAAGTGCCTCGAAAAAGCTTTGCTCAGCCATGTGGGAAACGTCAAGCACCATACCTGCCCTTTCCATCTCGGCAAGCATCTCCTGGCCTAATTGCGACAATCCGCCAGGTGCACCCGTTCCACCCGCATATCGTGTCTTGCCCCAAGAGGTTCCGACAATCCTGACTCCCGCGTTAAACCATTCCGACACCTCGTTAGGTTGCACTACGGGATCGGCACCTTCCATCAGCACGACAAGGCCAAGCCGAGGGTCCGGAGAACTGATCACACGGTCCAGATCCGCTCGCCGGGTGATCAGTGTAACACGTGGATCAGAGGCTATGGAGATATAGTACTGGAGCTGCTCCCAAGCCTGATCGTGAGCCTGTTGTGGATTGGAGTACGTCTTGCCCAATGCTGCTCGGTCTGGACGATCTGGTGCCACATACAGTGTAGCAAACACAATCCGCACGTTGCCTAGCATCAATTCAGGGTATCCGACCGTCGCACTTCCCTTGCCATGGGCGGGCTGGGGGCCCTCTCGGGTTCGCTTCTCTGCGACACTCTCGAATAGATCTCGGTTCAGGGCGAGTCGATTCCACGCGATGTCTTCGTGACCATCCACAACAATTGGTGACGGCATTGATTCCTCCGTATTTTATTTTACCACGGTCGATAGGCTTTGTCAATAAGAATATTTTTAAAGTTTTCCTAATTTGCAAATTTGCTGAAAGCGTGTTCGCGCGCGCTATGTGAATATAAACTAAAGCGGACATGACATACGTATACATAAAAATGCAATGCAGTATAATTGATTAGAATTCTTTAGGTTTGGGGGTAAAGTTTTATCCCAAACCCAAACCCAAAATCATTTCTTGCCTAACGGCTTGTATGATAGAATCGCGCGCGCCAAGTCAGAAAGTTGAACAAGAAAAAAGGCGGGTAATGAAGAAATTCTTGTTTAGTCATCTATTTTGAAGCGACTTCAAATTCCACTTTCAATGGTATTGGTTCCTTGAACATTGACAGCACGGGACAGTTTGCTTCGGTTCTTCTCCAAGCGGCCTCTAACAGCTCCTTTCTTGCAGATGCGCAGACTTTGGTTCTGATCGTCACTGCAGTCAGTATTGGTGAGTCAGCTGGTTTTTCAGCTTCTACGACAGCCTCGACCTTGCTGAGTTCGATTTTGCTCTGTTTGCAGACATCGGCGAATATTGTCACGGCGCAGTCTGCTAGGGCCATTAGAGCCAATTCAATAGCTGTGGGGCCTGTGTCGTTCCCGCCTGCGGGAATGGAAAGGTCGCAGACTACACTGTGTGTTCTGGAATTGTCAATGACCGTGCGAACGTTTTCTATCCATTTGGCTGTAGTTTTGTACTTCGGCATTTTGTTCACCAGAAACAGTTTCTACACATCTGACAAATTAAGAGTTACGCACGCTGATCGATCGATCGACTCTCCTACTCTCTACTATACACGCATAGACATACGTATACACACAGACAGACAAACAGACACACAACCAAAAAACAAGCCGTTTGACGGGCTATCTGGACCGTTTCTTCCTGTACCTACTTTTCTCAGAGAAGAAGTCGACAACCCTAGTCTTTTTGTCGAATCTGGCATAGTGTTTGGCTCCAGCCGGAATTAGATACTCGGTGCCTTTCGTGCAGATCATGGATTTGCCGTCAATAATCAAGTCCATTTCTCCGTCAATCACCATGCCCCACTGAGGGTACCCATGCGTGTGCTCGGGTACGGCTGCAGAAGTCTCCATTTCGAAGAAGACGAGTTGAGTTTTCTCGCCCTGCAAGATCCATGCTCTGATGCCTCTGAACTGAATGTCTGCTTCTGGTAGAGACGTTATCACTTTAGGATAGCCTGAGTCCAGTTGATCTCTGGCTCGTTTCAAACTATCACCATTCCTGTTCGATGTCCACTCGTTTCACAAAGAAAAAGTTTTCTGGTATGGATAAAACTTTATCCCCAAACCCAAACCCCCGTGTGCTCGCGCATGCACGCGTGCGCGCGTGCGTGTGCATTCGGTCGGTCGGGGACGGAAAAAACAACTAAACAAAAGATCTGCTTTGAACATTGTTAATCTAAAAATCTTTGGATTTCTTTGTTTAAGCTAAGCTATTCGCGCGCTCGTTGTAGTTTTTCTAGCACGCCAAGTTCTACTTCGCGACTTTCAAATTTCCCCTTTTTCTCCATACTCCACAACGCTTTTTTCCTAAAATGTGCAAGATCTTCTTCACTTATTCTGCAGAAAAATTCTTCTATCCTGAGAAACTCGGTTGTTGCATTATATTCTTCTTTTGGTTCCAGTTCGCTCATTCTTTGGGCATAGAAGACTTTGCCACAAGGAACTACAACAACAAGAATGGATTCGTTCCAGAACTCCTTGTAGTTGTCAATCAGTTTCTTATAGATCAGAACTCTCGTTTCCTTGGGAGCTCTTCTCATCTTCACCTCGACTAGAAAAAGATCCTTTTCGGTCTCATCGTAAACAAGCAAATCAGGACAAGATCTGATCCTGCGAACAGTTCTGGAGTTTTTTGTTTCCGTGTCGGTTAGTTTCTTTTTGACGTCTACGAATGGACCTTCATAACCATATGGATAAACCACGTAGCCAGATTTTTCTAACATTATCTTTACAAGTTCTTTTATTGCAGCACCTTCAAGAAGGTCATCATGGTATTTGCTACTTGCAGACATTTCTCTCGGCATGTTGTCTGTTTTGACTTATACTTAATGATATTGACTTACAAATATGGATGCAAACTGAGCTTCGCGCACGCTATTATCTCTTACAATTACAATTACACACAGTTACAATTACAGACACAATTATGTGTAGTCGTTCGGAAGCATTTTAAGGGCTTCTCAAAAAATCTGCTACAAGATTTCGGAGTTCAGCGATCGTCATATAACCTTTTAAAGATGCACCCTGACTGAGCATAAGGGACACAGTTTCAGGAGGCGGCTCCCTTCTTTCATCTTGTGCCATGAATACATACAGCTCTCGCTTGTCACGAAGATTGGATGTTCTCACAGTCTCAACGAAGTGTCCATTACCCAAGGTTACGTCAAAAATAAAGTACCGACATTGGTACAGAAGTCTAATAGTGTCGTCTCTTGTGCGTTCCCTAGGCATGCCGAAATCGCGAGCTATGATAGGCTGAAAACCTAAACTCTCAACGACCATTTCTATTTCTCGTAGAACAGGCAGCAGAGTGTATTTTCCACCGATGAAAACTCTTTTTTCTATTTTTGCAGGTGGAGTGTCAACTGAATACTTGAACTCCAAGGTCTCTATACTTACGGTAATAGACGAGCTTGCGTCGCTCGCTCCAGACAATAGTCTTGACGCCTCTATGAGCTATTTGCCAAAGCCAAAGATGTGATCGTACCGTCTATTTTTCCAGAGCAGTGAGAGTTAGAGTCAACTCGTCTCCAACAGTGATGTTAAGTTTCTTAACTTCTGCTTTGTTAATAATTACACTACCATTGAATTGTTGAGGTCCTTCAAGCATAGTGAAATTCACCGTGATAAGCTCATAGGGTGGACCTGAAGCCATTGAAAGGCTGTTAACCCTTATTCTCTTAGATATTGGTTCTGACATAGATTCCTACACCTTCTATGCCTAGATTTTCTTTCCCTCACTTAATAGTCTTTTCATAAAAGAAAAGTTCAGCTTTTTACTCTCTGTGTCTGTCTGTCAGTCAGAAACCAGATAGAAGATTCTTCCATAGACCTATAAATGAACCGAGATTCTCGTTTCTATTGAAAGGAGAATGGAGAAATGAAGACCAAAACCGTAAAGATAGCCCTAGAAGGCTACGGTTCATATTTAGGCATGGAAAAAGGCTCTTTCATAATCAAAAACAGAGATGGAGAAGTGAAGAGGTATCCTCTTTTCGAGAATCAGATAGCGGAGATACAGATCAAAAGCGGTAACTTAGTATCCAGCGGTGCTTTAGCCTGTTGTGGATTTTGGGGAATAGACTTTGTTATCCTCACACAGAAAGGCAATCCGGTAGCGGTTCTGAGAAGCCTAGAAGACGATAGCCATGTCAAGACTAGAATCTGTCAGTATGAAGCCTTGAACAACAGTAAAGGTCTGGAGATAGCAAAACAGATCGTGTTAGCGAAACTTGAAGGCCAGAACAGTTATTACACAAGTACGGTTTGAAGTCTCTGGAGCGCGCGCGCTGGAAAAAGATATAGCATAATTTTCGACAATCTTCCTGCGGCTTTCTAGTGCACTATTGACAAGTCTCTGATGTATCATGCGGGTATCGCCATTGAATAAACTTATATCCAAAAGCAACATAGAGACCAGTATGGTAGTCACTTTTGATATAGAAACAAAAGGACGATCGATCGATTGAATGGATCGCTAGTTTTAGATCGATCGATCGACCCTGACGAGCTTTATGGTCTATCATCGATAACTATGTGTCGGCGGAACATTCGAAGATCTTGCGAAAAACTCTTAAAAAATTGAAGGCTATTCAATACTATGAAAGACATAAAAACCAAGCTGATAAGATTGTTCAAAGAAGGCTACTGCACGCCACAAATCTCTCGAATAGCCAAAACGATAAATGAGCCGTCCGCCACCATACACTACAACATCAAGAGACTGGAAGAAGAAGGCGCGATAAGAACCTACAAAGCCGTTTTTGACTTCTCAAAAATCGAAGAAGGGTTCTGCGCGTACGTCCTGATCAACGTGTCTCCGTTAGAGTACGAGCATGATTGGTCGAAATACGAGACGCAAATAGTAAGAGAGCTGGCAAGGCACAAGGAAGTCGAGAGTTTGGACATAATCACGGGAGAATGGGACATGCTTCTCAAGATCAGAACAAAAGACCAGAACGATTTCTATGACTTCCTAGGAAAAGTCATCAATCGAGTAGCTATCCAAAAAAGCATAACCCTGGTCTCGTTGCGGCAAGTCAAAAGCGATTTCATGCTTAGATAACGTGCGCTTCAGCCCGCGCCAAGGAAGGAAGGAATCAAACTTTACCCCACCAACGTTCTGTTGCATTATTTGTGATTTGTGATGGGTTTCTTCGGGGTTTCACGGGAGAAGGTAAAGGTTCCTTTACAAAAACGTTTATCTCAGTTCCCATGCCCGTATACGTTGATGGTTTATGTCAGGTTCTGAGGAAGACACCTACTCGATGATCTTCACTTCCCTGAAGCATCCAATACGTCGCGAGATCCTCAGAATCCTTTCCGATAATCCTCAGTCCTTCTCAGACATGCAGAGACTTCTCAAAATCGAAAGCTCACACTTAACGTATCACCTGGAAGGATTGGGAAATCTTCTCGTCAAGACTGAAGAAGGAAAATACGCGTTGTCCTCACTTGGAGAAGCTGCTGCCTCAACCATGAAGCACGTCGAGGAACCTCCTAAGGCCTACCCAAGCCCTAAGCTTCCTTTCGATCATCCTCGCCTCTCCTTCCTCTCTTCAAACAAGAGCAGGTCAAAGATAATCTCAATCATCGGAATCGTTTTGTTGGCTTCGAGTTTCTTGTTTTTCTACCTTTCAAGCAGTAGCGACTATGATCACGTAACGACATACAACCACGTCGTCAATCTTGACACTCTTCCTTTCCTCGACCCCATTACGAACATTTCATTTCGGGCCACTGGTTATGTATGGGCTGTTCTATTGCAGCCACATGACTATCTAACCGTGAGCGTGGAAAACCTTCCGGCCAATGGAACAGCCTACATAAAGTTTCAGGGGTTTCAGCTGGGTAACGGGGAAGGTCCGACCAATCTCACATGGACCGACTATTTTTCACTTGAGCGTTCCTCCAAAAATGGTTTCTTGGATTTCAGAAACGCCCTGCCAACCGAAATATGGGGCGACTTGTCCTTGATCAGTGCAATCTCACAGACGTATTTCATCACAATGACTGTACATCACTATGAGACAATGAAATGGCTGTTCTTCTGCGTTGGTGTAGTTCTCGCATCCCTGGGACTAGTCACCGTTTTCAAGTCGAAAAGATAGACAATCCTTGATTTTACTACTGATCTAAAAAGCTATCGAATCGTAGGGCTTGTTCTAGAAACTTGTAAAAAGCGTAGCGTCATCAACCGATTTTTAACAGGAAGCACAACCAACTGAAGACTTGACAGAACCTTATGTTACAGATGTTAAAACGAAAATAGCCGAAGCTATGAAATTCAGGGATGGAAAGAACTAAATGCCACCACAAATAACGCAGCAGTATCCCCCATCAACCAACCAAAGCGACGATGAGTAGACGTTGCAGAAAGGTTACAGCTGAACCATAAGAAACAGAAGACTGGGCGATTGAATCAATGTATGGAGATATAATTGACAACCTTGTAGTGCTTTTTTCGTTGCTGTTCAACATTGTTATGATACTTGTATTTGTTTTTCGGGGTCAAGGACGCACACAGTCGGAAGCAAAGTTGGGTCCCGTGTCCAATTTACTATTGATTCCCTTTTCTATACTCTGGTTGTTAAATCTGCTGGGTAATAGCGATTTGGGGCGTTTGATCACTCCCTTTCCAGCAATAATGTTCTTAGCTTATGACCTTTGGTATCGAACAGCAACCAAAAGGAAGCCACAACATCACCCTGAAAATTGGCCCCTCGGCCTCTACATCTATCTATTGCTATACGTAATTGGCGGCATCATGTTGAACGGCTACGCATTCTTAGTATCTTTGCCCTACGGTTTTATTGTCCTATCCAGCTATTACGGCAGCCTAATGGCCTATGGCTATTACCAATACAAACACAAGAAATTCAAAAATAGCCAAAAGCTACAAGCCATCAATAACCAATGAATTTTGGTTCGGAGAAAAAACTTTATCCCAATCCCCAACTAAGGACACAAAACTTAGCTCAAGAAACAGTCAATACGGTTGGACGTGAGTAGCAAGATAGAGAAGACATTTACTGAACAATCAAGCCAGAACGGAAAAAACGCTCATACGAGACTTTCTAAGAAATGGACCTGTGCAGCAGGCTTGATAATCGTTTTTGGGATCGAGTTCGTCTTGCGGGATTTCCTTCTGCCAGAAAATGCAAACGACGTCAGCGTTGGTTTGGCTCTTGTTGGGGAGTGGGTGACCCTTTCTTTTTTGGTTTTTCTCTGGATTCCCAAAGTAGAGAAGAAGAACATGGCAAGCATGGGTTTGGGAAAATTCAAACGGAGGCACTTGTTGTGGGGCGTTCTAGTTTATCTTCTGGTGCTGGTTGCTTCTTTCTTAAGCGGTTTTGTCTTGCAGTCTGTCGGACTGCCTTCGCTACGCTCACTTCAGCCCCTGATAAAAGGATACGGGTTTGCCACTCTCTTTGGTCTCTTCTTGACAGGGACTTTCTTGGAAGAGGTGTTCTACCGAGGCTACCTCATTGAAAGAGTGACAATATTGACCAAACACAGGTTGGCTGCAGCCTTTGTGTCTTGGGTTTTGTTCATGCTCGTCCACCTAAAGTTCTTCGGCGTGGGACCAACGATAGATACGGGCATTATATCCGCAGCATTAGTCCTGGTGTATCTCAAAGAGAAAAGTATCTGGCCCTGCATCGTAGTGCATGGCATAAATGACCTTTTGGCGTTTCTGATTTTTCCCTTGTTGATATGAACCCTCGTGGTTTCTTCGTTGGTTGGTTGGGTCAAGGAAATCAGAAGCTTTCATTTGCATACTCTCCTAGAAGTCTCTTCAAAACTTAACGTTTCTGTATGGTATATCTGAATTATAGAAGAAGTCGAGAATGTCTCGACTTTACTCCCGCATACCCCCTTTTTCTATTTAGCACATGTAAAACAGCAAAGCAAGGTGTGTTGGACATAGAAGGTGTTAATAGCTTATCAGTAGGCTATTCTTCTGTTTATGAGCGTAAAAGGGGAGGTCCGGAAAAGGCTTGAATAGCCTAATGGCAGGTCAACTCTTTGGTGGAGTGCTATTTCTTATTGGCGTCGTGTTGGCAGTATGGTCTTACAACAATAATCAGCCGGTGGGTCAGCTCTTTGGCGGAGCGTTGATTCTTGTTGGCATTGTATTAGCAGCATTGGCTTACAACAAGAGAAAACGTTTTATTGGAACGCGTGGAAGAAGGTCTCCTGAGGCAGTGAGACCTGCATAAGTTAAGCCAACCGAGCCTTTTGTGTTTTCATGAATTGATAAGTGTTAGCAAAGAGCGTGGGTCGGTAGCGCGGGCAGGTTACATAAACATAAATCCGCGTTTCGGCCTAGATTATTAATTATGAACCTAGAAAGACTAAGATGTTTTATTCCGATTGGTGGTCAGGCTAAGAGGTTAATGCCTCTGACACACGACATATCAAAGCCCTGTGTCAGGTTCTTGAACAGGCCGTTAATCGAATTCTCAATGGCAACCTTGGCTGAGCAAGGCGTGAGGAACTTCATTTTCGGAGAGTATGGTTATACCAACTATTCGAACCTTTTCGATCAATATGGAGAAGGAGTTGGGTTCTCAGCAAAGTACAAGATCGAGCCGAGAGTGCACATCAGACATCAACCCAACCTAGACGACTTGGGGAGCGCCGATTCTTACAGGCTAAACATGGAATACTATGATGTTCTGGATCCGGTCCTCGTCGTACAGGGAGATAACCTCTTTGCCATCGAACTGAACGACTTCGCCAAGAGGCACAAAGAAAAAGGGGCAATGATGACTATTGCCTTAACGAGGGTGGAAAAGGTAGAAGAATATGGAATAGCCGAGTTGGACAAAGATCTGAAGATCAAGCGGTTTGTCGAGAAGCCTTCAGAGGAGAAAGCACCAAGCAATTTTGCCAACGCTGGCATCTACCTGCTTTCACCAGAAGTCAGAAAGATAGTTGAAAGCGAAGAAGTGAAGAAGATAACTGAGGAGAGGAGGAGGCTCGATTTCGGTTTTGATTTCATTCCGTATCTGGTGGATAAAGGATTTCCAGTTTATGGATATGAATTAAAAGTGTGGTACGACGTTGGGAGCCCAGAAAGCTATCTAAAGGCAATGCATGACTTTCTCCATGGAAAGTTGGACATAAGAGTCTTGGAAGAAAGAATTTTACCGAACAGAAACATTTGGGTTCAAGGATACAGCGAAGAGTCTGTCAAAAGGCGGGAAGATATAGTCAGAAAATATAAAGAAAACAAGTTGTGCATTGATGGTGCTGCTCTAATTGGCAGACACACAAGAATAGGTGATTATTCAAAGATCTCAGATTCAAGCATTGACAATTTTTGCATACTCGGTGAACATGTCAACGTTCAAGGCTCAGCAATTATGGATGCTGCAAAGATTGGAGATTGCGCCAATTTGTCAGACAGCATTCTAGGCAGGAAAGTTGTCGTAGAATCGAGTCGTGAAAACCCTACTTGCATTGAATCAACTTCGGTGATAGGTAGCGCTGTCTACATCAGGAAAGGGTGCAGGCTCATAAGAACCAAGGTCAACCCAAGTTTAACGATTCCACCAGGCATGATATATAAAGACAAGTTCCTGCAGAACTACGAAGATGTTGTTAGATTAGCATCTTAGCACGCGCGGCAAACGATTTCCTCGGACACAACCCATCTTTTTCCGTCAAAACCAGTTACGCGCGCGTGTTTTTAGATCTTTCGGGTTTTGGTCGCACTCTCTTTTATTTCCAACCCTCTTGTCCGTAGACTGCTGAGGAGTTCTTCGAAGAGTTCTCCCCTGATAATGTAGACAGGCCACTGGATTCCCTTTTGCGGTATATCTCCCCTAGCCAGCATTCGTGCGACAATGGCGGCCGTGTAGCCTGTCGTTCTCGCCATGGAGGTAACCTTCTTCTCCTCGTCATAAACATCGACCACATCATAGCTCACTTGTACATCAACCTCCCCTGACCTGCCTGCAACCCTGACTAGTAGGACTGTGATGTCTCTGTCTCCTGCAGCCGCGTCAAACTTGACCATGGGATAGACAAGCTCGTTGAAGAAGTCTACCGGTACGAGGCTTTTTCCGTTATAAATGAGGGGATTGTTGCTGATGACTCCAAGATCGAGAAGGAACTTGAGCTTCTCAACGAAGCCTTTGTATCTTATGGTCTTGCCTTTGAAGGTTTTCACACCTTTCTCTAAGCATAATTTCAGAAGAGAGGATGGGTATCCGTCGTAGAAAGCTTCCATGTCTGGATAGCCTTCAACCGAGATCGTTTCCACATCATCATAGCGGTCCACCATGACCTGTTTTCCATCGAGGATCATAGGCACTTTGCCAGGACGTATAGGCATCTTTGTTCCGCCGAAAACTATCTTGTAATTGAGGGGAGGCTTCGGGTCCTTGGGTAGGCCGCCACAAGCGAAATAGACTTCCTTAGGCTTCTGCATAAGGTCCATCGCTCGGCCTGAGAGGATTTCGATGAGACCGGGATCCACGCCACAACCGGGTACAGCTGTTATGCCAGCCTTCTCCGCCTCTCTGTATATATGACCTTCAAGAGGGTATGCTCCACCAGCGAGATCCACGACGTTGACTTTGACCTCCATCGCTGCTTTAAGGACGGGAATGCTGGACTTTGCTGCCGACGCATTCACTACAACGTCATAGTCTCTGACCGCTTCTACGAGGGCATCGTGACTTGAGACATCCAGCTTTGCCGTCTCAAACTTTCTGTTAGCTACAAAGTTCATGGCTGCTTTGAGCTTTGCATCATCTATGTCACAACCCTTGACGCTTTTCACCTTCGGATCTTCTGCACAGTCCTTTGCAACTGTGGGACCCATCAGTCCCATACCAAGAACGATTATCCTGCTCAT
>Ga0315277_10007363_pt1 | contig 14290 bp, 9 predicted proteins | sample YL17G05_15_MG_FD_203695 | JGI IMG/M metagenome (GOLD analysis project Ga0315277, IMG submission 203695) | Sediment microbial communities from Yellowstone Lake, YNP, Wyoming, USA - YL17G05_15 | ecosystem: Environmental > Aquatic > Freshwater > Lake > Sediment | place: USA: Wyoming | collected... | reverse complement strand
GCACCCGAAGATCTTCCACGGTCAAGATCGGCTTCGTTCTGCTCGTTATGCCCGTCATGCCATGTATCCCTTAATGAACCAGCTTCTATTTCGGCTCTAGGTTCCGCCTATTTCCCGGACGAGAGCGCTCAACCTTCTTCTCCCAAGATCGAGACCGCGGCAGGCGCGCAAATCGTTCCCGGCATGGCTGCGTTTTCGGCCGGGGCAAGGCGGTCTTTCGTCGTTCTCGTCATAGGACCAGGCAGGGGGAATATATTGTCTTTGTTGGAGAAATAGCTGCTGGTCGCAAGGTTTTTCCCTTGTTTCCGCGAATTCCGAATACGGCTTCGCAAGGGATCCCCCCGGTGCCGGGCCGGAGGATCTTCCGGCTTTGCCGTTTCGGGCTTTGTTTGATTTTGCCAAAAATGTTTCAGGGCGGCCACACCCTGAAATGTCATCATTGTTTGCCTTGAAAGGATTTTTATAACAGATCATGGCAAAAATCAAGCTCTTCCCGATCCGTTGTGCGGTCCTGGCCGAAAAAAGCGAACCTCAGCCTTGGAAATCCAAGGAAGTCAATCCTTTTCGAGGCGGGTCCCGCTTTCAGCCTTCCCCGTTTTTTTCATTCCCACGGCCTGCTCCTCGTGCATTTACCGCGGCCGAGTCAGGTGAGACGGCCCACCCCGGTCCGGCCCGTTGTCCGCCGCCACCTCATGAGGAACATATGGACGACCGAGGGAAGCGTCGTTTGACCGTGGCAGGGCGAGGGATTGCCGGGCCGGTCCGCCGTGTGCTATGGTGAACCACCCGATGACCTTGAAAAACCAAAGCGAGGAAAAGACCGACATGGACGCACAGGAAAAAGCGCTTTTGGAAACGGTGAACCGTCAGAAGGACGACATCCTGGACCTGACCTGCCGCCTGGTACGCGAACCCAGCATCCTCGGTCGGGAGGCCTCGGTCATCTCTCTCCTCGAAGCCGAATGGAAGCGGCTCTCCTTCGAGCCGGTCCGCGTAGCCATCGACGCCAAGACCTTGGCCGGACATCCCGGCTTTGCGCCGGTGCCCTGGACCTACGACGGCCGGGACTGCCTCGTGGCCCAGGTGGCCTCCGCCTCCTCGGGCGGGCGGAGCGCGCTCTTCAACGGGCATCTGGACGTGGTCAGCCCGGAGCCGGTCGAATTCTGGGACCAGGACCCTTTCGACCCGGTCGAGCGGGACGGCTGGTTGTACGGCCGCGGGGCCGGGGACATGAAGGCCGGCGTGGCGGCCATGACCTATGCCGCGCGGGCGGTGAGCCGGGCCGGGTTCGGTCTAAAGGCGCCGCTGACCCTGGAGGCGGTCATCGAGGAGGAGTGCACGGGCAACGGGGCCCTGGCCTGCCTGGCGGCCGGCCATGACGCCGAGGCGGTGCTGATTCCGGAGCCTGGCGGCCACACCATTCTCACGGCCCAGGTGGGGGTCATGTGGTTCAAGGTGCTCGTGCGGGGAATGCCCAGCCACGTCTCGATGGCCCAGAGCGGCACCAACGCCATCGAAAAGAGTATGCTGCTCGTGGCGGCCCTGCGCAGGCTCGAGGCCCAGCTCAATCAGGAGGATGTGCCGCCGGAGTACCGCGAGGCGGCGCATCCCTTGAACCTGAACATCGGCATTTTCAAAGGCGGGGATTGGCCCTCCACGGTGCCGGGCGTGGCCGAGTTTCACGGCCGGCTCTCCTTTTTCCCGGGCATGCCTTATGAGAGCATCCGCCGCCGTGTCGCCGAGACCATCCAGGCCGCGGCCCGCCAGGACCCGTGGCTCGCGAAAAACCCGCCCGAGGTCGAGTTCTACGCTTTTCGCTCCGAGGGCCACAGCGTTCGGCCGGACCTGCCGGCCTTTGTCACCCTCAGCGGCTGCCACGAGTCCCTGACCGGCTCCGAGGCACAGCGCGTGGCTTCCACGGCGACCACGGATGTCCGGGCCTTTCATTTCTTCGGCCGGTCCCAGGCAACCTGTTACGGACCGATGGCCGTTAACGTGCATGCCGCCAACGAGCGCGTCCAGATTGAAAGCATGTTGCATACGGCCCGGGTGTACGCCTTGTTCCTGGCGCGCTGGTGCGGGCTGGCGGGTTGACGGCCGGTTGGCGGCGGGTTGGCGGCGGGTTGACGGCCGGCTGAGAGCCGGATTTTTGCCCTTTCCAGGGAGCAGCGACCACAAAGAGGGTCCCTCATGGTCATGGCCATACGCCTGCGCCCCAGTCCACCGCAGAAGGACGGAAGCGGGGCGGAGAATCAATCTCGCTTTATTCCAACGAGTGATGGGACGGATTCGCGTCGCTCGGCACGACAAGAAGCCGCTCACTAGAGGTAACCAACTCCTGGGGCACGACACCAGGCCTGCAACACGCTTTGGCGGATAGGCACGCCGTTATACACAACGTCATAGTTTGATGCGCATACAGAGCGTCAGAACAAAGCAGACCAAGGCTTGGGCGAAGGCAAGGAATGAGGCGTACTTTGTTGGTACGCCTGAGTGACGAGCCGAGGAGCAACACAGGGTTGCGAAGTTATGGCGCTCTGTATAGCCGGGAAGAGCCGAAAGGGGCATGATCCATGACTTTTATCCCGGACGGGTTCCCGTCTCTGTTTTCAACGTTCAAGATGGCGGTGTTGGTGTTCGCGATCTTTGCCCTGCCCGTGCTGGCCGGCTGCCAGACGGCGGCGGTGCGGCCGGCCGGATCGGGCGCGAGCGATTCCCTGCGGGAGGTGCGCGTGGACGCCTCCCAGGTCATCGGCGCGATCCGCTCTTTTCAGGGGGTGAACTGCGGGCCGGCGCCGCTTGTGGAAGGCCTGCCCGACGTCAGTGCGGGGTACCGGGAGGTGGGCATTGACATCGTTCGGGTGCACGACTTTTTTGGGCCGGGGGATATGGATGCCAAATGGTCGCACCCGGACCGGATCGCGGTCTCGGTGAAGGCGTCCGGGGCGAGGGTGGTCTTCCCGAACTGGGGCGCGGACCCGGAAAAAGAGGGGAGCTACAATTTCGGGCCCACGGACCGCGTCATCCAGGCCATCGTGGCCTCTGGGGCCGAGGTGTACTGGCGCATCGGCCGGAGCTGGTCGGCGGACCCCGAGCCGCCCGCGGATTTCGATAAGTTCGCCAGTATCGTCAAGCACGTGGCCATGCACTACAACCAGGGCTGGGCCAACGGATTCCACGACAAAGTCCGGTACTGGGAGTTCTGGAACGAGCCGGACCTCGAGGCGAACTGGTTTCCCGGTTTCGCCCAGCCTTTCTGGACCGGGACGCCCGAGCAGTTTTACCGGCTGTATGAAAAAACGGCCGCCGCCCTCAAGAGCCTGGATTCTACGATGAAGGTGGGGGCGTGCGGCAAGGCCGCGGCCAACATCGGCGGCCCGTACCGCGAGGGCTTGATGCAATACTGCGTTTCCCGCGGCGTTCCCCTGGACTTCTTTTCCTGGCACCAGTACCACGACAGCTCCCTCGACCCCTACGATATGGTTCGGATCGGGGCCGAGTACCGCCGGCTGCTCGATTCCTTTGGCCTGAAAGGGTCTGAGATTCATGTGAGCGAATGGAACAGGAGTTTGGCCATGTTCGGGGCCGGGCCCGTCAGCCAGGGTTCCATGGAGGACGCCGCCTTTACCGGGACGGCGCTCATCTATCTGCAGGACTCGGCGCTGTCCCGCTCCCTGCATTATCGAGGGGACGCCACGCCGGGCGGATTGTTCGAAGCGAACGGCCGGTATCGGAAAAAGGCCTATGCCTTTAAGGCTACGGGCTCCCTGCTGGCTTCTCCCCAGAGGCTGGCTGCCACCGGGACCGACACCCTGGGCTTTGCCGTGCTGGCCGGAAAGTCCAGGGATGGCAAGACCGTGCAGGTTCTCATCTCCAATTACGAGATCCCGCTGGATCGCCGCGGCTCGACCCGCCCGGGCGCGGCCATGCTCCCGCGGCAAAACAACATCGTCTATCGGAACAACCGCGGCTATGCCCTGACCGTGACCGGCCTGCCCTGGGGGCAGGGCGAGTTCACGGTCAAGCGCTATCGTCTGAGCGGCGCCGAAGATTTTGCGATGATGGAAGAGCCGCCGGGCCGGGGCGGGGCGTACACCCTCGAACGTCCCTTGCCGCCGCCGGGGCTGGAGCTGATCGTCCTCAAGCAGAAATAAAGGCGTTTTACAATTTCGGCCGCCTGCGAACAACTGTGCGCACCGGCGAAAACCTGCCGGAGGCATGTGCGGCTATCATCATCCGGTGATCATTGGTTCACCGTTGAATCAGCTTCATTCCACGCCCGAATCACGTCGCTCGGGCCGGATAACCGTAAAATTTTATCGCCGGCCGAGCACATATTCGGCTGGCAAATATGTTTCAAAAATAGATAATTGCGGGATAGATAATCGACTTCAATTGCCCGCGGAAATTGAACGTGTTCGACGGCATAAACTGCGCCAAAAAGATTACAATAAGTTCTTGAGAAGGATCGATCCAGAAGATGGTGCTAGCCGCCCCTCCCCAGTAATATTCACCCAAAGAACCTACTTGCTGGCTTTTTATCAGATCGATGATGACGGCAAAACCCAGGCCGAAACCGACGCCTTCGTTGGCCGTTTCGCTGAAAGCGCTGATGCTGAGATCGGTCAAATCCTGATTGCCGGGCAGATGGTTCATGGTCATGTATTCGATGGTCTTCGGGCCCAGGAGACGAACGCCGTCAAGTTCTCCGCCATTTAGCAACATCTGGCAGAATCGATAGTAGTCCGCCGCCGTGGAAACAAGACCGCCTCCGCCCGAGAAAAACGTGGGCGGTTTGAGATAATCGCTCTTTACGGGATCGTCCAACAAATGTAATTTTTTTTGCGAATCTCGATTGTAATTGGCCGCAAAGCGATTCGCCTTTTCAGAAGGCACATGGAACCCGGTGTCCACCATCCCCAGCGGATCGAATATCTTGGTTTTCAAATATTCGTCAAAGGACATGCCTGAAATCACTTCCACAAGGTAGCCGCAGATGTCGGTCGATATGCCGTAATTCCACCTCGTTCCCGGCGAAAATTCGAGCGGGAGCCTGGCCACCTTTTCCGCCATCTCCTTGAGCGTGCCGCCGTGCCGATTCCGCACCTTCAGCTTGTTGTAGGCCGCGCCCACTTTTGAAGCCGCCCGACCGTCGCCGACCATGTCCGAAGCCAGGCCCGACTTGTGGCTCAAAAGGTCTCGAATGGTCATGGCCCGCTGGGTCGGTTTGGTGACAAAATCGGGATATTCTCCTGAAACGTAGACCTCGAGCCCCCGCCATTCCGGGATGTATTTATAAACCTCGTCGCCGAGCTGAAAATGGCCTTGCTCGTACAGCATCATGAGAGCCACCGTGGCAATGGGCTTGGTCATGGAATAAATACGAAAAATCGTGTCCTCGGCCATAGGCTTTAGACGTTCCGCGTCCATCATGCCCTGGGGGGACAGGTAAACCACCTGGCCCCGGCGGGCCACAAGCGTGAGGGCTCCCGCGATTTTTTTCGGCGCCAAATATCTTTTTTGTATATGTGCGTCGATTCGGGACAGGCGCTCTTTCGAAAGGCCCACATCCTCCGGCTTTACAATTTTAAGGGTCATTTTTTTCCTCATAAAAGCCCCTCTGCGAGAACTGCAGATGGGCCCTCGATGTGATGATGGTCAAGGTGGTGGTCCTGAAAACTAGTAGCTGGTTGCGTAGTTTAGCGTCATATGAAAAAGGACCGTCGCTGCGAGTGAAGCAACGCGTAGGTTGGGTAGAGCGAAGCGAAACCCAACAATTTTGGTCGGCTCTGCGGCCACTTGCACGGGCGGGTTTAAAACCCGCCCCTACACGGGATGTCCGCGTCACCTCGCTCCTTGCCAGGGTAATTACATGTCTCTTCTTTCTGCAACCAGGAACTAGGCACCGCCCGGGGCCTGGCCTCCGCCTTGCCGGGCGACAAAGCCTTGCGTTGCCAGGCCCGTGGCAGACGGCGTCCCGGCGATTTGAGCGAGATACGTTTCGCCGAGTTTTTGAATGTGCTCGCTCACGTTATCGAAATAGTTAAAATGGATCTGCTCTTCATCAATAACCGCTTCAAAGATTTTCACGCTGGAGCTGTCCCCGTTCTCTCTGCACGCCAGCAGGAATTGGTTATAAGCGTCGATGGTATCGTCCTCAAGTTTGGCGTCGAAGGCAAAGATCGTTGGGACGTTTTGTCCTTTTTCGGCCTTCATGGCGGGTTCGACAGTCGGTTCGCCATCCAGTTCCTTGATACGCTCCGCAAACATCTCGGCATGGCGCATTTCGTCTATAGCGATGAGCTTGACCTTGGCCGCCATGTCCCCGTAATCCATGTTGTCCAGATTGTAATGCTGGTTCATGTACTGGGTGATGGCCGTGAGTTCCATGGCCCGCGCCTTGTTCAAGACTTCGATGACTTTTACCTTGTGTTGTTCTTTGACACTTTTCGCCATATTGGACCTCCTTGTTTCTTGTCGTTGTTTTAGCACGAAACCTTCAAACAGTTATGGGTTACAAAAAGCTGTTGCTTTTTAAGCGGCGTTAAATCAAAGACCCTCCGTCCACGATGATGGTCTGGCCGGTGATATAGCTCGAGGCCTCCGAGGCCAGAAAGATCATGACGTTGGCGATTTCTTCGGGTTCGCCGATCCTTTTCAGAGGGACGGCCGCGGCCACGGCGGTCTTTGTTTTTTGTCTGTCCTCATCGGAAAGATTGTACCAGATGGCGTTGAGGAGGCGGGTTTCCACCGAGCCCGGGGCGACGGCGTTCACCCGGATGTTGAACTCGGCCCATTCCTTGGCCATGGCCTTGGTGGCCATGATGATGGCCGCCTTGCTGATGGCGTAAATGCTGGTGGGAACCGCGGGCCGGAAACCGTTGACCGACGAGACATTGATGATCTTGCCTCCGCCGTTTTCCTTCATCACCCTGGCCACGGCCTGGCTGAGGAAGAAGGCGCCCTTGAGGTTGATGTTCATGAGCGAGTCCCAGGCCCTCTCCTCCAGGTCGATGGCCCGTGAGGCGATGCTGGTCCCGGCATTGTTCACCAGGATGTCGATTCGTCCGAACTCGTTCACCACCTTGTCCACGAGGCCTTGAAGCTGGTCCATACGGCCGACGTGGGCGGCCACGGCCATGGACTTTCGACCCAGGCCCTCCACCGCCTTGGAAACCCTTTCCAGGTCCGGCAGCTTGCGGCTGGTCACCACCACGTCCGCGCCGGCCTTGGCAAAACCGATGGCCGCGGCCTCGCCGATGCCGCGGCTGCCACCCGTGATCAGGGCCACTTTCCCATCCAGCGAAAATTGCGAAAGATCCATGAAGATTATTCCCTTCCTGTCAATTCTGGTTATGTTTTAAGCGGCTTGTCGGCTGAAAAGCAACGGCGACCCTTTTACATGGGAGCGGGCATGCCCTGCAGACCCTTGAGGAACTTGATCTCGCCCAGGTGCCACCAGCCGTGCGTTATCAGGAAATTCCGGAGCATCATGCCGATCGTGAACTGGGGCCGCTCGGCGTTCGGGGCGAAGTCCAGCTTCTGGTCGTCCAGGGTCTTCAGGTATTCGTTGGTGTCTTTGTAGACCAGTTCGGCATAGGCCAGCACCTGGGGCAAGGGAAGGGTCCCGGCCTTGGCGATCTCTTCCTCGGGATGGCCGCCGCCCTTGGGCGGGGCGGGCATGCCCATCTTTTCCTGCCAATTTCCGCTTTCCCAGATGGAGGGCTTCCCCAAAAACCTGTGGATGATCATGTCTTCGGTGCGGGTTATGTGCCAAAAAATGAAGCCGATGGGGTTTGCCCCGGCCGCGGGCCTGAAGGCCAGGTGCTCCGGGGTAAGGTCTTTAACGTCCGTGTTGATGGTACGATGGAATTCCGTGAGAGCAGCTTGGATAAACTCGGTGCAGTTCACGTTCTCCTCCTCTGTGGATGGGATGGGGTTCGGGCTTTGATCTCTAACCGCGGCCAGGCGAAGCGGGCTCTCCCTGGCGTCGGGCCTGGCGGCTTACCTCGGAACCGGCCGTCAACAGGCAGGTGCCCGGCCTCGCGCGGCCCACACCTGTACATCGGCGCCGGATTTTAATATCAAGCTGGGCAACCGCGCCATGGCCGCGCCGCCGACGTGCCGATGTTTACCCCTTCATTTTATCCGCTCCGAGGTTCTCTTACAATGGTTTTTCCATAAGGAAGGATAGGACACCAAGCCGAAACTTTTCACTCGTTTCGCCTCGAAGGCGGCCAACGTGAAGGCCGGAGAACAGGCAACGGATGACCAGCCATGACGCCATTCGGCTTGGAAATCGATTGGAGACCATTGCAAAACTTCGGCTGCCGGCCGAAATCTTTGTCGGGCTTCGGCCCGAAGTCCTCGAAATATAGTAATATTCCTGTGGCCCTTCGACTTCGCTCAGGGTCGTGAGCTTGTCGAACGACTTCGATCCTCGCCCTCCTCGATTTCGTCTCGGAATCCTGTGTTTTGCAATGGTCTCGATTGGTGATAACGAAATAAATATGCTAAAAAGAGGTCATGCCGGAAAAGCCGAGACAACGGCTGATGACCTTGGAAAGCTTTCGAAAGAACCCGGGAATCAATAGGGTCCGGGGAATCCTTGAACAAGGACTTGGCAAGCCATAAAAAGCGAGGAGCGCACGATGTCCAAAAAGGAAACTGACTTTGGCGGTGTCATTGGTCGGACCTACAAAGAATCCGAGTCCTGGTGGCCGGAACCGGTCAAGGCTCCTGAAGGCAGTCCGAATGTCGTATTTATTATCCTGGACGACGTCGGTTTTTCGCAACTCGGGTGCTACGGTTCCCAGATCGAAACGCCCAACATGGACCGTCTGGCCCGAAACGGGCTGCTCTTTAACAATTTTCATACCACGGCGCTGTGCTCTCCAACGAGAGCCTGTCTCCTGACCGGACGCAACCACCATTCGGTCGGCGCGGGAACCATCACGGAATTGGCCACCGGATACCCAGGTTATAACGCCAGGATACCGCAAAGCGCCGCCACCATCGCCCATCTGCTCAGAGCCCATGGCTACCACACGCTGGCCCTGGGAAAGTGGCACAACACGCCCAACGAGGAAGTGACCGCCTCCGGTCCGTATGACCGATGGCCCCTGGGCATGGGCTTCGAGCGATTTTACGGATTTCTCGGCGGAGAAACGAACCAGTGGAACCCGGGCCTGGCCTACGACAATCACTTGATTGAATCGCCAACCCGCCCCGGCTATCATCTCACCGAGGACCTCGTGGATAAATCCATGGAGTTTATCCTCGACCAGAAACAGGTCGCCCCGGACAAACCCTTCTTCCTCTGGCTGGCCTTCGGCGCCTGTCATGCACCCCATCACGCTCCCAAAGAGTTCATCAACAAGTACAAGGGCAGATTCGATAAAGGCTGGGACAAGGTCCGCCACGAGGTCCTGACGCGGCAGAAAGCCTTGGGCGTAGCGCCCCGGGACGCCGAGCTCGCCCCAAACGATCCCCGAGTCAAACCCTGGGACCGGTTGTCAGCGGACGAACAGAGGCTTTTCGCGCGCATGCAAGAGGTATTCGCCGGTTTCCTCGATCACACGGACCATCACATCGGACGCTTCCTGGCGTTTCTCGAAGAAATCGGTCAGATGGACAACACCTTGATCATGCTTATCTCGGACAACGGGGCCAGCCGGGAGGGAGGTCCCAACGGGTCGGTGAATGAAGCGCGCTTTTTCAATCAGGTGCGAGAATCCCTGGAAGGGAATCTGGCCATGATCGATGAACTCGGCGGCCCCATGACGTACAATCATTACCCGCGCGGCTGGGCCCAGGCGGGCAACAGCCCACTCAAACGCTACAAGCAAAATACCCATGAGGGCGGAGTCCGCGATCCCTTGATCGTGCATTGGCCGAAAGGCATCAAGGATAAAGGCGGGCTGCGCACCCAGTATCATCACGTCATTGACCTGGTGCCCACCGTATATGAAATCGTGGGCATCGTCCCGCCGCGGGAGTATGGCGGCATCCCGCAAAAACCGGTCGAGGGGGTCAGCCTAGCCTATGCCTTTGGCGACGGCGACGCCCCCACGCGAAAAGAAGTGCAATACTATGAGATGTTCGGCCATCGGGGCATCTGGCACGATGACTGGAAGGCCGTCACCTACCATTCGTGGCAGGCTAACGCCAACTTTGACGAGGATCAATGGGAGCTGTATCACGTGAGCGAGGATTTCTCAGAATGCCACGATCTGGCCGGGCAATATCCCGAAAAAGTCAAGGAGTTGATCGATCTCTGGTGGCGGGAGGCGGAAAAATACCAAGTGCTGCCCCTGGACGATCGCACCAATGAACGCTTTTACATCGACAAACCTCCGCTTCAAAAAGACCGCCGGACCTACATTTATCGACCCGGAGCCGCCATGATCACTGGAGGCGCCATTCCTTTGGTCCGGAACCGCACGCACTTTATCACGGCCGAGGTGGAGGTGCCTGAAGGCGGGGCCGAGGGCGTGCTGATCGCGCACGGGGGCCGGTTTGGAGGCTATGCCCTTTATGTCAAAGATGGCCGCCTGGTCTACGATCATAACTTTTTGGGCATCGAGCACTACACGGTGACTTCCGAGAAGAACGTGCCCGCCGGGCCGGCGATTTTGAGGTTCGAATTCGAAAAGACCGGCGAACATCAAGGCATGGGCAGGCTTTTCATCAACGGGGAAAAGGTCGGTGAGGGAGCGATACGGCGAACCATTTCTGTTACTTTCGGGCCGGAAGGCCTGGAAATCGGGCGAGACACGGCCACGCCGGTGAGCGAGAGCTATGCGTGTCCTTTTACATTCACCGGGACCTTAAAAAGGGTCGTGGTCCAGGTGGATGGCGCACCGCATCATGATCCAGAGGGGGATTTTCAGGCGGCCCTGGGAAAGCAATAGAAGCCGTTTCAAAACCTCCCCTTGGACTCAATATCTTTGTCGGGCTCGAAGTGCAATCCTCGAAATATTTTCATATATTCCTCCGGTTGCCCTTCTTCGCCCTCCTCGATCTTGAGCCCAATTGGAGGCCCTGAAACGGCTTCCATGGGGTCTTGAAACTATTTCTAGGCTTCCCCGATTCCGCCCCAAGGAACGGCCTAGGGAATCACCTCCATGCCTTCCCAGGCGTCGAGTTCTTCTCTAGCCGGGTCGATCTGGAGGCGGCACGGCACGTCCAGGATCATGGTGGCCCGGCGGCTGGTCGTGTAGGGCTCCCACTTCGGTATCCCCGGGTGACTGGGGTTTCCCTCCCGCGCAAAGGCGATCCAGGCTTCGCTCATGGCCGCGGCCAGCTCGTGCTTGTCCGGGCGAGCGCCGGTCAGGGGCACGTCGTCGGCATTGTCGAAGGCGAACGGAATTTCGAGGGCATGGGCCGCCTTGAACAAACCCCCCAGGTAATCGGACTCCCAGGTGAACAGATACATGAAGACCGGCGCGGCGCCGCCGGCCAGCTTGCGTTCCGCGAGCTTGATACAGCCCAGCCGCCGGTCTTCGCTGGTGATGCCGATGAGCAGTTCCCAGGGGGTGGCCTGGGGCCGGGTTTTTTTGTAGATAGCCAGCACCTTGTCCAGCCGGTCGCCGAGCCTCGGGGCCAGGCGTTCTCGCAGTTCCGGTTCGGTGAGCCGGCGGCGTCTGGGGTCGGCGGCCAGAAAGAGCGCCGTTTCATCCCGGTTGGTGCCGATCATGAGCGTCACCTGGGCCGCGGTCGGCGGCGCCACCGGGTCGAAGGGGTGGGCGGGCAGGACATGACCGTCCACGACCGGAGAAAACAGCATGACGGCTCCGCTGGGCGCCAACATGCCGACGCGGGGCGGCACTGTCAGCGTCCCCACGGCCTCCAACAACTTCTCAACCGGCAGTTGTTGGAGCTTTTCTATCTCGGCGGTCTTGATGCCCAACCTGTTCAGAAGACGCTCGGCCAGCGCGGTGGCCTCTTGGGGCTCCTTGCCCCGCAGGGCCGGGCTGCTCTGGACAATGGCGCGATGGAACAGGCCCTTGGCCGAGGGCATGGCCATCAAGAGGCTGACTTTCCTGCCTCCCCCGGATTCGCCGAAGATGGTCACATTGCCCGGATCGCCGCCAAAGGCCTCGATGTTGTCCCGCACCCACTCGAGGGCCAGCACGATGTCCAGCATCCCGGCCATGCCTGAACTGGCGAACGCCTCGCCGGCTATATCGGCCAGATGCAGAAAGCCGAAAACGTTCAACCTGTGATTCACGGCGACCACGACCACGTCCCCGCGTCTGGCCAGCGCCGCGCCGTTGGTGATCGTTTCCGAGCCAGCGCCTTCCGCAAAGCCGCCGCCGTGCAGCCACACCATGACCGGGCGCTTCCCCCGGTCACCGACTGCTTGTGTCCAAACAGCAAGCGACAGGCAGTCTTCGCTGATCGGCAACCGCGGGTTATGTCCCAGGACCGGTCTCTCGGGTTCGTTGACCAGCCGGCCGGTCTGCGGGCTGATCGGCCCGAACTCGGTAGCCTCCCGCACGCCCGGCCAGGGCTTGGCCGGAACCGGCGGCAAGAAACGGCGGGGCCCGCCGGTCGGCCCGCCGTAAGGCAAACCTTTGAAGACCAGGACGCCTCGTTCCGCGGTGCCGCGCGCTTTCCCCACAGTCGTCTCGACGATCCATTCGCCCATGCCCAATCCCTCGCCCCAGGTAGGATGCGGCTATTGTCTTACCGCTGACGCCTGTTTCGGCAGGCGTATCAGATAAAAACATAAGCCGGATAAAGAGATGAAAATGAAAAGAACATAGAAGCCGATGGAATAGCTCTTGGTCACGTCATACAGCCGCCCGAGCAGGACCGGCGCGCTGACCGTGGAAATCATGGTTAACGACACGGTGATGCCGGACAGGGTGGCGAAAATTTTCCTTCCAAATAGGTCCGCTGTCAGACCTTGCACCAGAGGAATGGCCCCACCGTAGGCCAAGCCAAAGACACTGACGAAAAGGTAAAGCATGAGGATCGAGGACGCGTGGATAAAAATGAATATTCCTGCGGCCTGAAGCAGACAAACAATGAACAACAACTTTCTCTTGTCGATTTTATCGCCGAGCCACCCAAAAACGAATCTGCCGGGAATGCTGATCAGGATCATGCTCCCGAGGATTTTGGTGGCCACCTGGTAGCCGATACCCAGGTCCACCAAGTGAGGTATTTGATGAATCACCATGCTGCTCAAGATACCTGCGCGAAGCAGCATGGCAATCGCAAAATTCCAGTACGTCCCGGTTGCCAAGGCCTGCCGAACCGTAAAGTTTGCTTCACTCCGAGGAACGAATACCCGTTTTCCACTCTCATCGAAAAAAGCCTTTTCGCCGTCCGGCTCCAGCCCCATCTCTTCGGGTGTGTTCCGCATGAAATAGGCCATGGGCAATCCAAGGACCATGACGGTCACGCCCGTAATCACAGCCGCGGTTCGCCATCCATAAGCGGTGATCAGCTTTCCCAGCATGGGCACGATGATCGCCCCGCCGATTCCTCCGCCAATGGTTATCAAGGTCATGGCGCGGCTCCTTTTGGAGATAAACCACTTGGCCGCGGCAGCCATACAGGGACGGCTGAAACCTGAGTCGTAGCCCACGGAGATGAGCAGTCCGAAGATCAGGTAGAGGGACCACACATTCTGATTGACCAGGATCAGGGCGATAAATCCGCAGCCGGCCACGGTCACACCAAGAGCGGCCAATTTCCGCACGCCGAAACGATCGATCAGCCAGCCGACCACCGGGCCGGAAAAGCCTCCTTCGAGCCGGGACAAGGAAAAAGCCCCTGAAGTGGCCGCCCTGGACCAGTGAAACTCATTGATCATCGGGTTAAAAAAGGTATTGAAGCCGTAAAAAATCGATCCAATGCCGACTCCATATAAAAAGGTTCCTGCCAAGACGACCCACCAGCCGTAGAAAACCCCCCTGGCTTTGGCCATTATGGCGCTTGCTGGATTCATCCTTTTTTAACCTTTTCGAACATTGCAAGCTGAGATATGCATCGAAGCGCTTGACAGCTTCGAAATACATCCGGCCTTTGGTTCAAGGTCTAGCAGGGCACGTCTTTCGAATGCGGCTCTCGGGAGTGTCAGGTTTTTTCACGTTGTAACATTCACCATTAAAAGCAAGGGCCAACTCATGGGGGCGCCCTGAGCGCCGGACAATAAGAAAAATCATCCCTTGGCCTGCCCCAGCAGAAGCCCTTTTCTATCAGCCGCTTGCTTGACCTTTTCGATCAGTTCGTCGATGGCACATGGTTTCATTAAATATTCAAAAGCTCCGATCTT
>Ga0315277_10007361_pt1 | contig 14291 bp, 14 predicted proteins | sample YL17G05_15_MG_FD_203695 | JGI IMG/M metagenome (GOLD analysis project Ga0315277, IMG submission 203695) | Sediment microbial communities from Yellowstone Lake, YNP, Wyoming, USA - YL17G05_15 | ecosystem: Environmental > Aquatic > Freshwater > Lake > Sediment | place: USA: Wyoming | collected... | reverse complement strand
TTCCAACTCCAACAAAGCAGTTGAATGGTACAAAGAGAAACTTGGGTTTGAAATTCGCAGTCAAGAGGGGCATTGGGTTACCGTTGCTCCGAAAGGCTCTGATGTTGTTTTTCATCTTTGTGAGACAACCCCCCTCGAACAGGGAAATACTGGGATAGGATTACAGGTCGACGACTTGGACAAAGTGTATGAGGAATTGAGCGGCAAGGGCGTTGAGTTTACACAGAAACCCAAGAAAACCGATTGGGGGACTTTCGCGAAGTTCAAGGACCTCGACGGAAATGAATTCTGGCTGTTCCCGGAATAGATCGTGATGTCGACAAGTTCACAGGATAATCCTAAGACAGTTGTTCAACAAATCATTCAATCCATAGTTGATCGCCTGCAAAGTACCGCGACGGTCAAAACGGTGTTCGGAGAACCGATCGAGACGAAGGGCAAGGTGATCGTTCCCGTTGCCAAGGTAGCCTACGGCTTCGGGTCGGGCTCGGGAGGAGGAAAGAGAGCCGGCACGGAAGATGAGCGGGCTGGCGCGGGGGCTGGCGGAGGCGTGATGGTCAGACCTGCAGGAGTTCTGGAGATAACCCAAGAGGAAACCCGATTTATCCCGATCGGTGGGCGTGGAAAATTGCTGGGGGCACTCTTGCTCGGCCTGTGCATAGGGATGTTTATGGCAGGAGCATGTTGCAGGCGCGGTCGGAGGAGCAAGTCCGAATAGTACAGCATACACGCAATCATTCCAGAGAAATCACAATTCCCTGTTTCAGTCTGAGGTAGAACCCTAGAATAGCTGAGAGATACGCCCAGTGACAAAACAGCTCCAACGGATGGCCAGTGCAGCAGGTTCCGTTTAGGGTCGTTGGCCCAAAAGGATCTCAGAGATCGCAGACTGGTCAAACACAATGACGCTGTTTATGATTGCGGGCTCCCGCACTCAAGAAACATAGTCTGTTAGGGATATGTATCCTTGTGGGGGTTGCGCATCCACCAACCGGATGCCTAGTTTTCTTGTGGGGTCCTAGTTTAGCGGTCAAAGTGTTACAGTGGGTCTCGGTTGCTCGCAGGCTCGGATTACTCTGAGTGATTGCGGTTTGCTCAGAGTTGGGTATGGAGTCGGGGATGGGAGCCGAGAGAATTGTCCATTTCCCATTTTCCCGTGGGCCCCTTTGGTCAAACCTTCGTAGAGGACGTTTCGTTGGAGGACAGTGATTTCTTGAGGGGAATGAAGTATAACTCGTTCAATGCTAGTGCCACGATACGTTGAAGAAACGAGGCACAAACGTACAGCAGGTCTTTCTCTGCGTCAGTCCCCACACTTTCCGCATGCTCTCAGAGAGAGGCTTCTAGTCGCGTGCTGAAATCCTTAACTAAACGCTTAGATTGGCACTTTATTTTTTGAGGCAAAATAGACCCTCAAAGCGCTCTAATCCATGCTTCACTACTTGGTTCCCTTAGACCTTATCGTTTCGTACTTGGCCAAACGCTGTTTCAGCAACCTAGTGTCTTCTTATATGCGTGGTAGATCACGTTTCGATCTCAAAACTAGTTGTCGGATCCCTGTTGACTTCTCACCGTTCCGTCGAAAAAAGCCCTGAATCAATTTCCGTTCGTGGTCGTTTCGGATTCTCGTGAACAATTGCGTTCGTTATGGATATAGGAACACGCACACTTGAGAGCCGGTGCGCAGCATTTGGAATCAAAGCCCAACCCTCCCCTTTAGTGAGAAAGCTTCTGTGTCAACTCGTTCGGTAACGTTTTTCCATTGTAGTTCAGACATTTAGATGGAACATGTCTGTTCCGATTACGGAATGCTAATATACCTTTCTTCATGCCACTTAGGGAACTGGGATCAGAAGAAATTGTCACACTTTTCTATCTGCGTTATGGGACTCGGAACGATCGGCCTTCCAACCGCGACCTACTTCCAACGAGCCGGCTACAACGTGATCGGTTACGACGTCAGCCCCAAGGCTGTGGAGAAGGCGCAGGCACACATTGAAGCAACAACTAAGATCAACGGCATACCATCAGACACTGAATTCTTCGTGATCTGCGTAACCACAGGCCTTCTGGGTGAGAAACCCGACTTATCGAGCGTTTATGATGTCTGCAGCAAAACATCAACGTTTACACCCAGACTCGTTTCCATCGAGAGCACAATCCCAGTCGGCGTCTGTCGACACATCCACGAAACGATCTTTGATAGCAGGATCAACCTATCTCACTTCCCTCACAGGTATTGGCCAGATGACGCTGAAAGGCACGGTGTGGCACAGCTTCGTGTTCTCGGCGGCATCAACAAAGAGAGTATGCGACAAGCCAAGAAATTCTATGAATCGCTCAAGATTCCTTGGTTTGCAGTGGATCCAATCGAAATCGCCGAAATGACCAAGGTTGTCGAAAACGCCTACCGATACGTCCAGATCGCCTTCGCAGAGGAGCTGCGAATCATATGCGAAAAGAAGAACTTGGATTTCAGCGCACTCAGAAACTCGTGTAACACAAAGTGGAACGTAGACCTTCCCGAGGCTCGAGATGGAATCGGAGGCACATGCCTTCCAAAAGACATTCGGTACTTGATTGACACCGCGCAAGAAGCAGCACGCAAGCCCGAACTTCTCCTTGCCGCGCTTGAAGTGGACAAGAACTACAGGAAGCATCTCCTTGAGGCGCTAGTCTACGCATGAAATTAGTTCCAAACCTAATGTACGTAATGTCGATACTTTCCGTCATCGTCTACAAAGTGTTCACTGTACAACACATCACAGACATCGACTTCTTTACAATCTACGGAATTGCCGTGACGGCGTACATTCTTTCGCGCTTCGTTCTTGCTGAGAGCTACAAGTATCATGGACCGATGAACGAAATTCTCCCGTCTGTGAGCGTTGTTATACCGGCCTATAACGAAGAGAAGCATATCGAGAAGACAATTCTGCATCACGTGAACTCGGACTACCCAAAGGATCGTTTGGAAGTCATCGTGGTCAACGACGGATCGAAAGACAAGACAAGTCAGGCAGTAGGTGAAGTCGCTCGCGAAAATCCTGGGACATCCATCAAGCTCATTGACCATTCCGAGAATTTGGGGAAGCGCAAGGCACTTGCAACGGGCATTAGAGCTGCTACTGGCGACGTAATTGTAACGAATGACAGTGACAGCTTTGTTGACTCCGATGCCGTACGCCGAATTGTTCAACCCCTCCAAGATGCAACAGTTGGAGGCGTCACAGGGCACGCTGACGTCTTCAACTGGAATGAAAACCTGCTAACTCGGATTCAGTATGTACGGTATTTCGTAGCCTTCCGCGTCTATAAGGCCGCAGAATCCCTGTACGATTCAGTAATCTGCCTCTCCGGTTGCCTCGCAGCCTACAGAAAGGACACACTCATGCAGCTCCTTGATGACTGGGAGAACCAGAAATTCCTAGGACGGCTTTGCACTTACGGAGACGACCGTGGCTTGACAACATTCATTCTGAGAAAAGGTCTGAAAACTGTTTACGACCCGCATTCGATATCCGAAACAGTGGTACCCGCAAGTTTCATCGGCTTCTGGAAGCAGCAACTCCGCTGGAAGAAATCATGGCTACGTGAAACCTACTTCGTCTCCAAGTTCATGTGGAGGAGACATCCTGTAATGTCACTGAGTTTCTACTCGAACGCTTTCCTGACCCTATTCTCCTTCGTTATTGTCGTCAGGGTATTCTTCATACTCCCAGCTATTCAGTCAGCTCTGCCAACTTTCTACCTGATTGGCTTGGCAATCGTAGCCTTCGTCTACCTCGCGTACTGCAACAAGTACGGAATCTACCAAGGTTGGATGTTCCCCATACTTTGGAGCGTGCTCTACGCCCTCGTCTTGGTATGGCAGATCCCCATCGCGGCCTTAACCCTACGCGACAGCAGGTGGGGAACTCGATGAAAACACGAGTGACAATCGTTTCGACAACTGTGCTTGTGATTTTGTGCCTTACGATCAGTCCGGCCTCGGCCTCGATGTTCACAAGTGGGCAACATGCTGTGATAATCAGAATAGATGATATCCAAGATTACGAGTCAATCCCACAATTCACGGGGCCCGAGTACAAACTCTTACAGTACCAAATCGATCAACACGTGCCTACAATTGTCGCCCTGATCACGAGTCGCTTCGGAACTGATGCCCACCTCATGGACCAAATCAAAACTGGCTTCAACCAAGGGATCTTCCTGTTAGGCAATCACGGGTGGCACCACGATCTATACAACAACAAGTCGAGGTCCGAACAAATCCAAGTGCTTGGATACGCTCAGAATCGCCTCCAAACCATCTTCGGAGTCCACGTTCTGACTTTCGTTCCTCCATATGGAGGATACAATGACGACACAATTGCTGCGATGAAAGGCAACGATATGACCCTGATATCCCCAACATCAGAATACGCTCAAGTCATGTTACTGGAGAAAGACGGAATTCTCTACCTGCCGCAAACTGTCACGACGGCTGACGTCGATTCGGGGACAGACAGCTGGATTCCACGGTCTCTTCAGTCGATCACAGATCAAATCTCTGCTTCCTGGGAAGCATTTGGAGTGGCCGTCATAGTCATACACCCTAGACAGTTTGTTGACGTAAACAGTACATGGGTGGATGCCAGATGGGACACTTACACTCAGATGATCGATTGGATAAAAGCCAATCAGGGAACTTTGATCATCCCGACGCCTCCTGCCCCACCACCGAAACCAGCCAACATCAATCCATTTCTGACCTCAGTCGCGTTGTTCTCGGGATTAACGTCAAGCCTCATCATCGCGTTGAATGTGAGTTCGAGAAGAAGCAAAAAGAAGGAGCTTCGTATTACCAACAGTCGTACTGTGGAAGCAGAATCTAGAGAAACCAAACCTCAGCTACAAACACTACCCGTTACGGAAGCAGCACCTATCCTTGAGCGGCACCCCAGCGCTCCGGCGGCGAGTCACGGAACGGGCAAACCCAGCGTCCTCAGCAGAATCTTCAATCGCCGCCAACGGACATGTGTCTATTGCGGCAGACATCTCGGAGTCAATGAGAGATTCTGTGATTCGTGTGGAAAGCCCATTGCCCAGCGTGAACTCACAATCACACAATCCACATGACATGTAACAAGATCTAGAGGCAGCCCAGAATCGTGGTGATTGTGCGATATGCGCTCAGTGAGCATAACGGTCTGCGTGCTGGGTCTTCTGTTAATCACTGCGACGTTGGCAGGTTTTGAGCAACACACAGCAGCGATGGCAGGTCCCCGATCGATAATTTACGACACACGTTTTGTTGAGGCAATGAGTAACGTCTCCCGCCTGCTTCCAGATGATGCCAACCTAGTGGTTTCTAGTAACGGTGCTATTGTCACGTATTTTACCGGACATATCGCGACCGTTCCGTGGAGTGCGACTTCAGAACAAGCTTTGATCCTTTACATGCGTCAAGGAGGGTACCTGTTCCTTCTGGCATTCGAAAACAAAACCGATGTGCCGGAGCTCAAGGCGGTGTTCAGTTCAAGAGGGCTGAAAGCCCTTGAATCCACATTCGTCCAGTTAGCCGAGTATCACACAGACTTCTATGTGCTCCATCTCTACCAGCTCAAGCCAGCGTAGTGCATGAATCATGCAAGAGCAGTCTCAAACTGAAGTCGAAAAGCAATCAATCGGAACCAGCCTATTCCGTGTTGTGAACCCACGCATAGCAGATATCGCTTTTCTTGTGCTACTTGTCGTTCTGGTAATGAAATACAACTCGAGCATTTCAACATATCAAGTTCCCATTTCGGATGGAGCGGCCTATCTGACCAATGCCAGAAACTGGTTGACGAACGAGCCACTCTACCAAATTTACAGACCTCCACTCATTTCCTGGATGATCGCCGGTGTCTGGGCGATCACAGGAGAGAATTGGGCGACCGTCAAGTATCTATCCGCTTTGTTCGGATTCGCCAGTGCGCCTGTGCTCTACCTCGCCCTAAGGCGTGGCAAGGGAGCCTTTTTCGCCCTAGGTGTAGTCATCCTTACCGTGCTGAACTCAGAAGTGTTCTTTTACACATCACAGCTACTGACCGAAGGACTGTCGCTGTTTTTCCTTCTTGCAACGTTATACTTTGTCAAAAGCGAAAAACCGGGCTATTGGTCCCTTGCGGGAGTTTGTATTGGACTAACCTTTGCCTCAAGGTATCCGATTGCTCTTCAGGCAGGCATGCTCGCCTTGGTTGAATCATTCGCTCGCCGAAACCTGCGAATTCTCACAAGAGCAATTGCGACCGCAGTTCCCGCGGTCGCAGCCGTCGCAATCATAGTGTTCTTGAAGACCGGAACATTTCAGACAGCGTTGCCCAAAGATACTAACTTCACTTTCCTCTTGTCGCCCTACTACCTGCTGAATTCCATTGTAGCATGGGGCTGGGTCTTTCTGCTCGTACCGGTAGTCCTCATTCTTCGAAGCACTTACGTCAATAGGTACAACTGGGTTTTCATCGCTTGGTTCGTGTTCGCGATTCTGTTCTGGAGCGCCAATTCAACCAACTTTGACCTCAGGTACACGATTCAATTCACACCCGCAGTTAACTTCCTAGCCTTGTTAACCGTTGAGACACTCGCTAGAAACAACGAACCGATTAGCGAACGCATTAGGCATTTTACGAATCGCGTTTCGAGTATCGCTGACAAGATCCCTGATCATCCTTTGAGGACCTGCACTTTTTGCGGGCGAAAGCTGAGATCCAATGACCGCTATTGTGACTCGTGTGGCAGGCAAATGAGTGACTCTGTCAACATCATGGCTCCGGGCCGAGCATAGGGTCACACCCATCCAGAAGAAAGGTGCCTCCATGCAAATCCTGCTGCCCGCAAACCCGACTACGACACTAATCAATCATAAGTGGATACATATGACTGCGGGCTCCCGCACTCAAGATCTATTTCACTTAGAGTCAATTGGGCCAGACTCGTCATCGCCCGCTGGGGTATTTTCCATTGAGACCTGCTAATTTGCGTATCTGAATCGATGGCAACCTTATGTGCTCCCATCCCACCGTAACGGGTTAACGGAAGCCATGTGATCGATGCCGACGATTCGAATAATCCCCATTGGTTTTGAGAGTCTCGGCGTCAGGTCGATGTGTACATTCGTGGAAACGCAGGATGTGCGTGTATTGGTGGACGCAGGGGTCGCGCTGGGGCCGCGTTTTGGAAAACTACCCCATCCGAAAGAGTATAGGGCCCGAAACCAGTGCCGAGCCAAGATCCGAGAATACGCCGCGAAGGCTGACGTCATAGTAGTCTCGCACTACCATAATGATCATCACACACCCAACTACACTGAAACTGTGTATGTCGGATGTAGCGCTGAGGAATCGGAGCTGATCTACAAAGACAAAGTGGTACTCGCGAAGGATATTCGTAATTCGATTAATTTCAGTCAACGTCGAAGGGGATGGATGTTTCAACAATTCGTCAAGCGGATCGGAGGTAAGGTTGAGGTTGGTGATGGTAAGACGTTCGAGTATGGGGCGACTAAGGTGAAGATCTCGCAGCCCGTACCTCATGGTGGAGAGGAATCGGAACTTGGCTGGGTAGTAATGACCACGGTTGAATCTCGGGGCAGCAAGTTCGTTCATGCGTCTGATGTTCAAGGCCCGATTTCCAGATCAACCACCCGCACAATACTGAAAGAGAAGCCTGACTCGCTGATTTTGGGCGGCCCTCCAATTTATCTGGAAGGTATCAAAGTTGACAAAGCCACAATCCGAAAGGGGCTTGAGAATGCGGCTGAGATTGCGAGCAAAGTTCCAATGGTGATTTTCGAACATCATCCATTGCGTTCAGAGGATTGGAGAGACCGCTCCAAGAATGTGTTTGACGTGGGCTCAGAAATGCATCACACTGTGACCACGGCGGCTGAATATGCAGGTGAGCGGCTACAGCTATTGGAAGCGGTTCGCCCGAGGTTATACGAGGAGGAGCCGCCGTCAGAAGCGTTTCTGAAATGGTCGAAACTGAAGCGAGAAAAACAGAGAACTCAGATCCCTCCAATCGAGGCCTGAGAAGATTCTCAATCCCAGCAAGATCGGACGAAGAATGAGTGAGGCGCCCCTCCGGGGAGGGGGGCAGGCGGTCCTGGGTGGTGGGGTTCTATTCGCTTGTTGGAACATGAAGATTGGAGGCATATGGTGGGAATTGCACGGTTCTGGCTATGCGCCGACTAGTTTAGTTGCCAACCGGAATTTCTTACCGCATGATGGGCATGCGTAGTGTTTGATGTGCAGCGCTGGGCCTCGTCCGTCCTTCGGATGCATGTCCCATTCTTTGGCTGGGCCAATTACTTCGCCTCCGCATTTGAGACATTTCACCAAGTGATTTTCACCTCTTTGTTGGCCGCAGTCAGACTATGGACATGAGAAGGGTAGAGCACGTTTGTTTGTGCTGTCACTTGGTCGATGGGTGGGTTGTAACATGGTTGCATCAGGTTTTTCTCATGTCCAAATGGCCCGACTGCCATGGCCCGTCCATACAACGTTCTTGGTATATTAGTGTTTCAGTTACGGTACACTAATATACTTACGTCGACTGTTGATGCATCGGAAATCGTCGCAAGAACTTAAAGCGACGTTGCGTGTATATGAAGCACACATCAACAGGAGGTCAGAAAGAAATGAATGGACAATTCAAGAAGCAATTCGCCGTAGCCCTTGTCTCACTCGCAGTCGGCGCAGTAGTCGCCAGCGTCCTTGGAAATTCCAAGGCCCGCGAGAAACTGCTCGAGGGAAGCAAGAAGCTCGCCGCGAACTTTCACAACACCGAGTAGATCGGAACGGCGCAATGACGCCGTATCCTGACTCACCTCCTTTTTGATAATATACGAACGGTTTTCGATCTCCCATATTCGGAGAGAAGACGTAGTTCTTCGCATACGAGGAGCTGCCACTTCGCCCCCACTTTCACTGGAGAACTTGAAGTTGTATCGTCGTGACTAGGGCGTCTATTCGCTCTTGGGTGAGGCCCACCCTATTTTCTCTGGGTCCTACATGGGTGGGACCCACCTTTCACCGGATGACTCTGTCACCTTGCTAATCGTGACGAATTCTTCTGCCTTAGAAACCCTAAAATCCTGATACACATGTCTAGGCCACCGAGGCGCGTGAGTGGGGCCTCCCACCCGTTGCGCTGGATAAACCCCGGAGTAGGGAGGTTAACGGATGAAAAGCAAAGACCTGGCTCTAGTTGCAGTGTTTGCTGCCCTGTATGCGTTGTTGGTTTACTTCTTCTCTCCAATTTCGTTCTTTGCTGTGCAGTTCAGGATCGCGGGGATACTAAGGCCGAGCATAGCAAGAAAATGGGTCTTGGCGGTCGGCTATGGGGTCGGTGTGGCCGTCGGTAATATCTTTAGCCCGTTCACCGGACCATACGAGCTTGTCTTCATGCCCGTGATGAGTTTTATAGCTGGAATAGTTGGGTATCTGGCCGCAAGACCGTTCAAGAGCAACTATTTCGTTGCAGGGGCTGTCATAGCTACAATAATACCGCTGAGCGTTAGCTGGATGCTGAATCAGCTTTTCAATCTCCCGATGCTAACGACCTTTCCATATTTGTTCATCAGTGAACAAGCGGTCTGCTTTTTCGGCGCATCTGTGTTCAAGTTAATCGAGAGACGCTTCAAGTGGTGGTGAACATATGACAGTAAAGGGCAAGTGTGTGGTGGTTCTTAGCGGCGGACCTGACTCCTCGACCGTGGCCTATTGGGCGAAAGATCAAGGGTACGAAGTTCTTGCCATGAGTTGCAAATATGGTCAGATTGCAACGAAAGAAGTTGAATGCGCGACTAGGATAGCTGCGGAACTAGGGGTTTCACTCAAAGTAATTGATCTCTCCTCTCTCAAGCAGATTTTCTCAGGAGTAACATCACTCGTTGATGCAAACATCCCTTTGACGTCAAGCTTCAGCGGACCGATCATAGTGCCCTTCAGAAATGCAATTTTCCTCTCAACGGCCGTCGCCTATGCGGTAGCCATAGGGGCCATGAGAATCTTCTATGGCGCTCAGGGTTCGGATGCTCCGTATTATCCCGATTGTAGAAAGGAGTTCTACGAGTCTTTTCAAAGTGCAGCAAGGCTGGGGACAGGTCAAGACTTAGTGATCGAGGCCCCTTTCAGCCAGATGTCGAAGTCAGCTTTAGTGAAACTGGGGTCGCAACTCGGCGTCCCATTCGAGCTCACATGGTCCTGCTACTTGAACGGCCAAAAACACTGCGGCAAGTGTGAATCATGTACCAATCGTAAGAAAGCATTCACAGAAGCCGGATTGAAGGACCCAGCAGAATATGTTCAGTAATCGATACTCCGACGAGCTGTTGAATGGCAAAGGAATGTGAGATTGTTCAACATCGAATTGGTGCAGGATGATATCACAGAACTGCGGAGAGACTCAGGAGATCTCGTAAGTTGTGCCTTTCTGGGGCAGCTCGACTTTGGTGATGTCGGAGACAAATCGGGCGAAGAGCCCTGGATTCTCCGTGTGTGCAGGAAAGAATTTCTTGGGTGCCACTTTGGCAACCACTTGCCTTGCCTCCATGGGCATGATATGGCCTGAACAATGGATATGATACATGGGTAGGCCGAAGTGATCTAGCCAGTTCACGTACTTGTCGTGTTTGATCTCGAGTTCTTCGTTGAAGGGTTCTGATGTTGAGAAGATGAAGCTGCTTCCTGGTTCGGGTCTGATGTCGAGCATCTCGTTGAAGTCTGAGTATGAGGTCGAGAGGATGACTTTGCTTTGCAGTTCTCCGACCCGCTCTGCGTCAACAACGTTTGGGTAGTTGTCGGCGATGGCACTTTCCCAGTTGAAGTAGCGTTTCTTTTCTCGTTGGAAGATGAGAAATTCGGGCGAGTCAACTTCGGGTAATTCGAGGTTTCTGTCTGCTTTCAACTTCTCAAGAATGTAGGCCTGTTTCAGCGAGATCGCAAGCTGCCGCCCGTTTTCCTTTGCTGATTGGTAGAAGGTTCTTATTCGGTCGACGTCGGCTGGGCGAAAGTCCGCAAGCACAAGCTTCGGAGTTGCTTTCACAACCTGCCCGATCTTACTTTGGACTTCTTGCTCTGTTGAAACCTCGGCTTCTGTTAGGTTCGTGCCTTCACAAATCATGGCAATAGGTTTCGACTTGGCTGCGGCGTCAACGAAATCGGCTGTCAGGTCACCTCTTGCGCCGTGGATCCTGAAATCACCGGAGTATACGACAGCGCCCTCTGAGGTGTGGACTATGAAGCCGTAGGAACCTGGAACGGAATGGTCAACATGGATGGGTTCCACTTCTAGGGATCCAACTTTGATCTTTGAACCGGTGCGAAAGGTGTTGAATTGAAACCCTTCGATGTTCTTCTCGAAACTTCTTCTGCCTACCGTAGTTTCATTGAACGCTCTCATCAGAAGCTCGGTGGTTTGACCGCAATAGACTGGAATTTCCTTCTTGAGGAATGGAAGGCAGGTTGTGTGATCGGTGTGCGAGTGGGATAAGAAGAGTGCGTCCACCTGTGCGGGCCCTTCGTCGAACTCATATGTGCCTTCAATTTTCGGTAGTAAGCCAAACTCGAGGAATCCTCTTTCATCTCTTGGTTCAAGCCATGGGGTCGAGTAGAACTTGGATCGTTCCGCGAAATTCATACCAAAATCCAGCAGGATCCGCGTGTCGCCATCAGTGAGTAGAATCTTGTTTCCACCGATTTCCCCAGCGCCACCGTAGAAGATCAAGCTCACCATGATGCGCTCGTCACAATCCTTGTTCCTTAGAACCATCTTGTCTTGATGTTGGATAAGGCCTTGATATGCTCATCATCAGTGAAGCAGACAAGATTTCGGAGCTTTGCCGTGGCCCCAATAATGGCATCGGCGAGAGGAAAATCTCTTCCCTTAGTCACCTTGATCTGAGCAGATTCAGCAGCTATTTCCGAGTCGACGTTTATTATCTCAAAGTCTCTCTCGATTGCCGCCTTACGCATCTTTGCGACGTCTCGTTCCTCTGCCTCCAACGTTATTCGGTAGATCTCGTGGATTGTGATTGCCGAAACGTATTTGCGCTTTCGGGTTTGGAGTTCAGATTTCACGCGTGGTCCAAGGCCGACATGAGGTGCAAAGGCGGCGAGGAAAAATCTTGTGTCGTATAGAGAGTCAGGCATCTTCTCGCCTGATTTCATCCAAACGACGTTTCATTTCCACGAACGACCTTTTGGCCGGCTGCGCCCGCGATGACAATTCGTATCGGGTGGTCGAGGCTCGTCTTGAAGTGTGGCTCCAACGCCTTCGGTTGCAAGGTCGGCTTTCCAACCTGCGAAGCCGTCTGCTTCCGATAAGCCAGAGCATATTCCTCTCGTTCCTCTTTGTGGATGATGCCAGTATGGACGACACTATACGGCCTAATGGGAGTCTCACTGTTCCTTGTCTGGAGCAAGACACTGGGGAAAGGTTTTGGACGCTTAGCGATCGCAGTCTTCATCATCTTCGCGATTCCTCGGCATCTCTTTGAGCTAGGGCTTCTGAATAGGCCACAAGAGCCTTAGCATGATAGTAAGGCCAACCAGCCTTCTCCCACTCGAATCAGAAATCGACCAAATGATCGCCGGCACGGTGCAGGAGTCGAAGTTGTTCCGTTGGTTGAGACATAGGTTGCCAAATACGTCGGAGTTCACGGTGCAAGAATTAAGAATCCCGGCAGGGTCAAATGCAAGGAGCTGGAGCAGACCAATCCGAGAACTTAGTGGGTTCGCCAATTTGCTAATCTGGACAACATCAGAGCACACAGTGAGATGGGCAGAGAAATCTTGAAACAACTTGATGGCAAGGTTGATGCATGGGTTTCATCGATTGGTACTGCTGGTAACTTCATGGCGCGCAAGCAGTGAAAGAAGTTAATCCTCGTTTCAAGTGTAACGCTGCTGATGAGAGATCTGTGTGATCTAGCGGGAGTCGGCACAGTCAAGTCCTAGCAAGAAGTTGCGTAAGCTCGTGAATTTGAAGACTTTCCAGATTCATTATCTTGCTGATTATTGCTTTCTCCCTCTCCTCACTCACTACTGATAACGCGTTAGTATGGAATTTCGTCAGGACTTCTTCGTCACTCATTCGGTTCTTGGGATTTCCCTTCGGAAAATCAACTCTCTGTGTGAAGCAGCGTCGATCCTTGCACGTTACCTCAACTATGGCGGCGGCCAGTTCCGGAAAGAGCTTCTCCAACTCCGGGTCAGCGACAACCTTGATCTTCTTGATGACGCTACGAATGCGGTTATCGTTCAGCTTAGTTTTGGCAAACTGGTCCAAGGTCACCTTTCTATCAACAATAGCGGCTGCAATACAGTAAGGTAAGCTGTGATCGGCAGTCTCCTTGGAGGTAGGTGTGTACTTTGATGGATCCGCCAGAATATCGACCGCTCGCGAGATTGTTCTAACCACGACTCCCTCTATTTCCTCGGGCATGATGCGATGACGATTCAACAGCGTTAGCGTGGCGGTGATTGGTGAATGAGTAAGCCCCTCAGTAGGAAATGGCTTCATTGAGCACTCCATAATCTTGAAACGCTCATGAGTTTTGGTCACCACGTCCATATCCCATCTTCCTCCTATGGTGTCGACTAGACCTTCTTTTCCTTCGAAGACTGCTTCTGGGCCTGTGAATCCCTTCTTCGCCATTAGAGCAGCCATGACTCCACTCTGAACTGCCAATGGGTCTGCTATGTTCTTGACCATTGACAGCTTACCAGCCGCCACTGCTCCGAGGGTGAAGTTGTGGCTGCCTGAGATTCCTATGGCATTACACATCTGGTCAACGTTAAGGTCGAGCATTTTTCCAGCAACGACGGGGGACACGAACTGAGTTAGCGACGCATGATGCCACTTCCTTTCTCGAATTCCCGGAATTGCGGATTCACAGAGTCGCATTTCCAATTCATATCCAATTATCATCGCCGCGATCAGATCTTTTCCCGACTTGTTTTCACGTTCACCAACTGAAAGCGCCGCTGGGATCAGGTCACTGGGATGGCTTGGATCTTGCTTCCAGTAAATGTCGTTATAATCAAGGGCGCGAATGAGAAGGCTGTTAGCTAATGCGGCATTGTAACAGTTGGTCTTAGAGCCGCTTCCGATGATTGTTGCCTCGGGAGTGCCTCCGAGTTCATCCAGCACCTTCACCAAGATTGCGAAGTCTTCGCTGAGACATCCGCGTAAGGCGCATCCCATAGAATCCAGTAGAAATCTCTTGACCTCTCGGACTGTTTCCGATGGTATGTCATCGT
>Ga0315277_10007357_pt1 | contig 14293 bp, 19 predicted proteins | sample YL17G05_15_MG_FD_203695 | JGI IMG/M metagenome (GOLD analysis project Ga0315277, IMG submission 203695) | Sediment microbial communities from Yellowstone Lake, YNP, Wyoming, USA - YL17G05_15 | ecosystem: Environmental > Aquatic > Freshwater > Lake > Sediment | place: USA: Wyoming | collected... | reverse complement strand
CCTATGGGTTTAGGCCGAAACGAAATGCTCATCAGGCGATGGATGATCTCAATTTACAGCTTCGCATGGGAAAGAATCAGGTAATTGATGCCGACATCTCAAAATATTTCGACACCATCCCTCACGATAAGCTATTGGCGTTGGTGGCAAAGCGGATAGTCGATAAGCATATCCTTCGGCTTATCAAATTATGGTTGAAGGCGCCAGTGGTGGAAGAAGGAGAGGATGGGAAGAGGAGAACCCTAGGGAACCCAAAGGGGACACCGCAGGGAGGGGTCATCTCGCCGCTGCTTGCCAACATCTATCTCAACGTTCTGGATAAAGTATGGAAGATCAAGAAGGTGGAGGAGAGATGGAAGGCAAGGCTGATCCGCTACGCAGATGACTGTGTGGTGCCATGCCAGGGGAATACAGAGAGGGTGCTCAAGGGAATCAGGGCCGTTCTTGGACATTTAGGGTTAAGCCTCAATGAGGCGAAGACGAGGGTCGTAGATGCGAGAAAGGAGAGTTTTAACTTTCTGGGGTTTACAATCCAAGTCAGAAAAAGCATCAAGACGGGGAAGAGATTCTCGTTTATCCGACCTTCAAAGGAAGCCCTGGCCGAGATCAAAGCGGAGATAAAGGCTCTGACTTGCAGGAAGACTCTTCACTTGCCTAAAGAGGTGGTCATCAAGAAACTTAATGAAATCGTTCGGGGATGGGCGGGTTACTTTTACTACGGTAATTGCAGCCGTGACCTATCTGTGCTCAAAGTGTTTCTTGATGAGCGAGTGCACATATACCTGAGACGAAAGCATGCGAAGAAAAGCAGAGGCTACAAAACTTACCCTTATCAGTACCTTTACAAAACCTTGGGACTTTATCAGATCCCTACAACTGCCCCATGGACTCAACTTGTGAAAGCCCCTGGAAGAAGATGATCGGAAAGCCGTATTCGGGGGCGAAGCTTTACCGAAGGTAAACAAACTGAATGTACGGTTTGATGAGGGGGAGCTGGAGATAGAGCCTTAGCTACTACGCCAGCTCTCTACTCTACCCAAATTACCCACTGGCGAATCACGTTCAGAATCGACCAGACCGAAGGGGAAATCCTCGACCTGGATTATGAGGATTACCACTGAAAGGAAACAAAACCATGATGCGTATGGCACGCCCGGCCCATCCGGGACAATTCATTAGGATGGAGGTGATCGAGCCTCTTGATCTCTCCGTTACCCAGGCCGCCAAGGTTCTTGGCGTGACCAGGTCCGCTCTTTCTGCCCTTCTCAACGGCCGCGCCGCGCTCTCGCCTGACATGGCACTGCGGATCGAGAAGGCTTTCGGCCCGAAGATGGATACTCTTCTTCGCATGCAGACCGCCTATGAGATTGCCGAGGTCCGCGACAGGGAGGCAGACATCAAGGTTAAGCGCTACGTGGCGAAGCCACCCACTGCCCACGACCAGGCCAAGCTTTAAACAACGCCAGCACCAGAACCCCTTATTAAAAGCCTTCTTTTTCTGGTAAATTTCCTATCGCTTTCTCTGTAATATGGCGACATTTTTATTTTCTCCTCTTTAGCCAGTCCTTTATCCGCCTACGCAGAGGACTGTGGCTTTAGCCGTCGATGAATGCGAGAAGAATAATTCTCCGATGCCTTGATGAAAAACGGTTGGTCTTCTTTGTTTTGCTCTCAGGGAGAAACGATACCCCTTGCCCCTTGACACGCCTTCATTAATTTCTTATCATGATCTAACTAATTAATTAATTAATCAGTTTGTTATCCCTTAAGGAGGAAAAGGAATGGAAGCAAGTCTAAAAGTGACCAAGAACATTTCGGCTCTTATAGCCAGAACACAATTGGGCCAAATTTTGGAAAGAGTTAAAAAAAATCAGGACCGCTTTTTGATTAGTAAGAAAGGAGAACCTACGGCGGTTATTTTAAGCGTCGAGGATTATTTAAAAAATATTGTCAAGCAGCCTGACGTGTTAACTAAGCTCCAAAAACAAGCTAAAAAGGCTGGAACGGATAAGCTCAGTCTTGAGGACATTGATGCAGAAATTAAGGCCTTTAGAAAAGGTCTTTAGCCTATGCTCAAGGTAGTTTTTGACACCAACGTCATTGTTTCAGCCGCTCTATATGAAAAAAGTTTGCCCGCCTTACTTTTATCTTTAGGTTTAGAAGATAAAGTAAAGTTTTTTGTTTCTCCAGCGCTTTTGAATGAATACGAGGCAGTTCTTAAAAGACCTCGTTTCAAGTTGGGCGAGAGAGAGATTACAGAACTAATGGGGAAAATTAATCGAAAAGCACTCATAGTCACCCCCACCAAGCGATTAAAAATACTTAAGGCCGACGAACCTGATAACAGGGTTTTGGAATGTGCCATAAAAGCTAATGCGGATTTTATTATCACGGGAAATAAAAGGCATTTCCCGTTTGAGGAATTCAAAGGTAGTAAAATAGTGACTCCAAGAGAATTTATAAAAAGCATTAGCGAGTTTTAAGAAAACACTAAAAGAAAAGGAAACGGGACCGCTCCATCCAGCGGGGCGTAGATCACAATTATCAAAATTCCCATTAGGAAAATTCACAATGCCAATAAGGAAGCAGGGGGGGAGGTAATTTGAATACTTTGAACAACGTCCCAGGTCCCCACGCTCTTACCCGGACGGCGAAAAAGTACCCCACATCTTGTGATTTTTTTGTTGACATACTAATCCTTTTTTTCGTATATTAGACTCATCCCAAAGCGAGTTCTTATCCTTTAAATATTTCCGCCGGCCGGTTCCAGCGTCTGCGCGACGGCCGCCTTGCTCTCCGCGGTCATCGACAAGCACCTTGGCAGCTGATCGAATTACAGAGCGTGGAAGCATAACCCGCGGGAAAAGCGGATGATGCCGATGTCCAGGTTGAGCAGATACCTTGCGAGAAAGCCGCCCCAAACCGCGCCGGCGCTGCGCAGGTCATTGTTCGCCATTCTGATTCTATTCGTAGGATGCAGCACTGTTGGAACGGCGCTCCTGACGCTTCCAACCGGATTGTCTCCGGTAGTCGGCGGCATCGCCGATCATAGGCCGTACTTTGGCAAGTTCAAGGCGGCCCCGGACAACTCCGAAGGCGACTTTCTTCTCGCCACCTGCGGATGCGGCGACTGGCGCGTCCTCATGTCGACCGCGGATGGCAAGCAATGGCAGTTCCCCGTGCGCTTTTATTCCACCGGGGACTATCAGCCCACCGGCTATGTCAAGGTCTTCGGCCAAAGCGACACGGAGGCGTTGCTCGGCACCGTCCATCAGGACGCGGGGCTGACCGACGGGTTAAGCGACCACAACACGATTGCGCTGAACTTTTCTGCCACGCGAGGCGAGACTCACACCAATGACGCATCTGCCTGCGTGAAATGCCACATCGGCGATAACCCCATTTGGCCCCAGCGGCCGAATCATCCCTCCCGGTGCGCGGGCGGCGTGACGACGGGCTGCTTTACCGTCGACTCGCCGAATTGCCTGAGCTGTCACACAGTCGTCATCAAGAATTGAAGTCCACCTCGCTCGCACGCGACGACCGCGAGTACGTGGACAGGGACCCATGAACGGGTGTATGAGGAGCGGTTTGAAAGGTCCTATGGGTTTTACCGTCCCTATCTTCGGTCGGTCATCTACCGCTACCTGGACTGTGGAATTCTGCGAAACGGCTTCGCCCGGGTCCGATGTGGAGAGTGCGGTCATGAATATCTTCTGGCCTTTGTGTTGAAGCGAAGCGTAAATCCAGCCTTAGCGGGACAAGCGTCGTCACTTCTGTCCCTCCTGCCATCAGAAGCGGGTCGTTGAGTTCGGAGAATGGCTTTGCGGACAGGTTTTAAAAAAGGTTCCCCACCGCCATTTTGTCTTTAGTATCCCCAAGATCCTTCGACGTTATTTCCTCTACGATCGTTCACTTCTTTCGGAATTGAGTCGATGTGTTTGGGATGCCTTCAGGGTGTTTTTCCAGGAGGCGTTTCCGCATGGGGACGCGATGCCTGGAGCGGTCATTGCCATCCAGACTTTTGGAGATTTCCTGGGGTTCAATCCTCACTGCCATGTTCTTTGCACCGACGGCTGTTTTGGTGGGAAGGGTTTGTTCCGGGTGGCGCCTCGTTTTGGCCCGGAGGGTTTAAAGGCCATTTTTGAGCACAACGTATTTCGGATGCTTCTCTCCAGAGGGAAAATCACTCAAGATTTAGTCGCCCTGGTTCGCACCTGGCGGCATTCGGGGTTCCAAGTGTTTGTGGGTCCGAAGATTCTCCCCAGAGAAGAGGATGCCATGTCCATGGGGACGTAGATCAAAATTATCAAAATTCCCATTAGGAAAATTCACAATGCCAATAAGGAAGTAAGGGGGGAGGTAATTTGAATACTTTGAACAACGTCCCGTGTCCCCAGCAGGAGAGAATCTGATGAAAGGAATTCAGTTTGTTGTTGACGATTCTGGAAAAAAGAGAGCGGTTCAGATTGACCTTGATGGGTGGGGAGGTCTCTGGGAAGATTTTTATGATGTCTTGGTCTCGGAGTCTCGGAAGAATGAACCCACTGTGCCCTGGAGCGATTTAAAGGCAGAACTGGAACAAGGGAGAGCGGAAAATTGGCTGATTACAACGTCGATTTCGTTGCCTCTTTACCCAATCTCTAATGACCCTCCTTGACCATGGCCCGCTGGCCACTGCCGAAATCTACCTTAATCTCTCACCCGAAGACGCGGTCAGAGAGTTCCAGAATAACTGGAGAATAGACACTACGTATTCATAGGGGTACAACAACTTCCTTTTATATTCGGATACTTGTGGTAGCCTTGTTGTGAATTAAAAATCGAATTCACATATTTTTCTCATGCCACCGAAGGAATCGTTCCATTGTACCATCTGCTAAAGCCCGTGGAGCATCCACAGGCAGCCCAAGCTCACGAGCTACTCGTTGTGCTAGATCACGGTGCGTCCACGGATACAACTGGTACTTCAGAATCATTGCATATCCACCCCTATCAATTAACTCTTTAATCCATGTCTTGGGTATCATCCGAACCACGAACATCGGCCGGATTCCTAAATGCCCGCACAAACGAATTTTGATGTCGAACTCCATATAGCCGAGAGTATTCTTAACCTCGATACCCTATACGACTGAATCTCTTTCAAAAATGAAATCTAAATCGTGTTCGGTATTTTCCCAGATTTTTCCTCTAAATATACGAGTATTATGGCCCCTCATGACAAACTCGGATCGAGCGAATCCAGCCAATACCATTGTCTCACCATGAAGGCCAAGAGCTCCTCCTATATTTGGATCAGCATATGCTTCAACTAATTCAACCAAGCGCTTGGCGCTCCTTTTATAGAATCGGTAGTTTCGGTGCCAAAGCAGATGAATCGTCCCCACATTTTTTAATGCTCTTGTCTCTCCACGGATCGTGCCATCATCTATAAGATCCCGTATCGCTCTGTTGGTGATCCAATGGAAAAATTGATCCTCATGTTGAACTTCTACCTGACGCGAGAAAAAAACTCGTTCCCGACTCCTATCAAAGAAATCCTCGAGTATTGCTTTCGCACTGATTTCTTTAGGATCAGGTGGTCGCTTTCCATAATCTTCAAAGTCAAAATCGTCGTATTCTGACACGAACTCAACCTACCGCAAGCATCGGTAACTGTGTACCCTTGCAGCACCAATTTACCAATGCCATTTCAGAAAGTAAAGTCTTTTTCTGCATTTGAAAACCTTGTGGACGAAAAAAATTGGGTCGCCCTTATCGCTTTTTTGTATTATAGATGACACGCGCTTTCTTCACTGGCCGTTCTTGACAACCCCTAAATACTGGACTATCGTAAATATTAATCAGTGTTGATTAAATTGAATGGGGAAAATTTATGGTTAAAACCATTCCTATAACCAAAGCCAGGATTAACTTGGAGGAGGTACTCAAAAGGGTCCATCTCAACAAAGAGAACTTCGTCCTTGAAAAAGGCGGCATTCCTGTTGCAGCTATTCTTGATATTGACGAATTTGAGGACTGGCTGGAAATGAAAGACCCCAAGATTAGGGAGCAGATCCGGCGGGGCGATCAGGAATACAAAGAAGGCGAGACCGTCCCCCTGGATAAGTTTCTTTCAAAAATCCAAGCAAAGAATATGAATAAATGAGAACCAATACTGTCATTCTGGACCTTGTCCTGAAATAAATTCAGGATCAAGTTCAGAATGTCTTAAGAATAGACCCTGAAATCGTAGATCCTGAATCAAGTTCAGGACCTGGTTCGGGGTGACAAATCGGGACTTTTTGCGAGAGCATCATATTTGGAGAATTTGTATCAATGTGGCTGTTTGAAACAACTTCTTAAAATCCCTCCCCACCTCCCTTTGCCAAAGGGAGGAAATGATCGTCTCCCTCTTTGAAAAAGGGGGATCAAGGGGGATTTTATGGTGATTCTTTTGATTTCTTGGGTTTTCATCGTTTCTTCAAAAGGCTAAACTATTACGAAAATTCTAATCATCAAGGAGGGGAGAAATGGGAAAGATATTGTGTGCAATTTTTGCTGGGTCTCTCTTTGTTTTTCTGTTAGGTGCAGCTCACGCAAAAGACCCGAGTCCCCCTAAGAAGACCCCTGAACTTTTGACACAGGGCAAAAAACTTTATGAGCAGAATTGCGTGACCTGCCATGGCTCCAAAGGGGATGGGAAAGGTCAACTGGGAGCTGCTCTCAAACCTCCCCCCTCGGACTTTACCAAGCCCTTGAATCAATGGCCTTATAGTAAGGGGGATCTGAAAAAGGTCTTCGAAGCTATCACGAAAGGAATCCCTAATACTTCGATGGTCAAATGGGATCAATTCTCTGAACAGGAACGTTGGGCGTTGGTCTATATCGTAGAGGGATTCGCAGCCCCACCGAAGAAAAAATGAAATTCAACTATCGCCAAAAGCGTATTGAGGAATTTAGGAATTGGGAATTTCCGAAATTGTAATTCCTGTAACACTTTAGCTCTTTGAAACAAAGCTCTTTAGCGGTCCTTTTTCCTGTCATTCCCGTGAAATCGGGAATCCAGGACCAAGAAAATGAAATCTGGATTCCTGCTTCCGCAGGAATGACAACCTTTTTAAACATATTTCTTTCTATTTTCAAAGCGCTAAATTGATGCTAATTTAGGAATTGGCGAATTAAGGAATTGAGGTATTCTAATTCCTAAATCCCTGAATTCCTAAATTCATAATTGTGGAAGGAAAGATATGAGAGAGATGACATCCGAAGAATTGTTATCGTTCAATGGAAAGGATGGAAACCCTGTTTATATTGCCTTTCAAGGGAAGGTCTATGATGTCTCGAAAAGCCCTCTCTGGTCCAAAGGTCTTCACATGAACAGACATCCCTCCGGAAAGGATCTGAGCGGGGAGATTTCTGCAGCTCCCCATGGGCAAGAAGTGTTTGAGCGTTATCCCCAAGTGGGAATCCTTAAGAAAGGAGCACCAGAGGAGTTGAAGCACCTCCCTCCTATGCTTCAGAATCTCCTCCAACGATTCCCGATGGCGAAGCGCCATCCTCACCCCATGCTCGTCCACTTTCCTATTGCCTTCTTGATGGCTGCTTCTCTCTTCATTCTTCTCCATCTCCTCTTTGGGAACCACTCTTTTGAGACCCTCAGTTTCTATCTCCTCATCTTGGGGGCTATCTCCTCCCCCTTTGCAATGGCAACTGGCCTTTTTACGTGGTGGATCAATTACAGGCTGAAACTTACCCATTTCGTCAAAAGAAAGATTCAACTTTCAATTCTTCTCCTCATCTTCGAAATTATCCTTATCCTTTGGCGGAGTTTCGGCCCAGAAATTTTTCTCCAAAAAGTCCCTCCGATCTATTTTATCATAATGCTTCTTCTCACTCCCGTTGTCACTCTCCTGGGTTACTACGGTGGCCAGATGACTTTTCCCCTCGAACAATGAAAGAAAATTGGGGAGTTGAGGTGATAGGGTGATGGGGTGAAAGTATGCCGGTGGTTCGTAATACTATTTATTGCCTCTGGAATTGGCCTCAAGTAAAAAAGACAATCCATCCGATAATTGGGACATCCTCCCTAAAAATAGGCTACCCTTGGCCACAAACATGGCCCTTTTCATCCGGCCTTTCTTCATCGCCTCAAGGGCATGTCCCAAGAAAGGTACGGCAGATGGCACGTGACCCTGAGTCGGAGCAAAACCAGGCATGCCCCGTTCTTTAACAAATTTCTCAATTTCCGTTTTATCAATCTGTTTGTTCAAAGCCGCCAGTGAAGCCATGATTCTGTAATTGGTAGAGGGTGTGTCACCGCTCCCTGCGGGTAGGGTGATCTCAGGGTTGTGCATTTCAGTGGCATATTTGTCGATCTCGGTCATCTTCATCCCTAATTTGTTTAAAGGCTTGATAATGAGGGAGGTCATGATGGATTGCTGAGCAGATCCTGCGCCGACATCGTGTTTACCGATTGAATCCAGTCTTATCACAGGGCTGACCCCATCATCATTCGTAATCAAAAAGGCAATGGCAGCGATGACGTCCTCCAGGATGGGCATCTTGTGTTTCAAATGGGCAGTATATTTCATGCCCACTTTGGCCAGGCAACCTCCGCCGGCCACCACCACATTGTTAAAGATGCCAGAGGCGACCATTCCAGCAGCATTGATAATGGCGTGATTGGGAGCGCAACAAAACGCCCGGATGTCATTGCCCGTTGCATTGACACAGCCGCACATTTCAGCCATCGCCTTGGACAGACTTCCCCCGCCTCGATTATACCTGTCCCCGATGGCTGTTTCCGTGCAGTCCAGAACAAAATCGATAGCCTCTGGGGCGACCCCAGCCCTTTTAAAAAGATGAAACATCGCCAGAGAGCCGGAAGCCTTGGCCATCAGGTTTTCCATGAGAATCTCGGATTTCAACGTATCATCCTCATCGTGGTCTCGTCGCAAAGAGCCCACCCGTTTGCCTTGAAAATAGACCGGCAAAGCAGCTCCTTGCTCAAGTATCTCCATTATTTTTTCAGGCGCTTTGCCTTCACCTAATTTTTTGACCTGGGGCTCACCGATGAATGGATGAGCGGCAAACTTATCCCTCATCTGGTCCATGAAATGGGGGTCCAGCCACAGGAGGTCAAAGTCGTCCGCGATTTTCATCCAGCCGTAGAATTCCTCTTCGGGCATGATCTCGCCGAAAGGTCCATTCCGTTTACCATCCTGAACAGGATGTTCATACCAAGGCTTGGGTATATCATTCAGTTGATCTGGATGTTTGTTGCCAATGAATACCTGATGGGGAGGGTAATTTACGGCTTCCTCATAACTCCTCAGATGACTCTGTACCTCTTTTAACAGATCATGGTTTCCTGAAATATCCCGAGATGGTTTGGATCCGTACCGCACAAAGTCGGGCACATTAACGAGGACATAACTAACATCTTTAATGACGACAGACATCGTTCAAAACTCTCCTTTGATCTATTCTATACATAACGACATAATAAATTGCGCATGTCTTGTCATTCCAGCGAAAGCGGGAATCCAGAAATTCTAAGACCGAAATTCAAATACTGGATTCCCCCGCATCAAGTACGGGGCAGGCTAAGTCAAGCCCGGAATGACAATTAAAGAGTATAAAATTTTTGGATGCGCAAATATTTATGACGCTCTATATATTATCTTTTTCAATGACGCTTCAATCTCGTCAATCTTAAGGCTATTTCCGGTAAGTCGGTCCACTTCCTTCCCGTTTTTATAGAGGAGAAATGTCGGTAATCCGAGAACCTTCAAATTTAAACAGAGCCGTCTGTTTTTGGAGGCATCAATTTTGGAGATTTTTAATTTTTCACCGTACTTTTCTTCTAACCTCTCCACCTGGGGCATCAAAGCCAAACAAGGAGCACACTGAGGGCCCCAAAAATCGACTAATACCGGGGTTTCCGATTGAACCACTTCTTTCTCAAAAGTGTCTGCATTGACTTCGATTATCATCAACATCCTCCTATGGGGTGATTCACCGAGACTACTCCGTTCCTTCCAAGGTAAAGATCGTAGGGTAGGTCACATCTGTCTGAAGTATCTCCAAAGCCCTTAAGACGTACTTGCGGTGCAATACTTTTTCTTGCTCCTTGGTCAGGACGGAATTTCCTATGACGCAGGTAATCGATTGACCTCGCAGTATCCTGTTGACACCGACCATCTGGGCGACATTAGGAACCGCGGTGATTTGAACGACAGGAATGCCCTTTTTTTCAATGCCGGATGCGATCGTTGCCCCGCAACGAGTGCTTGACCCTCAGGTAGAGGTGAGGATGACAGCGGAGATGTTCCTTCGTTTGATTTCCGCGCCCATCTCATCTCCCATTTCCGCGCACCGTCTCGAAACCGTGGCATTGCCAGAAGTGGAGAAGAAAGTTGGATGGAGCTTTCCAACCCTTCCTTCCCTCACCAGATGTCGCATGGCATCCACCGGCACCAGCCTGTTCGGGTCTTCCAACACCTGAACCGGGAAATAGCCTGTATGAGCGATCTCATAGTCGTCGGGATTGAGGTTCTCAGGGAAAAAAGCATCCATTTCGTAAGTGGTCCAACGGAGATTTCCTCTTCCGCTCAACCCGTCGGGGTTTCCCTTCGGCACTAAGCCACCGTCGCTGACGAGAACGATTTCACAGGCATGGAGGTCCTTAATAGGGGCAGGGGGCTCGACTTTTTCAAACTTTGGAAGAATAACTTCGCTTTCAAACGATTCACCTCGAAGCTTAGCCAGCAACTTGTCAACACTTCTTTCTGCGGCAGTCTTCTCGGTATATTCATTTCTCAGGAGGATACGAGGAAAATACCCGTATTCGTCAGGTTTTGGCAGGTTTTCCCGAGAAACGAGGTGCGTTCCCGTCTCTCCGGAAATAAGTTTAAAGGCCAGACTTGTCATGTGGCTGACACTCTCCACCATATCTCGGGCACTATTGCCGGTCTTGCAGATATAGGCATGCTTTCGGTACATTTCCACCCCGGGATTTTCCTCATGCATACCCGTGATGACAGGTATGCCAAGCTTTTCGCCTACCGCCTTGCAGATCGCCCCGCAGGCAATCCCGTATCTTCCGGCAGCAAAAGCCGGCCCGGCAAAGAAGAGGTCGGGCTGATAAGACTCGATCAGCCTCAATCCTTCTTCTCCCGCCTGTTCGGGACTTTTCGAAAAGTAGTTGTCACCGCAGATGAGCGTGATCACTATATCCGCCCTGTGACTCAGGGCTTTTTGTAACGCCAAACCAGGCCCCACAGGACCTGCCTTGATCATAAAGCCGATATCCGCCTTATCTTCGCCGCCCATTTGGCCAAAAAATTGATTGAGATAGTGAACCGCTCTTAATTTTTTCCCGGTCATGGCAACCGTCCTTGTTTAGAAGTTGATGCTAATATTCTTTGACGATGATATTGGCACTCCCGAGATGATCGTGGACTCCGGCGACCAAAAACTGTTCCACATCGATCACTGGATCACCTGCGTGCTGAACGATCGGATCCGGACAATAGATCTTTGTGTCCGCCGTGCCTCCGAGGATACGGTCCGCCTCGAGGGGGATTTTAATCCTTTCCATTGTGGCCCCAACCGTGATGATCAAATTAACGGCTTCTGCATTAAACAGTAAAGTATCCGCCAACGTGCCATAACTGATCAATGGCTGGACGAAGATGGCAGTTTTGACACCCAGCTTTTCACATTCCTCTGCAACAAGGGCTAAGTCAACGTGAGGGAGTCCCCCGTGAATTTTCGTTAAGATCACGCCATCCGCTCCCAAAACATTCTTCACCAGATTGGAAGCCATCACTGCCTGCCTTGTCCTGGTCACAGGCTCCATATTGACGACTCCGCAGACCACACCAGCAAAAATCAGGTCCTTACCATGGCGTCGGTACAACTCTTTAATGACCCCATGGTTTTGAATCGTGTAGGTATCAAGGGCTCTGATGGTATGAGCCCCGACGACCCCACCGTCCAGAACTTCATTGGGATGAATCATAGTGGCCAACAGGTTTCGGACATCGGTTCCATAAAAACATGGATCTGATATTCCGAGATGGTCATGCTGTGGACTGTAGATCTGATAGTAATAGGCCACTCGAGGGAGATTTGATTTGCGATTGAGATTGGGGATATCCAGCTCATAGACCTCCACCTCATCAACAGGATGTCCCTCGGCCCCTCGGGCCAGATACACCGCTGTCTTTAATCCAGCGATCTTTACCGCATCTTCAAAGTTGCGCTCTTCAGTTCCGTCCGCTATATGAGGTGTGATACTTAGATGCTTCATCCTTCCATATCTGCTCATTTCCGCAACGAGACCGGACATATCGAGAAGGGCTGAATATTTTCGATTCGTACACGGATTAGAAACAAGAACGGCAATGCCCCGCAGCGACCTGGTGCGGCCACTTCCAGCGATTTGCATTTTCCCGATCAAGCCCGGGAAGTCCGCCTCGACCTTGTCGATCTTGCATCGAGGTTGGACAACGTCTAACAGATTTACAATTCGGACTCGATCGCCGGGGTAAACCAGATGGATGTCCACCGATTTAATTCTGCTGTCCTTAAGGATGAGTTCTTCCAATTCCTTGAGTTTGACGTATAAGGTATGGTCCGCCGCGTAGGTCTTTGTGCCGGGTTGAAGGTCTTTCATATCAATGGATTCGATCTCGAGTCTCATGGAAGTCTCTTTCGGTTCGCTCTGGTTTCTTATGGAGTATCCGATCCCTCATTTTTTCCAAGAGAAGTTTTCTCTCGAATGGCTTTAAACTCCTTTCCCATCTTTTCGATTTTTTCTGGCTCAACAGCCAAGGTCCAGATTCCGACGTTTTCCTCGTAGACGTCTTCTGGAATCGCATCTCTCACCTCAGGTTCTAAGATATGGTAAACCGGGAGCCTCAACGAGACTCCTGCCAATGGACCGGAAAAGCTCGGATCACCATCAGTGACTGTTTCTGCCGAGATCAATGCCCCATCTAAGTCACTTGCGCCAAGGATCACGATGATGTCATCTGAGACCTCATCTTTTCTTGTGCTCTCAGCGATTTTCTTGATCTGGGCTTGATTTTCCGGGTCCATTGTTCCTGCAGCCGTTCAGACAAAACATTCTGTGACAGCGTAAACGACATTTGCACCTGCTGCTTCAAGACATTTGGCGATCGATGGGCCTTGAACACCATCTCGCTCTCCAATGATGATGGCTGTTTTGCCTTTAAGCCAATTGTCCATCTCGACTTCTCCTTTCGTATGGATTTCCGTTTTACGGTGGACACCCCTAAAACCCATGCCTTGCCCCGGGCGAAAAATAATTCATGGAGACCCCCCCATGACTAAACGGGCTTTTATTTTAAGCAAGGCGTCAGAAATCTCCCGAGCGGTCCGCATGACATGAGGGGTTAAGGTTTTTTCCATTTCTCTTCGGCTATATTGCGTACTGGGTACAGCAATGTTGATGGCAGCTACAGCATAGCCATCTTTATCCACAACCGGAGCTGCGATCGCTCGGTTTCCAATTGAAAGTTCCTCATCATTGATCGCATAGCCCTTCTTCCGGACCTTATCTAATTCCTCAAGGTACTTATCCAAACGAGTAATGGTACGGGCATTAAGAGGTCGAAACTCCAGTTTTTCAAGGACCGGTTGGACCTTTTCAGGTTGGCCCATCGCCATTAAAACCTTTCCCATAGCCGTGCAGTATACAGGGAGCTTTGTGCCGATCCGGATATCAAAGGGGAGATAATTTCTTTTTGTGATCCGCATGACGTATAAGATCTCCGGACCATCTAATGTCGATAGATTGACCGCCTCGTGAACCTCTTTGAAAAGGGAATCCAGATAATATTGAGCGATCTCTCGCCAATCTGACCCGGAGATAAATGCATATCCGAGTGTCAGGACTTTTGGTGTGGGGAGGTATCGCCTGTGGTCATCGCGTTGAATGAATCCCAGCTCGGTCAGGGTGTAACAAAGACGCGTGGCAGTTGTATGATTGACTTCCATAGCGTTAGCGATTTCAGAGAGTGTTAAAGCGCGACCCGCTTCGGCAAAGGCCTGGAGGAGAGATAGCCCCTTCGCTAAAGAGCTGATAAAATAACGAGGCTTTTCTAATCGATAGTTACGCATAGCGGAAAACATTTTCGCAATGTTAAAATCATATTATTCCATCATCCTAACCCTGTCAAGCATTTTTGGGCTCCATTTTATCAAAATATGCCAGAATACCCCCCAGCTCTGCTGGGGGGATGAATGGCCTACCCTCTCCCCTGGGGGGAGAGGGTTA
>Ga0315277_10007356_pt1 | contig 14293 bp, 7 predicted proteins | sample YL17G05_15_MG_FD_203695 | JGI IMG/M metagenome (GOLD analysis project Ga0315277, IMG submission 203695) | Sediment microbial communities from Yellowstone Lake, YNP, Wyoming, USA - YL17G05_15 | ecosystem: Environmental > Aquatic > Freshwater > Lake > Sediment | place: USA: Wyoming | collected... | reverse complement strand
ACCCGTAACTGAGTTCAAGTTTCGCACTTTTTGAGCCTGTGCGTACGGCTTCGAGCAATAAAAAAGGAGCCTGCCTGACGATGGAGTGAGTGGCAAACGCACTTCCTGTCAGGAGGCTCGCGATGCAATTGGTATCGTCTTTTGAGGACCTCGTGCAACAGATTTCCTGGGTCATGACGACGCCGACCGCCGCCAGTTTTCTGATCGTGCTGGCCGGCTGGCTCTTCGCGCGCCGTCACACGGTCACCGGCGCCCTGGTGGCCGCCGGCGAGGTCCGCCGCAAACATCACTCGGCCTTCCACCGCGTCTTCGCCTCGGCCCGCTGGTCGCCCGACGCGATGGGGCTGGCCCTGCTGGCCCTCGCCTGGCCGTTGGCGGCGGCGGACGGTACGATCTTTCTGGTGCTCGATGACACGCTGGCCCGCAAACGTGGCCGCAAGGTTTTCGGCGTCGGGATGCACCACGACCCGCTGATCTCCAGCCGCGGGCGGTCGCTCGTGAACTGGGGCCACAGTTGGGTGATCCTGAGTGTCCTGGGGCGGCTGAGGCCGTACTCTGGTGGACAGCCCGGCTCTCGGCCGCCCGTTGCTGCACGGTCAACAGGGCAGTTCGCGAATGCTGGACTCGGAGAGCCAGCCCGAAGGGCGAAAGGCAGAATGAGTGAGCTCAGGCTATTCGCCTGGGGTGATTGGCGCCTGGGGAACCACCTCCCCCGGACGCGGGGGGCTGGGCGGCCCGCTCCTGGGGCTGGGGCGGCCTGCCCGAGCGGCCCATGTACCTTCCCTGCGGCGGCACCATACGCACCGCTGGGGGTGCGGACGGCCCCCCTGCAGAATGCAAGGTGACCCACCTGTACCTTCCAGCCCTTCCGGGACGGGTTCACCTTGCCCCTCAGCCCAAGCCGTCCGCGCCTGGTTTCGCGCGCAGCGCCACGCTGCGCCGCGCAGTGTGCATAGCCCTATATCATGAGTGCCGGTTGCCCCAAGGACGCGCGGAGCCGCGCAATGCCGAGTAAGACCCGCGAGCCTGCCTCCCATGCCTGCGCATGCACAAGCCATCAGGCGACCCGTGGCGGCGCCGCAGAAAAGACCGCCGGCAGGCCGATGGCCGCGACGAGGTCCTCGAAGCGCTGGTCCTGGAGGGTCGTCAGGTTCAGGCGTTTGCGAATCCGCTCGACCATGGCGGCAAAGCAGCCGGAATTCGGATAGGCGTAGTCGATCAGGCAGTCGCCCTCGAGCTTGTGGATGGCCTTGCGGGCGGCAGGGCCGAGGCCGCCCCGCCGGGCGCCTGGAGGTCAGCGACGGCGCTGGCGGGCCATAGTCGCAAGGCTCACGGCCATGAGGGCGAGCGTCGCCGGTTCGGGGACCTGCGTGATCGACCCGCCGCTGAGCTTCACGGCACCCAAGTCGCCGGCGAGATCGCGGTAGTAGAGATTCAGGCCGCCGAGATCGAGCATGGAGCCGGAGGCCAGAATCAGGTCATCGACGTACAGCGCCTCGCGGCCATCCCAGCCGGGCTGGTTGTCGAAGGCATCGACGAGCCGCACGGACCCCGTCTGCGCCCCGCCGAGTTCCAGTGTGCCCAAGGCGAAGTTGGAGGCGAACCCGGCCCAGACAGGACCGAGGTCTCGTCCGGCCACTTCGAACGCGTCGAGCACCGATGGGCCGCCCTCGAAGACGAGCGTGAGGTTGCCCAGATCGGCCACGTCAGCCGGAGAGGTCGAGGTGTTCGTGAAGGCAGACCCGGGCAAGTGGACAGTGGCTCCCGGAGCAGCATGGAACGTGGCGTGAGGCCCCAGGTGGAACTCCGACGTTACGCTGACGAGGGCCGCCGCGCCAATTTCCAGCACGCCGACGTCGCCGTCGCCGACAGCCAGCGTGGGGGTCCTGAACTCGCCTCCCGCGAGGGTGCACGAGCCGTGCGACCCGGGCTGGGCGCCGATGGTCACTGTGCCGCCGAACAGCGCCTGGCCGTCCTTCTGGGTGAATTGGCCGTCGCCCCTCCCGCCGATGGTCGCCGCGCCGGCCATAAGGACGCTGAGGCCGCCCAAGGCATAGGACCCGTGTGAGCCGACCTCACTGCCGATGACCAGCGTGCTCCCGGCGGCCACGATGCCGCCCTGCTGGTTTACGGAGCCCCGGGAGACATAGCCGACACAAGTGCCGCCGGCGCCGAACATGCCGCTCGTGATATCGGCGGTAGCGGCCGGTCCGTCGAGGGTGAACGAGCGCGACGCAAGTTCCACCGTGCCGCCGCTCACGCGAAGGGCGCCGGCGAAGGTCCAGTCGGCGTCCGTGGCGTTGAACCGGCCGCCGGGGGCGGCTTCCACCTCGTCGGCGACGAAGGTTCCGCCGTGCCAGTCGAATGTGCCGGAGCCGGCGCCGCCGACGGTGACCGCGTGGGCCTCAAGGCGGCCGCCGTTGAAGTGGTAGACGCCGGTGCCGCTGGCGCCGACGACGACCGAACCGGCGACCGTGTTGGTTCCCCCGTTGTGGTTAAACGTGCCGCGTCCGCCCTCGCCGATCCTCTCGGCGGCGGCATTCAGGACGCTGCCGAGGCCGTCCAGGGAGTAGGCGCCGTCGCCGCCGGCGACCTGGCCCACGTAAAGGGTTCCGCCGACGTGGACGGCGGCCATCGGATTCGTCTGGTCGAACTGGGCCGGGGCGTCGTAGCCGACGCCCAGGTCGCCGCCGACCGTGAGGCTCCCGAGCATCGCCGATACGGCATAACTGGCGGTCCCCGCGCCGCCGGAGTGGCCCAACTGGAGCGAGCAGCCGAACCATGGGGTTGTGCCGAAGCCCGACAGGCTGTTGACCCGCAGGACGCCGCTCGAACCGCCATACCCCAAGTGCCCGTCGTCCCCACGGTAAAGGCTGTCGGCGATCACGGTTCCGCCGTTGACGGCCAGGGTCCCCCGGCCGAAGACGCCGACCGCCAGTTGGCCATCGCGCACGTCGAGCGTGCCGCCGGAGATCGTGTACATGCCTTTTGCCCCCGCCGCAAAGCCGATGTAAAGGTTTCTGCCGACCCGGCACGTGGACGGTGCGGACTGCGTCACGGCGCCCTGGCCGCCGCAGCCGATGTAGGCGTCGGTGAGAACACTGACCTCGCCCCCCTGGAGGGCATAGTCGCCGGAGACGCCGGGTTGGTCGCCGACGTAGAGGGTGGCGACGGAGAGGCGGCCTCCCCTCTGGCGGAAGTGGCCGGTGTCGCCGTATCCGACGCTGACCCAGCCGTCGCACGTGGCGCTGCCGCCATCGAGGTTGTAGGTGCCCCGCGCGCCGGCCTGCCATCCGATGGCGATGGCGTGCGTGGCGTGGAGCGTGCCTCCCGCGTGTGTGAGGACGCCCTCGCCTCCCAACCCGATCCGCACATCAGCGGCCGAGAGGTCGGCATCGTGGTCGAGCGTGTACGCTCCGGAAGAGCCCCAGGCATTGCCGAGCACCAGGGCGCCGGTAAGCGCCACGGTGCCGCCGGTGTGGTTGACCCAGCCGCCGCCGGCGTCGGCGACGACGAAGTCCGTGGCCGAGAGGCGCCCAACTGAGATTGTGTAGGACCCCGTGGCGCCGGTCTGGGAGGCGATGACGACCGCGTTGGCGACGGTGTTCGTCCCGCCCGTCTGGACCATGTCGCCGTTGCAGGTGTTGCCGAAGCATTCTGCGAGTGCGGACAGCGTGGCCGTGCCGCCGAGGTTGTAGGTGCCCAGGCCGGCGTCGCCGACCATGAGCGTGCCGGAAAGTCTGACGTCGGTGACGCCGCTCTGATCGAACAGGCCGCTGCCGACCGAGCCGACGCTGAGGGCGTGGGCAGAGAGCCGGGCGGTGCTTCCGGAGATGATATAGGTGCCGTCGCCGGAGAGGTGCCCGCCCATGACGATGTCATGGGTCACCGTGTTGGTGCCTGCGTTGTGGGCGACGCGGCCGACGCCCCAGTCGCCGATGATCTCGCTGTCGGCCGAGAGTTCGGCGGTGGGTCCCAGGAGGCGATAGGTTCCGTCGGCCATGTCGTTCCTCCCGACGGTGAGGGTCCCCGAGATCGTGTTGCGGCCGCCGTTATGCTGGTACTCCCCGCGCCCCATAACGCCGACGAACTCATCGGCGGCTTGGAGGAACCCGCCGCTTTGGCAATACGTGCCGGACGAACCGACAAGGTGCCCCACATCGAGACTCGTGTTGACGTGGTGCGTCCCGCGCCGATGGATGAACAGGCCGGTCCCGCTTTCGCCGACGAAGGTCGCGTTCGTGGTGAGCACGGCGGCATCGCCGTCCAGTTCATAGGTGCCCTCGCCTCCCGCCTGACCGCCGAGGAACATCCGGGCCGACACCGTGACGCCGCCGTCGGTGTGGATCATGTAGCCGCGCCCGCCGTCGCCGACAATGATGCACGAGGCGTGCAGGGACCCGCCGTACATCTCGTACGAACTCAACTCGCCCGGCGTCACCGTGACGGGGAGCAAGGCGCCCTCGGTAAACGTCTGGTAGCCCGCCTTGGCGCCAATCACGAGGTCCTCATCCACGGTATTGGTGCCGCCGGTCTGGGTGAACCGCCCGCCGACCGTGTTGCCGATCACCTGGCAGACGCTGTGGAGCGTGCCTCCCCCCTGAAGGGTGACGTGCGATGTCACCGTGCCGCCGTCGAGCGTGAGATACCCGGCCGCGGCGTCGACGCCGGCGGGGATCCTGACCGGGTAGTTGATGCGGACCGTGCGGCCCATGTTGGGCGCGGCGCTGATCCAGGCAATGTGGTCCCAGGTATCGAACGGGTATGCCCCGCCGTCCTCCGCGACTGTGAGGTCGATGTTGTCGCCGTGGAACTGCGGCAACTCGTAGCCGGCCCACCGGAACCAGTCGTCGTCGTAGGCGTAGTCGAAGATGCCCCGCGTGGTCACCTCGCTGTGCTCGATGGCGTTGGACACGGCGTCGCCGAACGACGTGTTGACATAGTCGTATCGAGATGTTTCCCAGTGCTGGGCGGCGGCCATGGCGGAACGTCCCTGGCCGGGCGTGATGCGCATCTCGTCGATCATGCCGTCGGAATAGCATTGCGTGAAGATGTAGGCCTGGCGGTGTGCGGCCAGCGGCGCCGTCCAGGCGGCCAGATCTGTGTCCATGATGTCGAAGCCGCTCCAGGCAATAAGGCCTTCGCTCAGGTTGGCCGAATTGTGTTCCCCGGTCTCCGCCCCGTGGTCGTTCGTCCACAGGATGAAGAGGTCCTGGCGGCCGAGGGCCAGGTTGCCGAGGAGGTTCTGAAGGTTGGCGTGTGTGCCGGAGAAGACGTGGTGCGTGTAATCCTCGACGCTCGTCCAGTCGGAGTTGCGGTCGGGGATCGGCCACACGTGGTGCTGGTCGATCGCCGGGTCGAGCCCGTCGGCCGCCAGGATGTAGATGTTGTACGGATTGAAGTGCAGGTTCCCGACGAGGTTGTGATACATCCGGATCGTCGTGTCATAGAAGGTGCTGTTGTTGTCGTCCAAGCCGCCGCCACCGGAGAACAGGATGGCGTAGTTTTCGGCCGGTGCTGGCCCCGGCAGGGCCGCCAGGCCGGCAAGGGTCAAGGCCAGGGAAACCAGCACAGTTCGGCTGCGGCGAGTCATGGTCCGCTCCTTTTCTCTCAGTGGCGCGGGGGCTCCGGGAACCACCCTCGTGACCCGCTTCGCGCTTCGAGTATGCCTACGAGGCCAAGGCAAAAAAAGGCGGCCCCAAAGGGATCACTCCCCCGGAAGCCGCCGGTTGATTCGGATTCGGATGCGATGGGCGAGCCGCTCGGTCAACCCCTACTGCCGGTCGCGGCCGCAACGCTCTCTTCAGGAGAAACTATACACCAGTCCAAAGCCAAATGCAAAAAATTCTTGGCGCAAGAAGCATCCGCTCAGCCCAAGCCGTCCGCGCCTCCACCCCAAGAAGACCCACCCCAGAAGATGCTTGCCGCACCCCGGCGTCTTCGGCATGATAGGTCCCGCCCAGACCATCGCATGGGGGGCGCGCGTCCAGAGAAGGAGAGTGAAAGAATGGCCAACCTCGCCAGCCTCTTGAACGACAAAATCCTCCGCGTGGCCCGCGTGACGTCGAGGCGAAAGACGGTGAATCGGCCGGCCCGCAGGCACCACGTCCAGTACCCCCGGCCGCGGTGCGGGTGTCCCGTCTCGTCGCTTCCGAGCACGGCTTCCTGCCGCAAGGACTTGCAGCCTATCCGGCGCGACCTTGCGGACCTCCTGCGGCCGTGGCTCGCGGGCAAGGAGGCCGGCCGCCCCGTGTTCGCCATGCCCGACAAGCCCATCAAACTCATCCGCGCGGACCTCGACGCGGCCCGCGAGGCGTGGGCCAGAGAGGCGCGGTCAAAGGAAGAGCGTCAGGCACGCCGCCAGTCGGACTTCTTGGCCTACCGCAACGCTGGTGGCCGCGTCGTGGACTTCCATGCCCTGCGGCACACGTACATCACGCGGCTGGTCCGCTCAGGCGTGGCGCCGGCGGTCGCCAAAAGCCTCGCCCGGCACTCGACCATTGTCCTGACGATGGACCACTACACGCACACACTCATCGAGGACGCCCGCGCGGCTCTGGACCGCCTGCCTGCCATTGGCTTGGCCGAGCCGGCCGCTGTGCGTGCTGGGAGAACACGCCAGAGAACCAGTTGCCCGGACGAGCGCGGCGCCGGCTGTGGCCAATAGCCTCGCGCGGCACTCCACACCACATCGCCTTGATGGGCTTGTTCGGCAGGCAGCGGCCCCTGTGTCGTCCTACGAAGCCACGATATCTAAAGGAATGGATGCAAACATCGGATAGTGGTCTGATGCGAACACATTGTGATCTACCGCATTGTCGCGTAGTCCACGCTCTTCGATGAGGGGATCAAGGGAGATGAACTTCGGTCCTGCGAAAACATAGTCAAGGGTAAGCGTGGCCGGGGTTCCTGCACCCTTGGCCTTCGTTCCATTGCCTTTCTGGGGTACTGCATCGATAAAGTTCTGGCGGCGTATCTGAGCATATTCCGATGATTCCTGCGTGAAGTTAAAATCCCCCGCGAGAACCCACACGGGTGGGTGCCGCTGAAATATCTCACGTGGTTCAGGCGGCCGCAGAACACCTCTTTGGGGATAACCCTGTTGTCGCCAGCTATTGTACCGGGAAACAATACCATTGAACACGATGCTCAGTTGGGCGATGCGAATGCGCGATGCCTGCTCGTCGATTTCGGGAATTCCCTCTCGTTCCATCATCAAAGTAGTAAGGTGAAGATTAACCACGAAGATATCCAACGGCTTTCTCGTCTCCTTCAGCTTGTCCGTTTCAACCCGTGGGTCGTATACCAAGTGTACCACAAGGGCAGCTCTTGGCTCAGTATTCCGGTCGCCGAAATAGAGCCCTGACTCAAGGCGCACTTGCTCAATATATGTGCGGTCGGGGCTTGCTTGGCTTTGTTGCGCCAGGTTTGACAAGTCCCATACGGGGAACCTCGGGGCCGTGCTCTTGAAAAGGAATGCGTTCCCCTGTGCGAAGTATGTGTCCGGGTGCCAGTCGCTGTCACACTTGACCTTGTTCCATTTGGCCTGCGATGACAATAATGCGCTGTCGATGAGCCCCACTGGGCAGTAAGTATATCCCTCGATGGGGTCGATAATATCAACTATAGTTTCGTCAGATGGTTCTCGATAGCGGACAATCTCTTGGATTGTGACAATGTCCGGCTGAGGTTTGTGGCGCATCACAAGTTGGCGGAGCGCCTCGTTCAGTTCGGCACGCACCCGCATACGGTCCTCCTTCTTCTTCTTCTCAAGATACTTCGCGCCGCCAATGTTCCAGTTCAGGATGTCAAAATTCATGCGCTTCTCTTCCTTTCGTTTTTCGTGCCGGGTAAACAGCACGCTGGCCAGTACAAGCCTCCGCGCAGCATGGATTCTAAGTATACCATGCCTAAGTTCCTAGTCGCAACATGCCTCTCTTGTCCGGAACCGCCAGACAGCCGCAAGCCGGACTTAAGCCAGACTCCAGGTGCCCATTACCGAAGTCCCACGGCGCCAAGGCAGCGAGAATCGGCACCCCGGCGGCCCCCGGCCAGCCCAGGTCTTTCAGCGCCCTTTCAGCGCGCCAACGCCCCTGTGGGTCATCTTCTGTCATCTTGTGTCAGGATGGCCTGGCGCGAGGGGGTCGGCGGAAACTCGCAAAATCCGTACGAAAGTCGCCTCCTGTCCGCCAGAGTCAACGTCTGCCAATGGTGCGCCCGGCCAGATTCGAACTGGCAACCTTCGGATTCGAAGTCCGCGACTCTATCCGTTGAGCTACGGGCGCAACGTGCATGCGAAAACGCGCCCGGCTTCGAGCGGCACCGCCCCGTCGCCGGTTGCTGCCGCGTCGGCAAACCATATCCGTCCGGCGTGACCGTGTCAAGGACGCTCGGTCGCCGCTCCCGCATTGCCGTTGACGGTCCGGCGCGCTGTGGTCCGCCCGCTGTTGACGCTGCCGCACGGAGTTGCTATCCTTCCTGCGGCTGATGACCATCCGTCGGCAATGGAGGAGACCTCTCATGCGTCTGGCTACCCCCGCGGTTTCTCTACTTGCAGCGATGGCGATCGTCTTGGCGGCGGGGGCCGCGTGCCTCGCGGCCGACGATACGCAGGCCTCAGTCGCCCTGCGCCCAAAGACAGACGCCCGCAACGCCTTCTACTCCTTCAACCGCGAGCCGCTCGCGCCGAGCCCGTTTGCCAGGCTGCCTATCGGCGCCATCAAGCCCCACGGGTGGCTGCGGCGGAGCCTCGAGATCGAGGCCGACGGCATGACGGGGCACCTCACGGAGATCAGCAAGTGGTGCAAGGCCGAGGGCAACGCGTGGCTGAGCCCCGACGGCAAGGGCCACAGCCCGTGGGAAGAGTTGCCTTATTGGCTCAAGGGTTTCGGCGACCTCGGCTACGTCCTCGGCAATGAGCGGATCACCGCCGAGGCCCGCAAGTGGATCGAGGGCATCCTGGCCAGCCAGCGCGAGGACGGCTGGTTCGGCCCGCGCGCCAACCTGACGAACGTCGGCGGCAAGCCCGACGTCTGGCCGAACATGGTGGCCCTGAACGCCCTCCAGTCCTACTACGAGTTCACCGGCGACAAGCGGGTCCTCGCGCTGATGACGAAGTACTTCCGCTGGCAGCAATCGGTGCCCGAGGCGGACTTCATCTCCGGCTCGTGGCAAAAGATCCGCGGCGGCGATAACCTCGAGAGCATCTACTGGCTCTACAACCGCACCGGCGATGCGTGGCTCCTGGACGTGGCCAAGAAAGTCCACGCCCGCACCGCCAACTGGACCGACGACGTCGCCAACTGGCACGGCGTCAACATCAGCCAGTCATTCCGCGAACCCGGCGTCTTCTTCATGCAGGCCAAGGAGGAGAGATTCCTCAAGGCCGCCTACCGCAATTATGACACCGTCATCGGCATCTACGGCCAAGTGCCGGGGGGCGGCTTCGGGGCCGATGAGAACTGCCGCCAGGGCTACGTCGATCCGCACCAGGGCACCGAGACGTGCACGTGGGTCGAGTTCATGCACAGTTTCCAGATGCTGACGCGGATCAGCGGCGACCCGCTCTGGGCCGACCGCTGCGAGGAGGTCGCCTTCAACTCCTTCCCGTGCTCGCAAACGCCCGACCAGAAGGGCCTGCACTACCTGACCGCGCCCAACCAGGCGGTGCTCGACACGCAGAACCATTCCCCCGGCGTCCAGAACCGCGGCAACATGTTCGGCTACGACCCGCACAGTTTCCGCTGCTGCCAGCACAACGTGTCGCACGGATGGCCGTACTACGCCGAGGAGATGTGGCTGGCGACGGCCGACGGCGGCCTGGCGGCGTCGCTCTACGCGCCCAGCGAGGTCTCGGCCAAGGTAGGCGACGGCACGACCGTCCGCATCGCCGAGGCGACGGGGTACCCCGTCGATGAAACCGTGACGCTCGCCGTGTCGACGCCGAAGGCCGTCCGCTTTCCGCTGTACCTGCGCATCCCGCGGTGGTGCACAGGCGCTAAGGCGGCCGTCAACGGCAAGGAGACGGCCGCGCAGGCCAAGCCGCTCGCGTACCTGGTCATCGACCGCACGTGGGCCGACGACGACAAGGTCGTGCTGACGCTGCCGATGCCTCTGGCGGCCACCGTGTGGGAGAAGAACAAGAACGCCGTCTCGATCAGCCGCGGGCCGCTCACGTTCGCCCTGAAGATCGGCGAGAAATGGAGCCGCTACGGCGGGACCGACACCTGGCCGGCCGTCGAGGTCCAGCCGACGACGCCGTGGAACTACGGCCTTGAGGTGGATGCCAAGGCGCCCAACGCCTCCATCCAGGTCGCGGCCAACAAGAAGAAGATGCCCGACGCCGGCCTGCCGTTCGCCCAAGAGGCGGCGCCGATTGAACTCACGGCCAAGGCCCGCAAGATTCCCGAGTGGGGCCTCGACCGGCACGGCCTCGCGGCGGTCCTCCAGATGAGCCCCGTCTTCACGGAGCAGCCCGTCGAGACCGTCACGCTCATTCCGATGGGTTGGGCGCGGCTGCGGATCTCGGCCTTCCCCACCGCGAGCATTGCCGCCGGCGCCAATAAGTGGACCGAGACGCCCGCGCCGGCTTACACCGCCACGGCGTCGTATTGCCACGCCGGCGATGCGGTCGAGGCGATCTCGGACGGCCTGCTGCCGAAGAACTCCAACGACCATACCATCCCACGGCTGACCTGGTGGGACCACAAGGGCACGACCGAGTGGGTCGCCTACAAGTTCCCCAAGCCGCGCACGCTCTCGTGGTCTGATGTGTACTGGTTCGACGACACGGGCAAAGGCAGTTGCCGCGTGCCCGCCTCGTGGCAACTCCTGTACAAGGACAGCGACGCGTGGAAGCCCGTCACGCCGGCCGGCGGCGCCGCGTACGGCACGGCGAAAGACACGTTCAACAAGGTCGCGTTCGCGCCGGTCACAACGAGCGAGTTGCGGCTGGAGGTGAAACTCCAGCCCGACGTCTCCGGCGGCATCCTGGAGTGGCGCGTCGGCCCGGCGGAGAAGTAGCGCCGATGTCGGGCCGTCGCCTCGCCCGCTGGCGGTCCATGGTGACCGAGCAGGATCCTTCCCAAAACGCGAAGGGCCTTTGGCGTAAGTGTCGGCGTATCGTGGCGCTAACCATTAGTGGATGTGTAAAGGGTGGCCCTCGCTTAAAATAACCTCAGACCGGTCAGGGTTGGGAGCAATCTCCGGATGGGGAAAATCCTAACAAAGGTACAGAAAGGGGAGGAGCGGCTTGACGTAAGTCGGCCCCGTTGCCAGCCTTGCGTTGTGAGGTCCGCGGACTTCGAATCCGAAGGTTGCCAGTTCGAATCTGGCCGGGCGCACCAAGGTTAGGTAATGGCAAGTCCCGACAAGTGGTGACAAGTGCGACGGTTTCCGCGAGTTCTCGTGTGTAAAAGAAGGCAGGTCGTGTGTCCGTAAAGGAGAGCCCTGATGACCCATTTCTTAAGCCTCACCGTCTCATGGTCGGTTCTTGTCATCGAAGTCCTCACGGTCCTGGTTTGGTCGACGCTGGGTGCGGAAGCAACCCAAGCGGGCGCAACGCCAACAAGCCCTGAGGCGACTAAGCTGGCACAGGAGCGCCAGTTGAACGGCGTGCTGGTCCCTGGCTTTGATGGGGCGGTCATCTGGACCGGCGCGGAGATCGTGATCTCGGACGGCATGCACAGCCTGGCGATGAACCCCGAGAAGAACACCTGGCGCCGCCTGGCCGCCAACCCCGCTGCCAAGGGTGTAGCCCAACCGAAACTGCTGGTGTTCGGCGACGGGAAAGTCCTGGCGGTATACTGGTCGGGCGAACACGACCTTGAACTCCCAGTTGTCAAGGGCGTGACGTATCCGCAATGGCCGGCCGGGACCAAAGTCCGGCTCTGCTTTGATCTATACGATACAAAGGCTGATGCGTGGCGGCGTCTAGCAGCCCTGGACCGGGCGGATTTCAAGGATTCAAGGGGAGAACCCATCGAGGACTTTACGTGGACCCCCGAGGCGGATATAAAAGTTACGTCTTTCCCGCTGAGCATCGTGGGTCTTGTGCCGGTGCCGGGCGGGGCGGTTGTTTTCATATTCCCCAACAGCGCTTACGGCACGAACATGGGTTTCCAAGTTCTTGAAAGCGGCCGCGTGAGCCGGATTTCTCAGAAAGACGCTCCCCCGCACGGCGCGCGGGATGTCGCCGTCTACTCCAGAGGCGCCCAGGTGCTCTACTACTTCTACGCTATGGTCGATCACAATGAATGGGCGGTTTGGGACCAGGGTACTGATACATGGTCGAAGTCGCAGTCCATCGGCCGCCGGTACTCGTTTGGTTCCTGCTCCAGCGGCGACGAGGTCTACATCTTTGGCGGTGCAGAGTCTTCGGCCTTCGGTTGGATTAAACGCGACGGAGCCATTTACTCTTTCAAAGACAACAAGTGGCGCGACATGCCGATGGAGAACGGCCCGCACGGCCGCCGCGACTTCACGATGTGCTGGACCGGCAAGGAGGTCCTCGTTTGGGGTGGACAGACCCTGGGCGAGGTTGCGCCTGGGCGCGAGGTTGGCGCCGCGAACGCGCCTTGGAACGCCGTCTTCGCCTTCTCGCCGACCGAAGGCAAGTGGCGCGTGCTCACAGGCAAGGATGCGCCCCCGGCCCGTGCCTACAGCCAATCTGTGTGGACCGGCAAGGAGATGATCATAGTGGGGGGCCAGGCGCCGTGGCCCGGAGGTTACACGCTGCTGGATAAAGGTATTTACGCGTTCGACCCGAACGAATGCCGGTGGCGCAGACTTCCCGATCTGCCAGTTGAGGAGGCTGCAACCAGGCCGCCGAAAGCCGCGCCGGTTGCACCACCGAAGTAGCATGGAAGTTGTTTGGAGCATGCAGAACTGGCAGCGGTGTTCTTCGCCCCCGGGGCTACGACAAATCAGGTCCCCGTGGGCGCCAGGGCCATGATGTCGGCCCGTGGGGCCTCGATGGCAGGCAGGGCGTCCAAGGCCCGCGTTTGGTCCGCCAGTTGAACGTGAGCGTACTCGCTGCGAGGCAATCACGCCTCCAGGTGGCGCCGCGATGTCTGGGTCAATCACCGAAGATGAACGCCCGAAGACAATCGACCCGTTGCACCGGCGCGATTTTCGTATATGATATAGGCAACCCCCAAATCGGAGGCCTTGCCATGAAATTCAGCCGACGCCAGTTCCTGACCTCGACCCTGGTTCTCACCGGTGGGGCTTTGCTGGGCCCCCGCTTCACCGCGCCCGCCCTGGCGGCCGCGCCGCCGAACCCGTTTGAAGTCGTGCCCCTGGGCAAGACGGGCCTCAAGGTCACCCGCATCGGCATCGGCACGGGGATGCACGGCGGCAACCGCCAGTCCGACCATACGCGGATGGGCAAGGAGGCGTTCGAGGCCCTCATCAAGGCGGCGTGGGAGCGCGGCGTGCGGCTCTTCGACGTGGCCGACGCCTATGGCACGCAGCCGTTCCTCGGTGTGGCACTTAAGGGGCTCCCGCGCGACCAGTACACCATCGTCACCAAGATCTGGACCGGCAAAGGCAACCTGCCGGAAACGGAGCGGCCCGACGCCGACGTCGTGATCGACCGCTTCCGCAAGGAACTCCAGACCGATTACATCGACGTGGTCCAGATCCACTGCCAGACCGCTCCCGACTGGACCGACAAGCAGAAAAAGCAGATGGACATCCTTGAGACCCTGAAGGCCAAGAAGATCATCCGGACCCACGGGGCCACGTTCCATTCGCTGCCGGCCCTGGAGGCCGCCGCGGCATGCCCGTGGGTCGACGTGGTCCACGTCCGCATCAACGCCTACGGCGACAAGATGGACGCCAAGCCCGAACTCGTCGCCCCGGTGATCGCGAAGATCCACGCCGCCGGCAAGGGCGTCATCGGCATGAAACTCGTCGGCGAGGGGCTCTTCAGCAAGGAGCCCGAGAAAATCGACAAGTCCATCCAGTACGTCCTCGGCCTCGGCACGGTCGATGCGGCAGTCGTGGGGTTCCTGAAGACGCCTGAGATCGCCGACTTCGGCGACCGCGTGGCCAAGGCGCTCGCGGCCAAGGCGGCGGCGACGGCCTGAAGCACGCAATGCGTTGCGGGAATCCGTGCGAATGCTTTTCACACTTAAGCACTTGTCGCTGACGCTCGGGCTCTTTGGCCTCGGCACCCTTATGTTCGCCGGAGCGTTTGACGCGTTCCTCCGCGAGGCGGGCCTGCCGGAGCCTCTCTGGGTTCTTCTCCTGCTTACAACCTCTATCCTGACCGTGCTTGGCCTGAGCTGGC
>Ga0315277_10007355_pt1 | contig 14293 bp, 7 predicted proteins | sample YL17G05_15_MG_FD_203695 | JGI IMG/M metagenome (GOLD analysis project Ga0315277, IMG submission 203695) | Sediment microbial communities from Yellowstone Lake, YNP, Wyoming, USA - YL17G05_15 | ecosystem: Environmental > Aquatic > Freshwater > Lake > Sediment | place: USA: Wyoming | collected... | reverse complement strand
ACCACTTCAACACGGAGATGAAGGTCTGCCCGCCGGTGGAGGAGGCTTTCGCCACGCTGATGAAGATGCGCGACGAGGGGAAGATCCGCTACATCGGCGTGAGCAACTTCGGTCCGGCCAAGATGGACGAAGCGCTCGCCACCGGGGCCGATATCGCTATCAACGAGCTGCCCCGTAATCTGCTCTGCCGCGCGATCGAATACGAAATACTACCCTATTGCAAGCGCAAGGGGATTGGCATTCTTGGCTACATGGCGCTCCTGCAGGGGATTCTGGCCGACGTCTTTCCGACGCTCGACGACGTGCCTCCGATGCAGCGGCGCACCCGGCATTTCGATTCGCGCAAGTGCAGGGAAGTCCGCCACGGCGAAAACGGCCACGAGGCGGAAATCAACGCCGCGCTTCAGGCGATCCGGGCGATCGGCAAGGATCTTGGGCTCACAATGCCGCAGGTGGCTGTCAAGTGGGCCATTTCCAACCCGGCTGTTACGAGCACCCTGGTTGGGGCGCGCAACGCCCGCGAGCTGGAGGACAATGCGAAGGCGGCCGCCGAGCCGCTCCCGGCGGAAGTTATCGAGCGGCTGAACCAGGCGACCGACGAGGTTAAGGAAAAGATGGGCCCGAGCTTCGATTACTATGAAACGCGCGCGAACGACCGCACCATCTGATTTTGCGGAAGGACTCCATATCCCCCCAAGCGGGCGGGAAAGAAAAGGAGAAAACATGAAAGCAATGCCCCCCTTTGACGCATCGGAGATAGAACCGCATCGAACGGTCAGCAAGGCGTGGAAATGGTGGCTGTGCATCGTGCTGTTCCTCGCAACAATGCTCAACTATCTGGACCGGCAGACGATGTCCGTCTGTGCACCGTTGATCTGTAAGGAATTCCAACTCAACAACGAGCAATTCGGCGATCTTCTTGCCGCCTTCCGGTGGACCTACGCTTTCACTCATATCCCGGCGGGCTTCATCGCCGATCGTTTCTCACTCCGTCTCTTCTACGGTTGCGCCGTAGGGCTTTGGTCGCTCGCCGGCGCGCTCGCTTTCTGGGTAGCAAGCGTCGGGGTTTTCAAATGGACGCGGGGATTGCTCGGCATCGGCGAGGCTTTCAACTGGCCCTGCGCCACCCGCATCGTGGCGAACATGCTCCCGCGCCCGGACCGCGGGCTGGCAATGGGAATCTTCAACTCCGGCGCCGCGGCCGGATCCCTGATCGCCCCTTTCATCATCGCACCCATCGCCGTCAGTCTTGGATGGCGTTATGCTTTCCTGATCATCGGCGCGCTGGGCGCCTTGTGGATTATCCTCTGGTGGTGTGTGACGCGCGGCCGAACCGGCGTCTTCAGTACGGCGAAGGAGGACCGTCCCAAAGCCGCAAACGCGGCGGATGTGGTTAGGCCATTCGGTGTCATTCTATCGCACCCCGGCTTCTGGCTCCTGATCCTCGTCTCGATCACGATCAATCCATGTTGGTATTTCCTGTGCGAGTGGAGCACCAAGTACATGCACGACGTGCGCGGATTCACAGTCCTGGGTGCCGGCATCATCACTGTGCCTATCTTTCTTGGAGGCGACTTGGGGAACTTCCTCGGAGGGGGGATTGTGAAATACCTGTGCGACAAGAAGGGCTTCTCCGTTCGGCAGGGCCGGGCGGCGGCCGTGGCTGTCGGCGCCGTCCTCGTGTTGCCGGTTGTTTTTATCAGCCATATCGAGAATCCATATATCGCACTCGGCCTGCTTGCGGTTGCAGGGCTCGGCATCACTTCGATTGTCCCAAACCAGACGGCTTGTCAGCCCGAGGTTTCCTTCAAGAACACGGCACAGCTTGCGGGGCTGACAGGGTGCGCGGCCAATATCTTTGCGGCGTTCCTCAATCCGCAGATCGGCAAGTACATTGACAAAACACACAACTACGATCTCGTGTTTCTGTGTCTTGCCATTTTCCCGTTGATCACGCTGGGCGCAATCGTCCTGTTCGACACGATCATTGCCCGCCAGCGGGAGCGGGAAGGGAAGAAGGGGGAGGACGTGTGAGCCGGGCTTGAGAACCTGGCGCGCTCCATTCTGACATTGCCCTGATGTGGCGAGCGGGAATGGGTGGACGCGCACTTTGCCATTTCATTCGAGGCCGCCGGCGAAGTCTCGAAACCATCTTCCGAAATCGCGCCTTACGAGAAGACCGCCGCGAAGAAGGGCGCCAGGAAGCGCGGCCAGAAAGCGGGGGACGATCGTGAAGCGCCTGCCGCTCGCGCGCACGCGGGGCCGACAGCCTTTCTTGCCGATCAGCGATTTCCCGCCGTGTTTGAGCGCATCCTCCACACCCGCCACTTTCAGGCGTGGCCCGATCTGGACGACGTGCGCGGCCGGGCGGCTTGCATCGCCACGCTGGCCAACTGGTCCACGAATGCCTTCAGCGCCTTCGTCTTTCCCTGGCACGTGGCGTCCTTTGGCATCTACACCGGCTTCTTCACCTGCGCCGCTATGTGCCTTGTGCCAACGGTGCTTTTCCGAGCGAAGGTGCCGGAAACCAAGGGCAGGAGTATGGAGGAGATCGAAAAGTACTGGCAGCCGTAACTGCCGCCAGCGCCGCCTTCCGCGGGTATGCGAACGGTCACCAGCCAGGCGTTGTGGGGCAGTTGACATTGCCGCCGAAGCGCCCCACGTCACCAAGGCTCCGGGTGCCGTTGGTCGGGTCATAGATCATATTCCAGGCGATATCGAACTGACGGGCCTGGTAGTAGAAGGGGAAGCGCGACATGCCCGCCGTCGCCGGCGTGGAGTTGAACTCCGTCCCCTGAATCCGGTCGGGGCCGTAGCTGTGAACGGTCCATCCCTTGGGCGGCGCCGCCATCCCGAATTCCCCGATGCAGACTGCATTACCCCAGGTTGACTCGTAGGGCATGTACCAATAGGTTCTTGCCCACCCTTCGGGAAGACTCTGCGCGTAGATGGAGCGTTCCGGGGTGAAGGGGTCCACCAGCATGACGCTTGTCATGTATGCGACGGGCGTGGTCAGCCGCCACATGTATTGCATGTAGCCGAAGCTAATCGAGTCCGACACCCCATTCGCGTCATAGTGGTCCACGTACTTGTTGTAGTCCACGCAGTACGCCTCGTTCGCCGTGGCGACGGCCCGCAAGTCGTTCTTGACGCGAGAGACCTTCGAGCGCACCTGTGCTTCCAGGAAGTTGGGAACGGCAATAGCCGCCAGAATGGCGATGATCGCCACAACGATCAGCAGTTCAATCAGAGTGAATCCTTTTCTTCGCATGGGAGGAAATCTCCTTTCGAGACAACAATGCATCGCGCTTTGCGGCGCCAGGAATACATTGTACGCCTGGAGCGCCGGAAATGGATGGCAAATTGCCCCCGACTGGAAATTGTGCATTGCTCACAGATCCGGAACAAGCGCCCCCTGACCAGTGTCAAACAAAACTGCCGTACTTCACGCAGGTCTCGTGATAGATGACGAAGTTCTCCAAGGGGATCTCCGGGCTGACGGAGTGAGACCCGATCACGACCCCGCCGTCGCGGCCGAGCTCGATGATCTGTCGGGCCTCCGTCTCGATCTCATCCGGCGTCCCGGATACCAAGGTCTTCGTATTGCACATACCCCCGGTCAAGATAAGCCGAGGGAATCGCTTCCGGACTTCGAGCACGTCCATGTGTGCCCGCCGTTCCAAGGGGTTAATGCCGTCAATCCCGGCGGCGACGAGCATTTCCAGGAGGCTGCGGATGTCGCCATCGGAGTGCAGAAACACGTACTTCGCCCCAGCTTGTTTGTAGGCCGTGACCATCCGGCGATAGATTGGCAGGAAGATTTGCTCGAACTGCCGCGGGCTGAACATGGGGCCGCGGTTGTAGGCCATGTCGTCGTAAATCCACAGGCCCGTGTCGTGGAGGCGCCAGCGGCGGAGTTGTTCGACGCCCACGGCGATGAGGTGATCGGCCACACGCTCCGCAATCGCCCGGGCAAACGGCGGGTCCGCAACGATGTCCATGAGGAACTCCATTTCGCCGCGGAGGTAGGTGGATCGCAGGTACGGGCCGCCCGTCTTGCCAAACACACAGTGCCGGGCCTTGTCGTCAGCCAGCGCCCGCCGCATCACCGCCTCATTCGGATACGTGACCGAAGGGTCCATCTTGCCGGTCAGGTAACGAGAATCGAGGTGCGGGGAATCGAACTCCAGGCAATCCAAGTCCGCTGGCTGGGAAATCGCCGCTTGCAGCGTCTCCACGAAGAACGCTCCCGGGCAGCGCCGGGTGATCCGGCCCCAGGCGTCCGCTTCGATCACGTAGCCTTTCTCTTTGCCCAGCGGCCGGGCGCGCGAAGGAAATGGCGTCTCGTCGGGATACCAGATCACGACGTCTGTCAGGCCCTCGCGGTCGCCAAGCCGCGCTTGCCACGTGTCGGGATACTGCCAAAAGTTCTCGAACCGCGGAATCCGGTCCGGCTGGCGAAAGGCGCAGGCGGTGAGCACACGATCGTGGGAAGTCGTCACTTGCCGGGTTCTCCCTGGGCCGCGTTATGGTACGGCATGTCCTTATGGGTTCTCCTTTCGTGCTTCCCTGCTTCCATCCTGAAGGACCAGCAGACGGTCTTTGCTCCCGCCGCGCACCCGGATGGTCACGCCTGTCCCGGTGGTTTCCAGATCCGCGCTCCAGCCCTCGGCCGGGTATCTGGTGGCGATTCCGCCGGGCGCCGCGAACTCGCGGCGGATGTTCACCGTGTAGTCGCCGTCGCTCAACAGATGCAGAACCCAGCGGCGCTGCTTCCGCTGCCGTGTGAGGATCACTTGCTTGTCTTCCGGGGCCACCGTAACCGGCGGCGGGCCGGCTAGCCAGTCCATGACCAGCGTGGTCAGTTCCACGGAGTCGAGGCTGGCCAGCCAGGCGATCCGCCCGCTCCCCAACGAGTTCACGTGCAAGAGCGGGTGGCGCCGCCCGTACTGTTCGAACGTCAGCCAGGAATCGCCCTGCACTGCGCGGGTCTCGACATAGCTCTTCAGCGCAAGGGTATCAGGAACGTTTCCGCCGCTCCAGGCGCCGGTGATCCGCGTCATGCCACTGCCGTCGGCGGCATCCTCGGGATGCGGCAGTTTGTATTCCTGATCGAAATTCACCGCGCCGATGGCCTTGCCGGTCAGTCCGTAGTGCACGGAATCGCTGCTGGGATTGTCGGACTTCTCGCGGATCCACAGATACCAGGTTCCCGCCCTGGGCAGGCGGACTTCGTATTGGAGTTCAGGCGACTCATTCTCAAATCCCGAAGCGGCCATGAAGGGCGTCTCTCCGGCGCTGCGGAGGTATCCGCTTCCGGAGAACGGCTGGTCGCCGGCTTCCTTCTTCCAAGCCGCCCCGCCGCGGGCAATCGTCTGCGAGTAGTCTTCCGCCTCGACCAGCACTCGATCGCCGCCGTTGGCGGCCGCCAACTGCTTGTCGCTGGGGAGGAACTCGGCGTCGCGGGTCAGCAAGAGGCGGTCGAGCCGGGGGCCGGTCTCGCGCTGCCAGAGACTGAGCGTATGGCGACCGGCTGCGGCCGCCTCGATGGCCGCCCGGCCGCCTCCGATACGCGTGTTTCTCCAGCGCCAGCGACCGGCCTCAGCGTCTTCGACGACGGCACGCTCGAACCGCAGGCCCATCTCCGCCGCCAGTGCGAAGTCAGGCAGCGCGCGGCTCTGGGCGTCGTGCCGGAGGGCGTCCCCGGCGACGAGGAGGTTGCCGCCCCCCCGCACATAGCGGCGCAAGGAGTCCAGTTGTCCGGCCTCCAGCCCCGAGGTCAGCGGCAGGACCAACAGCGCGTACCGCGAGAGGTCCCGGCTCGCGAGATCCAGGACGTTGACGAAGTCCAGCGGCAGACTGCGTTTCAAGTATGCCGCTGTGATCCCCTCGCAAGCCTTCATGTACGGAGTGCGGTCGTAGTTGCCGAAGCGGAAACGAGTCGCCTCACAGTAGACAATCGCGGCGTGCGACACGGGACGGGCGTCCTCCAGGCAGGGTTGCACCTGCCGCACCATCTTGTAGAACGGGGCCAAATCGGTTTCGAACCAGCGGCGATCGTCAGGCAGGACCGTGCGCGGGTTGACGGGCATGTATTGGTAGCAGCGCGCGCCCAAGGCCATCACCGTCCGGCGAACGGGGCTGGTCAGGGTCTGGCCCACAATGATCGCATCTTTGTTCAGGATGCCGCGCAGGGCCAGGAGCCGGACCGGATCGCCGAACTCGATGTAGGCGAGGTCGTACTGCCGGCCCAGATTAACGTCGGCCTCGCTGTAGGTGTTGATGTGGTTCTGCCAGATTTCCACCGATGGTTTTGTGGCCCGGGCCATCCTGGTCAGGCGGGTCGCGGCGCGGTCGAGAGTGGCCAGGTAGAAGTCCATGACCCGCCGCTCATCCTTGCTGTCCCAGGTCGTCAGTTCCTCGGCGTATCGTTCCCGGTAGAGGTTCCGGCAGCCGTCGCACAGGCACCGTTTGTGGGAAAAAAGCATGTCGTAGCGGAGCGCGTCCACCGGATACTGGGTGAGCACTTCTTGGGTGTAGGCTTCGACCAGTTCCAGGTACCCCGGCGCGTTGAAGCAGATGGCGTCCATCGGCTCGATCACCCCATCGGCGTTCATTCGGCCGTGGATGAACGGCTGGCCGAGGTTATCCCGCATATACTTCCAATTCGTGCCCAGCGTGATGTAGCCCAGCACCGCGATGTCGCGCTGGTGCAGTTCCCGGACGCATTCCCCAAACCAGTCGCCGCGGATGCCCGGGAACTTCTCGCCGGCCTTCGTCTCGTAGGTGCAGTAACCGTGGTGCGGCACGGCCAACAGCAGCACTGCGTCCAGATTCGTGCGCCGGCTGAATTCCGCCAGCGCGGCCGGGTCGGCCTGCGTGAACTTCTCCGGCAGGTCGGCCAGACGGCGCCCCGGCCAATTGTAGTCGTAGCACAGCTGGCGGAAGCACCTGCTCGCGCCCTTCGGCTGGTAGGCTGCGACCTCCTCCGCGGAGAAGATCGGGGCCTGTCCGGGACGGGCGGGCTCCCGGCCCACCGCGGCGGAACCGATGGACGCCGCGGAAGGAATTGCTCTCTGAAGCCAAGCTCGAACCTCCTCGACTCCCCACGGCGAATTGGCCGGAACGGCCGTCAGCCGGCGACGATTGCCGCCCAAGCCGTATACCTGTGCGGCCGTGTTCCGCACCTTGGCGTAGGCGGCTTCAGGCCAGTTCGCGCGGTCGGTCCCATCAACCAGTAGGAGCGGACGCGGCGCGGCGGCGCAATAGACCAAGGGCCAGTCGCTTCGCGCCGTCAACTCGGGAAGATAGGGCATGATCCGGTCAAACTGGTTCACGTTCGGCGCCACGTGTTCCGACCAGTCGCGGACCGTGATCGCCCCCACGATGCCGAGGGCCGCAATGCGCTGATCCAGCGCGGCGGCGATGGCCGCGTCAATCCCGCCGATTCCGAGCCCAATCATCGCCGGCCCGGCGTCCGCGGCTTCGGGCCGGCCCTGGATCGCCCGGATGGCGGCCAGATCGTCCCAGACGCGCATCGCTAGCGGAGGAAGCCCCACGGTGTCGCTGACGCCATACAGCGAGCTGATGTTCCCCACGTGCCGCCGGCCGCGCGCGTTCGGAGTGGCGTGCTCCGGGATCGCAACCAGGTATCCGTCACGAACCAGGGCGTTCGCGAACGCGCGCAGGCCCTGTTCGTCCGCGCACTGGTCGCTGTCGTGTGAAAGAATAACCGCCGGCTTGCGAACCTTGGCTACCGTCTCGCGATACAGCAAGACCACCGGCACGCCGAGACCTTGGTCTTGTGGAACCATGACCACTTCCGTCACCACGCCCTCGATGGTCTGTCGCGATTCCTGCCGGGGTTCGCCCAGCGTGAGTCCCCGCACGTCGCACGCCTGGCCCAGCCAGGCGACCACCGTTCGGCGGCAGTTCTCCCAGGCATTCTGGTCCGCGAACGAGGCCGGCAAGGCGTCCGTCTGCCGGCGAATTCGCCGTTGCATATGCCGCAGCATGGAGAGGTCGGGTGCGACCGGCTCCAGGCAGGGAGTGCAAGCTTCGGCGGAGGCCGGCAAGGTCTTCAGTCGCTCCTCGATCCACGGAGCAAGCTCGGGGATAAAGGGCGTCATGCTGTGCGAGCGCAGATCCCGGAGGTGCCGGAAGGCTTCCCGTTGAGCGTACAACCCATAAGTCTTTTCCAGCGTGGCGACAACCTTGTCGTATCCCCCCACCGGCCACCAGTTGTCCCCGGAGTTGCTCGCGATGTACACCGGGCGCGGCGCGATGCACGCGGCGATCTCATGCCAGTCCGTGCTGCGCAACACTCCGGCGACGTAGGGCGAAGGGTCGGACAGGTGGACCCCGGTCTCGGAGGGCATGCGGGCCCAGCCCTCGTAAGTCGTGGTGCCGCAGACGGGCACGGCGATTCGAAATCGCTCATCGAGCGCGGCGGCCAACCAGGTTTGTTCCGATCCCTGGCAGAGCCCCGCCACACCAATGCGGCCCGGGTCCACGTCGGCCCGGGTGAGGAGGTAATCGAGTCCGCGAAGCGTATCGAAAACCTGGATTCCCATGACCTGCGTGCCCGCCGTGGCGGCGGTCGCGTAGAGACCCGCGTACGGCGCGGAGCGCTGGCCGACGTGCGGATCGTCAATGAACAGGAGCACGTAACCCAGGCGGGCCATGTGGTAAACGAACGCCTTATAGAATTCGTCGTTGAGTTGGCCGAGCCAGCCCGGGGGGACAACCAAGGCCGGCAACCGGCCAGTCGGCTGGCGCGGACGGATGACGTTGGCCGACACGCAGGCTCGTTCGCTCCAGAGGTAGGTCACGTCCTCGACGACGAGGTCGCCGTCCTCGCGGGTCGCCAGGATCTTCGCCCGCATCGGCTCGCGCTCCGGCAGTCCGAGCAGCCGGGCGAGATCCCCGCGGACTTCCTTTCGGCGCGCCTCCCAGGCCTCTTGATCCCGCGGAATCGCAGGCAGAACGGCTGCCATCCGCGTGGCGCGCTCGCCCAGATACTTGAGAACATTGGAATCGGCCGTCCGGTTCACCTGATCCTCCGCCCGAACCGCCGGAGGGGTCGCAAAGACTACCAGGTAGGGTACAACGAGCGCAAACAGAGTGCCACAGACGAGTAAGAATCGCTGCATCGGATGCCTCCTCCAACACCATTGCCGCGTGGGCCTCATCACTTGGCCGCACCTGCCTGCCGGGGCGCCGCGCGGATCTTCTCCCTGGCCTCCCCTTCCTTCAGTAGAAAGCCCGCCTCGACCCAGTTGCCAAGGTCCAGAACATTCCGGCTGCCGGCATCCATACAGACCAGGTTGATGAACCGGCTGCCGGGCGGAATCGGCACATCAAACCGCCAAGGCTCCTGCGAGATCCGCATCACCGGGCTCTCGGCCGCCTGTTCGCCGTCTATGAACACGCGGAACACCACGCTACAGTGCATCGCCAGGTTGCGGCCCAACTCGTGGTCGAGCATGTTGTCGGCAATGCCTGCCAGGGCAGCGAAGCGATCGTACTGCGGTGTCAGTTCGTAACGGACGGACGAAGGCGCGCGAAAGCCCAAGCCCTTTGCGTAGGGCTTGCTGCGCACCCGCAACGGCTGGCCTTCGTACGATTTCCCGACCTTTGGCTGCCAGAAACATGCCGCCATTGCCCCACTCGCCTGGCCGTAGGGATCAAGGATGTATTTCAGATCGTCCAGGTACACGTCGGGTTGCGCCGGGCGGGGCGGGAGACGCACGAAGCGGGCGTCGGTGGGCACGCTCGCCATCTTTTTCGCATGAAAGGCCGCCGTCCGCAGGCTCGTGGTTTCCGAAAGGTTCAGCGGCTTTTCATAGAGCGGCGATGCGGCGCTGGGCACGCTCCCGTCAAGCGTGTACCGAATCTCCACGTCCGTGAGCCACGGCGCGGTCAGCGCCACGGTGACCGACTGCTCGAAGAAGTACGGCCGCTGGGTTTTGCCCCAGGGCGTAATGCGCACGGTCTCGACGATCCACTCATCATTCCACACGCCCGCCTTGCGCCACTCTTCGACCACGTTAATCGTGGGCACGCCGGCACGTTCGAGATCCTCATCAATCTGCTGCGTGCCTCGATCGGGGGTGTAACCGGAGGCTGGATCGTAGGAGGTGAACGCGTCATTGATGTCCCGGGCGAGCATGCAGTTCAGGCCGGCCTGGACCATATACTTCAGCGCGCCGGGCTTGCCGAACAGGCACATGTTCGTATGCAGCCCCATGTAGATCACGTGGGTGATGCCGCGCCGTTTAAGCAACGAGTACACTTCGTCGGTGCTGCTGGCGATGAGATCGTCCTCCGCCAGCACGAGGTCGGGGTTCATGCCGTCCCAACCGTAGTTGACCACGCAACCGATGCCGGGCCCGCACATGCAGGCTCCGACGGGAGCCGTGAATGCGGCCGGAGGCATCTCCCGCTCCTTTGGCACGGGCAGGAGCGGCACGGCCAACGCCCGCTCGCGCTGCGGATAGCCCGAGTACATGCCCACGACGTCGCTCGGCGCCCAGAGGATGGGCATACCGAGTTTTCGGGCGCACTCCAGGGCCCGATTCCACCGCGGCGCCATCGCCGACACCCGCTCGCAGGCGGTCATGCACCAGTGGAAGTTCCAGGGGTCAACGATCACCACGGCCACCTTGGCTGAATCCACGTTCTCGGCTTTGACGATCACCTGGCTAGTCTTCGGATCGCGAGTTTGCAGGGCAAGATGGAGTGTGCGGGGCTGGGCGTGCACCCGATCCGCAGTGAGCGCAAGCAGCAGGATGCCGATGGGACATAGAAGTTTCAACTGGTTCATGGAAACCCTCCACAGTGACTGGAATGTCTATTGCTTCGACTTGGTTGCGGTCCATTTTCAGGACAAACGGCGCCGCGGTAGTCGCTAGGAAAACACGACCTCGAATACGTCGCCCTTCCTGGCGGAAATCAGTGCGCTGCCGCCAGGTTGCCGGCCGATGCGAACCGCCTCGCCGTTGCGACGGATGCCGGTGATTTCCTGGCCGAGCGGGGCGCGAAGCCTATGTGACCCGTCGAGGGCGGCGCGCAGCGAGGCCTTCGTCGCGCGGCCGCCTTGCCAGGTGATATCCACCTCCATACCGCCCCGCGCCCGCAGGCCCTTGACGCTGCCATTGGGCCAGGCCTTCGGCAAGGCGGGCAAGATCTCGATTTCCCCGGCGTGGCTCTGCAGGAGCATTTCCGCGATGCCCGCCGTGATCCCCTGGATCGCCTGGTTGCCCTCCATGGAAGGCACGCGGTCGCTGTCATCCGAACTGGGATGGATGCTGATCTCCGTGACCATTCTTTGCAGCAGGTTTTGGGCCCGATCCCCCTCGCCCAAGCGGGCGAGCAGGTTGATCTTCCACGCCCCGGACCAACCACGATTCCCTTCGCCTCGCCGCTCCAGGACCTTCCGCACCGCCGCCGCCAACTCGGGACTGCCGCGCCGCGTGATCTGGTTGCTGGGATAGAAAGCGATCAGGTGGGAGAGGTGCCGATGGGTAGGTTCGGGCTCGTCGAAATCATACAGCCACTCCTGCAACTGCCCGAGCTTGCCGGTCTGCTCCGGGGGCAAGCGACGGACGGCCGCTTCCAGCTCCGCGCGCAGATCGCCGTCCACGCCGAGCGTGCGAGAGGCTTCGATGCAATGGTTGAAGAGGTCGCGGAGGATCTGGTTGTCTATGGTCGCGCCCATGCTGACCGTGGAAATCTGCCCGTCGGCCGTGCGGAAGGAGTTCTCCGGCGATGCGGAAGGGCAGGTCACCAGCCACTTGCGCTTCGGCTCTTCGATGCAGATGTCCAGGCCGAACTCCGCGGCCCCCTTGAGGATCGGATAGATGCGGCGGAGATACTCCTCGTCGGGCTGGAAGAGATAGTGCTCCCACAGTTGCAGGCAGAGCCAGGCGCCCATGTTCGGGGTCATTCCCCACGAGGCGCCATCGGTGGGCGTGGTGTTCATCCAGACGTCGGTACCGTGATGGGCGCACCAGCCCCGACACCCGTAAAGCTCCTTCGCGGTACGTCGTCCCGATTCGGACAGGTACTGCACAAACAGCAGGAGGGATTCATTCACGTCCGGCAGGTTTGTGTTCTCAACCGGCCAATAGCACTCCTGGATGTTGATATTGAGCGTCCATCGGCCCGCCCAACGGCCCGTCAGGTCGTCCAGCCAGATGTTGTGGTTATTGAAGGCCAGGGTTCCTTCGCGGGCCGCGGCCAGCAGGAGGTAGCGGCCATATTGGAAATACTGGGCAATGAATTGCGGATCGCCGCCTGCCCCTTGCCGCAGTTTGGCCAGGCGCGTCGTGGTGTCCTCCTTGGCAACCCCCGTTGTGCCCAAGTCCAGCCGGCACGCGCGAAAACGGGGCTGATAGTCCTGCAGGTGGCGCCGCAGAAGCGTGTCATAGGGAAGGGACGCCGCCTCCATGTATCTCTCGCACCGGGCGGCCGGGTCGCCGGAGATATCGTTCCAGCGGACATAATTCGTGGCGCCGGCCAGCACGAGCCACACCTCGTCGGCTTTCTCAATCGCGATACAGGCGCGCGTCTTGTCGTTGCCCTCGGAGACCTCGCCGCGGCGGACTTTGCCGCCCCGTGCAAGCACCCGCACCCGGGATTGCCATTTCATCAGGTTGGGAATACCGCCGGCCTTGATGGCGCCGCCCTCCATGATCAGTTCGTCCTCTCCCTCGGTTCTGCTCTTGGCGCTGGCCTGAATGCTGTCAAAGCGCACCTTCAACTCCAAACGGCCGGGCTTGTCGCAGGTGAGCCGGATTACGACCACCTGATCGGGATAGCTGGCGAAGATTTCACGCCGGAACACGGCGCCGCCGAGGCGGTATTGCACCCGGGCTGTGGCGCTGTCCATATCCAATTCCCGACGATAATCGGTGAATTCGCCGTGGTCTGGGAAAGACAAGTGCAGCCGCCCCATCGCCTGGTAGTTCTGCACATTCTTGTAGGGGTAGCTGAAAAGGTTTTCGTCGCAGAGTTTCTGCGCGTCGGCGTAGCGGCCTTCCAGAACCGCCTTGCGGATGGCGGGCAGGGTCTTAAGTCCATTGGGATTGACCGGATTGTAGGGACTTCCCGCCCAGAGGGTTTCGTCGTTGAAGACAATGGTCTCATCGCGAACTTGCCCATAGACCATGGCGGCGAAACGCCCCGTGCCCAGCGGCAGTCCCTCCCAGAACTTGTCTGCGGGCGACCGATACCACCAACTCATGTCGCCCGTGGGCAGGGGTCCGTCGGCGGCGCCAGGTTTTTGGGTCAGGACGCCCTGCGCGGACCAAAACATCAGAGACACAAGCCAGAGCGCGTGACGACTCATCATTTGTCCTCCTTCAGGTAAGGCCCATTCTCGGTCGGCCTCTCCCCCTCGATCTTGAACGCATAGGCCTGGGCACAGGGCTTCGATCTTTCGATATCGGCGGGAATGGTGATGACGACGGCGTCGGCATCCTGGCGCCAGGGCAACGGCGCAGGCACTCCCAACATGCGGATCGGAGAACCCTCTTTAGCCCGCACGGATCGGAGTGCAAGGCGCTCACCCGGCCACTTCAGACAAATCGCGTAAACGTATTTGTGGTCCTTGGAGCGAGTGAACCGGACGTCGTCGCCTTCCTTCCACAGGTTGCCGCCACGGGGCCTCGTCTTGTAAATGGCCTCCCCGTTCACCTTGAGCCAGTCGCCAACGTATTCCAGCCGGCTCACGTACTCCGGGTCGAACCTGCCGTTCGGCATCGGGCTCACGTTCAGGCAGCAATTGCCGCCTTTCGACACGGCCTCGATCAACGTGGCGACTATCCACTCCCTGGGCTTATAGGTATCGTCGGGTTGCCACCCCCAGGCGCCGCCGATGAAGTCAATGGCCTCCCAGACGCGTTCGCGGTCGCCTCGCGGGCCGCTCGGCACTACCCCTTCCGGAGTGTCGAAGTCCCCATAGGCCCCCAGCCCCCGGTTCCGGAAGAGACATCCCGGTTGGAGCTTGCGCACCATCTTGATGGTCTTCACGATGTCCGGGAACGAGTCCTCCGGAATCGGAATACCGCCGGTGTCGAAGGAGATCGCCATCAGAGGGCCATAGTTGCCCGCAAGTTCCAGAATCTGCTTGCGGTGCTGCTCGATCCAACCCTGCCAATCTTCCGGGCTGCTCTGCCTGGAATACTGGGGGTCGTAGAACCGATTGTTGAAGTCCCAACGGAAGCGGTAGTCGTTCCAGTCAACATGAGAGAAGTGGATCCCGAACCCGAGCCCCTTCCTGCGAAAAGCG
>Ga0315277_10007353_pt1 | contig 14296 bp, 7 predicted proteins | sample YL17G05_15_MG_FD_203695 | JGI IMG/M metagenome (GOLD analysis project Ga0315277, IMG submission 203695) | Sediment microbial communities from Yellowstone Lake, YNP, Wyoming, USA - YL17G05_15 | ecosystem: Environmental > Aquatic > Freshwater > Lake > Sediment | place: USA: Wyoming | collected... | reverse complement strand
TGGTCCGGACGACCCGGGCCCCGGCGATCCGGCGATCAGCGATCCCCAGGAGAACGGCACCGCCGAGCATCCGTTCGACAGCATCCAGGAGGCCATCGATGTCGCTGCCAACGGGGTCACGATTTTTGTCAATCCCGGCACTTACGGCGAGGGTGTCGATCTCCAGGGCAAGACACTCACCTTCATCGGCTTTGACCCGGGCTAATCCTCACCGGGGCGAAACACGCAACCCGTGAGTCGCAGGTCAGATCGTTTGCACCTCTGCAACCGCAGTCTGCGAACAAAGCGGAAGCCTACGACAGTATATTCTACTGAATGTGCGGGGTATGCGAGACCCGCCTTTCCCAGCCTCAGGATGCCCAATCGTCGAAAAGGAAGCCTCCCTGTGTTTCTTGACATGATTCTGCGATTCTGCCATACTGACCACTTCATTGGAGGGTGCAGGGCAGGGTGCGCCAATGCAGGCGTTGGAGAGGATACCCTTTGAAGCAGCAAGAAGATGGCAATATCCGGAATATGGAGCAGATGAGATGGCCTTCGCGAAAGTGAGTAAGGTCCTTTTGAAGATTTTCGGTTCCCGCAACGAGCGTCTGGTCAAGGCGTACTCGGTGATCGCGCGGGAGGCCGCGGCCTTCGAGGATCAGATGAAGCAGCTTGACGATGAAGCGCTGAAGGCCAAGACGGGGCAATTCAAGGCGGCGCTGGCCGCGGGCAAGAGGCCGGAGGATATCCTGCCCGAGGCGTTTGCCGCGGTCCGCGAAGCGGCCAGGCGAAACGTCGACATGCGGCATTTCGACGTGCAACTCATCGGCGGAAACGTCCTGTACGAGGGCAAGATCGCCGAGATGGCGACCGGTGAAGGCAAGACGCTGGTGGCGACGCTGGCGGTTTACCTGGTTCATCTGACCGGCCGAAAGGTGCACCTCGTCACGGTGAATGACTACCTGGCCAAGCGCGACGCCGAGTGGATGGGGCCGATCTACAAGGCCCTGGGCCTGACCGTGGGAGCGATCCAGGCCGACATGGACACCTCCGGCGACGAGCGCCGCGGCCAGTACCAATGCGATGTCACGTACGGAACGAACAACGAGTTCGGCTTCGACTACCTGCGTGACAACATGAAGGTGTCGCTCGATCACATGGTGCAGAGTCCGCTGGAATACGGGATCGTCGACGAGGTGGACTCGATTCTGATTGACGAAGCGCGAACGCCTTTGATCATCTCGGGCCCGGCGTTTGACGACGTCTCCCGCTACAAGCGGGCCGACCAGATCTCCCGCCAGTTACTCGGCCTTCAGAGCGGCTACGACCGCATCAAGACCCAGGTGGACTCCGCCTCGCGCAGGATCGCCAACGCACAGGGCGAGCTCGCCGAGTCCAAGAAGGAAAAAGACAGCGGCCGGATCGGGAAGGTGCAGGAGGCCATCGCCAAGGCGGAGCAGGAGCGGGACGCCGCACAGGCAAAACTCACGGAGGCGACGCAGTATTACGAGGTCGAGTTCGACCGCAAGCAGGTTCGCCTGACGGATGCCGGGGAGAAGGCCGCACAGGACCTGGCCGGCATGGGATCGTTTTACACCGGCACGAACATCGACTGGCCGCACCTGCTTCAGCAGAGCCTTCGCGCCCACGTGGTCTATGAGAAGGAAAAGGACTATGTGGTGATGGACGGCAAGGTGATTATCGTCGATGAATTCACCGGCCGCCTCATGCACGGCCGCCAGTGGTCCGATGGCCTCCACCAGGCTGTCGAGGCCAAGGAAGGCGTGACGGTCAAGGAGGAAACACAGACCCTCGCCACGATCACTCTCCAGAACTTCTTCAAGCTCTACGACCAGATCGCCGGCATGACCGGCACGGCGGCCACCGAGGGCGAGGAGTTCATGAAAATCTACAAGCTCGATGTGGTCATCATTCCGACCAACCAGCCGTGCATCCGCGACGATCAGGAGGACATCATCTACAAGACGATGCGGGAGAAATTCAACGCGATCGTCGAGGAGATCAACGAGATCAGCTCGGCGGGAAGGCCGGTGCTCGTCGGCACGATCAGCATCGAGAAGAGCGAAGCCCTGTCAGAGTCGCTGACAAAGAAATACGGGCTCGAGCACGAAGTGCTCAACGCAAAGCAGCACGCGAGAGAAGCGCAGATCGTGGCCAAGGCCGGCCAGCAGCATAAGGGGCGCGACGGCACGCCTCACGGGAACGTAACGATCGCGACGAACATGGCCGGCCGCGGGACCGACATCAAGCTCGGGCCCGGCGTGGCTCAGATCGGCGGTTTGCACATCCTGGGCACAGAGCGGCATGAAGCCCGGCGAATCGACAACCAGTTGCGAGGCCGGTCCGGACGCCAGGGCGACGCCGGCTCCAGCCAATTCTTCCTCAGCTTCGACGACGACCTGATGCGAGTCTTTGCCCCGGAGTGGACGGTCAAGGCCCTCTCGTGGATCGGCTGGGAGGAAGGCCAGCCCATCTATCACAAGAGGATCAGCAAGGGGATCGCCAAGGCCCAGAAGAAGGTCGAGGAGCGCAACTTCGAGATCCGCAAGAGTCTGCTCGAATACGACGAGGTGATGGACTACCAGCGCAGGATCTTCTACTCTCGGCGGCGCGAGATTCTGGCCGGCCGTAACCTCAAACAGACGATCCTCGACATGATCGACGCGGTCGTCAGAACGCAGGCGGCCACCATGCTGGACAAGGAATACGCATTCAAGTGCCTGATCGAATGGGCCCGCACGAACTTCGACGTGGACCTGAAGATTTCCGATGTGGCGGGCGCTCAGCCGAACGAAATCGAGGCGCTGATCAAAGAGCGAACCAAAGAGAGCATCACCAACAATATCTCGCTGTCGCTGGGCGAGTACCTGGAGGACTACAGCGATCAGAGCACGTGGGATACATCCGGCTTGTCCAAGTGGGCGATGAGCGCCTTCCGCGTGAACATGAGCCCGGGCAAGATCAAGCAGCAATCGCCGGAGGAGATCGAGGAACAACTGACTGCGGCGGCAATCGAGCAGATCGACAAGAAAGACTACTCACAGATTATCGAATTTCTCAGGAGCGATTTCTCGGTGCGGCGGTTTGCCGACTGGGCCAGGAGCAAGTTCGACCTCAGGCTGGACCTCGAGCAGCTCAAAACGCGCAAGCCCGAGGAGACACGCGAGCTCGTCTTGAAGGAAACTCTCGCTAAGTATCGCCAGCGGGAAATTGAATACCCCGTTGAGTTTGCGATGAGCATGGTCTACGGCCCTCAGGGGGCGAATATCTACGGGTTTGAGACCCTGGCGTCCTGGGCAAACAAGAAGTATAACGCCGGTCTTTCCGCCGAGGGCATCCAGAACATCAAGCCGCGGGAACTGCACAGCCGATTGTTGCGACTGAGCGAAAGCTTCAATGACGGCAAGCTCGACGAGGAGTTGGCCGAGAAAGTGGCCGGCCTGAGCACGGTGGACCTGGTCAAATGGGCCAACGACAGATTCGACGCCTCCTTGCGGGAGGAAGACCTCGGCGATAAGCAGAAAGCCAGGGATCGCCTGGCGGAGATCGGCCAGCGGTTCCTGCGCTCCGAGCTGGCGGATTTGGAGAAGTACGTCTTGCTGCAGGTCTACGACAGCACGTGGAAAGACCATCTGTATACGATGGACCATCTCAAGGACAGCATCTGGACCCGCTCGCTTGCCGAGAAGGACCCCAAGACGGAGTACAAGCGAGAGGGGTTCCGCATGTTCAACGAGATGCTCGAATCCATCGAGGACCGCGTAACGGACATCATCTTCCGGGTGCATCTGACAGCCGGAACCAGTGCACGGAGTGTCTGGAACGTTAGTCAGACATCGCACGATGAGGTCAGCCAGTTCTCCATGGCCGAGCAGCAGCGAGCGGCGGCCCAGGCCCCGCAAGGCGAAACGGTCGTCAAGCAGATCAAACTGGACAAGCCGAAAGTCGGACGCAACGATCCGTGCCCATGCGGCAGCGGCAAGAAGTACAAGAAGTGCCACGGCCTGAACGCATCATAACTCGGCTGCTTGTCGGCCTCATAATCTGGGTGCCAACGACCTGGGTGCCATGCTTACGCTCCGCTCGCGTAAGCATGTTTGCCATATGGGGGAATGGCTCGCGATTATGTGCGCATAAAAAAAGAAAACATCGGGTAACCCGAAGCTACCCGACGTTTTCCGGAGGGGAGAAAAATCTTCTATTGGGCCATTGCCCGTATCGGCCACTGTTCAACGGTACTTCAGCCCAGACCACTCGAATTTTCAGCGTCTGATAACGATACGAGAGGCTTCGCAAAAAAGTTCGCACGCCGACGGAGAAATTGTCCGCAAATTTCTGAGGGGTTGGTCTTCCTGCAACCACTTATCTGCCGGGCACTTACATTCCGCCTCCACTCCTGTCAGCAAATACCGTTGCAGGTAGCGGCATCACTGCCCTCCGGCGGCATCATTGCCGTAACAGCTATTGGGGCCGACAACGCTGACCGGTTCCCGGCCGTATCGCAGGCCAATACGGCATACGTGCAGGCAATTCCCGGCTCAATACTTGTATCGGCGTAGGTCGTTGTAGGCGAAAAACCGATTTCGGCTTCGTTCCGATACACGCGGTATCCAGCTACGGCCGTGTTATCGGTCGAGGCATCCCACGTCAGCGCGATTCGCGAAGTTGAGATTTCGCTGGCCGTGAGGTTCAGCGGCGTGGACGGCGGCTCATCATCCAGCAGTGTCGGTTTGCCGTATAGGGTCAGGACGCCGGCTTGGGGAATGGCGGCGAGCACGGCTTGACCTGAGTAAATTGTTTGGTCGGGCAAATCCACGTCGAATTCGCTCGCCGTTGTGTACTTGATGCCGTACGTTCCGGCCGCCAGTCCGCCCACCGAGAATTCACCGCCCGTGCCGCATTTCACCACCACGACGTAATTGCCGGTATCGTTGATGAAGGCCAGCGGATCGAAGGCGCCCTGCTGCGAGGTGGCCCCGATGCGAATCGCGCCGGGTCGCACGAACTTGTAGTACTGCCGCAAGAACTCCGACTTGTCGGTCAGGAGCACCCGCCGATGGGCGGGATCGGAATCATCGATCTGGTAGCATGACATGTCGGAATTGAGGGCTCCTCCGATCTATCGTGTTGTCGATTTGCGAGAACTGGAACCCCGACTCGTTGATGGTCCGGGGGTCCGCATTGTCGTTGATTGTCGCGTAGCGGCGGCTGCGCCAGGTCTGGTAATCGATCATGCCCGCTTCGTAGGCAGCCCAGTTGTCGACGCTGTTCTCGACGCCGCTGCGGATTTCCAGCCGGACGCGGTTGATGCCCAAGTCGTTGATGGCCTGGTCAAAGAGCGTATCCTGCCGCGTCGACGTACACGCCATCGGCGTTCTCGGTGCCGCTGCCGCCGACGAGCGTGCTTGCCAGAAGGGCGCCCGTGGGAGAGAGCTTGCTGATCGCCCAATCCGTGTCGCCGCCCCGGTGCGACTTCTGGAATGCCCCGCGGGTAATCGGGTAATTCGATGAAGCGGTCGGGACAGTGACATAGGCGCTGCCGGCGTCGTCAACCGCGAGATTGTGCGTGCTGATCCACTCGTTGCCGTCACCGCCTTGGTCGTGTTCCACCGTCCACAGGGCACGTACACGTCGCCATTGGGATCGATGGCTATGTCGCGACATAGCGTGGAGACGTCCACATAGCTGGCCCAGACGAGGTCCGAGCCGTCTGGCGCCAGCTTGAGCACAAAGGCGTTCTGCATTCCGTAGGAGCCATTATCGACGCCATTGAAATCGGGCTGGAAAGCGTTCTTGACAGGGAACCCTGGTCCGGCTCGGCCGGCGACATAGACAAAGCCCTGGTCGTCCATCTCTACGCCGTAGCCGCGGTCGTAGTGGGGCCCGCCAATCAGCGTAGACCAGAGCAGATGACCGTCCGGCGCAAATTTCGTGACGAAAACGTCACACGGCCCAAAGTCCTGTGAGCCGCCTGTGCGAATCGTCCGCGTATACGCCCCCGGCGTCGTAGGGAAATCCGCCGATGAGGCTCCGCCGACAACGTACATATTGCCTCGCCGGTCCACGGCGATATCGCGCGCGTGCTCCCAGTTGCTGCCGCCGAAATATGTGAAGAACATCAGATCGTATGTCCCGGCGGCCAAGGCGGATGTCACGCTCAGCAGCGCGAGAACCATCCCCCGGAATCCTGTGCCTATGTGCTTGCGGTCAGAAACGCTACGGCTGCCTGATCGTGTCACTTGACTACACCTCCAATGCTATCACCTGTTTTGCAGTATGCATTGCTGTGCCGGTAATCCTCCCTGCAGGATGCAAGCGGGAACGTCGTTGTTCCCTCGAATTCTGCGATGATACACTCACCGGTCTGCCTCTGCAAGCGACACGGCAATTCCCTGCGTGCAACGTGTGATAGGATTCTGTGATGGAAGACCACACGCCGCGACTGCCCTGATAGCACGATATTAGAGGTTTACAAACTTAACATACCTCTTATTCTGTCTCGTCGGGTGTCCGAAGGAGGACGCCCTGTGGTGACGCGAGGGCGGCAGGTCGCGAGCTCCAGGCGGTGATGTGGTTCGCGATGAAAAAATTTTAAGATTTGGGGTTGACAGGCTTTACTATGGGACGTATCCTGACCGCCACAAATCGCATGGGGGCGGTAGAAAAGGCTGGCGTCTGTTGGCAAGGATCAACGACGAAACAGAACTGAAAGAAGGAACAGAATACTAAGGTAACTGTGATTGACTGGCGAACGGCCGGGACGCACCGCCATGTGCGAACAGCCGTCGCCGGATTTTTGGGTCGGTTCGACGCGAATAGCAAGTACTGAACGAAATACGGTTGGCCCTGGAAGAAGCCTTCTGTCTCCGTCTTGAAGGTAATCCTTTGTGGCACAAGCACCCGAGGTCTGCGCGCAGATACGCCGGCATCTGCATCAGCGGTCGGGTTCGTGGCGGTCGATGATCGCCTGAGCACATTCTGTTATTCCATAAGTTAGGAACACTGGAAATGCTACAAAGACGCACGAGGTATTTCTGTTTCGTCGTTTTCTGCATGCTTGTATCCCAGGTGATATGTTTTGGAACTGATTACTACGTTGACGCCGCGGGCAGCGACAGCAACAGCGGCAAGAGCACGTCGAGCCCGTGGAGGACGATTGCCAAGGTCAATTCCTACACCGGCTTTGCGGCCGGCGACCGGATTCTGCTCAAGCGAGGCCAGACCTGGCGAGAGCAGTTGATCGTGCCCAAGAGTGGAACGTCCAGCAGCCCGATTGTCTTCGGGACCTACGGTACGGGCAACAAGCCCATGCTCAAAGGCTCGGCCCTGGTGACCAACTGGGTCGGAGCAGGGACCACGAACAAGTGGAAGGCCTCCCTGAGCAGCGTCCCGAACCAGGTGTTCTTCAACGGGGTTCGCGGAACGAAGAAATCGGGCCTGAGCAGCGTCAGCGGCTCGCTCCAGTGGTACTGGGCCTCGGGCGTGCTGTACGTATATGCGACGAGCGATCCGGACAGTGCGTACACCGGTCCGGGGATTGAAGCCTCCATACGGCCGTCCACGCGATCCTACGGGATCATCCATATGGCCGGCCGGGAGTACGTCCGGGTTGAAGACATTGATGTGTCTCAGTCGGCGAGTTTCGGCATCTACATCAAGCCGTCGGGTCGCTACATCACAATCCGCGGCTGCGATGTGGGCCACTCCCTCGACGGGGGCATTGTGGCGCCTCTGTCCAGCGGAGTCGCCGTCACGCAGATCACGATCGAGAATTGCCTGGTGCACCACAACAACGGCGGCTTCAAGGAAGGCGAGCCGGGCGTGGCCACCTACCATGAGGGGCTGACGATGGAAGGCGTCGATGGCTTTACCATTCGCGGCTGCCAGGTCTTCAGCAACTACATGGAAGGTGTCAACTTCAAGCGTGGGGCCAAGAACGGCATTATCGAGAACTGCCTGCTGTACTCCAACGCCCTGATCAATCAGTACATGGAAGGCGCCACGAACATCCAGGTCCGCTACAACAAGATCTACGATTGCACGTACAACGCGGGCATCGAGATGGGTCTGGAGACCAGCACGTACAGCAATGATACGATCAAGATTTACGACAATCTGTTCTGGGGCAACTCGGCGGCGATCTCATTCTGGGCCGGGTCGGTCACGAGCCAGACGCGGAATATCAGTATCTACAGCAATACGTTCTACAACAATGAGTTTGGGGTTCGCTGGAAGGCCGGAGCGACGGACAACTACAGCGGGACCAACTCCATCAAGGGCAATCTGTTCTGGCAGTACCGCACGTGGTACAGTGCGATCAAGGACGAGACGACGAGTCGGCAGGCGATCGGCCGCACGGTGGTTGCGTACAATGCGTTCCAGCAGGGAGCGGCCAGCGACACCACGGGCACGAGTGCGACGATGACGTCGGACCCGTACTTTGTGAATGCCGGCGGGCACGACTACCATCTCAAGAGCGGCTCGCCCTGCATTGACAAGGGCACGAGCGTGGGTCTGACGCGAGATTTCGATGGCAAGGCGGTCCCGCAGGGCAGTGCCCCCGATCTCGGAGCCTATGAATATGGCACCGTGATGGCGACGACCTCAACCAAGCTGTCGATCCAGGCCTCTTCGATCGAATCGCCCATCGTAGTTACCGGTGGGGCAGATCTGACTGCGGCGAACACGCCGAAGGCCGATCACACCGCCAGAAACGCAGAGACGCCGAAAGTGGCCCCTGATGTCTCGCAGGCCCACGGCTCCAACAAGGCCAAAGGGCCGGCGGATAAGCCGGTGAATAGAAAGCCGGCCCAAGACGATAAGAGCCAGCTATCGCCGGCTGACGAGGGTCTGCCCACGTTGGACTCCGTCGAGATGCCGCCGAATGCTGCTATGATTCTGCACGTTCGCAACGAGGGCAAAGGCATCGATCCCAACTCGGTGACTGTTGAGGTGGATGGAAACGTCGTCTACACCGGCGACGTGGATTCTTACGATTCGCCTCAGGGCCTTTGTCGTCGAACCGTAACGACGACGGACTACACGTACCAGTATCAGCCGAAGGAAGCCGTTGATGGCAGCCAGGAAGTTGTCGTCGCCGTCAACGCCCGCGATGTGGCCGGCAACGTGATGCCCGAGCAAGCGTACCTGTTTGCCGGGACGAACCTATCGGAGCCGAACCAGGTCACAGTCTCAGGCCAGGCGAGCCTCGATCCGAACGTACTTGCCGATCAGGCCGGTGCCGTCTCAGGCAGGCTGACGACAGTCAGCGACAGCAAGGGCGATGTCTGGACCGTCTCGTCGGAAGGCGACGCCGGGTCGCAGCAGGTCGTCGTGTCGTTCCTTTCGGGCACTGGCAATGTTGCCGGCGAGCCGATCCAGGTGAGCCAGGGCACGGGCGACCACTCCAATCCGGTCATTGCCATCGACGGCGCGGGAGTTCTCTACGTCGTCTGGCAAGAGAACGTACGCGGCAACTGGGACGTGTGCGCGTCGGTCTCGCCCGATGGGCAGACATGGTCCACTCCCAAGCCGATCGTGGACGCCAATGACAACCAGGTGAATCCCGCCATCGCCGCCAGCCGGCAGCCGAACGGTGTCGTCGCCGTCGTGTGGCAGGATGACCAGGCGGGCAACCAGGATGTCTACATGGCCACGTCGACGGACGCATTCCTGAACGCTGAGATTGCTTCGGTGACATCCGACCTCGCGGATCAGACGGATCCTGCCATCGCTGTAGATGGTGAAGATGCCATCTTCCTGCGGTGGACGGATGTACAGAGCAACTCGGCGGATGCCGGTGTTCCGGATTCTCCGCCAGAGAACTGATCGCCGGATACTTCAGATAGCAGATGTTCGGGGCGTCACGCGGATCATCGCATGACGCCCCAACTTTTTTGTCGCCTCGCTGGCGATGGTTCCTTGCAGTGAATCTGAATAGACTGCTCCTGTTGTAGATTGGGAAAATGGCTTGCTTGTGCAAGGGAGAGGAGATGGAGGAAGTAAATCGTTGCCCGGCACAACTGAAGAGTCAATACAGGGTCAAGCCGACATGCGACAGAAGGTTACCGCGCCCGGCGACATAAGGCCAATACACCGCCGCAGACAATAGCCACGGTTCACAGACTATTTCGCTGTGACACCTGTCAGAAACAACAGCATCACAAAGAGGGTAAGAAGTACCTCATTCATAGCTTTGCACCACCCCAAGTAATGTCGTAAACATTATACCCGAAGTCGCTCCGAACGTCAAGCGCTTCCCGCGGCCGCATGACAGGAAAAGTCATCAGGATTCTGCTCATACGCCGGTTCCGATTCCAAAATTGCGCTTTTCTGGGCCTCAGGCAGGCAAAGATTTCTTGCGGAATTCTGCGTCAGGTCACATCGCCAGACGACAATATCCACTGCTCGATAGCATCGCGACGTTTCCCAGACGCCATTGAATTGGCCGTTCCACCCTTCGTTGCGTGGGTCCACGCTATACAGGTGGGCCCGGAGCAGGCCTGCTCCTCCTATTTGGCGGTCGGAGACTCCGGCAGAAGCTCGAAGCGGCGAGCCATCCGCCTGCTCGCCTTCCCATTCTTGGCCTCGATGACGATCATCTGCTTTGACGGGGCGACGCTCTCCATGAACAGGCCGTCCTCGGCGATGGGTGTATCCCTGCCGTTGATGGCAATCCGGGTACCGGGCTCGGCCCATCCGTGCACGTCGATGGCCGCGCCGCTCGCCACGCGAGAGTACTCGGTTGGATTGGTCTGGACGATCACTCGCGGCGACTGGTCCAGGTCGAGCAATTCGCGGATGATTTGCCGCTTGGCCGTATAGAGCACGTTGGGATCGTTGCTGTACTCGGCTGTCGTGCGAACCACGCTCGCAGCGATCTCGATGCTGCGGCGCTGCGGGTCGATCAGTGATGAGATTCGCCGGCTCATATTGCCTTTCATCTGCCGGATCTTGTCTTCGAGCAGCCACAGGTATTCGTAATCCTGAATGCCGTTTCGCATCTGTTCCCACCGCAGGGAGTTGAGCAGGCCGTCCTTGGAAGGATAGACGTGCCAGCCGTCGCCACGGTGCTGGCCCGGCGACTCGAAAGGATCGTCGGTCCAGCTATCGAATCCCCAATGCAAATAGCCCTTCAGATTGAAGCGGTAGTTGTACCAGTGGAGGGTCCGCGACTGGATGAGCGGGACGTCGACCGTCTTGTTCGGGTAGACGCCAGCCTGGAAGATACCGACTGTATAAATCCACATCTCATTGCCGAGTCTCTGGGCGTCGGTGTACGCCTGCTGCCAGGTGGCGTAGTGGTCGATCTTCGGGACCCAGATTTCGAGCCGGTCGAGGCAGTGAGGCGTTTCGATGGCGTCAATTCGCCGCAGGTACGGGCCGTAGCGGTGCACGAAATCCGACGCCTCCCGCCAGTCCATGATGTTGTGGTCGGAGGGTTCGTCGGCGATGTGAAAGACCGTCTTATCGAGCCAGCCCCGCTCCTGCAGATGCTGCTCCAGTGCGGGAAGAAACTGCGGCAGGTATTCCTTGCCGGGTATGGTGACAGAGGCCTTCGTCGCTTCATCCTGGACGCGGAAATCGCGCAGCACGATTTGGCGGCTGGACCAGTCTCCCTCGCCGAATCGCGCGACGAAGCCGGTTTCGAGCAGGTCCATCCGCCCAGTGCTCCAGAACACATCGGCCCACTTGTCAAAGCGGGAGAAGTCGAATGTCAGCTTGCCGTCTTTGGCCTTGGTCGCCCGGATGAGATCGAGGGACACGCGAAAGACATTCTGCCTGTGGTCCGCCATGTTGCGCGCATAGACGCCGAGCATTTTGTAGAACGCGTCCGAATCGGAAGAGTCGATGCCGTAGAGCTGCCTGAACCGATTCGTGGAATACCACTCGGTGACCATCAAGTGCCGCGCGTCGGGAAGGGTCAGCGGGTACACCGTGAGAGCGACCGGCAGGGTCCTGTCACCTTCTTTCGTGCGGAAGCTGACGGCGCCCTGATACTCGCCCTCGCGGGCGTCGCGTGGAATGTGGATTGTCAGATAGACCGCCTGGTATCGGCCGGCCTCAACAGTCATTTGTTTCGCATCGGACAGATAGTCGGGGAAGCGGGCGGGGGCCGGACGGGTGATTTCAGACTTGCGGTGGTTCGGCGAGTTCTCGGCAACCGCAATCGAGCCGACAAAATTCCACGTCACGGCATCCGCCGGAAGCGTGCCGTCGCCGTCCGTGCGCTTCAGGGGATCGACGGAAACTGTAAGGTCTGTGAGTTGCCTGCGAGCCTTCACGACGCACTGGGCGCTGAGGTATTCACCGCGAATGCCGAACAGCTCGACTCGGCTTTGCGGCGGGGGGCATTCGTACCCATCTTCAAAGACCCTCGCGAGGTCCGTCACGGCGAAACACTCAAACGCGGGCTCCTGGCCCAGGCACAAGACCCCGCAGGCGACAATGTACGCCGCGAACGCAAGTCCGTACCGGCTGATCGTGCGCATACACATAGCTGCCTCCCATTCATAGGTCAGTTCCTTCGCTATCGCTCAGGACGACAAAGCCACGTCGCCCCGGAATCACTTCCGATTCAAATCAGCCGTTGAGGGTCCAGCCCTGGCGGTACTGTTTGCGGACGTACTGGTCGGCTTCCGGGCAGTTAGGGGCCTTGAGGTTCGCGGCGTCCCATTCGAGCTTCTTGCCGGCACGGTAGGCGACCAGGGCCAGCAGATTGTTCTCGACCATCGCGCCGGCGTAGTCGAAGTTGCACAGTGTCGGCTTACCGGTCTTGCAGCCGATGATCCATTCCTGGTGATGGCCGGGCGACGGCGGGATCAGCTCTTCCGCCTTGGGCGACTGATAATGCGTCATGTCGCCGCTGGTGGGCATCAGGATGCGGAAGTCATAATCGCAGATCAGGAAGCCCTTTTCGCCGTTGAACAGGACCCCCTTGAACAGCTTGTCGCGGTTGAAGGCATCGGAGGGCATGCCGGGCTTCTTGCCGCCGTCATACCAGCGGACCTTCACGGCGGGCCGCCAGTCGTTGGCCGGGTGGTCCCACTCGGCCGTGAGCCACTGCGGGCACGTGTCGGAGCTGATCGGCATTCCTTCGGCCTGGCAGGTCGTCGGCAGACGCAGGTCCAGCGCCCAGTAGGGCATGTCCATCATATGGCTGCCCATATCGCCGATCTGGCCGCTGCCGAAGTCCCAGAAGCGGTTCCACGCGAGGCAGCCGCCGAGATAACCGGGATTGTAAGGGTGGAGCGGGGCGGGGCCGATCCAGAGGTCCCAGTTGATGTTGGACGGGACGGGCTCCACGGCCGGCAGGTAGTTTCCCCCTTCGGGCGTGCGGCTGCACCAGACGTGCACCGTTTTGACTGTGCCGATCGCCCCGCGGCGGATCAGCTCCACCATTCGCCGGTAGTTATCGCTGGCGTGAATCTGCGTGCCCATCTGGGTCGCGAGCTTGTCCTTGTTCTTGAGGTACGTGTCGCGGACCATACGGGCCTCCTGCACGGAGTTAGCCAGCGGCTTCTCCGAGTACACGTGCTTGCCGCGGTTCATCGCCCAGATATTGATGAAGGCGTGGGTGTGGTCGGTCGTCGCGCAAACGACGGCGTCGATATCCTTCTGTTCGAGGCACTTGCGCCAATCGGAGTAGGTCTTGGCGTTGGGGTACTTCTTGACGGCCGCCGCGAGGTTCTTTTCGTTGACGTCACACAGGGCAACGATGTTCTCATTCTTGACCTCATTAAGGTCGTCGGCACCCCGGCCGCCGACGCCGATCCCGGCGATATTGAGCTTCTCGTTCGGTGAGTTGCCCGCCTTCAGGATGCCGGACTTGAGAATGGTGAAGCCGGCTCCAAGGGCGGCACTGTGCGAAAGGAACGTGCGGCGACTGACTGTCTCTTTCATGGTTTTCTCCTCGATAGGAAGCCAACGGGTCTGTGCTCGTTGCAACTGAATCATGGCCACAGAGTACCCCCGGCCGCAGCACAATTCAACGTCTTTCCGATAATTCGGGTGGTGTCCTAATTTGAAATCTTCTGAAGGAGAAAGTGCAGGCGGCTATTCCTATTGCGGCATGGGTCCAACGTATATCACAGGAGTCGCATCGTCATGCATTCCTATAGTCATTTTGTGGCCTATCTGCCCAAAAGCTTCACACAAGGACTTGACCCAAGGTGGATTGAGGCGAGGATCACGCGAATGCGGGTCGCGTACCTTGATCGCCAAACCAACCACGCCCCTAAGCTCCTCCTCTGATATCTCTCGCAGTTCGGTTACTTGCCAGTGCGCCGAGCGC
>Ga0315277_10007352_pt1 | contig 14296 bp, 10 predicted proteins | sample YL17G05_15_MG_FD_203695 | JGI IMG/M metagenome (GOLD analysis project Ga0315277, IMG submission 203695) | Sediment microbial communities from Yellowstone Lake, YNP, Wyoming, USA - YL17G05_15 | ecosystem: Environmental > Aquatic > Freshwater > Lake > Sediment | place: USA: Wyoming | collected... | reverse complement strand
TGGCCGGTGCCCTGGGTTTTCTCCTCGCGGCATAATGGTCGTTGCCTGGTGAAACGGAGTGGGGCTCTGCTGGCGAGCAACCCCACGCGACCATGCTCCGCACGGTGTCCGAGCCAGGTCAGCGCGGCTGGGTGGCATCCTGGGCCCCAGGCTGACCGGGCGTGACAACGTCCAGAGGGTCCGAGCCCTATCCCCCGCAAACGTACTCGAAGCAGATCAGATCCAGGTCCTCCCGCCCGAGTTGTGGTATCGTGCCGTTTCTTGGCCGCTCTTTGCCGAACTCTTCGGCCATCGCCGCTACTTCGGCCAGGAGTTGAGCGTCATCTCTACATTCGGACCACCTCTGGTGGGCCTGGCGGAGCTTCAGTAAGAGTGATCGCCCCATGGCCTGCCCGAGGAATGCAATCCCCTGCTTAGCCAGCTCTCTGTCAACCGAGCCGCGTCGGATTGCGTCCTTCAACTCTTCTGCCACAACCTGTTGGATGGGATCCACAGTGGTGGCAGCCACGGCCTTGGCCTCGACCTGCCGCTCGCTCGACAGGATGTGCTTGATTACCTTCTCCTGAAGCAGGAACACGTCCTGATCGCCGAGTACCCGGGGCTCGTCCGGGTGGCATTCGATCATCCGGGCGATTTCGTACCGGTTCTCCGTGATTTCGCGGGAACGGGCGTCGATGTAACGCCAGAAGTGCCGCTTGCCGGTGCCGTCAGGCCGTGGGGCCTCGAAGTAGAAGAACATCCCGTGGCACTTCGTCCGCCGCAGGCCTGAGTGAATACCGTTGGGCAAGGCGGCCACTTCCTCCACCCCCTCGCGGTTGATCAACTGCCGCAATTGCTTCAACAACAGTTCCGGCCCGGCCAGCTCAGCTCGGGCCTCCTCTTCATCGAGCACGGTTCCGTCCTCGGCGCGGATCCGCCGCAGGACGTTGAATGTCCGAGGATGGACGACCTCGCCCAGGACACTGGCGTCCAGCAGACCCAACCGGTCGATAGTAGCGATTCGCTGAGAAAGGCGCTCCACCAGCCCCAACAGCTTTTCAAGTCCCTTCTCGGGGAACATATTGTGAATGACGACTTTCGCGTGAGGGCTGCCGATACGGTCAATCCGGCCATTCCTCTGCACGAGCCGGACCGGGTTCCACGTCAGGTCATAATTGATCAGGTAACCGCAGTCCTGGAGGTTCTGTCCTTCTGAGAGGACATCGGTGCTGATCAGAATGTCGATCTGGTCTCTGGCGTCGGTCTTGGCCTTGTTGGCAACGGGCGCGAACTGCTTGAGAATATGGCCCCGCTCCTCGGGATGGTTTCCGCTGTCAATTCGGCGGATGGTCGGTCTGCCGGCTGCTTCGCGCCACGCCTGGCACGACGGATCTGTCAGTTGCCGATGCACGTAGCGGGACGTGTCCTTGAAGGAACTGAAGATCAGGACCTTCTGCCCCTTCAAGTCACCGGCCAGAAGCTCCTTAAGCCGTTCCAGTTTTCCGTCTTGCTCGACTAGCGGTTCGGTCCGATCATACAGATCCTTCAGGATTTGGACGTCTTGTTTGACCTCCCGCGTCAGCTTCCGCAGGTCGTAGTGGTTCAGATTCACGTGGGGCAGGGCTTCGATGTACTGGCGGGCCGCCGCGTTGGCGTCAATCTCGTCAGCCAGGCTCCCGGCGGCCGGTTCGTCCTCCTCGTCCCGAGCAAGGAAACGAAGGGCCCTCTGGAACTCGCCCGACGCGACCACCGTGCCGCCCAACAGGTACTCGTAGTACGTCTCCTCGAAGACCAGTGCCCGCCGCAGGCTCTCGCGGAAGGCCGCAATGCTCGACTCCAACCGCTTGAGGAAACGGGTCTTGAAGATGCCCACAAAGCCTATCTCACGGCCCGTGGTCCACTCGTGCTCCCGCTCGTCGCGGATGGCCGACTTTTTCCGGTAAGCCTCCAGCCTGTATGGGGCCAACGAAAGGTGCTCGATCGCCACCGCGATCTCGTCGTACAGGCCGCCGGCCGCTCCCACGTCATAGTTGATCGTCCGCAGCTTTCGGTCTGGGAAGGTGACCAGCTCCCCGTTGATGGTGGCGTTGGGATATGCCGCTCGGATGTAGGGCCGCGTGTTGCGGACCATGATCTCTTCCAACAGGTTGAACAACACCTCTCCGGCCGCGGCATCTTCGTCCCTCATGGTCCGTCGGGCGTGCCGAAAGTAGGCGTCGAGGTCTCCGATGGCCGCCTCGCGGAAGTGGTCTGCCTCATTCTGGGTGAACAGCCGCACCTGGCTGGCCAGGTCGTACACGTCGTTATTGATCGGCGTGGCGGACAAGAGAACGACCTTCTTTCGCTCCCCATCGCGTCCCCGTCCGCCGTTTCTCTGGATGAGTTGGTCCAGGGCCAGGTAGCGGTTCGCCTTGTCGTTGCGGAAGTTGTGACTCTCGTCGACCAGGATCACGTCGGCATCACCGTAAGGGGTCGGGTCGAACTCCTCGCGGCCCATCTCTTCCATGCCGACCACCTGCGCAGCGATCGTGGCCGAGGCCAACTCCTGCCGCCACATCGACCGCAAAGACGCCGAGCAAACCACCACGGCCTTCTGTCGCCGGTGATAGGCGAAATCCTCCAGCAGCTTCTTGCCGATCCACGTCTTGCCCAGCCCCACTGAGTCAGCAATCAGCACGCCGTGGTAGCGGGACAGAATCCGCCGGGCCTTGCGGACCGAGTCTTCCTGGAACTCGGCCAGATCGACCGCGCTGCGGCCCAGCTCGGCGGCGTCTTCGCCAAGCTGTTCCCGGAAGTATTCGTACAGGGCCTTGATGTAGACCTGGTAGGGCGTGTACTCCTTGGCGCCGAACTTGCTGGCGTCGAGCAGCTCGACCAGCTCCTCCTTGAAGTCGACCGCCTCGCCCCATTGCCGCTCGTACCAGGCCGTCAGGTCGGTGATCGCCCGGGCGCCCACTTCGCTCTTGATCAACCGCCGGGCGCAGTCGGACACGTCTGTACCACGAGTGGTGATCTGAGAATCTGGGACCAGGTATTCCGTCCGCCGGGCCGCCTCCTCGTCTAGGGCGGCTTCGTCCGCCGTAAGGACACGATGGACGAAGTTCAACTCGCGGTTGCTGACCAGCCCGGGCCCGGTAAAGTTGCTTGAACCGACGATGGCCGCGAACGGGCGGAAGCGATCGGCGTAGTTGCCACTGTGGATCGGGTCCTGGTGGAAGAGGTACGCCTTCGCGTGCAGAAAGCCTTTGTCATAGAGCCGGATCTGGACCTTCTCGGCCCGCAACAGGGCGATCAGCTCCTCGACCAGCGTGAGCGTCTCCGGCGTAAACGGCTCTGCCTCCAGATCCCCCTGGAGCCTGGCCTTGAGCGCCTTTCTCTCATCCGCTTTGAGCCCCACGTCGGCCCCGGTCTTCGGGTCTGAACCGATCAGCAGCCGAAACGCCCCGACGTGCTTCAGGTGCTCCTGGACGACCCGGTACCCCGAGATCGAGAAGTAGGCCGTGGCCACGTCGAACGGCTTCTCGCTGCTCTGGGCAAGCAGTTCATTGAGCACGTCGCCCAGCCGGTGCTGCTGGTTGTCGATGACGGAGGGAATCACTTCAGGTCCTGAGCAAGCTCACCGAAACATCCGCACTAATCGTCATTCTCGGCTGCGGGTTTCTTCTTCCGTCACGGCGCGCATCGTGCCGGCACGTTCGCTGGAATCGGCAGGAACTCGTCACCGCTGCATGGCTGAAACCCATTGGGCCAACATGCTCGCATCCGGCAGAGCAATCGATTTTGCAACGGCGCGTCCAGATTGACTCGCTCTACGGACAGTTCAATGAAATCAACCTCACACTGCTGCACCAGGCTCCATACGTCCCGTGCCAGGTATCGAGGCACGTAACCGAGCATCATCCGCTCCGAGTCGGACCGCACAGCCACTGCATGTGGATCAACGGCGTTCTGAAAGTCGGCCATCAGCCTCAACCGTTCGTGTTCTCGCAGGCGCCCGATTCGTTCAATGACGGCCGGCGACATCCAGCGAATCCCGTGCAGAAAGAACTTGTTGAGGAAACAGCCTTCGGCGTCCGGCACGGGGCACGGAAACACCTCGACGGCATCAGTCTGGCGAATGCCCTCCGTCACGCCCAACACCACGATCGGGTCGGGTGTAGTGTCGGGGTCAAAGCCGCTCCAGCGCAGGTACGCTTCGTACTCCGGCCGCGACTGCGACAAGAGGCGATTGACGAACAGCGGGAAGAGGGTTTCCGATTCGTAGACTTGCTCGATCCGCTCCATCTGCGAGAACGGGCGGAAACCCGACCCCCGGGCTCCGCGTGTGTAGCAGAAGCGATAGAGCTGGCCATCGTACTCCAGCCGCCCCACGGGCGTCCATCCGGTTTGCTCGGGCGTCGCAGGCCGCCAGGCAACAAACAGTGAATTCACCTCGGGCGTCCTCGTCTCAGGCGGCCGTAAGCAGCGCCGCCAGTTCTTCTTGTGCCGACCACCAGGCAACGGTGGAGAATCCCTCCACCAGCCGGAATTCCTCCGGCCGCCACACATCCAGCGTGTCGTCGAACAGCGACACGAACTGAAGCGGCTGTTGCCCGAGCTTCAGGTGGCTCAGATCGTACCAAGTCGCCACCACGTGCTCCACCACACGCGAGGCGGCGGAACGACTGCCCGTGCTCAATACCGCCACCAGATTGCTGCGATGGGACGTGCGGGCGTGAAAGTCGATGATGTAACTGCGGCCCGACCGTCCCACCAGCCGTTCACCCCGATCAAACGGAATCTGCCGTTCGGTCAGAAAGTCCGCCACTTCGTCCGTCACCGATTCGAAGGTCCGCGTGCGGAACGTAAACCACAGGTCCGACACGCGCAGCGCGGCCTGGGCCAGCCGCGTCACAGCCCCAGCCAATTCTCCCCCATCGGCACCGGAGCGAAGCATGAGCATCCCGCGGAAAAACTCCACTCCATGGGTCAGGCACGCATCCTCGATCATCTGCCGTTGCTTCGGCGAACGCCTAGGCGAAATGGTCTGCATCCGCAGCCAACGCGTTGTCTCGCCGAGGTCGGAAATCGTCAGTCCGTCCGCCGATGGGTTCACGAACAGGTCGATATAGTCGCCGTCCGGGTACAAGTAGGGAGTCCGAATGCGCACACGCTGCCCCACGTCCTCGCACTCGAACAGCTCGCCCACGCTGGTCTTCAGGGTCTCGCAGATACTCATCGGAACATCTCCATTTGGGGTGGAGGTGGCTCGTGCATCACCGCTGTATGCCGAATGTTCGCTTCCGCGCAAAACTGCTTCCAGACGGCCACTGGGTCCCCGGCCGGCGCGGTAATATCGTCGGGCACGTAGGCCTCCTTGTCCCGCTGCGGTTCGTTCCAGGAGTGCTTGTGCCGCCGGCCGACATTGTGGCAGTCCGGGTTGTGATGGTCTTTCCCCAAATCCAAACCGCAGATGCGGCCCGCCCCGCGGTGGATCACGGCAAAGGTCAGCGTCTGGGCCAGGGCGTTGTAGCTCCCCCGCACGAACAGTGGATAGCCAGGGTCGGACAACACCTCGGCGCGGAACTCGACACCGGGCGAGTGGTCCTCGTCCTCCAACCAGGAAATGGCCTCGTCGATGTGTTTGGTCTCATCCGTGAGGATCGCCTCGAATTCGTTTTGGGTCAACGACATGCGTTCGCCTGCCTTCTTACGGTATCGGTCGCAAGCCGGCACAATCCTCACCGCTTGCCCACTGTCTATTGTATCTCCCCACGTCCGGCCTGTCCTCCCCCGTGGCGGGGTGTTCAGCCTTGAAGAGCAGCCGGCTCTCCCGCCTCTTCCGGCCGACCCAGACGTCGACGCTTGCGTCATCGGCGTGCTCAATCACGGCGCGAATCCAGGCGACGCGCTCACAGTGACGCAAATCTGGCGTTCGCCGGGCCACCCTGACGCTATCCGGTTGCCCGTCGCTTGCGCAAGACAAATTGCACGCCCAGGTCGCGGAGCATCGCAAACGTATTGCAGTATTCGACGTTAAACTCAAGACACACATTGGGGATGGGCACCTTTTTCTTCACGTCCCGGGCGTACTCCTCGTGAGTGACTGCGACCAGTCCATTCGTTTTGGCGTAGGCGATCACCCACCCATCCGCAACCGACGCGAATAGGGACTTGGCCTCCGGGGTAAACTGCTGCTCGGCCTGGACCCAGTTGACCATATCGGCGAATGCATCCGACACTCTCTTGTTCGCTGTCCCTTTGAAGAACGTGCCCGGCGCTCTGTCCTTCGTCCAATCACTCAACGGATCTTTGCCCCTAACGAGTTCGGCTTTGACCTTGTCGATGCTGAGAATCCGCTTCTTCTCGTGCTGGCGAGCCAGCGCCAGCCAGAAGCCGGGACAAATGTCTAAGCCGTAGTACCTCTGGTGTGCCTCGATAAACACATTTGCGTCCAGCACGTATCGCTTACCGTCGCTCATCCTTGATCCTCTGAATGAGACGGTTGGCGTACCGGTTGAACGTCTCGCCTTGGAGGTCGGTCAGTTGATAGGCATCGCGGTAGAGCAGCCGGCCCTCGCGTGCCGCACGCACTACGGCGTACGCAAACCGCCTGCCTAGCCTGACATCCTGGACATCGTAGAAGTCAGGGCCGCCCTTCCGTTTCTTCTTGTCCTCCGCTTTCCTCCTCCGCCAATCTTCCTGATCTTGCTCATAGAACACGAGGAACTGCGACTTTTTGATCAGTCCCAAATCCAGCGCACGGCGCGCCGCTACCACGGGACTTACCTTGTGCCAACGCGCGATCGTGTGGAACGGCCGGTCCGTCGCCTTGGCCTCATCCCACCGCTCCGATAGCTTGTGGCCCGGCACCAGGAACTCGGCGGCGACCTGATTGCAGAACCCCTCGGCCTCGTCCTTGTGCGGCATCGTCCTGATGAGGTTGAACAGCCCATCCCGGCCAAGCCAAAGATGAGCCAACTCGTGGGCCAAGGTGAACATCTGCGCGGATTTTGAATCCGCGCCGTTTACGAACACCAGCGGCGCGTGACTGTCGCACAGCACAAAGCCGCGGAATTCCTCTGGGTCGAGACGGCGGTGATTGTTCAGTCCGACAACGCCGCTGGTCGTCACGACGACCCCAATCCGCTCGGCGGAGTTGCGCAACGTGCGCAGGGCGTCTTCCCACGTTGCATGGATCTCGGCCCAATCGGTGTTCAGGCCCAAAGTTTCCCTGATACGGGCGGCGAGCGAGACCACGTTGCGGCTTTGTTTGGCGCTGCCGATAAATGCAAGCGCTTCCTGCCCCTGCTCGATCAAGTAGTCGCGCATCCATGCCTGGCGGCGCTGCATGGCGTGAACGGTTTCCATGAGGTTCGGGCTGGGGCGGCCGACCGGCGTGTCGCCGGCGGTGCGGAAATCCGGTATGGGCAGCCTCTCGTCCGGGGGCTCTTCCAGGAAAAGCTGGCCCAGAGGCGTCATGGTCTTGTGAGCGAAGAGTTCCAGTTGCCTGAACGTCGGCAGTCGCTCGCCACGCTGCCACTCGTCGAGCTTGGGGAATGTCTTCGCCAGGTCCTCGGCTGCCAGCCCGGACCGGTCGATCGCCCAGCGAATAAGCTCAGGATTGACGGAGACAGCTTCGGTCATGGTACAGAGCCACGATCAACGACGTGTCCAGTATTCTCCCATTGTAACATCGGTCAACCCCGGCGTCCCTCCTCAATCGGAACCAGAACGTGGGCTGGCTCCGCGAGCGGCTCCACCGCCTTGGCACGATTGCGATCCACGCGGCGAATTGGGAACGTGCTCATAGCATCCTCGCCAGGCGCTGCTCCAGGCCGCGGGCTTCGGCGTTCGTCAGGCCGGCCATGCGGCAGATCGTCCGGTCCAGGAGGTCCTGGAGTGGCTGGATGTCGGGGACGCTCTTCATTCCACCAGACTCGCGCCCGCGTCATGGGCTGGCATGTCGAGCCGCCAATGAGATAAAGCAATCGGTGACTCGCTAAAAGATTCCCCATTCTCTCCCACTCGTCATGGTTACCAGTCCGTTGATCGCTCTGCTCCTTCGTCGCCACTCCTGTACTTCTCTGGTCGTTCCAAGTGTCAAGTCAAATAGACTTCCGCGAGAGTCAACCTTCTCTTGGAAAAGAAGCGTTTTTTGGTCATACGTTTCAGGTCCTTCGGAGCCAGGAACCGGTAGGGTTAAGACGTCCATCGAGTTGTTGCTGAAGCGAAGGGAGCAGTCATCCCGCAATCGTCGATCAAATCGGATGCGAACATACCCAAGTAGTGTATCTGTGGCCACGTCCGTCGCGGGAAACCCGAAGAACACCCGGGTCATGGGCGACATCATGAGTTGGTTGCCCGGGCGTCCAGGTCCCCGGTTCTCGTGAAGGTTCCCCGCCTGAATCCAGAGGTTCTTGCACGCACGCAACTGGCGAATGCGCTCTGGGCTGATAGCATGTCGCCGCCGAGTAATCTGTTCAGTTGGTGCAGAATCATCGTCGGTCGCTGTGGGGTCGGTCAATTCCTTCGTCGCCTCGTACTGCCGTACATAGCCATCCTCAACCTCGTGGAGTGGAGTTGCTGTGTTCCACAACCGAACGAACCATCGTCTCGCAGATTCGCAAGAGGCCCAGAGCCGCTCTTCATGCTCACCGAGTGGCTGTTGCACAACTACTAGGCTACCCACCTCATGGCCCAGCGTGAGTCCATTCCGTGACAGGTTTCCAGACCCAACTATGACAGCGCGTACGTCCGCACCGCTGCAGACGAAGGTCTTGGGATGAAATGCTACACTGGGGGTACAGCCCGGACGGGTGACGAGTGCTCTGCCCTCATGAATGCGAACCTCAGACGACGGAAGGTGTGCCAAGAATGCAAGTGCGAGAGGATCTGTCCGGCACCAGTCTATCCCGACAAGCCACTCCTTTCGTGCCTTGATCCACCGCGCGTGGTCTATGCCTTGCAGGAAGCGGCCAAGTTCACCTACACCATTAACCGTCGCATACGCCACGGCCGCGCGGAAGGTGTCAACCGAAGGGACTTCGAAGGCTGCCGCCAGCAGATCAAGGTAGCGCCTACCATTCTGCGGCTGAAAGACAAACTCGTGGTGCACCATAGGTGGGTTCCTCCCGTATCCAACTCAGCGCCGTTCGTAAAGGGACTGAACCAGCGAGTCAATCTCAGCTTCGACCTCGTCGCTGTTCAGGTTGTTCGAGGCTCCACATAGCCCCTTGGCCAACTGTGATACTCTTTGCACCACTGCACGTTGCGCATCGCTGAACTCGAACAGTGGAATTGGCACCTTCTGGATGAATCGCCGAGCGTATGAATAGAAGCCGCCGCGAAAGCGTGAACTCGATGCTTGTACCATTTCCTCAAAACAACGTGAGTTCAATACTCCCAGTAGATACCATACGTCGATCGTGACGCCCTCAGCCAGTACCAGGCCATAGACACCTGCGTTGCCTCCGCCCACAAAGAAGAACTCACCCCGAAGGTCGACAGTGAATGCCGCTCGCGACGCCAACACCTGGGTCAGGATCTTTGGGGACGTGAACTTCTCGATTGACCGAGGGCACCAGTGCGCATACCAAGATTCATATTCCATCGAGTCGGAACCGCGATTCGCCAGCTCAGCCTTATGGCGACGCAAGTATGCGTAAGTCTCTGGATATCGCTTCTTCAAGTCGAGCTCCCTCAATAATACTGTGCGTCCGTCCACCTCTTCGTAGGGATAGATGACGCAAGTGTCTCTACTCAGGGGTCCGTAGCGACGGATGTGTTTGCCCTTTGACAGGGGGCGGACTATTCCCTCCTCATACGCGAATTCCTCTTCACCAAAAGAAACTCTCTCGTCGCGCCACCTCCCGATCAAGATTGGATCCCCACCGGTGATTAGTCCTTGGAAGATGGCAGAGCACACTTCGTTCAGCCTTGGCAACCCGCTTCCAAGTACCACCGCCGCGCTTTCTGAAGTCGACCAAGCTGCCTCTCTGAGTTGATCTGACGGAATCTCGCGGGTCACTTCGATTGAGAGCGTCATTGGATCGGCCTTACAGACGCTTGTGACCTTGTAGGGACGTCCCGCGAGGAAAACGAGGCAGCAATATGTCGAGATACCAGGAAAGACTTCCTGATCGTGGAAGTCAACAATGCCGACCACGCACTTTGCCCGAGCAAGAGACGAACGAATCCCTGTGCCGTAGTCAGCAGTCAAAAACTTGTTTGGGACGATCAAACCGGCGCGACCGGCTCTTACTAGCCGTGCGAGTGCAATCTCCAGAAAAGGCAAATACAGATCGAACTTCCCGCGAGCCCACGCGAAGTGGTCCCTGAGGTATTCCACGGAGCCTTTGTCGATGGTCTGTATCCTAACATAAGGCGGATTTCCCACTACCGCATCGAATCCGGCCGTTCCTTCCGCAATCTTGTCCTTATGTTCAATCTGCCGCTGGTTGGCGTCTTTGAAGCCAAAAAAGACCTCGGGAAACTCGATCTCCCAGTGAAAGAACCGCAGGTCGGCACGGCGGGCCAGGTCGGTGACTTGCCGCACGACCTCCAGGGCCGGGCGTTCGCCCTTCTTCGTCGGGGCCGCCGCCTCCAGCGACGCCAGAAACCGTTCCCGGCTGGAAAGGTCCAGTTCCCTCCCAAGCTCCAGCAAACCTGGGGCGTTGGGATAGCCGAAATGTCTGGCCACCAGCAGGTCGGCCACGATCTGGTATCCGGAGAGATCCCGGCGGGCGGCTGCGTACTCGCCGGCCGATTGCTTGACCTCGGCGGCCGTGGCGTCAGCCATCTTGTTCACAAACAGGACGTGGTGGATTGCCCGCATGAGCGGCCCGTAGTCGATGCCGAACAGTTGATACTTGGTCGCCTTCTCCAGATCCTCGAAGGTCGCCCCAATCAGCGAGTTGCCGCAGCGGAGGTGGTGGTCGAGGAAGCTAAGCGGGGCACCCAGCGTGAAGGCGTCGAGCCAGAGGCTGACCTTGGCCAGCTCGACCGCCATGGGGTTGATGTCCACACCGTAGATGCACCGCTTCAGGACGTGGCGCTTCAGCAGATTCACCTCGGTCAGCTTGGCCGCGTCGACCGAGACACCCTGCTCGCCCAGGGCTGCGAGGATGTTCCGCCGGGTGCGGTCGAGGGCCACGGAGACCGGGTTGACGGGGAACTGGTTGAGGAAACTGAGCACCCGGTCGGTGATGAAGTCCACCGCCTCGACCAGGAAATGCCCGCTCCCCATGGCCGGATCGAGCGTGCGAAACTCGAACAGCTCCTCGAAGAGGTCCTTGTGCTCGGCGTAGACCTTTTCCAGGGCGAACTCCCGGGCGTCCCACGCCTCGCCCGAGGGCCTTTTGACCGGGTAGGCCGTGGCTTTCTCCCGTTCCCGGTTGAACGTCCGGCGGACCTGGCGAAACTTCGGCCGCAGGGCTTCCAGCTTCTCATCCAAGACCGGGCCGACCGTGTGCTCGACGATGTACTCGACGATCGGGTCGGGTGTGTAGTAGGAGCCGGTCGCCTTCCGCTCGGCCTTGTCGTTCGACAGATAGACCTCGCCCTTGCGGACGACCACTTCGGCGGTTCTGCCCCGCCGCGGCTTGGCCTTGGCCAAGGGGATGTACTTCTCCTTCTTCTTTTCGGTCTGGGTCGTCAGCTCCTCCTCGGCGATCTTGAGCTTGAACTCCAGCAGCCCTTCGTAGATCGACCCCAGGTGGCGGACCTCCAGCGACTTGTAGTCGATGAAGACCAGCGAGTAGGTCTTTTCGTCACGATCGCGGGCCAGCCGGTCGATGGCCAAGGCCAGGCAGCGGTCGGGGATTCTGTGCTCCAGCAGGAACCGGGCGATCCGCTGCTCGCGGCGGTCGGAATCCTCCGGCGAGGTGATGAACAGCCCGCCGTTGTAGATCGGCACGTTCAGCGCCGTGTCGCCATGGTCCATGGCCACAAACAGCTTGCTGAGGCGATCGTACAGGTCGTACTGGTTTTCGGCGTATGCCCGGCGGATCCGCTCCGTGGACTCGCTTTCAGCGCCGCCTGCCCGCTCGGCGATCTGTTCCTTGATCTTCTTCAGACTCGCCTGATGGTACGGGGCCTCGCGGATCGGCAGCAGGTCGCGGCTTTCGGCGTACAGCAGGAACAGCAGCCGGTAGAGGAGCGTGAGCGTGGCCTCGAAGATGTCGGCCAGCTCCTCTTCGCTGAGTCTGGTGGTCACGCCCAGCCGCTTGCGGCGATCGAGCAGGAACCCCTCGGCCAAGCGCGGGAAGATCGTCACGAAGACCCGAGTCTTCAGCGCCTCGCCCAGCCGCTTGGCATAGTCGCGGCTGCCCTGGACCACCTCGTCGAGCCAGCAGCCGGCGGCCGCCTCGGCCGGCTCGAAGGCCTGCGACCGGAAAAAGAGCCACCAATAACGGAACGCCACGTTCGGGTCGGTATCGCCCGAGGCAACCAGGGCTTCGACCAGATCGACCTCGTAGAAGTTGGTTGCCCGCGAATGGGCCCGGCGACTGTAGAGCCGCCACAGCCGGCCGTTGGTGACGACGATCCACTCATACTTGCCTTCGTCGAGCGCCGAGACGACGCAGGCGCCGGGGTTTTCCTCGCAGGCACCGGGGTCTTCCTCCGGCGTGATCTGGTCGTTGAAATCGGGCCCGTCGAGCCAGCGGCCCCAAGCATAGACGAACGCCGCGGTCACGGGCTTGCCGGTGCCGTTGCTGAGCAGGTAGTCGGGCTGGGTCTGGTGGCTGGCGGCCGACTTGTTCACCTTGGGTTGGAACCCCAGCAGCCGGAAGATCGGCTCGTAGAGCTGGTCGCAGGCGACCTGTTCCCCTTTGCCGAAGAGGCGGTGGTGGGCGTCGTGCAGCAGCGGCTTGACGTTGTGGAAGATTTCAGACGGGTTCTGCTGCCAAGCCGGTTGCTCGGGCAGGCGGACTTTGAGGTAGTGGTCGGCGAAGAGGGCCCGATTCTGAAAATGCTCCTCGGTGAAGGCGGCCGCCTCGAAGACGGTCCGCAGCTTCTCGTACTGCTCCAGCCCGTCACGGCAGGTCCAGGTCAGGCGCCGCAGCGCGCGCATTTGGAGCCGGTCGGGGGCCCGGCGGTCCACTGCGAAAGTCCGCGGAACGACCTGCACGCGGGGTGCTGCGGCCACACCGCGGCGCTGCCCCTTCTGCTTGTCCAGCAGGACGAACTCCAGGATCTCGAAATCGGAGGCGAGAACGAGCAGGTGGTCGATATTCGTCCTGCCCAGGACCCGGGCAAGATCGTTTCGGGTCTTGGCCGTCAGCGACCCGAGTTGGACGAAGACCACACGGAGAAAGAGGCCCTCGGCGTCCTCCGAGAGCAGCTCGATGTGCCTGATTGGCCCCACGGCGCCAGCCGGCAGTCCGATGGCCTCCGGCGTGAGCATCGCCCGGGCTCCCGTGTCGTAGCCCAGCCCGGTGAGGAAGCCGGCCAAGGCATCGGCCGAGGTAAGTTGGGCGATGTCTGGGCCGGTCAGGTCAAGATCGGTCTGGTGCGGCACGGTTGGCTCGACTCCCCTCCTGTTTCAGCCCGATGCGTAGCTATCACCCCGGGCACCCGATGGGGGCAGTATATTGCTTCGCCGGTACGGCTACAACCACGGCGGCCCGCGCCTGGTGTGGTCCCACACAGCGACTTGCGTTGTCGGAGTAACGGGAGTGCGGGATCTCTCAAATCGTAAGAATTGAGCCTGACACCTTTACGTCGAGTTTTCGGTGCTGGCCTTGTTGGGAACCATCGTTTCCGCCAACAGATCGTGTATTTCGGCTCATTTTCCCCAGAATCCGCAAGGCCCCCGAACTGTCAACTTGGCTTCGCCGTAAGAAGTCCGATTTGGGACGGTGCCGACATCGGTGGAACGTCCGGTTGGGCGTCCGCGGGGAATTGGCTGCCCTGCGAGCCTGCCGAGGATTCACACCACCGGAAAGCCAGACACCCGGGCGGTTGCCATGCTGCCGGACCCGGATGGTCGTTCTCACCGGCACGCATATCGATGATGCACGACCGACTTCCTTGTGGGCAGGGGCCCATTGATGAGACACCGGGGGCCGGGCTGGTGGACTCGAAAGTCCCCAGTCCCGCGGCACGGCAGCCGCGAAGCCAGTGACGGGCAACGCGGAATTAGGGACGGACAGGGCGGAATCACGGACGGAAAAACGCGGAATTAGGGACGCGTCCTGCGGGGGCGGGCGGGGGGCTGGTGCAAAAGCTCCGCCCTTGATCGCTATACGCAGTCGCCGCGAAATCGCCTTGTTTTTCGACACTTTAGCATCATTATTGGGTGATTTCATCCTGCACGGGCATCGTGCAGGGTTTG
>Ga0315277_10007351_pt1 | contig 14296 bp, 3 predicted proteins | sample YL17G05_15_MG_FD_203695 | JGI IMG/M metagenome (GOLD analysis project Ga0315277, IMG submission 203695) | Sediment microbial communities from Yellowstone Lake, YNP, Wyoming, USA - YL17G05_15 | ecosystem: Environmental > Aquatic > Freshwater > Lake > Sediment | place: USA: Wyoming | collected... | reverse complement strand
TGGGCTTTACGCTGATGGCAACACACAGGGCTACACGGTTGACTATAACGGTCTGCACAACTGTACCTACTATACCTACCCGTCCTCGCTGGCAGGGCCGCACGTTCGCACCAAGTGGGACGAGCCTTTTGAGGGAAATGCGAACGGGTCCTATTATTTGAAGTTCGACGCGTCGGAAAACCGCTTCCAAGACTATGGAAATATCTCCGCCGCAGAAGCAGGCCTGAGCACGCGCACGACAACCGCCGCCACAATCGGCAACGGCCGCGTCAAGACAGATAGTATCTTACAATCGGAGACATGGTCGCTTATCGAGCGCGACAATGATAGCCTCGTGGACCTCGGCTATCACTACGATCCGGTGGATATTGTGATTCAACCGTCCGTGTCCAGCCCACGACTCTATGTGGCCTATAGCCCCACGGTTCTGACTGTCGTTCCGGGGGCAACGATAGCCTTTTCCCATGCGATGGCAAGCAGTCCCGGCGATGGGGTGTTGGTGATTTACGATGGAGCCCGTCTCGATATGCGCGGCACGGGCAGTACGCCGATTCGCGTGTCGAGTAGTCTGAGTTGCGGCGATAACATCGGCGCCGGGCAGACCGCCCAAATCAAGCCGGGTACCGGGCCACTCTACGAGGGGATCTGGTTTTACATTGGCGCCGCCTCCCCGTCGTGGATTCAGTATGTGACGTTCGAACAGGCCGCGCACGCCATCAAATTGTGGGCCTACAACAACGGCCTTGGGTCCGAAATCCTGGGCTGCCGGTTTGGCGGTTGCGACTACGGCGTCTATCAGACGGGCATGGCCCCCAGTGCAACGATCCGCAACTGCCTCTTTCGCAACACAAGACTGGCCGGCGTTTTCAGCGAGGCGTATGGGTATCCCACAGACCAAGGGGCCAACGTTTTCAGTTGCACATTCGCTCACAGTTCCCAGAAGGCGATCTTCCTCACCAACACTGCGGCCCCGACGCATCAGGTGTGCAATTGCATCTTCACGGACAACGGCGAATACGCAATCTACAGCGGCGAAGGCCAGAGACCTTCCAGAGAAGACCACAATTGCTTTTCGCCCAACTATCACGACGCGAATTTCACCACGGACACCGCGACGGACCTGGATGCAAATCCACTGTTCGTCAACACCATCGCGCCGGACCTCTACGCTCGCTTCTTTCTCAACGACCGGAGTAGTCCCTGTAACGATGCGGGAGACACGTCGGTCCTGATTGTGAGGTTGGCCGATTTTACGACCTGGCGCACGGGGTCGGCAGATCGCGGGCGCGTGGACATTGGTTATCATTATGGCCCGGTGTGTGCGGGCAGTGCCGACGGGGCCAGTATGGGCATCGCCGGCCTTGACAGCGACGGCGATCATATGGATGACTACTGGGAGATCTTCTTTTTCGGAAGCGTCAGCGCGCGAAGCGGCAACGAAGATGACGACGGCGATGGCCTGACGACGCTGCAAGAATATCAGTTCAAATCCAATCCACTGGTCAGCGACAAGGCGGTGCGGCTCTATCGAAATGACGCTTACACCAGCCCGATCACGGATTGGGACGAGTGGCCCGGCCACTACCGCCAATCGCCGCGATTCGTCTTCGCGAGCGACGATCCCATTTATATTGAGGTTCGAGGGATTCAACAGAATCCCGCCGTGCAGGAATCGTTCACCGACGAGATCAAAGTGACATCGGAGGCCGACCCGACAACGGCGGTGTATATCACGGTGACGGAGACCGGCGCGAACACCAACATTTTCCGCTCGACCAACGAGCCGCTCTACGTCTCGACGTGCACGATCAGCACCAGCCTTCCCGGCGGCGGCCACAAGATCAAGATCGTGGACGAAGAGAAGCTGGCCTTCCGGTTCCAGACAATCGCCGCCGGCGTGACGCGCGAAGTCCTGGTTGACCGCGGCGAATTCGCCGGCTGTGGAATCGATATATTTTACGGAGGAGACCCATATTGGGGTGACCGACAATCTCTCCTTGATGGGGCAGCTGTACAATGTTGTTGGTTTTGCAGTGGCGATAAGGACTTCCCTAACAACATCGACGGCTTTGGGACTGGGCCAATGGCTATTTTTATCCGAAATGCAGGGGATAATCTGGTATACTCCCGCCAAACGGATTTGCTGCACATTGTCTGTCATAGCGAACCCAATGGAACTCTTTACGATGACTATCGGCAGATCATATTTGACCCAGACAACTGGTGGTATGGCATAGACGTGAATAGGGAGTGGAACGCGGATCTTGAGTGGATCCTTATTCATGCGTGCAGTGCATTGACGGACGAACCGCCCTTTGAGCCGCCCGGTGAGAGGCCGGGTTATAAGCATTGGAAACCCACGTTGGGCGGAATTCCAAGACAGGCGCATGGACTTTTGGGCGGCGACGCTCCTCTCGATGGGATCATTAAGGGAGCGATCGCGGAGTTCTGGGACCGCCTTGATCCGGCAGGAACCACGCATGCGACGTTTCTTGAGGCATTCCAGATCGCGATGACCAATTATAAAACTTATTGGAATCCCACTGGCCAGCCCTGGGCATGTTATTATCACATCAGCAATGAACGTGACAAGCTCGATGAAGTCACACCGGATAGCGATGAAGAAAACCCGCTGTGCAGATTCGAGGATTTTCAAGGCACGTCATTCACTGAACATCTTCGAGACCAGCAGGGAATGCTAGTAGGGGGCTTTGATGGAGGAAAGTGTCTTGTTAAGATTGATTTTGCAGGAATTGCAGCAGATGGAATTTCTCTTCCCAGGACCCTCTTGGCAAGGAAGGTTTTTCCATCCGTCCGCACTGACTTCCCTGTTCGCGGTTGCATCAATATGTCCCCTCGGGGAAATGTCCTCCATATTGGGAACTGGAAAGTTGCGGGACGTATCTGCTCCTACACACCAGAACAGGCCGAGGCCCTGGCAAAGGCGTTCGTTGAGAAGGAATTGCCCACGATTGCAGACAGGATTTGGTGGCTTCCCGCTTCGACGATTCGATGGGGAGAACACAGAGAAAATGAGCCTTTGATATTGCGGACAGGCGGATACGTTGTCGTGGGACAGTTGTGCTACGCGGGCATGCCGCTCTTATATGACGCCATCCAGATTGCCATTCTCGGAGACACAATCGAGTACATTTCCATAACGTGTCATGAAGTTGAGGAGATAGCGAAAGAGACGGTGAAGGTGGTGGATTGCCGAACGGCCATCGAGCACGCATTGCCCGATGTGAAAAAGTCCATTGGCGTTGGTGACAAGTACGCCATAATTGATGCACGGCTGGTCTATGTTGGAGCACTGGAGCCATGTTCGGAGCAAGCTCAGCAGGGTCTTCTTGAATACAAGCCCATGTGGACTGTGGTATTTCATATGTCGCCCGACGGATACAGCTGCGGGAACATCAGGATCGCGTTTATTGATGCAATTTCCGGGAAGTATTTGGGTTATGTAGCTCAGTAGGCAGGAGCATTTCTAACAGGACGCGCATTCCTCACGCTGCCGCCCGAGGAGGTGCATATCATGATTAGATGTTGGCGAACCTGTTGTTTTTGCTTTCTTCCCGTCTCGCTCTGTTTGTCCGCTTCGGCGCAGCTGGGTAGGAGTTGGACGCAAGCGACTGCGGCTGCGCCCTGGTTGCCCCGGGATGGACTTGCGTCAGTTGTTCACGATGGGAGAATTTGGATTGTTAGCGGTCGCGACCAGAATGACGCGTGGTATTCTTCCGATGGGACCAGTTGGGTACTGGCTACTGCTTCCGCTCCATGGTCCGGCCGGCGCCGCCATACGTCGGTTGTCTTCCACGGACAAATCTGGGTTATTGGGGGTAATGCCGGAAACGTCCCTTCGCTGAAGAACGATGTCTGGTATTCGTCGGATGGCCTGAGATGGACATCCTCAACTCTCTCAGCCCCCTGGTCCGCGCGAATGGCCCATAGCTCCGTCGTTTATAATGACAAGATTTGGGTGATCGGGGGATCTGATGATACCGGCTACAAGAATGACGTTTGGTATTCATCGGATGGCACGCACTGGACCTCCGCAGCACTTTCTGCCCCCTGGTCTACCCGAGCGGGCCATACCTCGGTCGTTTTCGACGGGAAAATCTGGGTCATCGGCGGCAACCATTATCAGCAGGCAGATTTCCCCTTAAGCGATGTTTGGTACTCGTCGGATGGTGTGACATGGACCTCGGCCACGCTCGCGGTGCCTTGGCTTCCTCGATTCGGTCACACGTCTGTCGCCTGCGACGGAAAGATGTGGGTCATCGGCGGGCACTCGTTGGCTGGCTCGGACGTTTGGTATTCCTCGGATGGCGTGTACTGGACGTCGGCCACGCTTGCGGCGCCTTGGCCCGCTCGCTACGACCACAGCTCCGCTGTCTATGGCGAAAGAATCTGGATCGTCGGAGGTCGCGGCGGCACGATGTCGGATTACAAGAACGATGCCTGGTATTCCGCCATGCCAACACAACACGTTCCCTCCTGGCGGCTGTATCCCTAGACTTGGGGGTGTCGGGTGAACAACTGTCCGTTTGTCGGTCTGGTCGAGGCGCGGCTTCTCTATGTGGGGCCTTTCGCCCCGCGATCACCGGAGGCAAGGCTGGACGTTCTTGAATACCGCCTTGTGTGGGCAGTGACGTTTCGGATGCCGCCCGGCGGGCAATCACCGAGAAGGTGCACCGTCTTCCTTGATGCGGCCGCGGGGCAATGCCTGGGCCATGTTGCGCGATAGGAGGACAGAACAATGGGACAGCGAATCTGCTGCATCTGTTTCCTTCTGCTATCTTCCAATCTGCTACCTGCTCAGCAGCTGGGGAAGGACTGGGGAGAGGCGACCGCCCATGCGGGATGGGTGGCCTTTCCGCAGGCGATGGTTTTCAACGATAAGATGTGGGTGTTTGCATGGCCCGCCTTTCCCGGCCCTCCCGGAAGCGAAGTATGGTATTCATCAGACGGCGCAGGATGGACAACGGCGACGGTCACACCCTCCTGGCCGTATCGAGACGGACACGCGTCAGTGGCTTTTGGCGGGAAGATTTGGATCGTGGGAGGCCAGCACGAGACATCCTGTCTTAACGATGTCTGGTATTCGTCCGATGGTGTGACGTGGACATCAGCCACCTTGTCGGCGCCATGGTCGCCCCGAGTTGAACATACGTCGGTGGTATTCGACGGCAAGATGTGGGTCATCGGAGGCTGGCAGAATGGGGACCCTCCTTCGGCGAAAAACGATGTCTGGTATTCTTCGGATGGTGCGACCTGGACATCGGCGACCCTGTCGGCCCCTTGGGCCGCCCGCAGTGGCCATACGGCGGTGGTTTTCGACGGAAAGATTTGGGTGATCGGCGGCGTCACGTTGACCAACTATAAAAACGACGTATGGTATTCCTCGGATGGTGTGAATTGGACGTCGGCCACGCTGTCAGCCTCTTGGGCACCAAGATATGGCCATTCCTCGGTCGTCCACGACGGAAAAGTCTGGCTCATCGGTGGCCACATTCTTGATCACCCGTGGAACAACGACGTTTGGTATTCCTCGGACGGGGTGCACTGGACTTCGGCCACGCTTGGTGCCTCCTGGCCCGCGCGCGGCGGTCAGACCGCGGTCGTTTACGACAACAAGATCTGGATCATGGGCGGCTCCAACGGCTGGTCGCCGTGGTACGAGTCCCTGAACGACGTCTGGTATTCGCCCGGCTTCTACTCCGTTGGCGTCCCCACATGGCGGCTGTATCCGTAGGATTTCTCCGTTGCCGCAAAGGTGACCGCGATATATACTCTTTTTCGCCAATGAAGGTAATTGAACGCCGGCGATGAACGACTGCTATCACAACTACCTTTGGTTGGGGTTCGCCAGCGGCTCGGTCGGCGTGGATACCGATGGGCCTCAATCGGGAACTGGATTGCCCGAGGCATATCCCGCGCCGGGCGACTACTACGCGGCGATTCGCATCGGAGGTCTCAAGCCGGGTGCTCAATCCGAATGGGAGGGCCTGGTGCAATATGGCAAGTTTGCTTATGCGCAACATGCGGTGTTGATCGAAGGCGGCTATCCCAGCAGCGGTCTCGATTCGCTGGTCGGACATAGTGTTTTTCGCAGCAACAAAATTGCCGTTGATGTCAATACTTACGGAACGGCCGCGCGCTGCCGGATACAGAACTGTCTTTTCGTTGGGTTGTCGAGCGCCCAAAGCTGGGGAGTGGGCGTCCGCAGCTATTACGCGGTCGCTCACAATCTTTCCGTGACCAATTGCACGTTCGATGGTTTTAGTCGAACACCATGCAGCGAATGGGCCCCTTATGTTTCGGCGGGCATTGTTTTCAAGAGCACGTCAGCCAACAAGGTCTGCCTTGCCATGCGGAATATTTTCTCTCATTGCGTGTACGGGCTTTACGCAGATGGGAACACACAGGGCTACACGGTTGACTATAACGGTCTGCATTACTGTACCTACTATACCTACCCGTCCTCGCTGGCAGGTCCACACGTTCGCTCCAAGTGGGACGAGCCTTTTGAGGGAAATGCGAACGGGTCCTATTATTTGAAGTTTGATGCCTCGCAAAACCGCTTCCAAGACTACGGAGATGTCTCCGCCGCTGAGGCTGGACTAAGCACGCGCACCACAACCGCCGCGACAGTTGGCAATGGCCGAGTCAAGACAGACAGTATCTTACAATCCGAGACTTGGTCGCTTATCGAGCGCGACAATGATAGCCTCGTGGACCTGGGCTATCACTATGATCCGGTGGATATTGTGATTCAACCGTCCGTGTCCAGCCCACGCCTCTATGTGGCCTATAGCCCCACGGTTCTGACTGTCGTTCCGGGGTTAACGGTAGCCTTTTCCCATGCGATGCCAAGCAGTCCCGGCGATGGGGTGTTGGTGATTTACGATGGAGCCCGTCTCGATATGCGCGGCACGGGCAGTACGCCGATTCGCGTGTCGAGTAGTCTGAGTTGCGGCGATAACATCGGCGCCGGGCAGACCGCCCAAATCAAGCCGGGTACCGGGCCACTCTACGAGGGGATCTGGTTTTACATTGGCGCCGCCTCCCCGTCGTGGATTCAGTATGTGACGTTCGAACAGGCCGCGCACGCCATCAAATTGTGGGCCTACAACAACGGCCTTGGGTCCGAAATCCTGGGCTGCCGGTTTGGCGGTTGCGACTACGGCGTCTATCAGACGGGCATGGCCCCCAGTGCAACGATCCGCAACTGCCTCTTTCGCAACACAAGACTGGCCGGCGTTTTCAGCGAGGCGTATGGGTATCCCACAGACCAAGGGGCCAACGTTTTCAGTTGCACATTCGCTCACAGTTCCCAGAAGGCGATCTTCCTCACCAACACTGCGGCCCCGACGCATCAGGTGTGCAATTGCATCTTCACGGACAACGGCGAATACGCAATCTACAGCGGCGAAGGCCAGAGACCTTCCAGAGAAGACCACAATTGCTTTTCGCCCAACTATCACGACGCGAATTTCACCACGGACACCGCGACGGACCTGGATGCAAATCCACTGTTCGTCAACACCATCGCGCCGGACCTCTACGCTCGCTTCTTTCTCAACGACCGGAGTAGTCCCTGTAACGATGCGGGAGACACGTCGGTCCTGATTGTGAGGTTGGCCGATTTTACGACCTGGCGCACGGGGTCGGCAGATCGCGGGCGCGTGGACATTGGTTATCATTATGGCCCGGTGTGTGCGGGCAGTGCCGACGGGGCCAGTATGGGCATCGCCGGCCTTGACAGCGACGGCGATCATATGGATGACTACTGGGAGATCTTCTTTTTCGGAAGCGTCAGCGCGCGAAGCGGCAACGAAGATGACGACGGCGATGGCCTGACGACGCTGCAAGAATATCAGTTCAAATCCAATCCACTGGTCAGCGACAAGGCGGTGCGGCTCTATCGAAATGACGCTTACACCAGCCCGATCACGGATTGGGACGAGTGGCCCGGCCACTACCGCCAATCGCCGCGATTCGTCTTCGCGAGCGACGATCCCATTTATATTGAGGTTCGAGGGATTCAACAGAATCCCGCCGTGCAGGAATCGTTCACCGACGAGATCAAAGTGACATCGGAGGCCGACCCGACAACGGCGGTGTATATCACGGTGACGGAGACCGGCGCGAACACCAACATTTTCCGCTCGACCAACGAGCCGCTCTACGTCTCGACGTGCACGATCAGCACCAGCCTTCCCGGCGGCGGCCACAAGATCAAGATCGTGGACGAAGAGAAGCTGGCCTTCCGGTTCCAGACAATCGCCGCCGGCGTGACGCGCGAAGTCCTGGTTGACCGCGGCGAATTCGCCGGCTGTGGAATCGATATATTTTACGGAGGAGACCCATATTGGGGTGACCGACAATCTCTCCTTGATGGGGCAGCTGTACAATGTTGTTGGTTTTGCAGTGGCGATAAGGACTTCCCTAACAACATCGACGGCTTTGGGACTGGGCCAATGGCTATTTTTATCCGAAATGCAGGGGATAATCTGGTATACTCCCGCCAAACGGATTTGCTGCACATTGTCTGTCATAGCGAACCCAATGGAACTCTTTACGATGACTATCGGCAGATCATATTTGACCCAGACAACTGGTGGTATGGCATAGACGTGAATAGGGAGTGGAACGCGGATCTTGAGTGGATCCTTATTCATGCGTGCAGTGCATTGACGGACGAACCGCCCTTTGAGCCGCCCGGTGAGAGGCCGGGTTATAAGCATTGGAAACCCACGTTGGGCGGAATTCCAAGACAGGCGCATGGACTTTTGGGCGGCGACGCTCCTCTCGATGGGATCATTAAGGGAGCGATCGCGGAGTTCTGGGACCGCCTTGATCCGGCAGGAACCACGCATGCGACGTTTCTTGAGGCATTCCAGATCGCGATGACCAATTATAAAACTTATTGGAATCCCACTGGCCAGCCCTGGGCATGTTATTATCACATCAGCAATGAACGTGACAAGCTCGATGAAGTCACACCGGATAGCGATGAAGAAAACCCGCTGTGCAGATTCGAGGATTTTCAAGGCACGTCATTCACTGAACATCTTCGAGACCAGCAGGGAATGCTAGTAGGGGGCTTTGATGGAGGAAAGTGTCTTGTTAAGATTGATTTTGCAGGAATTGCAGCAGATGGAATTTCTCTTCCCAGGACCCTCTTGGCAAGGAAGGTTTTTCCATCCGTCCGCACTGACTTCCCTGTTCGCGGTTGCATCAATATGTCCCCTCGGGGAAATGTCCTCCATATTGGGAACTGGAAAGTTGCGGGACGTATCTGCTCCTACACACCAGAACAGGCCGAGGCCCTGGCAAAGGCGTTCGTTGAGAAGGAATTGCCCACGATTGCAGACAGGATTTGGTGGCTTCCCGCTTCGACGATTCGATGGGGAGAACACAGAGAAAATGAGCCTTTGATATTGCGGACAGGCGGATACGTTGTCGTGGGACAGTTGTGCTACGCGGGCATGCCGCTCTTATATGACGCCATCCAGATTGCCATTCTCGGAGACACAATCGAGTACATTTCCATAACGTGTCATGAAGTTGAGGAGATAGCGAAAGAGACGGTGAAGGTGGTGGATTGCCGAACGGCCATCGAGCACGCATTGCCCGATGTGAAAAAGTCCATTGGCGTTGGTGACAAGTACGCCATAATTGATGCACGGCTGGTCTATGTTGGAGCACTGGAGCCATGTTCGGAGCAAGCTCAGCAGGGTCTTCTTGAATACAAGCCCATGTGGACTGTGGTATTTCATATGTCGCCCGACGGATACAGCTGCGGGAACATCAGGATCGCGTTTATTGATGCAATTTCCGGGAAGTATTTGGGTTATGTAGCTCAGTAGGCAGGAGCATTTCTAACAGGACGCGCATTCCTCACGCTGCCGCCCGAGGAGGTGCATATCATGATTAGATGTTGGCGAACCTGTTGTTTTTGCTTTCTTCCCGTCTCGCTCTGTTTGTCCGCTTCGGCGCAGCTGGGTAGGAGTTGGACGCAAGCGACTGCGGCTGCGCCCTGGTTGCCCCGGGATGGACTTGCGTCAGTTGTTCACGATGGGAGAATTTGGATTGTTAGCGGTCGCGACCAGAATGACGCGTGGTATTCTTCCGATGGGACCAGTTGGGTACTGGCTACTGCTTCCGCTCCATGGTCCGGCCGGCGCCGCCATACGTCGGTTGTCTTCCACGGACAAATCTGGGTTATTGGGGGTAATGCCGGAAACGTCCCTTCGCTGAAGAACGATGTCTGGTATTCGTCGGATGGCCTGAGATGGACATCCTCAACTCTCTCAGCCCCCTGGTCCGCGCGAATGGCCCATAGCTCCGTCGTTTATAATGACAAGATTTGGGTGATCGGGGGATCTGATGATACCGGCTACAAGAATGACGTTTGGTATTCATCGGATGGCACGCACTGGACCTCCGCAGCACTTTCTGCCCCCTGGTCTACCCGAGCGGGCCATACCTCGGTCGTTTTCGACGGGAAAATCTGGGTCATCGGCGGCAACCATTATCAGCAGGCAGATTTCCCCTTAAGCGATGTTTGGTACTCGTCGGATGGTGTGACATGGACCTCGGCCACGCTCGCGGTGCCTTGGCTTCCTCGATTCGGTCACACGTCTGTCGCCTGCGACGGAAAGATGTGGGTCATCGGCGGGCACTCGTTGGCTGGCTCGGACGTTTGGTATTCCTCGGATGGCGTGTACTGGACGTCGGCCACGCTTGCGGCGCCTTGGCCCGCTCGCTACGACCACAGCTCCGCTGTCTATGGCGAAAGAATCTGGATCGTCGGAGGTCGCGGCGGCACGATGTCGGATTACAAGAACGATGCCTGGTATTCCGCCATGCCAACACAACACGTTCCCTCCTGGCGGCTGTATCCCTAGACTTGGGGGTGTCGGGTGAACAACTGTCCGTTTGTCGGTCTGGTCGAGGCGCGGCTTCTCTATGTGGGGCCTTTCGCCCCGCGATCACCGGAGGCAAGGCTGGACGTTCTTGAATACCGCCTTGTGTGGGCAGTGACGTTTCGGATGCCGCCCGGCGGGCAATCACCGAGAAGGTGCACCGTCTTCCTTGATGCGGCCGCGGGGCAATGCCTGGGCCATGTTGCGCGATAGGAGGACAGAACAATGGGACAGCGAATCTGCTGCATCTGTTTCCTTCTGCTATCTTCCAATCTGCTACCTGCTCAGCAGCTGGGGAAGGACTGGGGAGAGGCGACCGCCCATGCGGGATGGGTGGCCTTTCCGCAGGCGATGGTTTTCAACGATAAGATGTGGGTGTTTGCATGGCCCGCCTTTCCCGGCCCTCCCGGAAGCGAAGTATGGTATTCATCAGACGGCGCAGGATGGACAACGGCGACGGTCACACCCTCCTGGCCGTATCGAGACGGACACGCGTCAGTGGCTTTTGGCGGGAAGATTTGGATCGTGGGAGGCCAGCACGAGACATCCTGTCTTAACGATGTCTGGTATTCGTCCGATGGTGTGACGTGGACATCAGCCACCTTGTCGGCGCCATGGTCGCCCCGAGTTGAACATACGTCGGTGGTATTCGACGGCAAGATGTGGGTCATCGGAGGCTGGCAGAATGGGGACCCTCCTTCGGCGAAAAACGATGTCTGGTATTCTTCGGATGGTGCGACCTGGACATCGGCGACCCTGTCGGCCCCTTGGGCCGCCCGCAGTGGCCATACGGCGGTGGTTTTCGACGGAAAGATTTGGGTGATCGGCGGCGTCACGTTGACCAACTATAAAAACGACGTATGGTATTCCTCGGATGGTGTGAATTGGACGTCGGCCACGCTGTCAGCCTCTTGGGCACCAAGATATGGCCATTCCTCGGTCGTCCACGACGGAAAAGTCTGGCTCATCGGTGGCCACATTCTTGATCACCCGTGGAACAACGACGTTTGGTATTCCTCGGACGGGGTGCACTGGACTTCGGCCACGCTTGGTGCCTCCTGGCCCGCGCGCGGCGGTCAGACCGCGGTCGTTTACGACAACAAGATCTGGATCATGGGCGGCTCCAACGGCTGGTCGCCGTGGTACGAGTCCCTGAACGACGTCTGGTATTCGCCCGGCTTCTACTCCGTTGGCGTCCCCACATGGCGGCTGTATCCGTAGGATTTCTCCGTTGCCGCAAAGGTGACCGCGATATATACTCTTTTTCGCCAATGAAGGTAATTGAACGCCGGCGATGAACGACTGCTATCACAACTACCTTTGGTTGGGGTTCGCCAGCGGCTCGGTCGGCGTGGATACCGATGGGCCTCAATCGGGAACTGGATTGCCCGAGGCATATCCCGCGCCGGGCGACTACTACGCGGCGATTCGCATCGGAGGTCTCAAGCCGGGTGCTCAATCCGAATGGGAGGGCCTGGTGCAATATGGCAAGTTTGCTTATGCGCAACATGCGGTGTTGATCGAAGGCGGCTATCCCAGCAGCGGTCTCGATTCGCTGGTCGGACATAGTGTTTTTCGCAGCAACAAAATTGCCGTTGATGTCAATACTTACGGAACGGCCGCGCGCTGCCGGATACAGAACTGTCTTTTCGTTGGGTTGTCGAACGCCCAAAGCTGGGGAGTGGGCGTCCGTAGCTATTACGCGGCAGCTCACAATCTTTCCGTGACCAATTGCACGTTCGATGGTTTTAGTCGAACACCATGCAGCGAATGGGCCCCTTATGTTTCGGCGGGCATTGTTTTCAAGAGCACGTCGGCCAACAAGGTCTGCGTTGCCATGCGGGACATTTTCTCCCATTGTGTGTATGGGCTTTACGCTGATGGCAACACACAGGGCTACACGGTTGACTATAACGGTCTGCACAACTGTACCTACTATACCTACCCGTCCTCGCTGGCAGGGCCGCATTCGGTCACCGACAACAATCCCTTCAACGTCAACGCCAACGGGTCGTTCTATCTCAACTCCGGCAGCCCATTCCGGAACTTCGGGGATTGTTCTGCCGCTTCCGTGGGCCTGAGCACCAAGACCACCACCGCCATGACCGGCTCGAGGATAAAACGCAACGAAATCACGCAGTCAGAAACCTGGACTCGCTTCACCGAGGCCTTCGACACCGGCGCGCTGGACCTGGGCTATCACTATGACCCGGTGGACATCATCGTGGAGCCGCGCTGTGTGTCACAACAAGCCGACCTGCATGTTAGCGGCAGCGGCACAACGCTGTGGATCAATCCGGGGACGGTCGTCGCTTTTTCCACCAGTCCAACGGTGGGTGGCGAGAATTTCTCCAACTACCGCCGGATCTCTGTCGTTGGGAAAGCTGCCATTGACGCGCAAGGAAACGGTCCGCAGCCGATTCGTTTCACTTCGACGGCGGCATCGGGCGATCAGATCGGTCACCCGAAAAACGACGGCCAGGGGCGAAACATCTGGTATGACACGGCGATTGATCTGGCCAACGCCGGGAAGAACAGCCGGATTCGTTACTGTGACTTCCAGTTTATGGGCTATGGTATTGTCGCCGAGTCGTGGCCGTACTCACCGGGCCTGGACATCAACAACTGCCGCTTCGCGTTTGGCGACATCGGGATTGCCGCCAATGCCGCTCCACCCGCAACGACAGGGGTGCTGGTGCGAAACAGTCTTTTCCATCGCCTCGCATCGGCGGGCGTCGAGACCTTCTCGCCGGCGCTCAACAGCGAAATCCTGGTACAAAACTGCACGTTCGACCGCGGAACCAAAGGCGTTTTCGCTTACAGCGCGCCAACCACGATCCGAAACTGCATTTTTACGAACACGGGCTACGGGATTTACGTGCACAACTGGCAGGCCCTCCGGGCCGAAAGCCACAATTGCTTCTATCAGAGTACAACGAATTTTGAACCTTACCCGGTCCAGACCGACCCGAAATTCGACCCCGGCTCTCCACCCGTCCCTCAAATCAGCGAGCGCTACTACCTCAATCAGAGTCTCAGTCCGTGTGTCAACGCGGGCGATCCGACGATTGGGGCCTATCAGACGACCGCGCGTTACCTGGGTCTCGACTACGGTTGCGCGGACATCGGCTTCCACTATCCCGTGCGCGGCCAACTGAAGATCGCGCGGAACTTCTTCTTCCAGTGGGAAAACGGCGAGTTCTTCTATCCCATCGGCGCCACAAACATGCCTTTTCCTTTAGAGGATACATGGCCGACGCCAGACCCGAATTTCTACTCGATGACAGTCCCACTTTATCTAGAGTGCCTTAAAAAACATGGGATCAACACCATGCGCACTTACGCGTTCGCAACGAGCTTGC
>Ga0315277_10007348_pt1 | contig 14300 bp, 15 predicted proteins | sample YL17G05_15_MG_FD_203695 | JGI IMG/M metagenome (GOLD analysis project Ga0315277, IMG submission 203695) | Sediment microbial communities from Yellowstone Lake, YNP, Wyoming, USA - YL17G05_15 | ecosystem: Environmental > Aquatic > Freshwater > Lake > Sediment | place: USA: Wyoming | collected... | reverse complement strand
GGACCGGCACCTGTTCGCCCTCGAAGAGCCCGATCCGGCGGCTGAAGAAGGGCATGAAACTGATGCTCGAGCTGAAGTTGAAGGTCTCCGAGCCCTCCAGGAAGAACATCCGCTTTTCAGGGAAAAAAAGCGGGAAGCGAGTCAGGTTGATCCTCCGTTCATCGACCTCGGTTTCGGCGAAGTCCATGTTATAGCTGACGACGCCCACGAGGTTGGGCGTGAAGTTCTTGTAGATATCGAACCCGCCGTCGAGAGCATTTTCCCTGCCGCCGGTTTCGGGGCTGCCGCCGGCCGAGCTGGCGAGGGCGTACGGCTTGAAGGTAAACCCTTTTCCCTGCCGGACGTTCTCTATCCCGGTGAGGGCGGCGGCCTCCATAGGGTTGTTGAAATTGCTGTCCCTGTTCGTCCCCGACAAACGGATCGTCTCCAGCTTGCGAGGGACAATCCTCTCCACGTTGATGCCCCAGACTGTGAGCCCGGGCTTGAAAGAGATTGTCTTGAAAGGAATCCGCAGCTCCGCGCTCCAACCGCTCTCCAGAACCCGGCTCTTGGCTTCCCAGATGCCATCCCAGTTGAGGCTCGAGTCCCCGCCGTAGGCCAACCCTTCGCTCCGTGCGCCGAGGGGATTAACGTAAAAGAGGTAGGCGTTCCGTTTGTCTTGGAAGGGGTCGATGAGGACTCGAATGATGTCATCGCTCGAGGTGTTCGGGCCCCCGTGGTGAAAGCCCATGCCCGTCGAGCCTCCCCCCGAGCCGTCCGAACCGTCATGGGCCATGGTGTTAGCGGCAATGCGCCCCGGCTCGCTGTCCAAGCACAGGATGCCGATGAAGAGGCTTCCTTCGTCGTAGAGGACCCGCAGCTCGGTCTTCTCAGTCGGGTCGGAATTGGGCTGGGGTTCGACCATCCGGAATTCGGTGAAAGGGACTGCCGATTGCCAGACCGAATCGGACAGGAAGCCGTCAATCTTGGGACCCTGTCTGACTCGGATGGCCCGGACCTCGGCCGCGAGAGCCGGGGAGGTCAGCAACAGCCCCAGAGCAACCGTCTGGAGGATCAGTTTTCTTGTTTTTGCCGGGCTGGCTGGTCTTCGCGTGCCCGCGCGGGAGATCGACGCCTTGGCTCTGATCGGCGGACGACGCAACATGTTGCCCAATATACGCGTCGCCTATGAACCGTGTCAAGACGATTAGGGCCGAACGGGAAGCAAAGGTGAATGGGCGAAGCTAGAAAAACCGCCAGATTGAAGCGGAGTCCTTTTTCTGCTTGAAACTCCAGTAATAAAGACATAACGGGTAGAGGATGATGAGCCCGAGGAGCCAGAAAATATACATCAGCGGAATTCCCGAACCCCCTTTGGCGGCAAAAAGAAATCCCATTGCTCCGAAGACGTAGAAATGAAGGATATAAAAAAACAGGGCGGTGCGGCCAAAGACGAGTAGAGGTTTTCCGCATTTCTGAATTCGATTTCCGGCTGAAGAAAAAACATAAAGGAGGATCAGGTCGAATCCGAGAGTGAGAAACAGAAAAGCGAGGCTGGGAGGATATTTTGTCACATTAAGAAAATCCATCCAGCCGAAGCTGGCGGGAGCGTGGATGTTGCCAAAGCCGCCCAGGATTCGGACACCGATAAACAGCACCAGAAAGAGCACTCCCCAGGCCAAGGTCTTTTGATAGGCCCGGCGAGGATTCGCTTGCAGCCACCGCCCGAGGATGAGGCCCAGCCCAGCGCATCCCAGCCAGGGAATGAATGAATAAAAGACCTGCAGGCTCCCTGTTTTTCCGGGTATTAGAAGGATGCGGAGCCAAGGAGAGAAAAGCCGCGGCGCCTGGCTCGGGTCCGGCGTCAGGACCTGGGTTATCAGGACGGCAGCTGCGCTTAGGCCAAATATTGCGGCGGGTTTGAGTCGATACCAAAAAGCCCAGAAGATCATGGCCATGCCCAGGCAGGACAGGACGCCGAAATGAAACCAAACCTGGCCGCCTCCGCCCGGGGGATTCAGAGCCTCTTCGGGCCCCAAGAGCCAGCCGGGATTTTCGACGTTAAATTGAAGGAACAAAAGGATGAGGCCCCGGATAATAAAATGGCGCCTAATCCGGGCGGATGTCCAATCCTTGGTGCGCCGGGACTCGGCAAACAGGATCATACTTACGCCCATTAGGAGAAAAAAGCCGGGTGCACAGAAATGCGTGATAAATCGTGTCAGAAAAGCCAGGACGCTCTCGTAGTAAGGAAGAAGTATACCCCAGAATTCGCCTGTGGGATGTGTCCTGGAGATAAAGAAATTCGCGTGGTCCACGGCCATGAGGATTATGATCAGGCCGCGAAGAGCGTCCAGCGGAATGAGCCTTTGGCCTTTCTCTGTCATCTCGATTCTGCGTTCCTCGAAACGGCTCTCCGCCGATTTTATGTCAGGGCAGGTTTCTAAACAAGCCTTCTCGCATTCGCTCTGTTGATGATCACTCGGAGGGCTATTCCAAAGGTCCTGGGCTCTTTATTTTTGCCTATATAAAGCATATAATCCCCCCTTATTTTGCATTCTGAGGAGGAAAAATAATGGCGATCATAGTCAACGGTCATAACCTGACGATCGAGAAGGTGGTCAAGGTCGCCCGGGATAGCGAAAGGGTTGAGCTCGATCCCGAGGCCAAGAAAAGAATCGAGAAGTGCCGCGCCCTGCTCGAGGACAAGATCCAGAAGCGGGAGATCATGTACGGCGTCAACACCGGCATCGGCGAGCTTTCCGAAGTCGTCCTGACGCCGGAGCAGGTCGAACAATACCAGAAATTCATTATCTACAGTCATGCCGCCGGCTATGGGAAGCCGCTGCCCATCGATATCGTCCGGGCGGCCATGCTGGGCCGGATCAGCTGTCACTGCCACGGTCATTCCGGCATGCGGCTGGTCCTGACCGAGACGATGAAAGAGATGCTCAACCGAGGGGTGACGCCGGTTGTCTGTGAGAAGGGCTCGGTCGGAGCCTGCGGCGACCTCTCCCCGATGTCGCAGATCGCCCTGGGTATCATGGGGGAAGGGGAGTGTTTCTACCAGGGGGAGAGGCTGCCGTCCGCGGAAGCTCTGAAAAGGGCCGGCATCAAACCGGTGGTCCTCAAAGCCCGCGACGGTCTGGCCACGATTAACGGCTCGAACGTCATCACGGGGCTAGGCGCACTCGAAATCTACGATGCCCACCGTTTCCTCAAGAATGCCGAAATCGCCGCCGCGATGACGCTCGAAGTGCTTAACGCCAACATGAAAGCTTATGACGAGCGTATCCATAAGGTCCGGGGCTATCCCGGCGCTCTCGAGTCCGCCGCGAACATCCGCCGGATCACCGAGGGAAGCGAGCTCCTGGCCAAGATCGGGAAAAAGAAAGTCCAGGATGCCTACAGCCTTCGGAGCACACCCCAAGTGACCGGCGCCGCCCGCGATGCCCTCAAATGGGCCCGCAGTATGCTCGAGATCGAGCTCAACGGCGCCGCCGATAACCCGGTTTTCTTCCCTGATGAGCAGCTCGTCCTGACGGGAGCGAATTTCCAGGGGACGCCGCAGGCCTTCGCCCTCGAGCTCCTGGGAACAAGCGTGACCACGGTTGCGGTGCTGTCCGAGCGCCGGCTCAACCGGCTGCTGAACCCTCACCTCAGCGTCGGCTTGCCGGCGTTCCTGACAAAAGGGGCCGGGATGTTCTCGGGATTGATGCTGACTCAATACACCGCCGGGGCTCTCGTCGTCGAAAACCGCGTCCTTTCGCACCCGGCTGCAACCGGATCCATCCCGGCCGCCGCCGACCAAGAGGACTTCGTCAGCATGGGCTGGACGACAGCCCTTAAGACCAAACAGATCATCGACAACGCCTGGGCCGTGCTCGGGATCGAGATGATGTCCGGGGCCCAGGCGGTTGATTTCCGCGCGCCGCTCAAGCCGAGTAAGGGCGTCCAAGCGGCCCATGAGGTGATCCGCAAACATGTTGCTCATCTCGAGGAGGACCGGCCGCTCTACAACGATATCAACACTCTCAAGGAGGTCGTCGAGCGGGGAGAGGTCCTCGAGGCCGTGGAGAAAGCGGTCGGCGAGCTGAAATAGCCTCACCCTAACGGCCCTGTTCAGACGGATTCTTTAGAATGAGTGAAATCCGTATTTTTAAAGCCCTGATTTTCGACATGGACGGGTTGATGATCGACAGCGAGCGGCTGTATTGGCAAGTCGAAGAAGACCTGGCCCGTCGCTACCGGAAAGAGGTCAGGGAAGAAACCCTCTGGAAGATGATGGGCCGCCGGCCGATCGAGGGCATGAGGATCTTTGTCGAGGATCTCGGGCTTCCGATTTCGGCGGAGGAAGCCCTCGCCTTAAGGGATGCCCGGATGCGGGAGAAATATCGGCATGAATCGGAAGCCATGCCGGGGCTCTTTCCTATCCTGGACGCGCTTTATGGGAAGCTGAAGCTGGCCGTCTGCACCGGCGCCCAGAGGGAATTCATGGAGATCGTGGTCGACCGGCTGAAAATCCGGGGGAAATTTGATGTCCTCCAGGCTTCAGATGAGATCCGGAAGGGAAAGCCTGACCCGGAGATTTACCTGATGACATGTGAGAAGCTCGGGTGCGAGTCCCAAGAGTGCATCGTGCTCGAGGATTCCTCCAACGGCGCTTTGGCCGGCAAAAGAGCGGGCTGTTATACCATCGCCGTTCCATCCGAGTACAGTCGAGGGCAGGACTTCAGTTTCGTCAACTTCGTAGCTTCCGACCTGTTCGCCGCCGAAAAGCACATCTTAGGATTGTTGAACCCGAGAGTTTGAGCTCGCTCGTTCAGGATTCTTTGCGGTATTTCGTTTGACCGAGTTCCGGGTATAATAGAGTCTTCGCTTAAATCCGATAACAAGAGAGAGGCCGTCATGAACAACCGCATCGCCTTGGTCACGGGGAGCAGCCGGGGGATCGGCCGGGAGATCGCCATCCGGCTGGCCGATGATGTGGATGGAATCGCCGTGCATTACAGAGAGAACGAAAGGGCGGCCGAAGAGACCGCGAACGAGATAAGAAAAAAGGGGAAAGCGGTCCGGTCTTTCCCTGCCGACCTCACCAACGAGGGCGAAACCAAGATTCTCATCCGCCAAGTCGAGGTGCATTTCGGCCGGCTGGATATTTTGGTCAATAATTTCGGCCCGATCATCATCAAGCCCTGGCCGGAGCTGACAACCGCCGACTGGGAGCTGATGTTCCGGAGCATCCTGCTGGGCGCTTTCTGGGGAATCACTTCGGCCCTTCCGGGGATGCGAGAGCGCGGCTGGGGCCGGATCATCAATATCGGCTATCACCGGGTCGAGCAGCTGACCGCTTTCTCCGGGATCGCCGCCTACGCCGTGGCCAAGACGGCGCTCCTCATCTTGACCCGGTCCGCCGCCGCCTCCGAGCTCAAGTCCGGAATCACCGTGAACATGGTCTCGCCTGGACTGATCGAAGGCGGGATCATGCCCGCGGGAGGGAAGGTGTCAGCGGAGCTCTTTGGCACCAAGACAGATGTCGCCGAAGCCGTGAGCTTCCTCGCTTCAGACAGGGCAGGACACATCAACGGCACGAACCTGGTCGTGGCCGGCACGTGGAAGCTGTAAAGCTCGAGGCTAAATCTTCCCCCCACGGGCTTGCTTCAGACGCTGCAAGAAAGGCTTGTATAGAAAGCTTTTCTCGTCCAACTCACACAGCTGTTTGAACATTAGCTCGGTGGCCGCGAAGGTCAGCATATCAGGAGGAAGATGCTGGCGCATGGCGATGTCGGTCGCGCCGATCGAGGCCTGAGCAATCTTGAGGTCCCTGAAGGGCAGGATTTGCGAGCAGCCGGACCCGAAGGGCGCGATCACCGGTGGGGGGTCGCCGGGAGCACTGTGATACTGGGCTCCGATCATTAGCGCGCTCAGCTGGTCGGGGTTGACAAGAAAAGTGATGGTTTTGATGTACGGCCAAGCCGCTTCTTTGAGCGGCCCGAGAAAGAGGTGAGGGTGCTCGGCCTGGTATGGTCTTGCCGCATCGATCCATTTCCCCATGAGGGCGTGGGAAGCCTTGAGCCCTTCCTCATCGACCAGGAATTCAAGGAATTCCTTCCTCGACCGAAGCTCGATTCCCCACATCCAATGGCCCGCGCCGCCGCAGCCGTACCTGCCCTTGGTGATGTGGAGCGTCGTCCCCAGGAGCCAGGGACGGTAGAAGGAGAATACGCAGGCCCGCCCTTCGGGCGAGACCAAGGGCTCAAACAGCGCCGGGTCCGGAGCATCATAAAAGCCAATGATTGGCGTCTTGATATCGAGGCAACTCTGGAGACGGTCGGGATTGGGCTGTCTTTCTTTGGCCATAAGTTATTTATCGCACTTCCCAATCTTTTTAGCAAGAGTCCAGGAGGCCGGCATTTCGGCAGGTCGGGAGCTCGACAGGCAAAAAAGGCTTGACAAGGGCAAAGAAATAATATACACGTATACGTATAGGTTGAACTCATTACGAATTAAATTAAACGGGCAGGTATATAATGAATAAAAACATCTTTACCCGGGATGAGTTCATCGTCAAATTCAAGCTCCAGGACGCGTCTCTTCGAGAATGGGAGAGGGCCAAGTTGCTGAAGCCGGCCGGGTTCACAGACGAGAAGATCCCGCTTTATTCGGAAGAGATGAGCGAAAGAGCCGCGGCCATTCAGAAACTTACCGATCTGGGCTACGAGACCCCCGAGATCCAAAAAATCCTCAAGAAGATCGGATTACCCGGGGACTTCGAAAAGAAACGAAAATTCAAGAACCCGGATCGGTACCTGACCGTCGGGGATCTGGCTGAACGGGTGGGGTTGAGCCCCCGGACGATCAAGCACTGGGAGGACAAGGGCCTCATCGAGCCCGATATGCGGAGCGAAGGAGGATTCCGGCTCTATTCCGGAGTTTATGTCGATATCTGCGAGCTTGTCCGCGATCTTCAGCTTTTCGGCTACACACTCGAAGAAATCAAGGAAGTTTCCGACTCCTTCCGGACTTTCCTGGCCATCCAGGAAAACCCGCAGGCTTTCCCGCCTCAAGAGGTTTCCCGCAAGCTCGAGGCTATGCTCAAGGAGGTCGATGTCTTGTTCGACAAGTTGGGACAATTCCAGAAGGGCATAAAGCGGTGGGAGGACCTGTTGAAGAAAAAGAAAAAAGAGATATCCGACCTGTACAGCCGGAACCAGAAAAGAGAGGCCAAGAAATCCAAAGGAAAATGAGATGAGCAAGATCGTTTTCATCGAACCGAAGGCTCCCAACCTGCACATCTTTTCGCGCTTCCCATTGCCCCGGCTGGGTCCGATCATCCTGGGCACGATGATGAAGCAGCGGGGCTGGGAGGTGGAGATTTTTGTCGAGGAACTGCGGGAGATCGACTTCGCGGTTACGGAATCGGCCGACCTAGTGGGGATCTCGACCATCACGTCGACTGCACCCAGGGCCTATGCCATAGCGGACAGGATCAGGAAGCGGGGGATCCCGGTCCTGATGGGTGGGCCGCATGTGACTTTTATGCCCGATGAGGCGCTGGAGCATACGGACTTCATCGTCCGTGGGGAAGGGGAGCAGACCCTGATGGCTTTTATCGACGCTTGGGAAAAAGGCGAGAGCTTCACCGAGATTCCCAACTTGTCCTATAGAGAAAACGGCCAGAATATCCACAACGACCTGCGGCCCTTCGTGAAGGACCTCGATCGAATACCGTTCCCGGACCTCTCCCTGCTGAAATCGACGAGAAAGGGGACATCCGGGTTGAGCAGCATTCCCGTCCAGACCAGCAGGGGCTGTCCATTCGACTGCTCCTTCTGCTCCGTAACCAGCATGTTCGGCAAGAAATATCGGTTCCGCTCGACCGAAAATATCATGGAGGAGCTGCGGCGCTATAATGAGCGGAAGAACCTCATTTTTTTCTATGACGACAATTTCACTGCCGACCGCAAACGGGCCAAGGAATTGCTAGAAGCAATGATCCAGGCGAGGTTCAAGTTCAAGTGGACGACCCAGGTGCGCGCCGATGTGGCTAAAGACCCGGAGCTGGTCAGGCTGATGAAGAAGGCCGGCTGCCATACGCTCTACATCGGGTTTGAGTCTGTGAACCCAGAGAGCCTGAAAGCCATGAAAAAAAAGCAGACTGTCGAAGAAATCGCGGAGGCCATAAAAGTCCTGCGCAAGCATCGGATCGGCATTCACGGGATGTTCGTCTATGGGTTTGATGAAGATGACTGGAAGACCGTCAAGCAGACGGTCAAATTCGCCAAGAAGTCAAAGCTGAACTCCACCCAGTTCCTCATCCTGACACCTCTTCCCGGGTCGGAATTTTATGATAAGGTGAGCCACGAGAATCGGATCCAGTTCCGGGATTGGGCCCTCTACGATGCCCATCACGTCGTCTTCCGACCGGCCCGCTTCTCCATCTTCGACCTCCAGCGGGCCCAAATCTTCAGCCATAAGAAGTTCTATTCGCTCAAGCAAATGGTGAGAAAACTGATAAAAGGGAAATGGCTGGACGTAGGAATCGCCGGATATGCCAGGAACCTGAATCGTGTCTGGCAGAAGAAGAACGAACTATATCTGAAGGCCATTCAGCTGCTCAAGTCGAAGAAAGGGCCGAAAATCTCGATCGACTACCGGGAAGAAGTCATCCTCGACCGCTAGACCCCACTTCGGACGAGGAAAAGGCGCGTCACCCCGCTCTCGGCATCGCGCAGATTCTCTAAATGTTATGCCCGCCGGAGACCTTGATGACCTGACCCGTCAGCCAGCGAGCCTGCTCTGAGGCGAGGAAGACGATGACGTCGGCGATGTCTTCGGGCGTTCCGACTCGTCCAAGGGGAATGTCGGGCAGCACTTTTTCCACCAAATCGGCGCTCATCCATCCGGTTTGCACGGGCCCCGGGGCGACTGTATTGACTGTGATCCCGAGACGACCGACCTCCCAGGCAATGCTTCTTGTATAGGCTTCGATGGCGGCCTTGCTTGCTCCATAGGATATTTGAGTGGCAAAGGCTTGAGCGGCGTCGGTGCTGAGGTTGATTATTCTTCCCCAATTTCCGCCCCTCATCTCGTGTCTTTTGACAAATTCAGAGATCAAAAGTACCGCCGCCCTTGTATTCACCGCAAAATGACGCTCGATGTTCGATGCCGTCGCCGAGAATATATTGTCGGGCAATTCGCAGTGGGCCGCATTGTTGACCAGGATATCGACTCGGCCGAAAGCCTTGTCCGCCTCATCGAACAGCCCGGGAATGGCCTCGGGCAAACACAGGTTGGCTTCTGCGATGGTCGCCTTGCCCCCCGTCCGCTTGATCTGATCGGCCAATTCCAGGGCGCCTTGTTTGCCTGCAAAACCATAATATTCCGGTTGGAAAGGCTCTTCGATCTCAATCTTCCTGCCGAGATAGTGGATGACCACATTGGTCCCTTGCGCGGCAAAGGCCAGGACAATCGCCTTGCCGATCCCCGTGTTCGCACCGGTGATCAGGGCCGTCTTGCCTTTGAGCTTCGGGTCGATCATCTTTGCCTAATATTTATATCACTTTTGGCTTTTCTGGCAAGCTCCTGAACTCGTCCACTACATTAGTGACACACTGGGCTGAGGATGAGCTTTAACCCAGGCCTGATAGTATTCAGCCGGCGTTAGATAATCAAGCGATTGATGTGGCCGGATATAGTTATAGGTCTTATCCCACTCTTCCAGCTGCTTATTGTGCTCCTCCAGTCTCAAACCGATGTCTTCAACTTCATAAAATTCCTCCCTGTGAGTCCGGTTCGCCCGCTCTACGAAGCATTGCAGTTTCGGTGTTTTAGGGGGAATGATGAAGAGCCGGATCCCGCGTTCCCGGCAGGCCTGTTCGAAGTGCTTTTTGAACTCTGACCCGCCATCGATCTGGAGGGCCCGGACCGGGAAAGGGAACTTCCGCTCCATATACTCTAGGAAGAGGGCCGCGGTAAAGCTGGTGGCACGGCGATAGACGTGAGAGACACATCCCAGCGCGAGATAAGATCCCGGGAGCTGAACTGCCAACGGCGATCGTCACTCTGGAGGCGGATCTGGAGGGTGTCCACCTGGACGAGGTCCCCGGGGGCTGTCACCCGATATCTCTGGGGCTTGCGTATGGCGTAGCGCGGCTTCCGCCGACGTTTCCGGGCCTCCCGGGCCTGGCGGATGTTGAGGGGCTCAACCAACACTCCCCGGTCCTTTAGCCGCTTCATGACTCGGCCTACCGTTGACGTGGAGACCCGGATCCCCTCTCTCCTCAGGAGGACGACGAGCTTGTCCTTCCCCCATCGGGGGTACTTCTGTCTGAGCTCGAGGATCCGATCTTCGACCGGGGCCGGGGTCAGGGGTTTCCGGACATGGTGGGGCCGTCGGCCTCCAGGGTGGTCAAGTCATAGGGATCGAACCGGTTCTTCCAGCGATAGAAGGTCTGAGGAGAGATGCCAAAATGGCGGCAGGTCAGCCGGGCATCCTCGCACCTGTTGTAAAAATCGAACCAGCGCAGGCGCGTCCTGGGAGATCGTCCCCTGGCGGACCAGGGACCGGATGTACTCGGCCCCCGGGATTATCGACCCGTAAATCGTTGACGACTTAAAAACATGGCGACACCTATCATAGCCCAAAGTGTCACCTATGTATCTGAACGAGCACAGCCAGCATAGCTTTCGTTTATGACAAACAGGTCTCGCACCTTCCTCAGGATTGCATTTCGTCGCCAATATGCGAATAATTATCTTGAGGAGAATCTGCCTATGCCTAAAGTAGCCGCAAGGGCAAGAAAGCAAACCCATTTATCTCTGAAAAAAGAGAGAGAGATCGCTAGAATCAAGAAACCGACTGGAATATTATCAGCGACAGGAGACTATTCCAGGGCACTGCTTAGAGAAAGGCAGGCTGATAGGGACAAAGAAAATAGGATGATGATGGGGTCGCCACAGGCATCTCCTCTAAGGGGCAAGGGTGATCTCAAACGAGATTAGCATGCGTTAGAGACACATCCATTAGTATTTCAGGGGGGGACCATGAAGAAACTCATTTTTGTAAGCTGTGGGCAACAAACTGACGAGGAAAAATCCCTCGGTATCCGGGTTAAGAAGGCGATCGACAGCACTTCAGGATTCGAAGCATATTTTGCTCAGAGTGTGCAAGATCTCGATTCCCTTAGCCAAAACATTTTTGAGGCCCTATCAAAATGCTCGGGCGCAATAATATTTCTTCATAATCGGGGCAAAGTTTTAGATCTTTCTGGTAAGGAGTGGGGATATAGATCTTCAGTTTGGGTTAATCAAGAAATAGCCATTCTTTCATATCGCCGGCATATAGAAGCCCAGAAGATTCCCATCCTGATCTTCAAAGATGAGAAAGTAAATCTTGAAGGTGCTATGACTGCCTTAATCGGAAATCCTTTTCCACTCAAAGAGGCTTCCTCAGTATTAGAGCAAATAAAAACGTGGCTAACTGAAAGCGAGTTTCTTCCGTGCTTAGACGAAGAATTTAACAGAAAATGGGAACAGATCTCAGACGTCACCCAGCGCTTCCTATCTTGCCTGATGGATGAAGGAGGGGAGAAGGTAAACGAGGTGGTTATTCGAGAGTGCTTAAAATTCAAATTTAATCTTTCCAATAATCAGGCTTCAAGGGCTATTCTGGACGCCCGATGGGATTTTAACCGCACAAATCTAGTCAGATTTGGGCCCAATCCAGAAGCTTTATATGAGTTTAGCCTAAATCCCATTTGGGGATTTCATATACGGAGAGCAATAGCTAAATGGCGCGAAAATAAGGGAGGCTTCAATTGAGACAAAATATCGGCCTCTTTTTTCTTACTGCGGGATCGATAATTTTAGGAATTAGCATTTACCGCTTATACGTTAGAAGGTTCTACCAGTTAGACTGGACAAGATTTCCCTGGGAAGCAAGGCTGTTTTGTAATCTCCTTGGGATCAATAATAAGGAGGATTATTTCAAGAAACTGTTCTTTGGTGAGAAAGAATACCTTCTCCCTGATGATGAGCAAAAATTTGGCGATAGGTTAAGAACAGATCTGCCGATAATCGCACTCTTTCTGATGATAATAGGTCTGTTTCTATGTTTGGATTATTCAGCATTTTGCAGATGGTTCTGATCGCCTACGCCCACGCCTATATGAGCCCAGATTGGCAAAGAAATAGGTTGGAATCTTCGAACTATTCAATTAGCTGGCGGGCTAGGCGGTGTAAGTCGCGATTTGCCAGTGCCGACAATTTTTTCTTCACTACTCTGGAAAAGTATTCCTTTTCGGTCTTTGAAAGCTTTTCCCGTCTTAATTTTTTTAGGATTAGCGCCTTTTGCGCTGGCGGAAAAATCTGAGCTAGGGAATATTCGACTCCGAATTCTTCCCTAACGGATAAGAAATTTTCCATTCTGGGGCGCGCTTGTTCAAAATAACTCTGAAAAACTGTCCTTATTTTTTCGCTGGATAACTGCACCGGCCCTATTTGGATGTCCTTGCGTGCTACGAATTGATCCAGTAGCTTTCCGAGATCCCTTTTATCGGCCGGCCCAAAGATTCCATACAGCTTTGAGACCCAAGCAAATTCAAGTTTTTTAATTTTATATAGTGCGTATGACACTAAAAGCAGAAGCCGGAAATGCTCTCTTTTATCTGGGGCAATCAATGAAGACAATACGCGATTGTATTCGAAGACATCCTTTTCTTCGCTGTTGGCGAGCATCACCGGGAATCCTTGCCAAAGTCGGGGATCCTCGCTTTTCACGACATCGGCCAGAATCTCGTTTGCGTCCTCATGTTCATCTGTTTCAAATAGGGGATAGCCGAGCCGCCCGACTCTTTTAGTTAAATTCCTGTTATTTTCCATTTGGATCCCTCTCTTTAATGAGCCTCAAGAAATATTCTAGATTCTTTATCATCCTCTCCTCTGCGATATCATAAGAGGCCGTTGCCCGAAATCTTTTCTCGAAAATCTGAATATCGATTCCTTTCCTTTTGTGGGTCATCAATGCCAGACAATCATCCATATCGGCAGTTGTTCCTCTAAACAATTTGCTTATGAGAAGATCGTAAAAATTGAGTACACCCAGATATATGTAGGTGAATTCTTTGATAAATATATGATTCTCTGGATCCAAGGGTGATTCCAGCAAATCTATTGTATGAATACGGGGACCTCTGAATAGATCAAAGACAAAATCGTCTCCTCTCCTTAGGCCGGAACCGCTTACGGATTCATATCCGAGCTGATCCAGTGTCCTGACAAGATATTCGTACTCTCCAATATCGGGGACAATAAAATCAATATCCTTGGTTGAAGGCTTGATGTTGAGCAGGGTTAACGCCGTTCCGCCGCAGGCGATCAGCCTAACCCGTTTTCTGAGAAAGCTATCCCAGTCTGCCAGTCTGGCTAAAAGGAGTTCTTTGTTAGCTCTGTCGTTCATACAATTAATTGTATAATATCATACAATTTATTGTATTAATAAATACAATTAATTTCTGCCTTTGTCAAGAGGTAACAAAAAGAAAATCCTCTCCGAATTTTCTACTTGACAAAGGTCTATCCCCGGCTTATTTTATATATGGTGAACAAAATGGTAAACAAGCTGCGTAAAGAGCTGACCAAGCGCCAGAGGAAGGCCCTCCAGTCCATCGAGGGCTTCGTCCTCGAGCACGGCTTTCCGCCGACCATCCGGGAGCTCGGGAGACGGCTGGGCATCGCCAACCCCTCGGCCGTCTTCAAGCACATCCTGAGCCTGGAGCGGAAAGGGTACCTCAGCCGGGAGGGAGGGGAGCTGCGCCTCGCCGGATTCCCGACGCCGCTCGACATTCAGGTCAAGGTGCCCCTGGTCGGCGTCGCCCCGGCCGGCCGGCCGCAGGAAGTCTTCGACTCCCTCGGCGAGAGCGTGGATGTGCCCGAGTGGATGGTCGGCCGCCGCCGTGGCAACATCTTCTGCATCCGGGTGGCCGGCAAGAGCATGGTGGACGCCTACATCGACGACGGCGACCGCGTGCTCCTGGAGAGGACGAACACGGCCAACTCGGGCGAGATGGTGGTGGCCCGCCTGGACGACGGCTCGGTGACTTTGAAGAGGCTCCGCCGGGAGAACGGCCGCATCCTCCTCGTCCCCGAGAACCCGGAGTTCGCGCCGGTCGAGGTCAAGGAGCTCCGGGTCGTCGGGAGGGTCATCGGCCTGCTGCGGAAGTACTGAGGGGATTGTTATGCTGCGCTCACATGACAAGGGAGGAATGTCGTCCTTGAGGAGGCCGGGATGAAGCGCCGCTCGATCGTCCACATCGACATCG
>Ga0315277_10007347_pt1 | contig 14303 bp, 12 predicted proteins | sample YL17G05_15_MG_FD_203695 | JGI IMG/M metagenome (GOLD analysis project Ga0315277, IMG submission 203695) | Sediment microbial communities from Yellowstone Lake, YNP, Wyoming, USA - YL17G05_15 | ecosystem: Environmental > Aquatic > Freshwater > Lake > Sediment | place: USA: Wyoming | collected... | reverse complement strand
TGGAAAAGTGCATGGGTGAAGCATGGATCGTGGATGTTTCCCGGATCGAGGCGAAAGGACTTATCACGGTGAATCATTTGGGCGAAGTCGAAAAAAAATTGATGCGGGGCGAGAGTCTGCTCATCAAAACCGGATGGAGCAACCGTTTGGCGAGTCCGGCGTATCGCGACGATCTGCCGCGAATCGGCGAGGCGTTGGCCCGGTGGTGCGTTCACCGAGGCGTCAAAATGCTTGGGGTCGAACCCCCATCCGTTGCAGACGTTCACCACCGCGAAGAACTGAATGGCATTCACACCCTCCTGCTGAAAGGCGGCGTGGTCGTCGTGGAAGGATTGTGCAACCTGGATCAGATCCATCAAGCCAAGGTGTATTTCATGGCCATCCCCCTGAAAATTTTACACGGGGACGGAGCACCCGCACGCGCTTTTGCATTTCTGAATTGGAATCCAATACCCGCCAAACGGAACCGCAGCAGCGGCCATGTCCCTTCAACCGGATTGTAATGCGGTTCGCCCCAAAACCGGCTTTGTGGGTTGAATGAAAAAGCGATCCATACCGACAAGGTACTTTTTGGTGCTGGGCACGTTTTCACTCTCCCTGCTTCTGTACATCGATCGGGTTTGCATTTCGGCAGCCAAGACGTCGATAGCGGAAACGCTGCAGCTCAGCGACCGGCAGATGGGGTGGGTGCTTTCGTTTTTTGCGCTGGGGTATGCCCTTTTTCAAACCCCCGGCGGCGTTCTGGCTGACAGGCTGGGTCCACGCGCGGTGTTGACGTCCATCGTGGGCTTCTGGTCGGTGTTCACGGCCCTGACCGGTGCAGCCTGGAATTACATCTCCCTGCTGGCGGTTCGTTTTTTGTTTGGTGCGGGCGAAGCAGGCGCGTTTCCAGGCATCTCCAGGGCCATGTTTTCCTGGATCCCGCTTTCGGAGCGCGGGACTGTCAACGGCATCCACTTTTCGGGTTCGAGGCTGGGAGCGGCTTTTGCACTTCCGCTGGTGGCATGGTTGGTGACGGCCGTCGGCTGGCGGATCGGTTTTATCATTTTGGGCGGAATGGGAATTGCATGGGCGTTCGTCTGGCACCGGTGGTTCAGAAACACCCCTGAAGAACACCGGGGTATCTCCGACGAGGAAAAAAAATACATCATCCACCACCGGCAAAAGGCGGATCCGTCCCAAAAGGGAACCGTCCCCATGAAAGCGTTGTTTGGTTCGAGGAATATGTGGCTGGCCATGGTCCAGTATTTTTGCAGTAATTTTACATTTTTCTTCTGTTTGACCTGGTTTTTACCCTACCTGAAACTGCAGTACAAACTCGAGCTCGTTCACGCCGGATTTTATGCCTCCGTTCCGCTGGTTTTCGGCGCTCTGGGGAACTGGTTTTCGGGTTGGTTGGTGGACACCATTTACAAACGGGGCCGATGGACATTGTCCCGCCGAATTCCCGCCATGGCGGGTTTTGCATTGGCCGCCGCCGGATTGATCGGAAACACGTGCACGGAGAATATCGTCGGAGCGGTCGTCTTCCTTTCGATCGCCGTTTTCGGCGCGGACATGACGCTCAGTCCGTCGTGGGCATTCTGCATTGATATCGGAAAAACGAGCGCCGGTGCTGTTTCGGGCACAATGAACATGGCCGGGAATATCGGTTCGTTTGTCACCGCGCTTGCGTTTCCATACCTGAAATCCTGGACCGGTTCGGTGACGCCGTTCTTTTTCATCGGCGCCGTGCTGAATGCCATGGCCATCGCTCTGTGGAGTGCGATGAAACCAGAAAAGGGCCTGGTTTGAGATCATCAAGAGGAAATACACCCATGAACGAATTGAAAGGGGTGGTCATCGGAGCCGGATACTTCAGCGCTTTCCATCAGGAGGCATGGACGCGCATTCCGGAAGTGCATATCACCGCGGTGTGCGATCTGAATAAAGAGAAAGCGGATTCGATGATGCGGCAGTTCCATGTCCCGAGGTATTACGCCGATTACCGGGAAATGGTCACGAAAGAGAGACCCGATTTTGTCGACATCATCACGCCGCCGGGCACCCACGCGGGAATGTGCCGATTCCTCGCCGACCAAAGCGTTTCGATGGTTTGCCAAAAACCGCTGGCCCCGACGTTTGAAGAAGCGAAAGCCATTGTCCAACACAGTCGGGACCGGAACGTCCGGTTCATGGTGCATGAAAATTGGCGGTTTCAACCCTGGTACCGCGAGATTAAAAAAATTCTGGAAAGGAATGCCATCGGAAAACTCCACACCCTGGTTTTTCGAAGCAGGATGGGGGATGGCTGGGGAGCCGCTGCCTATTTGAACCGGCAGCCGTATTTTCGGGAGTATCCCCGACTTCTGGTGTATGAAAACGGAATCCATTTTATTGACACGTTCCGGTTTTTGGCCGGTGAAATACGGCGGGTGTACGCACGGTTGCGCCGCTTGAACCCGGTGATAGCGGGAGAAGACTGGGCCATGGTCCATTTTGAATTTGAAAAAGAGGTGATCGGCTTGTGGGATGCCAACCGCTACAACGAACCGAATTGGCCCAACCCCCGGTACACGTTCGGCGAGTTTCTGCTGGACGGGACTTTAGGCACGATCCGGTTGTCCGGCGACGGCAAACTCACCTTACAGCCGCTGGGCAAACCCGAGCGGGAACATGCGTACGACCGTCCAACCGTGAACTTTGCAGGAGATTGCGTCCATGCAACCCAGAGGCATTTCATCGACTGTTTGATCGGGGGTCAGGAATTTGAAACGAACGGAAAAGAATACCTCAGGTCCCTTGCGGTTCAGGAAGCAGTGTATGAATCGGCGGAGTTGAAGTTCCCGGTCGGAGTCATGAATGACGAGTCCATTTTCGGCTCTTTGCCTTGAAAAAAGGATCCTGTTTGTTTTTTCGCAAGCGTTGCTGTTTTTTCGCAAGAATTTCATTGACCATGAGGAAATATAAGAAAATATTTCTTGACTATTTATAAATATTTGAATATAATTAAAAATTGTGTCTATTGCTTGGAGATGCGACATGAGGAGATGGTTTGTATGAATAATCCAGGCCAGTTGTCTTTTTGCATCCATGGTCACTGGTGATTTTTGGTATGTTCTCAAAAGTAATATGCGCAGCGGTACTCGGAATTGAAGGGTACATTGTCGAAGTGGAGTCTCACCTGGAGGACGGCCTTCCTTCCTTTGCCACGGTGGGTCTTCCCGACAGTGCCGTCAAAGAATCCAAAGACAGGGTTTGTGCGGCGATTAAAAACGCGGGTTTTCGCCTGCCCAGAAAACGCATCACGGTGAACCTGGCACCCGCCGACATCCGCAAGGAAGGATCGGCTTTTGACCTGCCGATGGCCATCGGGATTCTGGCAGCGAGCGGTCAGGTATCGCCGGAAAAATTGTCGGACGTGGTCATCCTCGGCGAACTGGCCTTGGACGGCGGGTTGCGGCCGATTCGGGGCGGGCTGTCGATCTCGGTGGCCGTGCGCGATTCGAACCTGCGGCGCATCATCCTTCCGAAAGAAAACGCCAAAGAAGCGGCCGTGGTCCATGGACTGGACGTGTTTCCCGTGAGCACTCTCGAAGAGGCGGTGGGTATTGTCGAAGACGGAAACGCGCAGCGGCCGTATACCATTTCCATCGATGACGTGTTCGCCCAAAGCGCCCAATACGCCGTGGATTTCCAGGACGTCAAGGGCCAGGAGCACGTCAAAAGGGCTCTGGAGGTTGCCGCTGCAGGCGGGCACAATGCGCTCATGATCGGCCCTCCGGGTTCGGGAAAAACCATGCTGGCCAAGCGGATACCGACCGTATTGCCGGACCTTACACTGGACGAGGCGCTGGAAACGACCAAAATCCATTCGGTGGCCGGCTTGCTGCCCGGGGATACGGCCCTGGTGGCCACACGCCCGTTTCGCTCCCCGCACCACACCATCTCGGATGCGGGTTTGATCGGCGGAGGCCACATTCCCAAACCCGGAGAAGTCAGCCTGGCACACCACGGGATTCTGTTTCTGGACGAGCTTCCGGAATTCCGGAAAAACGTGCTGGAAGTGATGCGACAACCCATGGAGGACGGCAAAGTCACCATCTCCCGGGCAGCGCTGTCCATCACCTACCCCTCCCGTTTTATGCTGGTGGCGGCCATGAACCCGTGCCCGTGCGGCTATTTTTCAAGTCCGGTGCATGAATGTTCGTGCGCCGTTCCCCAGATCCAGAGGTACCGTTCCAAAATCTCCGGTCCCCTTCTGGACCGGATCGACATCCACATCGAGGTCCCGGCAGTCAAGTACCAGGAGCTTGCCGGAAAATCCACCGGGGAATCTTCGGTGAAAATCCGCGAAAGGGTCATGACGGCCAGGCGTGTGCAAACGGACCGATTCAAAGGGAAGAAGGACGTGTACTGCAATGCGCACATGTCTTCCAGAGACATCCGCCATTACTGCGCAATCGATTCCGCCGGCGATGCCCTTCTCCATTCGGCCATTACGCGACTCGGTTTGTCCGCCCGCGCCTACGATCGGATCCTCAAGGTCTCAAGAACCATCGCCGATTTGGAGGGAGCCGCATCCATCCGGCCCGAATTCCTCAGCGAGGCCATCCAATACCGCAGCCTCGACCGCGATTTTTCGACCATGGTGTAATCCAGCCAGGAGAACAACCGTATGGACAACGCGATTCTTCAAATTCAGAACATCACCGGCATCTGTGTCGTCCGCATCAATTCGAAAAAATTGTATCAGCACGAGTCGGCTCGTTTCCGGGGAGAAATGATCGCTCTTCTCGAAACCGGTTGCCAACACCTCGTTCTGGACCTTTCGGAGGTGCGCGTCATGAACAGTTCGGCAATCGGCGTTGTTCTGTTGTCGGCGGATCAAGTGAAAAAACGGGGTGGGGAATTGGCAGTGGGGGGATTGAATCCGTTGCTCAAGGAACTCTTCGAGAGGATGTACCTCAACACGCTTTTTGCGATTGTCGAGACCGCGGACCAGGCGGTATCCCTGATCCAGGGCCATAAAAAAATCCCTGCAACTTAGCTCTTGCTATAAAGGGCCGTGATGAACACGGTGGGTGCCCTCCTGGACGTTTTTTACTTCCACTCGATGGAGGCCTGTAATACACGCTCAGAGCCGAGCTCCCATTTTTTCAATTGATGGCTCTTTATAGTGTGTGGAGCTAACATTGCAGGGAAAAAAATCTTCCTTGCAAGACCAATTTCGAAAAAATGCGAATCAATGTCAAGTAAAAAATGAAGAAACCATGGGATGGAAACCGTCGGTAAAACCGTTGTTTTTTTTGGCGCATGCCTGGTCGTCCTCGGACTTCTGTTGATGTACGGCCACCGCATTCCTTTTCTGGGGAAACTTCCGGGAGATATCGTGATTCGGAAAAAGCATGGTCAGATCCATTTCCCCATCGTCACCTGTTTGTTGATTAGCTTGCTCTTGTCCTTTTTATTTTTTATCTTTAAAAGAAGATAAAGCGTTCGAGCTTATTCTGGAGGAAATATGTTCCCAGGCCGTTCTGTGCATTCCCGCTGCCGAACCATCGGGTGGCGACAGTTCTGTCTGCTCCCTGCCTTTTTCCTTTTGGCGATTCGCGGGGGGCAGATCCGTGCGGGTCAAGTCGACGTGATCACCGTCGAAGGAGCCATCACGCCCGTAACGGCCAAGATCGTCGCCGATGCCATCCGGCGGGCCGAGCGTTTTGATGCGGAAGCGCTGGTCATCAAAATGGACACACCCGGTGGTCTCATGGAAGCCACGTGGAAAATCGACAAGGCGATTCTGGCATCGAAAGTCCCCGTGGTGGTCTTCATCACTCCGAGTGGAGGAAGGGCGGCATCGGCCGGTGTGTACATTTCGTACGCGGCACATTTTGTGGCCATGGCTCCGAGCACCCACATCGGTGCGGCGCATCCGGTGACCATGGGTGGGCAGGATTCGTCCAAAGCCATGATGGAAAAAATCACCAACGACGCCGTGGCGCACATCAAAGGACTTGCCGAAAAACGGGGCCGGAACGTCACGTGGGCCGAAGCGTCCGTACGGAAAAGCGTTTCCATCACCGAGAAGGAAGCCTTGAACCTGCGTGTGATCGATTTCATCGCATCCGATCTGGACGATTTGCTGGCGAAGCTGGACGGACAAAAAACGAAGGTCGCAACCGGCGAAGCGATTCTGAATACCAAAGGCGCCTCCATTGTCCCCTTCGACATGAGCTGGCGGTATCGACTGCTGGATAAAATATCCGATCCCAATATTGCATACATTCTGATGATTCTGGGCATTTACGGACTGTTCTTTGAATTGTCCAATCCTGGAGCAGTTTTCCCGGGCGTGGTCGGCGGGATTTGCATTCTTTTGGCTTTTTTTGCCTTTCAAGTGCTTTCGATCAACGCCGCGGGTTTGGGGCTGATTTTCCTGGCGTTGGTCTTTTTCATCGTTGAAGTCAAAGTCAACAGCCACGGTCTTTTGGCCATAGGAGGGATTGTGTCCATGTTTCTGGGATCCATTATGCTGTTCAATTCGCCGACCGTGAAAGTGTCGCTGAGCATCATCGTCACGGCCGTACTCGTCACGGCAGCCTTCTTCGTGTTCGCCCTGGGTCTGGCGTTCCGTGCACACCAGCGGAAACCCGTGACGGGCCGGCGCGGGCTTCTCGGCGAGATCGGTGAAGCCCTGACGGCGATCGATCCGGGCGGCAAGGTGTCGGTGCACGGGGAGATTTGGAAAGCCGTGAGCGCGGAAAAAATCAAAAAGGGCGACAAGGTCGAAGTGATCGGCGTGGAGGGCATGACCCTCCGCGTTCGGTGGATGAAGTAAGCGATCGACCCGTTCTTGGTGGCGCCCGATGGGGAAACAGAACGTTTTTCATGCTTTCATTCAAAGAAGAGGAGGTTGACATGACCATGCTCTGGACTGTGTTGATTTTGGCAATCTTTATTCTCGCCAATGCCGTCAAAATTCTCCGGGAATACGAACGCGGCGTAATTTTCAGACTGGGCCGGCTGATTGATTCCAAGGGCCCCGGTCTCATCCTGCTGATTCCGTTTGTGGACCGCATGGTCAAGGTCAGCCTGCGGACCGTGCCGATGGAAGTTCCGGCACAGGACGTCATTTCCCGGGACAACGTTTCGGTTAAGGTCAACGCCGTGGTGTATTTCCGGGTGGTGGACGCCAACAAGGCCATCGTGGATGTTCAGGATTACCTGTACGCCACGTCCCAGCTGTCACAGACCACGCTGCGCTCCACGCTGGGCCAGTTCGAACTCGATGAACTGCTTTCCGAGCGGGAAAAGATCAATGAAAAACTCCAGGATATTCTGGACAAGCACACCGGACCGTGGGGCATCAAGGTGGCGCTCGTCGAGGTGAAAAACATCGATCTGCCGGAGGAAATGAAACGGGCCATTGCACGGCAGGCCGAGGCCGAACGGGAGCGGCGCGCAAAAATCATCCATGCGGAAGGCGAACTGCAGGCTTCTCAGAAGCTCGCCGATGCAGGAGCCATACTGAGCAAAGTGCCGACGGCCATTCAACTGCGCTTCCTGCAGACGCTGGTCGAAGTGGCGGCTGAAAACAATTCGACGACGCTTTTCCCGCTTCCGATTGACCTGTTCAAACCGTTTCTCGAGAAAGCCGAAGGCAGGGGAAGGAAAAAATAGTCCGTCCCATATGAACGTGCGGCAAGCGGTGAACGTGACGGAGAACGTTCACGGGTGAGCGGCGGGGACGTTTCGCCGGAAAGGCACAGGGGACCATTCTTGGTTCGAAGGTTGTTTTCCAGCCCTGCGGTTTTCGGAGGAAGGTTCACGAGGTATGTTTTTATCATGTTAACTGAGGAGGAATGGTATGACCCGGGGGAAGCGGATAAAATCGGCCGTGGGATGGGGACTTTTTTACGGCATCTGTTCGTGGGTTCTTGCGTCAGGCGTTACCAATAAAATTCCGACCGCCGGGGTGTGGGGGATCATCCTGTCCCAAACCCTCCTGGGTCTGATTATCGGTATCGTGGTTCTGGACATCCCCTGGTGGATTCGGGGGCTCGGTTTTGGATGCATCGTCAACCTTCCACTGGGATTGTTGGCCGTCCATTCCTCCATGGAATGGAGCAAGGGCCTGTTTTGGCCCTTTGTCCTTTCCGGAATTTTGTTCGGCTTCTTGATCGAGCTGGGCGTCAGACACTCGTCCCGTCCTTTTTCGTAAACGGATGTTTTCCCGAAAGGGGTGGATGTGCAGTACGCTATCCGGCAGGTCGATTCGGACAAAATGCTGCGGTCGTTCATTCGGATTCCCTACAGTTTGTATCGGGACGATTCCAAATGGATCCCGCCGCTTCTCGCCGAAGAAAAAACGAAATTCAGCACCAAGCGCAATCCCATGCTGCACCATTGCGATTGCGCCCATTTTTTGTTGTACGGGGATGGCAAACCCGTCGGACGCGCCAGTGCGTTCGTGGACCGGCTGGCGCTTGAACACTGGGGTGAAGCAATCGGCCTGTTCGGATCCTACGAATGCGTGGACGATCCGAACGGTTCGTCCATGCTCCTGAACGCCGCCAGGAACTGGCTGAAAGACAAACGCATGGAACGCATGCGGGGTCCATGGAGCTTTGCTTCGCAGGAATGGGGTGCCGTCATCCAAGGAAGCGATCTTCCGCCGATGATCATGGCACCGTACAATTTCGCGTATTACAGCCGGCAATTCGAAAGCTTCGGCCTGAAAAAGGCCAAGGATCTGCTGGTGTACGAGGTCGATGTTTCGAAGGGGTACACCCTCCCCGGACGCTACCTGGAGTCGACCGACCGCATCGCCAAAAAATACGGCATCATCCTTCGACCCCTGAACATGAAAAACCTTCAGACCGACGTACAAACCATCGTGGACATTGCGAACCGGTCCACCCGGAACAACTGGGGTTTCGTTCCGGTCACCGAGGAAGAAGCGCGGGACATGGCGCGTTCGCTGAAGCCGGTCGTCGATCCGAACCTTGTGATGATCGCCGAGGCAGGCAAAAGACCGGTGGGTTACTTGATCGCCCTGCCGGACATCAACGTGGTGCTGAAGAACATGCATGGCAGGCTTTTCCCCTTTGGACTGTTCCGGATGCTGCTCGGGCTGAGGAAAATACGGCAGTACCGGATATGGGCGCTCGGAGTCGTCCCCGAGTATCAACGGCGGGCGCTGGACACGCTGTTCTACCGGAAGTTGTACGAAGTGCTCCTTCCGAGACATCCCGGTCGGGTCGAAGCCAACTATGTGCTGGAAGACAACATGGCCATGAACAATCCGATTTTAAAGATGGGATTCCGGCACGTAAAAACGTACCGCGTGTATGAAATGGAGATAGGGTGAAGGCATGGATTCTGCCGCCGGCGGCGGCCCTCTTGCTGGGTTTTTGTGCGGCTCGGTTTCAACCGTGTTTTTCAAAGGGGCGTGACACAGCCACCAAGCCCGGGATACCGAAACAACATGCACGCCCGATGTCCTGGAAAGACGGAGTGTACGAGGGGACGAGTCCGGGATGGACCGGCATGAAAGTACAGGTTCGCGTTCACAAAGGGAAAATCCATTCGGTCAAAGTCCTCGAAGTCAAAGGAACGCTGCGGTTTGCCCAGATGGCCGTGGATTCCCTTCCTGCACGAATGCGCATTAATAACAGTACGGAGGTCGACGGCGTCAGCGGAGCGTCTCTGAGCAGCAACAGCCTGAAAGATGCTGTCCAGGCTGCATTGGAAAATGCGAAACCGTAATCCGGCCGGGTGATGAGAGGAAACGTCCGAATGGAATGGATAGCAACAGGGATGTGCATGCTTGCGATCTTCAGCGGCGCACTGGAAGCCGCTGCACGGAAAATTCCCCTGCCCACTCCGAGAACCAAGGGTCCGATTTCGCTGGAAGAAACCTTTGGCCTGAGGCAATCGATCCGATCTTTCCGGCCGGATGCACTGAACCTTCAAGAGGTGTCACAACTGCTCTGGTCCGTTCAAGGAAAAACCCATAACGGATTGAAACGCACGGCTCCTTCCGCCGGAGCCACCTATCCGCTCGAAGTGTATTTGTCGGTCCGAATGGTTGAAGGCCTGAGGCCGGGAGTGTATCGGTATCTGACGGATTCGCACGCCCTTCAGCTGCTGCGATCCGGGGATGTGAGCCGCAGGCTCCAGGAAGCCGCCTGGGAGCAGGATTTTATCGGAACGGCGCCGATCCATGTCGTGATCGCCGCGGTTTTCGAAAGAACCACCCGGCGGTACGGCGAACGTGGAAATCGCTACGTCCACATGGAAGCGGGACATTCGGGACAGAATCTGTACCTGCAGGCTGCGGCGCTGGGACTCGGCACGGTTGCCGTCGGCGCGTTTGAGGATGACCGGGTTCAATCCGTCCTCGGCATCCGGGAGCCGGTGCTGTACTTGTTTCCGGTCGGCAGGATACAAAAATGAACACCCGGCTCGTGACCCGAAGAGAGTTTATCCGTGCAACATGCGCCACCGGAGCGGTTTTTCTGGCGAAAACGGAACCGGCCCATCCGGCGGAGCCGTTGTTTGAAACCGAAGCTCGGTATTATCGAACACTGGCCAATGCGACCGTTCAGTGCGATCTGTGCCCGAGGCAGTGCATGGTCGAACCGGGGGCGCGCGGTCATTGCAACGTGCGGGCCAACCGGGACGGCAAATACTATTCGCTGGTGTATGGGCGGATGGCGGCCATGCACAACGATCCCATCGAAAAAAAACCGTTTTTTCATTTTTTGCCAGGAAGCACGGCCATCTCCATCGCCACGGCCGGCTGCAATTTCAACTGCAAGTTCTGCCAGAACTGGGATCTTTCCCAGCGAAAACCGGAAGAGGTCGAATACACCAAGTGCTCCCCGGATCAAATCGTCCAGGCCGCTCTCCAGTGGAATTGCCGTTCGATCGCCTACACCTACAACGAACCGATCGTTCAAACGGAATTCATCGTCGACACCGCATCCGCAGGGCGGAAAAGGGGCGTGCGAAGCGTCATCATTTCAAACGGATTCATCCGGAAAGCCCCGCTCACGGATCTGGCAAAGGGCATCGACGGATACAAAGTGGACCTGAAAGCATTCGAGGAGGGTTTTTACAACGACGTGGTTGGCGGAAAACTCCAGCCGGTCCTGGATACGCTGGTCAACCTCAAAAGCATGGGTGTCTGGACGGAAATCGTTTACCTCCTGATCCCGACGCTGAACGACGGCACGACCGTTCTCAAAAACATGGTCCGATGGATCCGCCACGAACTGGGTCCGGATGTGCCTCTGCATTTCAGCAGGTTTTATCCGCAGTACAAGCTCAAAAACCTTCCCCCGACACCGATGGATACGCTGGAAAAAGCGTGGAACATCGGCAAAGAAGCCGGATTGAATTATGTGTATGTGGGGAACATTCCGGGGCACCCGGGCGAGAACACGTCGTGTCCGAACTGCAAAAAGACAGTGATCAGCCGGATCGGATTTCAATTGCTGAAAAACCAGATCTCCGGTGGGAAATGCCTTTTCTGCGGGAATCCCATTCCGGGCGTTTGGTCGTAACCAACGGAGGTGTTATGAGAAGCATTTTCACCCTGCTGCTCCTGGGATTGAGTTTTGCTTTTATCCTGCCGGTGGGCCGGAGGAAGGAAGCCTTCGCGGGTAAAGTGCGGTTTCCGGCGTGGGCGGGACAGTTTTATCCCGAATCGAAAGAGGAGCTTTCGACAGAAATCCGCGGCTTTCTCGGCCATGCGGCCAGTGCGGATTTCAACGCCGACATCGTTGGGCTTTGGGTTCCCCATGCCGGATACATGTTCAGCGGACAGACTGCGGCCCATGCGTACAAGCTGGTCGAAGGAAAACAGTACGACGCCGTGGTTCTGATCGGACCCAGCCATTACACCTATCTCGACGGGGCAGCCTTCGGAGGTTACGACGTGTTCAGAACCCCGCTCGGAGACGTGCCGGTGGATGTGGAATGGACGAAAAAACTGGAATCCGCCACACCGTACATCAAATCCGTTCCGGTAGCCCACAAGGAAGAACATTCCGTGGAAGTGCAGGTTCCGTTCGTTCAAACCGTCCTCCCGAACACTCCGATCGTGCCCATGGTGATCGGTTCGGTTTCGTACGCGCGGGCTGGCACCATTGCAAAGGCCATTGCCCGGGTTGCCGAGGGGAAACGCGTGCTTCTCGTGGCCAGTTCGGACATGTCGCATTTCCCCAGCGCGGAGAATGCCCGCACCGTGGATTCCGAAGTGCTGAAGGCCGTCGGAGCGTACGATGCCCGAAAAGTCAATGACATGAACGATACGATGCTGCGAAAAAGGATCCCGAACCTCGATTGCGCTTTGTGCGGATCGAGCGCCCTGGTCACCGTGATGCTGGCGGCAAAGGAAATGGGCGCGAACGCCGTGGAAGTTCTGCCGTATACAAATTCGGGGGAAATTTCCGGAGACAAATTGCGTGTGGTCGGATACGGAGCAGCCGTATTCTACAAACGAAGCGGAAGCGGATCCGGGGAAACCGCAAAGGCTTCGTCGGAAAATCCGGGCGTGGATGCCGGTTCGGCGCTCGAGGACATTCCGTTCTCCAAAGCCGAAAAGCAGAAGCTGTTTCGCATTGCCAGGGAAGGCATCCTGGCCGCCTTGAAAAATGAGACGCTGCCCGAATCGGGAGCCACGGAACCGAACCTGCGGGTCAAGCGCGGCGTTTTTGTCACGCTGACCAACCGGGGCCGCCTGCGCGGCTGCATCGGGCATTTCGGCCAGGATTATCCACTCGACGAGATCGTCCAACAAATGGCCGTCGCAGCGGCGACCCAGGATTACCGGTTCATGGGCGATCCCGTTACGGTGCCGGAAATGAAACAGATCGATATTAAAATTTCCGTTCTCTCGGATCTGAAACGGATCCGGTCCATCGACGAAATCGTGATCGGAAAACACGGCATCTGGGTGAAACAGGGAGGCAGAAGCGGAACGTACCTTCCAGAGGTTGCGACCGAACTCGGATGGAACCGGGAGGAGTTCCTGAGCCACTGCAGCGCCGAGAAAGCCGGATTGCCCGCCGATGCCTGGAAAAAGGGTGCGGAAATCTATATTTACAGCTCGCAGATCCTGAGCGGTAAGGAAGAGTAGCGGAATTTCATTTTTATCATCCGGCGCGGAAAAGCCGCAACCGCTGCCAGGCGTCGCGGATGAATCGCTTTGCACCGTACATGTCCGTGAATTCGGATATCAACCGCGGATAGTGCCGCACATCCAGCAGCTGGCTTCGAATCATCTCCTTGGTGGATTCGACGCATTGCGTACGAATCCCGGCTTCCTGTTCCATGTACCGGCCATAGCGGTCGGTTCCTACTTCCCCTTCCACAAAATGCGCATAATCGTCGTAGCGGTTTGGAAGCGCCATGCCCTTCGCGATAAAGATTTCCCTCACCGCCGTTCCGGGATAGGGCCTCGTCGCAAAAAATTGCGTCACCGTGGGTTTGATCCTTTTCAGAAACGCCAGGGTGGTTCGAAGGGTTTCTTCGGTATCCCATGGCGTGCCCAGCATCATGTAGGCGATGGTCGGGATGCGGAATTCCCGGCACCAGGCAAAGGCCTGCTCGGTTTCTTCCAGCGTCGTGCCCTTGTTCATGTGTCTGAGAATGTCGGGATGTCCGCTCTCCACGCCGAAATGGATGCCCACGCATCCTGCCCGTTTCATTTGCCTCAGCATGCCGCGGTCCACGGCATCGACCCTGGTTTCGCAAATCCAATGAATGCGGAGGCCGCTTCGGATGATCCCTTCGGACAGTGCCATGAAGCGTCGCCGGTTGATCGTAAAAATGTCGTCGTAAAAAACGAACGAACGGAAACCGTATTTGGAATACAGCAGCGTCAGTTCATCGACGACACGTTCCACGCCCATGAACCGAACACGCCTTCCGCTGGAGGGACCGCGGTGGCAGAAAACACAACGGTAGGGACAACCACGGGCGGTCATTGCATACGTGGCTTGACGGCCATGGACGATCCGTTTGTAGTTTCGAACCGGGACGAGATCGTATGCCGGGCCGGGAATGTTGTCCAGATCCGCATATTCCTTCGGCTGAGCCGTCAATACCACATGACCCTTCCTGTCCAAGAAGCCGATGCCTTCAACACCGGACAGGTCTCCTCCGGATTCGAGGACCCGAAACAGTTTCGGGGCCACCACTTCGCCTTCAAACCGGACCACGACGTCCACCCATCCGTCCTGGAGCACCTGTTGCGGCGCAATCTCGGCATGAACGCCGCCTGCCACCACGAAAACGGTTCGGCAGGCATCGCA
>Ga0315277_10007346_pt1 | contig 14303 bp, 13 predicted proteins | sample YL17G05_15_MG_FD_203695 | JGI IMG/M metagenome (GOLD analysis project Ga0315277, IMG submission 203695) | Sediment microbial communities from Yellowstone Lake, YNP, Wyoming, USA - YL17G05_15 | ecosystem: Environmental > Aquatic > Freshwater > Lake > Sediment | place: USA: Wyoming | collected... | reverse complement strand
CTGCTCCTGATCAAGCAGCTGCGACTGGTCAGATCTGGATTCACTTCAAAGCAAACACCCATGCGTAATAAATAGTTACCTGAGTTGTTTTCTTTTTTTCCTTTTTTTTATATTCAATATTTTTGCAGGCTTTGCACTTAAAATAGTCTGAAGTGCTGATTAAAAGTGCAGAACCTTGAATAAAAGTGCAGAAGCGATTAAAAGTGGGTCTGACTCGTTAGTCAATAGCTAATTAGTCAACTATTTAAAACTAACGGATTTTGGGGCTTTGCACATTAAACCATGACAACGATTAAATTGCACAATAAATAGGCATTTTGCACAATAATTAAATTAGGAACATATTAGATTCCTAAAATATGCCTACTTATTCACCAGGTTCTACTAGAGTACGTAAAAAAGGCAATATGTTTCACTCAATAATTGATATTGATTTCCAAAATGGCCTATTTGTTTACGCTTTTCCTGGGAGATTAAGTCAAAACGATATATGGTTAATGTTCAGAGATAGAAGAGTTCCAAGAACACAGATACGTACACCAAAACACATACATTGGGCCGCAGATCTTTTAATCAAGAAAGACAATGACCCACAACTTACAAATCAGTTTCTTAATGATATGTTGCAAAGATGGAATAATATTCAACCATTACCAAATAGGAACTATCAAACAATATTAAACAATCTAAATCTATCAAGAAACCGAAATTTTATCAATAGTTATAGTGCTTTAAATCAACACGGTTTTTTCAATATAGATTTTTTAATACATCTCATGGAACTACTTATGCTACAGGAGAAAACCAACAACCCTAATGCTTATATGTTCAGAGATGCAGTAAACGCATTATTAACCTCAAATGACTTGTATAGCATTATCGCAAAAGCTGGATTTGGCGGTCGTCGGTCAAAGTAACTACTCGTAATTTCGCATCACCAATTCGCTTATTGCCCCTCGACCATTAGCATTACAACTTATCATTCTTTTAGCTTTAACAACCTTTATATTATAACCATCGTAGAGTTCTTTGACAAAAGGATGTTCACTGTTACTTAACATTACACGACATCCTTTTTCATCTAATCTTTGGAAAACTTTTGCTAACTTTTTTTGCTCTTTATCAGAAAAATCAGTTTTTTGATAACTGGTAAAACTAGAGGTTTTTGAAATCGGTTGATAAGGTGGATCAAAATAAATAAAATCATTTTCCTTAGCAAAGTCCAGTATTTTTTCAAAAGACATTACCTTGATTTCCACGTTTTTTAACAATTTTGTTGCTGCTATAAGCTTTTTATCTTGGACAATAGCAGGATTTTTATACTTACCAAAAGGAACATTAAATTCACCCTTTGAATTAACTCTATAAAGACCATTAAAACAAGTTTTATTTAAGTATATCAACAAAGCTGATTTTTCAAAAGGATCCTTTGTTTCATTAAATTTTTTTCTCATGTCATAGTAATATTTTTCAGGGTTTTTCATATGATTTAATTTATGTACTTTTAGCATCAATATTAACTGTTTTGTATTATCTCTAACATTAGTATAAAGATTAATCAAATTCTCATTAACATCTGAAATCATTGAAAAAGTTGGTTTGTATCTTTTTTGTATATAGAAAAACACCGCACCACTACCTATCATTGGTTCAAAATAACGATCTATTTTTTTTGGAAATAAATTAGTGAACTGATTTAGGAGCTGGGTTTTTCCTCCTGCCCATTTTACAAAGGTTGGAACTTGATATTTTGTCATGTTATTACTCGTTTTTACAATACTATTATAATATTAGTCTTTATCAAAATAGTAGAACAACATTTAATTAAAAAACCTTTCAATAGGGTAATCGAAACTATTATTATAGACATAAAAATTGTTTTTAATAAACACTCTCGAAGAATTGTGGGTAATGTTTATAGAATATACAATATTTTTGAATTTCTTCCGTTGACAATCCTACGTCTTTTACTGGTTTAAATCTACAATCTATATCCCCATTTTTCTCGATAAAACTATCAAGATGCGTTTTTTCTTTAGGTGTAAGAATGGGACAACTGATATTAATTATGCGTTCATCATGTGAGAGATAATCTGGTTCATTTAATTTTTCCTTAACTTCATCGAAAACTGTTTTATCACCGAAAATTCCACCACAGGTATACATCTCTTTTGTGTCTTTATATACGAAATTAAATATTTGAAGAAAATCTAATTTACTTATTTGATTACCTAATCCATTATACAAGGCTGTAAAAAGGGTTTTATTTAATACAATAGGAAAATCTTTCTTTATTTTAGTTTTTGATTTGTATGAAATTGGAATATATTCATCGAACATATTCAGAAAATCTTTGGGTTTCAGAGGGCATTCGGCTTCAACAGTTATTAGAAAAAAGTCTTTTGATTTCACTCTTGAAGCAAGATATTCAACATCACTTAAAATATCCCTACTTAGAGGTACATCGTAATCCAGCCATAATAAAAGCTTGTCGTCCCAATTAAGATTGTTTTGTAAATATTTGGTACATTCAATAACTTCAAAGTCTATGAACTTAAAGGGTTTATTATAGCGGAATCTTTTTTCATCCTCAAATTTATTATCTATAGAAATCATTTTTTTAATGTTTAAATACTTATGAAAAAGAATAAAGTCGGCAAAATATACCGAGCCAAATCCAAAATAACGGTAATCCTTAATTCCAACCAATGGGTTAAGATTTTGAAGTGTTTCAATAATTATTTTCCTTTCAATCTGTTTTTTGAGTCTTAGTAAATAATTCACTTTTTCATAACTTTTATTCGTTTTCTACATCCTCCATTTTGACATAATAATCAAATGTCTTTTCTCCAGCTTCTTTATTTGACATGAATGCATTTCCAAGTTTCTTTTTAACTTTTTTAACAAGTTCTTTTGGTACCACATAGGTTACATAAGTATATTTTTTATAAACTTGTATCCCTTTCAGTATAGGTAAAACCTCGGTTAAATCTTTTTTTATTTCTTTTCTAGGTTTAGAAGCAATATCCTCAAAAAGTGCTTTTCCAATTGTTTCTCCACTATCTGGATCTTTAGTTCTTCCTGCTATCCGAATAACATCAACAAATCTTTTAGTAACTGTTTTCATTTCAATTTGAGCTTGTCTATACACTCTTGAATCTTCTTGTATATCCTCTTTCGTAGTATGCCATGGTAAGGAAATTGCGTTATCCGATCTAAAGAAAACCAAGCCCAAGAAGCGATTATCTTCAGGATAGTGATATTTTATTTCGTCATCGGCAGTGATTCCCCATCCAGTTTTCTCCGTAGTATCGTTTTTGATTACTAAACGGTCGTTACAAAAAATCCACCAACCATAAATTTTGTCTGCATTCAGCTCAACGGATGGCGTATACCCTGCATATATCTCAACATCAACCTCTCCAAATTTATAATTTTTGTGGAATGGTACAAATTTGTTTTTCTCATCATATAAAAAATTGAAATCATATGAATCCACAGGGGAATTATTTGTTTCAATATCAACTCTACCATCTATAAAAATAGAATAAGAATCTTTAATTCTCTCCCTTAGATTATTTTCAAATTTTGGATTTTTTAATTCTTGTGAGATATTTTCAAATAATTCAGTAATTGTGATTTTAGTCATTGGTTTGCCCTTAGTTTTTTCCTCACTTTTAAAAACTAATTTCCAATTCTTTTCTTCAGTTAACCATGTTTTACCAATATTGATAGAATAGTATTCTTTCCCATCGTCTGATTCTATAAGAATATTTTCTCCAATCTTAAAAATGGCCCTTTTCATACCAATTCCAAAAACACCAATAGTTTTTTCTTTACTCCCTTTAGGCAGTCCAAATCTAAAGACTTTATCATAAATATCTTCTTTTTTTATACCGCCACAGTTATCTTCTATCTCAAATTTATTTTCTGAAAAATTTATTGATATTTTCCTTCTTCCCTCTAAATTGTTTTCTATATAACTATCAATCGAATTATCAATTAAATCTAAGATAGAATCAATTAATTGTATATCTTTTACAAGTGTTGCAATAAAAAAACTTTTGGTGGGAGATGCATCAATTTCCCTTTTTGAATTTGAAGGTGACATAACAATCAGAATATGAATGAAATATATGAATATTAATTTTTACCTTAGTAAAAAATACTTTTTATCACTTTATGTTATTATTTAATAAATAGTAGTTGTTAATGTAAAAAAACGAACAAAAGGACTATAAGTTTTTAAATATTTATCAGCGTATATGAACACTCATGAATTATGAAAATAATTTTATTAATGGATTTGAAAATTTACCGTCTCGAATTTTTTTAGATTCAAGTATTTTACAGAATATACATACTTATGGTGAATTTATATGGGATAATGTTGAAATGGATATTTCCGAGCAAATTAAAGGGAACATAGAATCTCTAAAAAGTATAATGATGGTAATGATTAGAGCTAATTTTGAATTTGCTTTATCTAATAATAGCATCAGAGAAATTCAAGAAAAAAATGATTCCCATTATTTACAATGGGCATATGAGGTATTAGACTACTGGATAAACTGTATCAAAGCATACAGAGAATCAAAGTCTTTTACTGGTAAGGGAGAGAATATATTAAGGCAACTGAATGAAAAAGAGTTTGGTTATTTAAGTAGAAAAGACAAGGCATTGATGTTTGATACAATTGCGTTAGAATGCCAAGTTTTCCTAACAATGGATATAAGATTATGGAAAAATAAAAAACATCTTGAAAGTAAAATAAATATCAAGATATTACAACCTTATGAATACTGGGAATTATTGAGACCCTATGCATCATTATGGGTATAATCATTACAAAATGCTTTGTTTTATTTATAAATTCTTGTAAAATATATATTCTTATTTAATTATGATCAAACAAAATAAGATATTAAGCGTGGAGTCTGTCTAAGTGGAAAAGCAGATACAAAAAAAAGATATTTATAGATATAAGACACATAATTTCAACTAAACTTTATATTTTTTCCTTTTCTCCAAATAGTCGAAGAGTATCTCCATTTTCTTCGTTTAGTTTCCTTAATATTTCATTTGCTAAATTTCTAAAACCTTTCCATCCGCCCCCTTGATTAGCTATATACTCTCTGTCAAAATTAATATCTTTCAGAGAGTTAAGGTAATTATGAAGGTTTATATCCATTTTCGGATATTTTTCAATTATTCGGTCTAATACCAACAATAACGCATTTATTCCAGTTGTTTTTAATAGTGAATAATCTTTTAGATTAATCCAAGGATCCTTATTTCTATCTGTATTTCTTGTATTTTTTTCAACTTCCCTAAAAAAATTTTGTAGCAAATTAATTTGTTTACCAAATGACTTTTGATTTGTTTCATTTTGAAATTCTAGATTAATGTCAAATGGCGCATATTTATATAATGGCCCTCTATATTCCACTTTTCTTTTATTAAAACCTAATAAACTTTCTAGCAATCCATACCTTGCAAAACTAGAAAGTGTGACAGGTTTACCTGTATCAAATTCTGAGACTTTTACGTAATTTTTAAGTGTGGCTGTTTTATTTAATTCTATAACCAATAGACTTGGCCATGTCAGTTCATTTTTAAGATCCTGTGTGACAGTGGCTAAATCACATAAAAGAGTTGGATCAATTTTCTTCTGATAGTAATTAATATTAACAAAAGTTCTATTCTGCATTATTTCATCTAATTTCTTAAAGGCTACTACAGGCAATTGAAATTCTTCATTTTTTTCAATTTGCCAATCTTTATATTTCGTTTTAAGGAATCCAAATACTCGATGTTGACCATCTATGATCCATGCTGAACAATAGACAATTGGGAATTTAAGATGAGTCCCGTCATACTCGATTTCTTTCTGTATCTTTTCCTCATTATCAAAGGCAATTATTATCGCATTTGGAAGTAAAATTTGATTAGAAGATAAAAATTCTGAAATTTGTTTCATTCGTTCTTGGTTTAGCATTCGTTGATAAGCTTGTGGTTTATTTGAAGTCCTTCTTAATACATAGCAAATCTTCAATAACAGTCCAGGATGCAAACCCAGCATATACATTTCAGGAAACTTAAATTGTTTTATTTTCACAGTTTTTTCTTTATGTGTTGTAGTAGTCTCAAAGAAAAAATCAAATTCCCTAAATATCTCATATTTAGTCCATTCTTCTAAAATGGAAGATATTTTATCATAATATCTAAATGCATTATAGTCCCAAATGACAAAGGAATATTGACTTATGATTTTTTGATAATTAATATAAATTTTTTCTTCAAGTTTCTTAGTAAATACAAAACATAATTTAATATTATCTAATTGCTCAAAATCTTTATTATTTATTTTCTTATCTGTAGAACTTATTACATTAATCTCATTCTTTTTTTGTAATATTTTTCTAATATCGTTTTCCCATGCGGATAATTCTTTTTTTATGTTATGCACTTTTTCTACGTCCTTGCATTCAAAAAATAACATACAGTTTTTTCCTTTATAATCGAACTTTACCAACACATCTATTGACCTATCATCTTCATATTTTTCATTTATATCTTTTTTTCCATTAATGTTAAGATGAACCTCTTTATCAGTAAGAAAACCACATCTTTCCATGATTTTTTTCAATTTATTTTTCAATTTTTTATGTTCTTTAGTTTCAGCTTCGTTTTTGTTTGTCTGAGGCATGTTTTCTCTACCGGATTAAAATTAGAATAAACTATAAGCTCATTAATTTTGTCGTAAATTTTAAATAATGGTATGTATATTTGCATGCAAATTAGCATGGAACATTGCATGCAATATTGCATGCAAATTGGTGTTATTATGCCTGAATTTAAAATATTGAACAAAATCGTAGTCGATTGTAAAGATGATTGGCGAAGTGAAGTTCAATTATGTCAAATTCCTGAATGGAATGATAAGATAAAGATTAGAATTTGTTATTACAAAAAACAAAAGAGAAAAGGAGAAGAATTTTGGAACATAGCACCCAGGCCACTAGTGTTTGATTTTGATTCGGCAGAAAAAATCGCCAAAGCCATTACTGAATCAATTAATCTTTATACTAATATCGCTAGATCGATTAAAGTTAAGAGGTAGGGGGGAGAATGAAGACAAAAATTTATGATTATCATATTTGGGATGCAAGAGAGATAAATGAAAAAATAAAGAAAAAAATGGTGGATGTTATTATTACCTCCCCCCCTTATTGGAATTTAAAGGATTACAAAGTAAAAAATCAGTTAGGATATGAACAGGAATATGAAAAGTATCTTGATGATTTGAAAGATATATTTGAATATTGTAGTAAAATAGTTAATGATACCGGGTCCCTCTGGATAATTGCAGATACTTTTAAAAAAAATGGAGAAATAAAACCATTTCCCTTTGATCTTGCAAAGAGAATTGATAATAAATGGAAATTGCAGGACATAATCATATGGAATAAAGATAAAACTCGTCCTTGGTCTGGTAAAGGAAAACTGAGAAATATATTTGAATACGTGCTTTTCTTTACAAAAATAGATGCATCTAATTTCAAATATGAAGTAGATCGAATTAAAGATCCAGACTCTTTAAAGAAATGGTGGGTAAAATATCCTGAAAGATATAACCCTAAGGGAAAAACACCTGCAAGGGTCTGGAATATTCCAATTCCCACTCAAGGAAGTTGGAGTAATGGTTGGGTACACTTTTGTCCTTTTCCCCCTGAGTTAATAAAGAGACTCTTACTTTTAACAACTGATGAAGGATATGTGGTTTTGGATCCGTTTGCTGGATCTGGTTCCGTTTTAGCTATGGCTAAGGTAATGAAAAGAAAACCTATTGGATTTGATTTAAATCCAGAATATAAACAAATGTATGAGGAAAAAGTTTTTCCCGCAGTCCAAGAGATATGGAAAACTCAATTTAGAAAGGAAATAAAACGTCAAGAAAAAGCAAGAAATGAGTTTTCATCAAAAATACTTAAATTAAGGCAATTAAAATATCCAAAGACTTTAGTGAAAGAATTGTTAAAAAATCGGAAAGAAAAGGATCTTACCAATTTACCAATTAATTCCGTATTTATATTCCCAAAAGATATAAGCAATAATGAGTATAATAAAAAACATAAATTTATTGGATCGAATATTTATTTGATTTTCGAGTCAGAAATTAATAAAGATGAGCTTAATAATGAAATTAAAAAGATTTCAAATAAACCACCTTTATCTAAATTCGGAATTTCTTCAGATGTTTATATATGCCAGAAAGATAAATTTTACAAGAAAAAGATGAATCCAGAAAATTTAGCTGAAATTTGGATTTATGCTAATGGTATCACGAATCTAGCAACACAAAAAATTGATTTTAATAAATGGAACATTATGAGTGATTCGGAAATTTGGGCTTCATACTTTAAAAATGATTGCCCACCTATACTAAGCAGTATTTATATTAATCAACCAATTCCCGAAAAATAATCGATAATGTTAAGATAGGACTTTGTAGGTTAATTTTCCTACATGTTCCCATAAATCGCTTCTAATTTCCCCAAGAGAAAAATCTAATTTTTCTGCTTGCGAATGAATAAACTCGGAAAGACCATCTATGATATTCATTGCGGCGTAAAACGATTCATCGTTGGTTAGACCCCAAGAATCAAAGTAAGTATTAGTTACAATTTGAAACTCATTCTCCTCTTCATCATAATGAGGATAATACATCTTTATAGGTGGTTCATCAATAGCTTGAAAATCATGCGTTATTTTTATTCTTTGACCTTTAATAGTGATGTAAAATGATTTCTTTTTTTGCCTTTTTTCTCCTGGCTGGCGAACTTTTTCCCCTTTTGGAATTGGCTGAGTAAACGTAGGATTTACTTCTAACGATCTTTTTTCTGCATCAATTTCACTAATACCTTCAGCATCTTTTTTTAAAGCTTTTATTTTCTCTACTTTTTCTTCCCAGAGCTGAGGAATAATCTTACTTTGTCGAAATGCTTTTTCAATTTTTTCTAGATATTCTGTTACGCCCTTAATGGTCGCTGGTTTTAATTCGAGTTTATGAGCAGCAAGTTTTTCATTCAATTTTTTATGATATTTTGTTTGTTCGTTCATTTCTTTTTTTAAACTTATAAATAAATCTCTTTCCATCTCTAAATTATCTTTTGTAAATTTTACTGGAAAAATATGAGGTAGATATATATGACCAAATATTCTTGAATGGCTTGGATGGTTCCTTATTCCTATTTTTTCAAAAGGGATAATCAATCGTCTACCTCTGTATATGTTAAATCCAAATCTTCCACTCATTGAACCTTTTGCGAGTAAATCTATCCATCCTTCTACTCTAATTTTTTTGTCACCACTGGTAATTTCAAAATCAAAATTTCTTCGAGATTTTTGATAATGTTTGGGATCCATATTATATGCTTCAATATATTGTTTAAACTCATCAAGACTTACAAATTCCAACTGTTCATGAGAACATTTTTTACCATTTACAAAAATTTCTATTTCTCCGTTATCAATAAACTCTGAGAATCTAAATCCTATTTCATCTCTAATTTTATCTATATCATATAAAGATGTGTCAACATGCAATTTTTCTAATATAATTTTGGTTCCATGTTCTTGAGGGTCTTTTATAAAATATCTTAATGTGGCTTTCCAATCTTTATCTTGATACCAATCATCTAAATCAAAAATAACCATTGCACCTTCATTACTATGGATTCGTTTAGTAATAATCGTCATTTTTCTAGACAAACTCATAGTTGCTGTCTTTAGCCCCAATCCGAAGGTTCCTAACATGTTTTTTTTGTAAGAAGCGGCCAATTTTAAGCATTCTTCCGGTCTTTTGATGCCACTTGAGCTATCATCTATGATTATTTTCTCATTTTCAATCGTAATATCAAAAATAACTTTTTCAGCTACTAATAGTGCCCCCGTATCATCATCATATCTTGCATCTAATGCGTTATCTACAAACTCAGCTAAAGCTATAGGGTGAGCAAAGCCTACGTATCCTAACTTTTCCATTAAAGTCTTATCTGGTGTTATATCCACTTTTTTTTCACCAATAAACTCCATCTGAGACATTATAATCAAATTCACCAAGAGCTAATAATATTTAAATATTTCCATTGGAAACAGAAGTATTTATATATAAAAATGTATAAACAAATTGTCGAATAGATCTATACTTAAACAGAAAATGGAGCGGTGACTGAGTCGGTCTCCATTCATGTTCGCATCGTTCACAGATGAAGACAGCTGTCATGAACTCTATAGATGAAAAAATTAATATAAGACACAGTGGATACACATTGTAAACACAGTGTGATAATTAATGGCAGCTAATGCATTCTCCATCTATCTCGATAAATATAGCAAATACGTTATTGGTAAATTAATCGAAATAAAAGGAAAATCTCAGTCCGATGTTGCCAATTTCATTATCAAGGATTGGATCGGCGATCATATCGATGAATTAAGAGAATATGGCATTACTGTTGAACAAGCAAGGAAAGAAGGGATTTTCAAATGAACAGCACAGTCATCTCTTTATGACGACTCAGGGGGGTTATTTTTTATCAACTATCACCAACCCCCCCTGATTTAAAATATAACTGAAGGTTTTATAACATATAGAATTATAATTCGTGTTATTATTTAACTTTTTTAAAGTATTATTTACAATAGTAATAGAAAAATGATAAATTATAAGAACATTTAAGCAATTCTGTAGGTCGGTGGTAGTTGGTTAAATTCAAAATAAATCAAAAGCATCATCGACAAAAAAAGATGATTCAAACGAAATTGGATGAATATTTAATAAAATGGACTTTTCTTAATTCTTATAATTACCCTAATAATACCCTATTAAGGGAAAACTATATATACTTAATGATTGATAAGGGTTTGATAAGGGAATTATATTACCCTATCGAGGAATACCATGAAAATGGAGATAGACAACGTAAAAATCGTGATAGAGAGTCAAATCAAGGACGATGGAAGGATATACGGATTGAAGAAATATGCGGGATACAAAGCAAAAGTCGTTGTCTTAGAAAACAAAACAGAATAATATTAAAAACTGACCCGAGGGGTGTTTGTGGCACCCCAGAGGTCTTGGAGTCTGATATTATGGCTATCAAACCCCGAAGAGAAATAGAAACTACTGAAAATAAATGTTTCCACGCTGAAATTACAATAGACTACGGAATCATACCATATGGTTTCAATGTTCTGACTAATGAACAAACACAAAGAACTAACTTTAACCATACTTGTTCTAATTACGACTCTTGGGATGAAAATTTATCTACGGAGAATAGATTACAAAATCCGACAGAGAAAACACCAATAAGCATCGCAGAGTATTTAGGAAAATACTTAGACATGTCCCCAATTCGACATGTTTTTGAATCTCAGTATGGGAAGGTTGAATATCATTATCGGTACCCGTTGGATGCGATGATTAAATCTTCGATGATCCGCAGGATAAAATGTATGCGGTCATTTCAAAAGCTGGTCAACAGGTTTGAAATACATCAGGATGATGCTGAATCTGTTGGATTTGAAAGCAATGGGAATGGCAGATATGATATCCCTGACAGGCGAACATTCCGTCATTGGGAGAATGTTCGTATCAGCAATCGAACACTTGTATTGGCAATGGATAGATGCATATTTGCGCTAAAAAATGAATTGGAGAAGCGCGGCGAAGTGCTGGGGAGGAGGATTGGAATTGATTCCACACCATTGGAATCGCTTTTTAACGATGACGATGCAGGTTATAGCGGCCACTATGAAAAAACAGGTTACAAGATACATGGCGCTTATGATCTCGATAGAAATATTCCCTTGGCGATTATAGTCACCCCAATGAATGAGGGGGATTCTCCGTATTTCAAGGTGCTTTTAGAAAAACTCCATATATTGGGTATCAAGTTTGAGAAAGTGTTTGCTGATGGAGCCTATGACAGCTATGAGCATTTCGCCTTAGTCCATATTTTGTACAAAGCAATATTTTATACGAATCTCGGCATCAATGCTGTATTCAATGAGAAAGGAACAGAAGAAAATATTCAAGAGGAGTACAACGCGTTTTGGAGATGGAAAGATTTCATTTCATTGGATAAAGCGACAATAGAGGATAAATTGGAATATCTCATGAAACATGGAAAAACTGAGATCGTGGGTGCATATTTCAGGAATCAATTACTGCAGAAATGGAGGAAATGGGAAATCGAAAAATCAAGGGGAAATCCTATACCATATAATGAGAGAAATGCCACAGAAGGATATCACGGATTTGTCAAGAAATATCTCAACCTACAGATCTACTTTGACTATCGAGGTATCCGCAACGTTGAACGTCGTGTACGATGGACGTATCTCTCCGTTCTCGGGATTGCATTAGCGAGAGCACAAAATAAGATTACTGAGAATCTGACCCAAATCGCTTATTTTGAATAAAGAGATATTTATTAAAACATCATAATGTAACACAACATATACCCTTCAAGCTGACGCCATTGCCCTGCGGAACATTGCTCTTTTGGTCGCAACATCGTATATGCTGGGAACATTATACGCAATCGGACTTCGTTGTTGGGCAAAAGGATTTATAAGAATAAAGGTTTAAATATATGATCATGGAAAAGAAAACTAAAAAACTAAAATTAAAAGATGCTGTGCAATTATATCATAACGAAATAAAAACCCCATCAAATTCATACGAGTGGTATAGAAAATCAGCCCAACGAAATGGATGCGTACCTATACATAATACTGATGTTCCTGCGTTCAAGCAGGATGGGATTTGGTGCGTCAATGACAAGAAATTTGCTGAAGCCATTAAACAACATCATAAGGCAATAAAAAATCTAAAACAAGTTACTGCTGACTATGACAAAGGAATAATACACGGAAAAAACGGCGATATTATTCACACAGAGTGGGGAGGATACGAAATTCACGGGGGATTTCGTTTCGAGTGGTCTGATTATAAAAGGGATCGCATGAAAAGTAATGGGACTTGGTATCACAATAGGTGCAATACTCCTGCCGAAACTGAACATAAAAAAGAGGAGTGCCATCTTTGTAGTGATTGGAACGGTTGTGGAAGAGATTGCACTCTCAGCAAAATATATTGCTCCAAATGTGGTGAATCACTTGATATGTGAGAAAATGATTTGAAGCCCTTTTTTTTATCTACCTTTCCCTCCAGACAAAGACTCCCCTAATGGTTTTTTGTAGATTGTGCAATAGATGAAATTTCTTTTTGTAAAAACCTTCTAAAAACTAATATATCTTTATAATTTTCTAATGCTTTTTTTGTTATTTGAATTTCCATAGGGATCCATATCTTAGGATCATACATTACACCACCATCCATTAAATACACAGCAAAACAAGAAGGAACTAAACATACCAATTCTTTTCTTCGTAGATTATCAAATATTTCGCATGCCTTTTTAGATAAATTTGCCGCTAACATAACATTACAATATTTCCTCATATGTTTTATTGCATCTCTTGTCGCAATATCAAAAATTGTACAGTCTTCAGGATATCCTCTTAAAGCCCCTTTTGCTATATTTGGTGGTATATTTTGAAAAAGTAAATAATCCCCAGACCATTGTTCACAACCTGATAATTGAACAAAACTAATTCTCCCATATGAACCTACAAATTCCAACATTTCCTGTTCTTCTTTAGATAGTTTAGTATTTAGTTGTTTTAAACTTGATTTACGATTGGGATCATCTAACTCATATAATTTATGAAGAGCGATTGCTGGTTTTCCAAGAACTTTATTTGATTTTGCATAACAACAAAGGACTACATCTACTAAATTTAATTGATCCTTATGATCATATTTGAATTGATCCGCAAATAGTTCAGCTTCCGCATTCAGTATTTGTCCATTTTCCATAATTAAAACATAATCTGGGCATGCTTCATGCGATAGTTGTATTTTTTTTACACCAAATTTATCTAAATGTTGCTCGAAATAGTTACGAAAATCTTTTTCCGAATAGAAGTATCCAGTCTCTTCCATATATAATCTTTGTTTGAAAAGATAATTGACTAATTAACTTTTGCTCATTAGTCAAGAAATCCTGACTCGTTAGTCTGACCCTAAAAGTGCAAAGCCATTTTTGCAATAAGTCTTAAATAATTTTCGATGCCAATGGTTATAAGAAGATTACGCTCTCTGATCGTGTCCGTTATCCCTTATCTTCTACGAGAATATCTGATTACTTAACCAAATATATCGTGTA
>Ga0315277_10007345_pt1 | contig 14304 bp, 10 predicted proteins | sample YL17G05_15_MG_FD_203695 | JGI IMG/M metagenome (GOLD analysis project Ga0315277, IMG submission 203695) | Sediment microbial communities from Yellowstone Lake, YNP, Wyoming, USA - YL17G05_15 | ecosystem: Environmental > Aquatic > Freshwater > Lake > Sediment | place: USA: Wyoming | collected... | reverse complement strand
GCAAACGTCTGTGGACGCGCAACGTCCCGGTAGAGTTAGGTGGCAAAGTCCCGGGATGGGGCTTCGCCAGTTCGCCGCTGGTGGTGGACGGATTGGTGATCATCCACAGCGCCGAGAGCACGGGGCACTTGCTGTCGGCGTTCCACGCGGAGGACGGTCGGCCCGCATGGTCCGGTGGGACGGTAAGTCCGGGCTACGCCTCGCCCTCGTTGGCCACGCTGGCGGGCGTGTCGCAGGTGCTCGCCTTCACGCGCCCCACAATTTCCGGCTACGATCCAGCCACCGGCACCATGCTCTGGGAGCTTCCGTGGCAAAGCAGTGACGTGGTCTGCGCCCTGCCAGCCGTGGCCGGAAGCAACCGCGTCGTGTTTTCCAGCGCCTACGGTTTTGGCGCGGAGTTGATCGAGATTTCGCGCGACGCCGCGGGCAAGCTTTCAGCGCAACGCCTCTGGAAATCCATCCGCATGAAATCGAAGTTTGCGCACATCTTCGTTCGCGAGGGCTGTCTCTTTGGGCTGGATGACGGCATGTTCGCGTGCGTGGATTTGAAGGACGGCTCGCAGCGCTGGAAGGAAGGCCGCTACGGTCACGGCCAGGGATTGCTCGTCGGCGACCTTTACCTGCTCATGGCCGAGTCCGGCGAACTGGTGCTCCTGCGTCCGACGCCTGATACGCCCAACGAACTCGCGCGCTTTCGCGTCTTTGGTTCCAAAACCTGGAATCCCATCGCGCTCGCGGGCGACTTGCTGCTCGTGCGCAACGATCAGGAGGCCGCCTGCCTGCGGTTGAAACTCGGGCCGTGAAAACGCGGCGTTGTCGTCGTGTGGCGATGATCGCAAGCGCCGTTTTCTTCGCATGATTCACAACTTTTGGGCTGCCTTCGCTGAATTGGTTCGGACTCCTTTCGAGCACACGCCGCTGATCTGGGGCATCGTGCCGCTTTACTTCGGATTGTTGCTGAGCGAGCTGACTTCCGCCAAGGCGAGCTTTCGCACGGCGATTCAAACGGGCTTCAGCTTCCTCTGGGCGGGCGTCCAATGGCTTTATCCCTACTTCAAGCCGCACGCTCCGGGTGGGCTGCGGCTGGACGTCGGCGCCATGCTGCCTGTGAATCTCTTCGTCACGTTCCTGGTGCTGGCGCTGGGTGCGGTGGCCTTGCTCAGCGGCTTACGACGGCACTATCCCAAACACTGCGCCTTTCTCGGCCACACCCGGTTCGCGAACTATTTCATGATCCTGATCTTCCCGATCCAGGCGCGCCATCTCCCGTGGACCTGGAATTACTTGATCGCCATCGTCGTGTTCGCTCTGCCGGTCTGGCTGGTGTTGCACTTCGGGTTGATGCCACTGCGGAGGAAGTAGGCGGGTCCAAGAAAAGACCCGGGCAGCCAGTAGAATTCTCTGGCCGGAGAATCCGTCGGCGGAATTCTCTGTCACGGAGTCGGTCTCCGCAAATCGCGGCTTGAATGCGGCCCCGCCATCGCGCATTGAATGGCCATGCGTTGTTTCCTGCCAGGGTGCGGGGTCTGCCTCGCCGGCGCGTTGAGCGCCGCCGATCTGCCGCCACCATTTCCCGCCGACCCGGACCAATCCCTCGAACGCACTTGTTTCCAAACCGGCGGCGCGTGGAGCAACGAGGGCAATCTCCGCTCCGATGTCGCCATCGTCTATGGCGTGGACCCCGGCCTGCCGGGGCGCATTCAGACGTGGCGCGATCGCGGCTACCGCATCCACGTAATGACCGGCGTCTCGTGGGGCAGCTACCAGGATTATCTCTATGGCCGCTTCGACGGCGTGAATCACGAAGACGAGGCGCAGACCGAGCGCAACGGCCAGAAGATCAGCCACGGCGGCGACATTTACTACATGTGCCCCGGCACGAACTTCGGCAAGTTTCTGAGCCTCGGCATCCAGCGGGCGCTCGACGCGGGCGCGGAGGCGATTCACCTGGAAGAACCCGAGTTCTGGGTGCGCGGCGGTTACTCGGAAGGTTTCAAGCGCGAGTGGCGCAGCTTTTACGGCGAGGAGTGGCAGCCGCCGCACAGTTCCGTGGACGCCCAGTGGCGCGCCTCGAAGCTCAAGTATTTCCTGTACCGACGCGCGTTGCAGCAGGTCTTCGATCACGTGCAGGATTTCAACCGCCGCACCGGGCGCAAGGTCCGCTGCTACGTTCCCACGCACAGTCTGCTCAGCTACGCCCACTGGCGCATCGTCAGTCCCGAGTCCAGCCTCGCGCGGCTCAACGGTTGCGATGGCTACATTGCGCAAGTGTGGACCGGCACTTCGCGCACGCCGAACGTCTATCGCGGTCAGCGTCGCGAGCGCACCTTCGAGACGGCGTTCCTCGAATACGGCGTCATGCAAAACCTCGTCCGCGCCACGGGCCGCACGGTCTGGTATCTCAACGACCCGGTCGAGGACAACCCGGACCACGATTGGGAAGACTACCGCGTGAACTGGGAGTCAACATTGACTGCGTCGCTGTTCCAGCCGGAAGTCTGGCAGTACGAAGTTGCGCCGTGGCCAGAGCGCGTGTTCGGTGGACAATATCCGAAGAAGGGCAAACGCGAAGAGCACGAGCCGATCCCGCCCGCCTACGCCACGGAACTGCAAGTCGTGATGAACGCACTGAACGATTTGAAACAATCGCGCGTCGAGTGGGACTGTGGCACCACTGGCATCGGCGTGCTCGTGAGCGATTCGCTGATGTTCCAGCGCGGCGAGCCGACGCCGAGCGATCCGCATCTGAGCCACGTTTACGGCCTCGCGCTGCCGCTCCTCAAGCGCGGCATGCCCGTGACGCCGGTGCAACTGGAGAACGTCACCGTGCTGCGTTACCTCGACAGTTTTCGCGTCTTGCTGCTGAGCTATCACGGCCAGAAACCGCTGTCGCCGGAGGTGCATGTGCCACTTGCCGACTGGGTCAAACGCGGCGGCTCGCTCGTGGTGATTGATGACGACACCGATCCCTGCAACCGCGTCCGCGAATGGTGGAACAGCGACGGGCGCAGCTACGCCACGCCACGCGAGCACCTCTTCGAGCAACTTGGCTTGGCCGGGGAGGACGCCACAGCGAAGAGCAAGTTGGGGAATGTTGGCAGAGGCCAGGTTTTGTGGCTGCACGAAAAGCCGGCAAACGTCGCGACCAGCGCCGAGGGTGATGCGCGTCTAGTGCAAACCGTCAAGCAAACCGCCGCCGGCGCAAAGTTGAAATGGCGCGAGACAAATTACTTGCTCCTGCGCCGCGGGCCTTACCTGGTGGCTGCCGGACTCGATGAATCGGTGGCGGGCGAACCGAAGGACCTGAAGGGCCGTTTCGTGAACTTGTTCGATCCCCAACTCCAAGTACGAAACGAAATCAAACTATCGCCCGGCACGCGGTTCCTCCTGCTCGATTTGGATTCCGTGAAAGGCGGCAACCCGCGCGCCCTCGCGTCCGCTTGCAAAACCCTGACCACCAAGCAAAGTAGCGCCAAACAGCTTTCGTTAGTCGTCGAAGGCGTTGGCGGCACATCGGCGGTGGTGCTGTTGCACGCGCCTAAACCGCCGCATGGAATCATGCTCGCCGGTCAACCGTTGAAAGACTTCGAGTATTCCGCCACCGAAAAGCTGCTTTGGGTCCGGTTCGCAAACGAGCCGAGGCCACGCGAGTTGGTGCTGACTTTTTGAGGCAGTCGGCATTTCCTATCGGCAGCCCCGCGCCCTCACGATCTGCTCTTTGTCGCCTTGTTCGCGGGTGTTGCTGTCCCTTCGGCGCGCAGAATTGCCACCCGAGGGTGTCCCGCGGCAACTCACCTGCAATCCACCAAACTGCGCTGCCGCCACGATGCCCGAACGGACGCTGCGGCAAAATAAATTGGCACTTTCCCGCCCCGGCGGACATTTATGAGTAGATGCAGGAAACGGCTGACATGGCATTGCTGCGGGAATACGTCCATCGGAATTCCGAAGAAGCGTTTGCAGCGCTGGTGACGCGGCACGTGAATCTGGTTTATTCCGCCGCGCTGCGGAAGACCGGCAACGCCCATGCCGCCGAGGAAATCACGCAGGCGGTCTTCATCCTGCTCGCCCAGAAAGCAGACCGATTGCGCGACGGGACGATACTTCCCGGCTGGTTGTATCAAACCGCCCGGCTGACCTCGGCCAGTTTCCGTCGCGCCGAATTCCGCCGCGTTCACCGCGAACAGGAGGCTTACGTGCAATCGCTTGCCAACGAAACGGAATCAGGACTCTGGACGCAAATTGGGCCGCTGCTGGACGACGCGATGGGGCAGCTCGGCGAAAAGGACCGCAATGCGGTTGTGCTTCGGTTTTTTGAAGGGAAGAGCTTTCAGGAAATCGGAACGGCGTTTGGCGCCAGCGAAAATGCGGCCAAGAAACGCGTGGCCTACGCCTTGGAGAAGTTGCGGAAATTCTTCGACAAACGCGGCGTCACCGTCGGCGCGAGCGGACTCGTCGTCGTTATCTCCGCCAACGCGGTTCAAGCCGCGCCTGCTGGGTTGGCATCGAGCATCGCGGCCACTTCGTTCGCCGGGGCTGCCGCGGGAGGAACTGCGGCTTTGGCATTCAAGCTCGTTGGGGTTATGACAACAAATCTGAAAATCGCAGTCGCGGTAGTGCTGGTTGTCGCCGCAGTGTCCACGCCGATCCTTTTGAGCCGCCGCGCGCGAGCGCCCAGCCCCAACGAATTGGCTGGCGCAGCCGAGCCATCGCCATCGAAACCAGAGCCCGCGGTGTCGTCTCCCGCTGGGCTGGACCGACAAACCCGCAGCGCAGAAGGTCCAATCGCCACGAATTCCCTCGTGGAGCGACTGGCCTTGACACCCAAGCTTACCGCCGGGGAGATCGAGGCTTATTTGCAGCAAAACAAGCGCAGCGCGGAGAGTCTGCTCGCGGCGTTCCGGGTGAGCGGCGATCAGACTTTTCTTCGGGAGGCAGCGGCGAGCTTCGCGGACGACCCCGCCGTGCAGTTCGCCGTCATCGCCAATGACGTCTTTCCCGAGCAACGGCGCCAGTGGCTTGATGGGTTCAAGGCCACCTCACCTGACAATGCGCTGGCCTGGTATTTTTCGGCGTTGGATTACTTCAAGACAAAACAGACCGACCTGGCCCTCCAGGAGCTTGCGGAGGCGACTCGCAAGCAATCCTTCAAGGCCTACGTCGCTCAGACCAGTCAGGCCGTGGAAGAAATGTACAACCTGGCCGGTCGCTCCTCGCTGGAAGCCAAGGCCGCACCGGCCTTCACGCCTTTAGTATTGCACCTGCGGCAGTTGCGCAATCTGGCGGACCAGATGATGCAGGTTCACCAGCAGTACGGCGAACAAGGGGATACGGCCTCGGCGGACACGCTGGCTGGCATGGGCCTCGTTTTGGGGGATCGTCTGAGCACCGGAGCCAACAATCAGCTCGTGATTGATCAATTGATGGGTATCGCCATCGAGCAGAAGTTCCTCGGGAAACTGGATCCGGCCGCGACCTACGACTCCCTGGGTCGCCCGGTGAGCGACGTGGCGGCGGAGATTGACCGCCGCAAAGAGGCGATCAAACAAGCGGGCCAGTTGACGCAACGACTGCTGCCGACTCTGAACGAAACCGAGTTGGCCAATTATCTGGATCGCTTGAAAGTGTATGGCGAACCGGAGGCCCAGGCGTGGCTACAGTCCAAATATGGACAGCCTTGATCCCAATCGGCGCCGCAAAATGCAAAAGCGGGATTTCCATCTGTTACTGAACACTCAACCATCATTCAACCACGGAGACACCTATGAAATTGCAACGAAGCGTTTGCCTAATAAGCACCGCACTGGTGCTTGCTGCCATCGGCTTGCCCCTCGCTGCCAGCAAGGCAGGCGAGAAATCCGCCGTCAACCTCGCCGGCACCTGGAAGGTCACGTACACTCCCAAGCCCCAGTCCGGCTTTGAACCAACTCTGAAACTCAAGCTGCAAGGTGACGAGTTGAGCGGCACGCTCAGTCGTCAGCACGGCAAAGAGATGGCCATTGAGGACGGCAAGCTCAAGGGGAGTGAGGTTTCTTTCACCGTCACCGTTGTCCCTGTGTCCGGGACCGGGCCAAATGCAACGGCGAAGTACCGAGGCAAGATCAGCGGCGATACGATCAAAGGCAAGGTGGAAGAGGAGTGGATGGGGCACACGCATACACGTGATTGGGAGGCCAAGCGCGTCAAGGAATAACTCGATGAGGAACCGAAAGGTCCCAACGGGGCACAACGCCTTCAGTGATCAAAAGGCGTCGCCCTTGGTGTGGAACGTCATTCTCTGGGTGTTGGCCATGTGTGCATTCGCGGCCACGATGGTCCAGTCGTACCGGGCAACCCACGAAACGCCTGCCAATGACCTCCGCACTCCAGCAGTCTTGCTGTTGGATGCTCTTTTGGCGACGGCGGTGGCTTTCGGATATGCCGTGCGTGAAGGATCATTGACACGTTTGGCGGATGTGCATCTTTGTTTCCGGTTCGGGCTTTGGTCGGCCGCGGTCTTCCGTTTGCTGCCGCCGATGATGAATGAACAAGTTCTGTTCTACCGGAACATGGGAACCTTCGATGCGCCCTATGTCGTGCTGGGGGCTTGCATCCATGGCGGACTGGCCGTGCTGCTCGCCTGGCCCTGCGCGGGCCGCGTGCTTTATCCCGAAGGCCGCCCCCTGTGGGCTGGGGACGAGAGCCTCTGGGAAATGGGCGGAGCGGCGATCCTGATCTTCTACATTGTCACCGCTGTTGTGCGGCTCGTGGCCGCGTTTGCTCGATGATCCGCCAGCGGCGTCATCAGTATCGCCGGCGCTGACGTTGCTCTCCCCCCAAATGCCATCCGAGGACGCCTGATGCTATGACTCATCGCCGTGGCGCAGCGAGGAGCTGTGCGCCGTCGAAAAGGGCTTTCTCCTTTCCCTGTCCGATTTTGACGGCGGCGGCTTCTATTGGGCGAGTGAACGACCAAACCGACTCACAAGGCCGCGCGCGTTTCAATGACTTGAAGATCCTGTGCCGTTGATCGCGCATAATAAACCTTTGCCACGAACGGCACTCGAACCGGTCTGTGCGGCATTGGCGGGCATCATCCGCGCTGCGGATGGTCCGCGACGCGCACGTGTCGGGAGAGTCTGTTGCGACGTTTGTGTCGGAGCAGCCTTGAAATTTCTGTCCATGCCGCCACGAGTCATGGGTTTTGCAATTTTGGCTCAGCCCAGGTCGCCCAATCGCAATCGGAGCTTCCCTCGGCGTCGCTCACGAGCGTGAGCAGCGCCGTCTGGCCGCGCCAGCGCCCCAGGTCCACACGCACTGGCAACCAGCCGGCGCCGGGCAACACCGATTTGCGAAACACCGTCGCGCCGTTCACCTGCACTTCGAACGCCACGCCGTTGGACTTCGCTCCGTCGCGGATGCCGATCGCGGTGTCGAGTTGGACCGGACCGTCGGGAAGTTTCAAAAGCCAATCTGCCAGTGAGCGTCCCTGTTGGGACGGATGCAAAAACAACACGCGCCGCGATTCGCCGCCGCTCGCTGACGTGGTCACGGAGGCAACGCAGTGACCAAACGCCGCCTGCTCGATGCCGTCGCTGAAAACGACGTGACTGCTAAACTTGGCCCCCAGCAAGTCGAACGGCAGCGTGACCGCTTCCGGCTGGCTGAGCGGCAGGATGATGGTGCCGGGGATGGGCACGCTGGCTTTGGAAACGTTCCTCTTCCCCGCGACCAGCGACGCGCTTCCATCGGAGGTGAGCAACGTTGCGCCGGCTGGGAGGCTAACGGGAATTCCGACGAGGCTGATTTCGGATCGGATGGGATGCGTTTCGCTTTCAATACTCACACGCGGATGGTCGAAGCGCGCCCAGTCGCAGTTCGGATTTCCTTTCGGACCGGTATCCACTTCAAGGCGCAGCATGACGTTGTTTCCGGCGAACGGCGTGAGATCCAGCACCAGGTCCTTGGGCGTGGCTTGATCTTTGAACGCCTCGGCGGCAAGCGTTCGCTCACCGGCGCGCGCGCTGACGCGGAAGTCCACGCCGTCGGACCGGCCGACAGCGCCTTCGCGCAGATGGACACCGCTCTCGAACACCGCCCGTCGTGCCGGCGGCAGGCGAAGCTTGAATTCCAGGAACGTGACCGGGCGTCCGCTTCCGGCGGGCAAATCCTTGTAAGGCGGATGCAGGAACAACCCCTCGCCATCGGGGTGCGTCACGCCGCCCGAATCATCGTCGAAATCGAGCGCGCCGTCGCGGCGCGTCGTGCCGTCGGCAAACTGAACGCCGGCGCTGACCTCGCCCGCGAAATCCCACAACCGGAAATCGCCGCTCCCGATTCCTGATTGCCCCAGCCGGAAGCGGGCAAATTCGGCATGCCGCCCGCATTGCTCTACGACCGTGCCGGCCGGCAGTCCGGCCAGGTGGAGTGCGCTGGGGTCGCCCGGCGTGGATGCCCAAGCGTAAGCCTGGCGGGGATCGAGGCCGAAAGCTCGCCCCGAATCGTAAGCCGCCCAGCCGGGAATCGAGCCGTTCACGCGCGCTTCGTTCACGCCTTCGATGCGGCGCGACAGGACTTCAATCTTGGACTTTTTGGCGAATGTGCTTCCGAACAAAACTCCGTTCTCGCGCCGGAAGAACGCACGGCCGCCGTCCGCCAGCCGGTAAACGAACACATCATTCGGTTGCCACGGCACTTCGAAATCCGGCCTTGGTCGGTGCTGCTGGAAGAAACGGGCGCGCGCCAGCACCTCGGCCACGGCTTGCGGCGGTTGATCAAGCTGCGCTTTGGTGGGCCAGGTGTAGGTGGGCAGCACGCCGAAGTTTTCGTAGGCGCGCTGCCATGCCACGAACGCGTCGGTGCTCGCGGGATTCACCAGGCCGAGGTAGCCGTAGAGCTGCGTGAACGGCGTGAGCACCGCCGAACTCACCGGGTGCGCCATGGCGATGAGCCGGTGGTCCCATGTGCCGTGCGCGTGGTCCATGCCCCAGACGTGACGTTGGGCAAACGCTTCGTAGCGGCAGGTGACCTCGTTCAAGCCCTCGCCGCTGAGCGCCACGTCCGGCAACGCGGCGCGCAGTTCGCGGTGTAGCGCCACGTTCCCCTCGAAGAAATTCAGCCCGTCCACCAGCCCGTTCGCGTCGTTGTAAATGCACAGCGTCTGGTCGAGGTGAAACGCATCCACATGGCATCGGGTCACAACCTCTTTCAGGCGGGCCACGTAAAGCTCGCGCCATGCGCGGCTGGCGGGGTTGATGTAGGCGAATTTGATCGGCGGCTCGGCGGGCCATTCCCACCAGAGCAGCTCCTTGCTCAACGGATCGCGTGCCTGATACGCCTTGAACCGCTCGAAAACCGGATTCTTCGGGTCACAGCCGAAATAATTCACGTGCGGCATGACGCGGAAGCCGAGCCGGTGCGCCTCCGTGACGAACGCGCCGAAGTTCGTGACCGCAGTGTAGTCGGGATAGTTGCGGTCGTAGCCGTCGCGGCGCCAGTTTGGCAGGTAGAGCAGCGTTTGCGGCGGATTGCATTGCCGCGCAAGCTCCGCGAGCAATGATTGGTCGAGGCTCATGGTGACGACGAACTGGATGTCCCGCGCCCACGCCGGCTGCTGTCGCTCCAGCGGTGTCAGGCCGTAGTGTTTCTGCGCCCAGCGACGGTAGATCGTCGCGCCGATCTGCCATGGCCCGCGATAGGCCGAGATGCGCCAGCGCGACGACTCGATCCGGTCCTTGTCCTCGAATGGCGCAAAGGCGCGGCTCTCGAATCGCAACCGGAACGCGTGCCGCGTGTGTTCGACGAGGAGATTCTTGAACCGGTAGCCGGCATCCTCGGCGCGGATGATGAAACCGCCCTTTAAGCCTTGAATGAGAACGAACGGTGCTTCCCACATCATCGGGTAATCGAACTCGCGGCGTCCGGCGGGCGACGCGGCGCTGAACCGCTGTCCGCTGCAACCGGGCACGAGCACGTCGAACGAATCCGGGATGTCAGCGATGCCCCACGAAATGCCGGAGAGTTTCTTTCCGCCGCATTCGCCGAACTGTGTGATGAGCAAATCGCCGGAGGCTGCATCCGTTTCGCACCGGAATTGCCAGCGCGCGTCATTCGTGGGCCAGGCCGCCGATTGCTGTAGGGATTTTGCCGAAATGACTTCCTCCACACCGCGCACTGTCAGCAAGGGCTCGTTGGCGCAATGCAGCGCTGCAAGGGGCGCGGGGTTTGACGCGGCGTGCACGAACGATTCGCCGGTCAGTCGGTTCGTCAAAGCGATGACCACGCCATCACGAAAGGCGGCCCCGCAGGTTTTCGTTTGCAAAGCGGCTTCGGCAGCGGTCGCCGCAACGCACACTGCCCAAGCGAGGGCGAAAAGCGCAAGCCTCCACGGAATGAAACGCATGACGGGACTCTGCCGTGGTACTCGCGAGGCGTGCAATCCATTTCTCCTATAGCCGCGCTTGCCGGTCGCGCGCCAGGCGGGTAGCTTCTTTGGCATGCATACGAAGACCATCTCGATTGCCGGGACGTGCCTCGTGCCGATTGATCCGTCCCTCTTGAAGCAGTGTCCGTTGGGCGAAGAGGTGGACGTGTCGGCGGAGCGGGAAAAGCTGGTCATCCGCCCGGTCCGCCGCAGCGCACGTCAGGGTTGGGCTGAGACGCTGGCCGCCGTTCCGGCGGCGGCGCTGGAACGCGACGCGGCGGAGTTGGCTGCTTTCCGCGAAACGCCGCACGACTGGGACAGCAAGGAGTGGGAGTGGTAACGCGCCGCTTCGAGATTTGGGTGGTTTCGCTGGATCCGGTCATGGGGTCGGAAATGCAGAAGCCTCGACCGGCGGTGGTGGTATCGCCGGACGAAATGAACGACCGGTTGAACACTGTGGTTGTGGCACCGCTGACCAAGCGAGGTTTCACCGCTCCATTTCGTGTGCCGTGCCAATTCGCGGGTGTGAGCGGCCAGATCGCGCTGGACCATGTGCGGTCGGTGGACAAGCACAGGTTGGCGCGGAAACTCGGACAACTGGATCCGGCAACCGCCAAACAGGTGCTGGCGACTTTGCGCGAGATGTTTGAGGACTGAATCACTTCGCGTCGCCCGGCCACACGGGACGGTGGCGCGGATTCTCCGATTTGAAATCACCGAGGCTCGACCAGTAAAGCCGCTGGCCGAGGTCCACTTCCGCTACCGCCACCGTGCCCCATTGCGTGGCCTGCGCCAACACGCGGCCCTCGCGGTCATAGATGCCGGAGATCATCCAGTTGAGGTTCGTGCCGCAGAAGGTGCTGCTGACGAGGAAGACGTGGTTCTCGCACGCACGCGCGGCGGCGAGCAACGGGTTGCAGCCGGCCACCGGGAACGCGATAATCTCCGCGCCGCGAATGCCGAGCTGCCGGGCCGGCTCAGGGAAAAAGCCGTCGTAGCAAATCATGATGCCGACTTTGCCAAGGCGCGTGTCGAAGACCGGGTATTCCGTGCCCGGCGTGACGCCCGCTTCGATTTCCGTCCGCGGCAATGTGACCTTCCGATACTTCCCGATGAACTTGCCGTCCGGCCCGATGAGCACGCCGGTGTTGAAGACGAGATGCCGGTCCCGCTCGACGAGTCCGACGACGAGGTGCAACCCGTGCTGGCGGGCGAGCTTACCGAAGTATTCGGTCGAAGGTCCGGGAATTGGCTCGGCGGCATCCGCGTAGCTCAGCCCATTGCCGGTTGCGGTGAGCGTTTCTGGCAACACGACGAGGTCGGCCTTCTGCCGCGCGGCTTCCGCGATGAGCGACTCGAACTGCCGACAACTATCCATCGCCGTTTTGCCGCCGTGCGGGACGTAATGAACCGTGGCGAGCAGCACTTTGCGCGGCGGAGGCGGCTCGGTTTCGGTCAACGAAACTTCGCTCCATTCGACTTTCGCGCGCGAGGCCCAGCGGAGGTGCAGCTCGACGATGGCCTGCGTAGCTTTCGACGGCACGTGGTAAACGCCGCCCACCTCGGTCCAGCCGCCGCCGTCCGTTGGTCCGTCGTTGGGGAATTCCGGCTCGGACACCGGCGGCTTGCCGGGGGCAAAGCTGTGCGCCCCCGGTTCGTCGTGGAGAACCTGCTGGCCCTTGTCGTTGCGCCAGTGAACGCGCACCAGCACGCTGCGGCGTGGCACGGGCACGTTTTCGACACGCCGCACCGCGCGGAAGCGGTACCACTGCCCGCCTTTGAGCGGAAAGGTTTTCTCCCAATGCCCGTCAAGACCATCGCGCTTGTCGGTGCGAATGACGAGGCTGCCGGCGTGCGCCGGGCCGCCTCGCGGATTGAAGCTGAAAGCCGGTTTGATTTCGTCGCGCACGGCGACGCCCCGCCAACCGTCTGGCGAATCACTCAAGGAGGCGGCATGGAGTGACACGGCGGCCGTCAAGGTTGCGGCCAGTATCACGCAGCGCGGCAGAGTCGCAGCCAAACTACCAAGCCGCCCGACTAAACGCAGAGGACCCAGCGCGGCAAAGCCGCAACCCAAAACAATGTCGCGCGAAGGACGCGAAGGCGGCGAAGGGCAAGCAACCGGGTGGCTCTCCTTCGCTGCCTTCGCTGCCTTCGCGCGAGACGCTCCGAGGAAAAACTTCGCGGCTGGGGAGGATTCTGACGGATAGCAGTGCAAAGGTCCTCGCAAAGGCCGCAGAGAAGCGTCGCCTCCGCGTTCCTCTGCGCAAACCTCTGCTGCCTCTGCGTTAAAACCTCGACGCAGTGTAGATTGAATCTCACGGACAGCACTGCGAGGAGGAAGTTTTTGCATCATAACTGCAACTCGATTGGGTTTGTTTATGTCTCAGCCTTGTGGGCTGGCAACGGCAGATCGGCCCGGAACTTGAAGAAATAGACTTTGGCCTCAGCCGGGCCGCCGGTCGTTGGCGCCCGCAGAGTATCCGTGAAGGAACCGATGACCCACCCGTCGGCCGTCACCGCGCGGCAGCCACCGATCGCGTAAGGATTTACCACCGGTTCGCTCACGGCGTAGTCGTGCCAGGTCGTGCCGTTGTCCGCACTGGCGAGGCAGACGAGGCGTGGCTGGTCTGCGTCGCGGCCAATGCAGAAAAGTACCGAGCCGGGTTTGGCACGGCGGGTGGCGAAGAAACCGTCCAGCCCGCGCAGGGAGACTTGTTCACCGCGGAAGTCGGGTTGATGATCCAGCTCACGCTTCGCCGAATGCAAGTCGTAGCGGACGTAGTGTTGGCGGGGCGGCTTCCTCTGCGCGAGGTAGAGGAAATGTGCCTTGCCGTCCTTCACGAGAAAACTCGACAGCCAGGTGTGACATTCGAATTCGTCGTCCAGCGTTATGCGGTCGGATGGCCCGGTTTCATCGGCCACGACCGGCAGGCTGACCGGTGTTCCGTTCATGCAACGCCAGGTCTGGCCGCCGTCGGGCGATTGCAGATAGTGAATGTCCCAGTAGAGATAGACGTTGCCGCTTTTCTGCGTCGTCCAGGCGATGTGCAACGTGCCGTCGTCACCGAGGGAGAGCAGCGGATACTGGAGCGCAGCGTTCCTGCCCGGCGCCAGCAGGTTGGTCGAGCTGCGCACCGTGCCATCCAGCCCGACGAGATGGAACGTGTTATTGTGGGCGAAATAGGCGAGTTGTTTCCGGCGCGCGTCGAGGATCATGGCGAACTTGCCGGCGGAACCATTGGGGATGCGCGTGATGTGCGGCTCGCGAAAATCTTCCCGCGCCCGGAAGCGGTAGAGGTAGGCGTGGCCGTCAAGGAAGTCCGGGCGTACGAGATACAGATTGGCTTCGGCGTCCGATTCGAGCAGCGGCGGGTTGGTGGCGTTCGTGGCAGCGAAGAGAGTGACGAAGCTTTCCCCGCCGTTGGTGCTCCAGGACAACCGCCAGCTTTGCGCCGTGTAGGCTTCGTTGCGCGAACGGATGTGCGTCATGAAAATCCCGCGCCGATTGCTGACGACTTTCTGGTTGTGACTCTGGAAAGTGCCGTAACCGGTCGCTTGCGCGTCCACGCAAACAAGCTGGATGCGCGTCCGACCCGGCATGGCTTCGGCGCCGTTGCTGTCCACCGTCAGCACTGCAAAGGCTGCGACGAGCGCGGCGTAGCCAATCGCTACCCGTGTGAATCGGCGTGAACAGCCCTTCAATGAATCTTGCCGGACCCGTCTCCAAATCTTTGTCCCAGGTGGGACAAAGATTTGCACTGGCGGGTTCCTGGCCACGATCCGCCGCGACTTGGACATGGAGCCATTCCATGAACCGGCCGAACTGCCGCGAGGTTTTGGAGTGCGCCAGCCCTCTGGCGCTTTGGGAACGGTCGTGGAGCCAGGGAAAGCGCCAGAGG
>Ga0315277_10007342_pt1 | contig 14304 bp, 14 predicted proteins | sample YL17G05_15_MG_FD_203695 | JGI IMG/M metagenome (GOLD analysis project Ga0315277, IMG submission 203695) | Sediment microbial communities from Yellowstone Lake, YNP, Wyoming, USA - YL17G05_15 | ecosystem: Environmental > Aquatic > Freshwater > Lake > Sediment | place: USA: Wyoming | collected... | reverse complement strand
GCTTCAGCTTTTTCGCCTTTTCCTCGATTTCCCCTATCATGTGCGTTTTCCCGAATCTTCGCTTGTAGGGGTCGTCCTTCTTCCTCAGCTTCGCGAGCTTCGTCCTTCGCTCTTCGATTTCCGAAGCGGATTCCCTGGCTGAATTATCGCTCATGGTTCCATCCTCAAGATTCAAGCCACACCCCGTTGAAATAAGCCTCGAACTGCCGGGCAAGCGGCTCCGAATTTATAGCCACGTTGGCTTCGTGGTTTTTGTCGACTGCGTAATAACTCCAGTTCGTCGAGCCTATGATAATAATCTTCGAGTCTATTATTATAAGTTTGGCGTGGGTCGTCGTGCCTTTCTTGTCGAATTTTATGTTGATGCCTTTCTCCTTCAGCAGCGTTATCACCGGCTTGTCCGTCGCCTGCTCGTCGGCGACTACCTTGACATCGACTCCCCTCCTGGACGCGGCCCCGAGTTTTTCGACGAGCGCGTTCACGCTGGTGTCCGGGTAGTCCACGTAGTAGTTCAAACTGTAGACGATCATGTGAATGCTGCTGTTGGCCGAGCCAAGCATTTCGTTGACGGCCGGGAAATAATCCCTGTCGGTGATGGCAAGGATCTGGTTTTCCTCCAGGCCCGCGGGCTGCCGGGCGGTTAAATTCCCGGTAAAGCTCGTATAGGAGAGGTAAAGAACTGCAAAAACTGCCAAAGACGCGAGTGATACGAGCCGCTTATTAATAAGAGAACCGCCCATAGAATATATTATAAATCATAGGTAGAATAATAAATATAGACTGGTATATTTCACGGGATTTCCGGGATTTCACGGGATTCATGAGGGTTCGGATGTACAGCAACAGCAGGCGCAATATCGCAGCCGGGTTGTCATTCTTGTTTATTGTGACCTTTCTCCTTTTTTTCCAGGGTTCGGCCGTGAACAGCAGCCCCTATCCAAGCAATTTCACTGTCACCCCGGATATTGTTTATTTCAACTGGACGTTCGGGCCGATCAACATTACCGCCAACGTGAGCGGCAGCTTCTACGGCGTCCAGAACCAGACGACAACAATAATGCCGCAGTATTATGTTTCGACCCCATATACCCCAACAGTTACAGGGTTGGAATACGATCCGACTACAGGGAAGTATATCGGCTTTGATTCGGCGAATAATGCCGTCTGCTTCACTGGAGGAATGGATTTCATAGTCCAGAACAACGCATACACGAACGTCACCGGCATCCTTAACCAGACAAATTCCACGGTTATGAACATTACAGCGTACCAGTTCTGCCCGCCCGGCTATTACAACGGGACGTTCAACGTGACCCAGAACGGGACAACGGACTGGGCGAACGTGACCGCAGCGGTAAACATACCCGTGAATCCTGCCAACACATTCTACGAACCGAACAGCACGGCCTTCGTGAAAGGAACGATTTTATCTAACTCGAATCTGACCCACAAATATTATTTCAATACAGGCCTTGTCCAGAATCTGACAGGTGTCACCATCAACCTGTCAGGCCAGACGGAAGACATTGACCTTTATCTTTTTAATTCCACTGGAACCCTTCTTGCAAGATCCGTGGAAAACGGCTCGGCGAATGAGGAAATAAACAGCCGACTTCCAGCCACGCCTGACGTCTGGTCATTCTGGATAGTGGGCAATACCGTTAATGCGACGAATTACCTTGCGAACATGTATTTCACCACGCTCAACGTGATTAATGGCACCGGCCAGAACGTGAACTACACGGTCAATTTCGGCTCGCTCGACGCCGCGAACAACCAGTCGACCCAGGTTAACATAACGCTGAACAACACGGACACCAGGGCATGGAACGGCGTGTCGGAAAAGTCGGAAATCTACCGAACCGACGTGTGGAACAACAGGAGCGCGGCAGGCGATTATTATTTCCTTGTGCCAAGCTTTGCGACGAAACTCAAGGTCAAGATTGAATGGAAGGGCGGCACGCGCTGGACCATTTCGCTCAACGATTCCAACGCGAATTTCTGGGGGAACAGTTCCAGAAAATATCTGACTGGAAACCTGACCAACACGACGGAGGAGGAGAGTGTCCTATACACCGGCGCGATAAACACGAACAACGACGGCCTCTGGAAGATTACCATCGGCAACCTGACGGCCGCTGCAGACAATTACAACGTCACGGCGCAGGTCTGGGTCTGGGTCGATTCAGCAGCCTGGCTCAACTCCACATTCCCATTGTCGGGGTTCAATTTCAATCCGGCAGGCGCCGCCCAGAACACTAGCTTGAATGTATCGCTAAAAATAAACCTTCCCCTGCCGAACATAACCAAAGGCAACTACAGCGGGTTCGTTGATTATTATTATCCCGGCCAGTGGAACACTCGAATTCCGATTTCGTTCACCGTCAAGGCCGGGACGCTGTTCATTAACAATTCTCTTTACTCCGTTAATGAAACCAAATACGACAACAGGGGCTTTAACAGAATAGGCGTCGGCGCGCTCTGGACCAACCTGACCCTCAATAACACGGGCGATGAAGACGTTTATTTCGCCAACTTCACCTCGAACGGCGTACTCTCGGTTGACGGAACGCACAACATGAGCTTCACCGTCCAGTGGCCTTCAAACCTGATACCGGCCGGCTCGAGCGCGACGATAAACATAAGCACCACAATAAACACGACCAATACCGACAACACCCTAGGCCTGTACACGGGATATATACTGCTCAATACCACTAACTCGACGAGTTCGAATTCATCCTCGTACCCGTTCGATTCGCTGTTCATTTACCTCAACGTCATTCTTTCAAGATATGTGAACGTCAGCGTGACCGGGATTACGCCCATTTGGATAGCCACCCCGGCAAACGCAACTAACATGACCTTCAACGTTTCGGTGCTGCTCGCCAACGGGACGAAAATATCGACGAACACGTGGCTCAATCAGAGCAATTTCAACGCGAACATGGTTGAGGCAAATGCGTCCTTAACTACCTCCGCGCTAACGGGCCTCACGAACTCCGCCGGGAGTGGCACTTGGAGCGTGGTATGCCCGGTCGACGCAAGCAACCCGCAGCAAATATGCGCTGTTAACGGCACTCTCGCTTCCGGTGTCCAAGGCGGGATATATTACGGAACCGCGGGTGTTACGATCAATACAACCAATCTGGGGGGCACAGGAGAAAGCTTAACGGGCTCTTCCGCCCGCAGCGCAACGCTCGTGACGATAAACGACACGGGCGTGAAAATAACAGGCGACACCATCACAGCCTCTCTTTACGTAGACCAGACCGAGTTCTACAGGGCCAACATCACGAACTACGGCCCGCTCCCAGCGGACAACGTGGCATTCTCATTCAACAAGGGTTCATGCCCGGTGACTGCTCAAATTCAGCCATCCGGTAGCAACTGCATGGCCGCCAACCAAGTCCAGGGCGCGTCATCGTCGATTTGGAACGCCTCCATACCAGCGTACATGGAAGGCTCCACCAACTGCACCCTCGTCTGGAAAATTACCGCGACTGCCGTCACCGACTACTGCACCATGTCCATAAGCGTCGTCAGCGCCCACTCAAACTATGGTTCACTTCTGGCCTATGTCGAAGTCCTCGCGAACACGACTTCCGGCTCCCCGGGCGCGCAGCAGGGGCAACAGCAGAGCTGCACGAGCAACATAACCTGCCCGGACACCCAGTACTGCAGGGTCAACGTCTGCACATCGCTGACCTGCCTGACCGGATGGACCGCGTCGGGCCACAAGTGCAACCCCACGGCGGGAACGCTGAACATTACCGATTATACGGAAAAAATTTACATCCTGCAGGGTAGCTCGAACTCTTCGAAGGTCACGGTAAAGAACATGGGAGGAGTGAGCTACACCGTGAAGCTCGACGTCACGAACACTTTCGCCGGGCTTACGCCCGGCGTCAGCCCGTCCAGCTACACGCTGGGCGGCGGCAACTCGGGCATTTTCACGGTCAGCTTCAACGTCTCAAGCACAGCCGAAATCGGACTCCACACGGTAACGATAAAGACGTATGCGAACGAGAACGCCAGCATCTACAAGACGAAGGACGTCACGGTAGTCGTCCTGCCGCTGGAGGAAACCAAGGCGGCAATAAACCAGTCCGAAATCGACCTCAAAAACATGTTCGCCAACATCACAGCGATATTCAACGCGATGCCGCCTAGCGCCGAGGCCAACTACACCCTGACCAACAGGACCTACACGCGCCTGCTCAACATGTTCCAGGACATTGAAAGCTCCATAAGGTCAGGGGATTACCTGACCGCGAACAGCCTCCTGAAAGACGCAAACTCGTCGCTGGCCGAATTCAAACAGCAGGTCAGCCAGCTGTCATCCGCCGGTGCGGGGGGATTGCTTGCCCCGCTTGGCGTTTTTGGAAGCACGGTTACGCTTGTCGCCATATTCGTGGTCATAATCGTCATAGGCAGCTTCCTCGCGTACCTCCTCCTGCCATCGAAAAAGGGCGGCTTCCATCCCTCCATCGGTTACGTGCCGAAGGAGAAAGCTTCGATTACCAGCAAGCTGAAGCATTTGTTTTCGCGGGCCAGACAACCAGGAAGCCAGAAAAGCCTCGCGGAATTCGAAAGGAAACCCATAGTCCCGGCCACGGCCGCAACAGCAAAACCTCCCGATAAAAAGACCTACCCGGAAGGCTTCAACAGGCTGGACCAGTTCCCGCTGTCCTACGAGAAAGACAAATTCAAGGAAAAGAAGTAAACTGGCGGCAGCTGTTTTTATTTTTGACGTGACAATAAATTCATATACCGGGTGTTTGAATGGAATTGAAGGCAGTCGGCATTTCCCTTTTCTTAGTCGCCATATCCTCAGTTTTCGGCGCTCTCGCCGGCTTTATTCTGTCCGGCCTGGGCGGCCTTGTTTTTTTCGGCGGCCTGTTGTTTTTCCTGTCGCTGTTCTTTAGCGCCGCTGTGCTGTGGTATTCGCCGTCCATAATCCTCAGGAAGTACAAGGCAAAGCCCAGCGATAACAGGGAGCTGAACGACGCCGTCGAGCGGATGGCGATAAACGCGAAGATACCCGTGCCAAAGGTCTACGTCCTGCCCATGGACGTGCCCAATTCTTTCGCCGTCGGCAGAGGGAAGGGGAATGCCGCCGTTTGCGTAACCGAGGGGCTGCTCACGCTGAATAAAGGGGAGATGGAAAGCATCGTTGCGCATGAGATATGGCACATAGCGAATGACGACATCATCGTGCAGGAGTTCGTCTCGGTCGCCGCGGCCATATTAAGGCTTACGGTGATTCTCATACCCCTCGCCGTTTTTATCATCAAGCTCGGCTTATCCGAAAGGATAGAGTACAGGGCGGACTACTATGCGACGAGGTTCGCGAAAAAGCCGGGGGACATGGCTTCCGCCCTCAGCAAGATGAGCGAGGTCGCGAGGCAGAATCCCATGAGAGGCTCGCCAGCGTTCGAAAGCATATGGTCGGTAAACCCGTTCAGACGAGAGGGGGTAAGACGCTGGTTTTACGTGCACCCGCCTACGGCGAGGAGGAAAAAGAGGCTCGAGGACATGACGCACGAGGGAATGCCGGAAACCTATGAAGGCACGGAGGATGTGGATTGAATGGCAAAAAAGATAACCGAAAGCATCGACAGGGAACTGAAACTGCTTGAAACGAGGAGTGAGTTCGGAGGACCGAAAGCCAGCGAGCTGTGCGACACACTGGAAAGGGTGATGAGGGACCTGAAGGTTTTCGACCAGAAGCGCCACCGGTGCGAGCAGATGGACGACGACGTGAACAAGAGGTTCGAGGCGATCGTCCTCTCGCTGGAGAAGATCACAAAAGTGCTAAAAGAGAACGGATTGCTGGTTCAGGACCGCGAATAGCCCGGGCCGGGCACCTAGAGGACTCGTCAAACCCAGGCGCGCTCGTTTCATCTATAATGGCGCCCATGAACCTTCTTTTGTATACGTGCCAAAACCGCCTTCGCCGTGGGCATAAACCCTGTTCCTGCCGTTTTTCTTTGAAAGGTAGAGCGCCCTGTCGGCGTAGTCCGTAATCAGGTATGAAGCGAAAAGCTCGGGCTCTCTCTGAAGCAAGTCGTAATGCCCCGGGAATTTGACTAGGAAACTATGCGCATTTTCCATCATAATCCTGACCTTCCTCGGATCCCTTCTGGAAATCCCTGCATATTGTTCAAGGCGATCCTTCACGCGCTCAAAGTTGCCATCTTTCTCGCAATAAGCACTTATGACGTCCCTGCCGCTTTTGCCGAGCGCCAGACGGACGCCTGTCGCGGCATCGGATGCGACGCCGCCGCTTATGGTGACCCCCACTTCCTCTCCGGTTTTTTCCCTGAGCCTTTCCAAGACCTTATAGGCGTTGGGCAATCTTGTCGATGGCATCACTAACTGGAATTCCTCGCCGCCGTATCTTCCGACTATGCCCGGTCCCCTCACGTGTTGCGCCAAAAACCTCGCCAGATTGACGAGAACCTCGTCCCCTCTCTGGTGGCCATGTTCATCGTTTATCCTCTTGAAAAAATCTATGTCTACCATGCCGACCGAAAGGGGACGGCCCCTCATCGTGGCACGGAGTTCACTTGCCAGCCTTTCGGTTATGGCCATCCTGTTGTAGACGCCCGTGAGCGGGTCATTTCCGACCATTTCTTCAAAGGCCTTCTGAAGGTCGCCGCTTTCGCCGCCATCGCTCTTTATGAGCCTCATTATGGCGTCATACGCAGGCCTATTAAATTTCATATTATTCACTATTTTATAGTAACAAATCCATCCTTATAAAGCTTTTTCCAATTTCAATTTCCAATTCCGGCTTTGCGTAAATAGTGCCCTTTGTGTATAAAATTGCCCATTTTGGCTACTTATCACACAAAAACCGACCCGACGATAGCTTTATATATAAATTATATAGTATATAGGTAGCAAACATATAACGGAGGAGATAAAAATGTCAAACGTACAATTCGATACCGTGAAAGCGGAAGAGATAAAATTCGGTAGGAACAATTTTCTCGAGGTCGCAAGAAAGAAAGCAACGACCGACCAGGGAGAGAACGAGTTCATAGCAATTTCTCGCGGGTTCTTCCTTCCCGATGGGACGAAGAAATTCAAGAGATCGATTGCGATACCGGACGAGCAGGAAATAAAGGATTTCATCTCGAAGAGCATACTTAACTTCTAGTTGAGCCCGGCTCTTTAGGTTGGAAAACAAAAAAACTTATTTTTATTTGTTTCTTTATTATTCTCCTTTTAGCTGGAGGCAGCGGTAGCTCCGTGTTTTAGAAAAGATGAAATCGCTGGCTTGTTCAGCCTATGTAGCCTTCTTCCTTCCCGGTCACGATCTCCTCGGCCGCCTTTTCCGTCTTTTTCGTCGGCTTCGGCACCTTTATCTCGCCGTGCTTCTTCTCGTAGCCTTCGACGGATTTCTTCAGCGTCTTGAGGAAAATTTTCGCGAACTTGACGTCCAAGATGATGACGTTGTGCTTCACGGCGATCGTTTGCTGCTGCTTGTCCTGTATCTGGTCTATGCGGGGCGTGTTCTGCTTGAAGTCCAGAATGAACTTCGAAGGGTTGTATATGATGCTTATGGAATCCGAGTAAAACGCCGCTTCGCGGTGGTCTATCTGGACGTTAACGCTTTTCTCCATATCCTTAACACCTCCATTACATGAAAGCATGTCGATATCAGCCAATCGTTTTTTTCAATGCGATTGTTTATAATTATTTGCCGAAGAGGTTAAATAACAAAGGTGATGCATTAAGCAACATCAATGCAAGTATGACGGCAATCACTATCTTTATGAGCAGCTCCTGCCTCTTCCTTCTCACCCTGAATTCGCGCATCATCTCCTCGAACATCTTGCCTCCGTCGAACGGGACAACGGGCAGGAGATTGACCAGCGCGATGTTGAAGCTCAGGAAGAATATCCAGAAGACCGTCGGGGTCAGGAAGAATATGGCATCCGCCTGCAGTTTGTATTTGTTCCTGAATTCGTCCCTTATCTGGAACGTTTCCTGCAGGTCTATGCCTATGTAACCCCTGCTCGCGTTGTCCGGCCTTGCCGAAAGCGTGAGATTGAACGTCCCGTTTGTCGTCAGGAATGCCGCTGTATCGCCCGGCTTCAGGCCGGCGACTGCCGCATAGAAAGCTTCCGAATCGTTAGTAGAGACGTCATTTATTGCCTTTATCACGAAGCCGCTTTTCAGCATGCCATACGCCGGCGTGCCGTTAAGGACGCCCGTGACCATCATGCCCGTCGGCTGGGTGACCGCATCCAGCATGGGTGCCATGACCGACATCAATACGATAAGCGACAGCAGCGCAACTATCAGGTTCATGAACGACCCTACGGCGTATATCCTCATCCTGTCCCTGCTCCTGCGAAGCCTCATCGTCCTCTCGTCCGGCTCCACGAACGCCCCTATGGGGATCGGCCCTGCAGTCAGCACTCCCGCTGACTTCAGCCTTATCTTGTGGCTGCGACAGAGCACGCCGTGCGCGAACTCGTGGGGAACGAGAAGGCATATCATGGCTATGAGCGCCTGCCAGAAAGGGATGAAAATGCCCGTTCCCGGGAAGAAGAAACCCGGTCCCTCGCTGCTGCTCACGGTCGGCAGGAGTGGCGAGACGCCAGGTATGCTGCTCTGGGCGAGCGCGATCTTGAAGGCCTGGGAGAAAAGCATGCTTATGAGCAGCGCGGGTATGCCGAAAACGCCCACCAGAACCGCTACAAAAGGCCTGAGCATCGCGACGTCCGAAAAACCGGGATAGAGAGTGAACATGATGGTCCCCATGACGATGACCGTGGCGAACGAATGGAAAAGCGGCTTTTCCGTCCTTCGCAAAAGGAAAACGCCCGCGGCCAGTACCGGAAGCCCGGCTGCTGCCGGGATATAGCCGTACATAAGAAGCATGAAAGCAAGGCACGCCGTCCCCAGCAGGCCGGTTATCTTCCAAGTGTTCCTGTACCTCGCCACATAATATGCCCCGAAGCCGCCGAAAGAAACCACTGTCGCGATGTCGCCGAAGAATTTCCACGTGTCCGGCGAAAGCCTTGCAATCTTGTCGACGAAGTTCAGGCCCCTCCTCGTCTCGAGCATGAAGAATATCACGTACCGCTTGGCCTTCGTTCTCCTGAGCAGCAAAACGCCCGCGACAAATATCACCAGCCCTGCAACCAGATAAGGATCTATCGCAATCATAACAAATCAGCTATAAAAATTATTTTGTTCAAGGATGGTTAAATAACACCGCGATTTTTTTCGGAATAAGCCGTCTTTTCGTCTATTGCCTCTCAAATTCCGCATAAAGCCGTCTGAAAAGCCTTTTCATTTCCGGGGTCTTTATGTTGAGCCTCCCGTCCTCGAAGAACTCGGCGAACTTATTCCTAGCTTTCGCATTCTTCTCAGCCTTCGCGTATGCGAGCGCCTGCATGCACATCTCCAGCTTGTCGAGATCCTTGACCAGCTCCGCCTCCCTGCTCTTCCCCGCTTCAAACTCGTTCCAGAACTCGCGAATTTCATCCGCGAGCCCTTCCGGGAGGGTTGCGATTATTTTTTCCAGCCCGTCCTTCTCGAGTTTCCTTTTCATGCCGTCGGGCATCGGCTTGTCCTTTTTCCTCACCCTGTTCGGGATGTCGCCGGCATAGACCTCGCATATGTCGTGCAGGAGCGCCATCCTGACGCATTTGTCGGAATCAAGGCCCAGATTTTTGGAATAAACGTAAGCCAGAACCGCGAGCATGAAGGAGTGGTCGGCCACGCTCTCGGGCGCTTTCACCCCTTTTATGACCCATCCGGTCCTTTTCAGGCGTTTCAGCTCCGCAACCTTAGCGGCGAATTCCATAAGGGGGTTCATGAAATCAATAGCATGGCCGGTTTTATAAAAATCATATAAGCTTGTTACTCTCGTGTCTGAATCAATCCTTTATTCTTCAGTGAATAATCCCAGCAATTCTCCTGTTGCAGAATTAGTTTCATTGACATAGCCCTCTCTATCTACTCTCAAACGAGTCCCATGTCTTGTAATATGACGCCCTAAAAGTGTTCCGCCACTAACTTCGTTAACATAGCCATCTTCACCCACTCTCAAACGATTTCCATGTCTTGTTGTATAACGCCCTAAAGGTTCCTTTGTTGCGCGATTAACTTCGCTTACCCAGCCATCTTTGTCTGCTCTTAAAAAAAACCCCATAAAACCAATTATTTTGTTGATAAATAACTATTTATTCTTCACTCTACGCGTTAGCCAGTCATATTTCATATTTTCTAAATTATTTAAATCAGACGCGGATAAAGAATAAAGACGCGCACCCAAGAACGCACTCGCGGGGGTACCCAAGCGGTCAAAGGGGCTAGGCTAAGGTTCACGGCTTTGTCCGAGATCTGGCCTGAAGAGAGGGAAATTTTCCCTTCATGATTGGAAACCTAGTGCTTTAGTAGCTTCCAGGGTTCGAATCCCTGCTCCCGCATCTAGCCCTTTCGATGAAGACGTAGCCTAAAAGGAGCACGATAAAGGTTTATAAAGTTTCAAAACTTTTTATATCCTTAATTGCTTTAATTATAGTTATTATTTAATTAAATTGGTGGTCGCTTGAAAATAAAGATTATCAGCAGGAAGGGGGAGAAATTGAGGTTTTTGCTCGAGGGCACGACGCCCGCGTTTGCGAACACCCTCAGAAGGATAATGACGTCGGAAATCCCGAACCTGGCGGTAGACGTCGTGGAATTCCATAACAATACATCCGCTCTTTTCGACGAGATAATCGCCCACAGAATGGCCATGCTGCCGCTGGCGTTCGACCCGGACAAATTCAACATGCCGAACGAATGCAAATGCGACGGGAAAGGATGCCCCTCCTGCCAGGTGTTCTTTGCGCTGGAGAAAAAGGGGCCGGCAATGGTTTATTCTTCGGACATGAAATCATCCAACAAAAGCGTCGGGCCCACTTCGCCGGACTTTCCGATAGTGAAGCTCCTGAAGGACCAGCACCTGAAGCTCGAAGCCATAGCAAGGCTGGGCATCGGGAGGGAGCACTCGAAATTCCAGACGGCGAACGCCTCTTACACTTACCTGCCTGTCATGGAGTTTTCAAAGCACGATGACCTGAAGAAAGTCGTCAACGCCTGCCCCAAGAGCATCCTCGAGGCGAAAGGCATCAAGCTCATTCTTGCGGACCCGTTAGAATGCGACGAGTGCAAAGCATGCGAAGAAGTTAGCGGCGGAAGCGTTAAGATAGAGAGCGACCCGACAAAATTCGTTTTCAGCGTGGAAAGCATATCGGGTCTCGAACCCGCATACATAGTCGAGAAGGCCGCACAGGTGCTCCAGGAAAAGGCGAAGGAATTCAAGGACCAGCTCAAAGACGTGTGAAGCGAATGACGCTCAAGCTAATAGTTTCCTGGGTCTTCGGGGGAATTCTTATAACCTCAGCGGCTTGGGTCCTTGGCCACGCGGAAGAGACCATCGGGGTCTCGCAGATTGGTTACGTCATGGCGGTTTTTCTGGCATTCGTCATGATCCTGATTGGCGGTCTTGCCTGGATAAACGTGGCGGCCGCGACGTCGAAGCACTGAAGCCTGAAAACCGCTTTGCCGCGGGCAACCTTCTTTCGTTTTGGGGAACTATAAAGTTTAAATTTCTAATTTACATAGAAGAATCATGGGGTTCAGAAAGGCGATTGCCACAGGAACGGTTGCAGCGTTCTTACTCTTGCCGACGGCCGCTGCTGGCTATGAATCTGAATTACTTTCTCCGTCAGTTCTCCAATCGGCAGCTCAGGGGAAGGGCCAGCAAAACGACAGGGACGGGCCAGCGTACAGGCTTCATCAACATCTCGGGAAAAAGGATACTGACTACTTCGTGAGAAAAGCGCCGGATGGAAAAATATATGTCGGCACGGTATCGCACGTCTGCGGCGAACATTTCCATTTTGAGGGTGTAAAAATATTCGAAGGCATCAATCCCGACGAATTCTTTAGACTATCAGAGGAACAAAAGAAAAAGATAGTAGAGGGTGCAAACGAGAGAGAATTTTATGGAGTAACGGGTTATGGCCCTCCAGGTGCATATAGATTCGAAGGAGCTAATCGGCCAGTAACCGATGAAGTTGTCATAGGGTTTGAAAGAATCGTGGACGATGACATTATCGGCGGAAAGAAGAAATAATTTTTGGTCCAGAACTTTTCTGTTTCGCTCCTTTTCGACAAAATCTTTTCCTTGAGCGACTTTCTGGCATAATTCAGGGAAACTTTCCTGTGAAAATACGAAAATTATAAAAAGGAGTCGGCACCAAATATAAAACATGCTCACGGAAGACGAAAAGCGGATTCTGGGAATATTCGGGCAGAGGCATCTCATCAGGAAGGATGAACTCGGAAGGGTTCTGGGCGAGAGCGGGATCAACGACGGCATCATATCGATAAGCAAGCTGAGCAGCCTCGGCTACCTGAAATTCATCGAGGCGGTCGGCACGCCCTGCTACACCATAACGCAAGAGGGTCTGCGCGCGCTCAAGGGATAGATGCATAAGCTTCTTTTTTATTGCAGTCAAACCAATTGAATTAATAGAACAGCCCCGTAGTGTAGAGGCCAAAATCTCCCTGTATTGCACATAGAGATGGGCCAGGCATGTCGGGCTTTGGGTTCGCAGAATTTCCAAAGCGATGAGAACCCTGCGAAAGGATTTTCCGTGAACGCTTTTGCGGATGCGGAAGCTTCTGAAAAAGGGTTCTGTGAAAGAAGAAACCCGGCGACGGCGGTTCGAATCCGCCCGGGGCTATAAACTTTTTGGTCGCGAATTGGACATCCCCAAAAGGGAATAAATACGCATAAATAAAGGGGGTCCAATATGACAAACATGCAACGGCTGGGCATAAACCCGCTCTATCCCAAGGCCAGGGAGCTGTACCAAAAGCAGTTGGCGCTGATAAGGGAAAGCGCGGACCTTTCGGAAAGCAACAAGGAAAGCATCGAGCAGTTCCTGATAAAATGCCAGGGGGCCGGGATTTCGATCATGAGGCTCGTATTCTACGCCAACCGCCTGAGGCAGGTAACCGAAATCCTGAAAAAGGACTTCAGGGAGGCCGAGCGGGCGGATTTCGAGAGGGTAATGGCGAAAATCGAGGAAAGAGGCTATAAAGGGCACACGATAGACGCGTTCATCGTAAGCATCAAAACCTTTTACCGCTGGCTTTACCGCCTGGACAAGACCGACCCGCTGCCGAAATGCGTATCGTGGATCGAAAGGAGAAGGCCGCCAAATACGCTGAAAAAGGAGGATTTGCTCACGGACGAGGAGGTGAACCTTCTGATACGGAGAACGGACGATCCCATGATTAAAACGATGCTAGCGGTCCTTTACGAAACCGCCGTGAGGCCGGAAGAGCTCAGGGGCATGAGGATGCGGGACGTGCACATCAACACCAGCATGGTGAAGATCTACGTCCGGGGGAAGACGGCCAAGGAAAGCGGCGAAAGGGTCGTATTCTGCGCCCGCAGCTACCCCCTCATCCAGGACTGGGTGCAGCACCACATAAACAGGGGCAACCCCGACGGCTGGCTGTGGCCGGACAGGGGGGACAAGAGCATGCCTTTGTCGGACCCGAACCTCCGGCAGATCATCTACAGGCACTCGAGGCTGAACCTTCCCGGCAAACATGTATGGACCTACCTTTTCCGCCATTCGATGGGCACATGGATCTACAAGAACTTCCCGAGCCCGATAGCCCGGCGCATGATGGGCCACGCGCCCGGATCGCGCATGGAGCGGGTCTACGTCCACCTCGCGGAGGAGGACCTGGTAAACGCGATAGAGGCCGAATACAACCTCAGGGGCGACGACAAGCCGGTGAAGAACGGGGTATGCGTGAAATGCGGCTCGATCCTGTATTTCGGGGACCTGTGCTGCCGGAAATGCGGCCTCGCGGAGAACAGCAGGAAGGCATACGAAAAGGACGCGGAGGAGCAGATCGTGAACGCGACCATGAACACTCTGATGAGCGATCCGCAGATCCAGGCGCGAATCCTGGAGCTCCGCGAGGGAATAAGGCAAAAGCTAGGCTTTGAGTAATCTATCCTTCTTGCCTATAAGATACGAAAGGTACAGGCTATCGGGTAGGATGCGACTATTTAATGTTTTCGCCAAAGGTGACTTTGTGTAATAAGTGAACAAAATAAGTGACTTTCTACACAGAACGGGGACTTTTTACACAAAATTGTGTTTAAACGGCTGCGTAGAAATCATCACAGTTAAAATAACAAATCTAACGTATCTCTGAACGTTGTAGACAATGCACACAATCTTCAGCTCCTTTTTG
>Ga0315277_10007341_pt1 | contig 14305 bp, 18 predicted proteins | sample YL17G05_15_MG_FD_203695 | JGI IMG/M metagenome (GOLD analysis project Ga0315277, IMG submission 203695) | Sediment microbial communities from Yellowstone Lake, YNP, Wyoming, USA - YL17G05_15 | ecosystem: Environmental > Aquatic > Freshwater > Lake > Sediment | place: USA: Wyoming | collected... | reverse complement strand
CCTAGTCACTCTGGAAGTGTGTTTAATAACACTAATAACCTTATAATTATTAGTAAAATTTAAAAATTATTAAAATTTTAGTTTATTCGTATATAAGTAATAAATTGCAATTAGCTCCAGTTATTGTAAAAAATAATCCTGTATGAAAAGGAAGATTTTTAAAATCTAAGTCAAAAGGAGTAGTTTGTGCTGTCATAGTTCCTGAAGACCAGATTATTGTTCCACCTGTTGTTGTTCCATCGTAAATTGTAATTACACTATTATTTGTTACATTACTTATAATAGCTTGGTTTAAATTTCCTATACTATATTTACAAATAACTCCAGCAGTAGTTCCTGATTGATATTTATGAGTTGGTTGAGTTGTAATATTCCCTAATCTATAAATACTTGCAACTCTACACTCTATAGTACTATTACTTGAAATACCTGAAGAGTTTACATTGTCTAAAAATATATAATGAGACATTGTTATAGACCAAGTCGTTGTAGAGGCTGTTACTGTATGTAGTATAGTATCTGCTATAACAAAATAAACTTTTCCATTAGTCCAATATATTTCATATGATCTATTTGCTGTTCCTACTGTAAAATTTGGACCATAGCTTCCATTAAAATTTCCAGAACTTACTCTTGTTTCAACACCATCTCTTAAAGTAACTATACTAAAAGTAGCTCCATTTAATTCAAAGTAAGCACCATCAGTAATAGTAGGCATTGTTGATCCATAAGCAATTCCCCATCTACGTTTGTTATTTGTTACAGCTGCTGATAGTAATAATTGTGTTCTAAATCTTAAAGAAGATCCTGCTACATATCTTGCTCTTCTTAATGAGTTTACTGTTATTGCCCCATTTGCTGTTGTATTTGTAGATAAAAGAAGAGCGCCACTTGTTGGGGTCGATGTACCCCCACTTACAGCAGTTGAAGTCCAAAAATTAGTGTCCAACGTTGCACTATCAAAAGTAGAACCAATTAATCTTACAGGAATAACTGTTCTCATTTCTCCCATAGGAGTGTTTTCAAGTTGAAAACCATATCCATCTTTTATATGATTTACAGAAGTTTCTAAATGTCCGTGTTCATCTAACTTTCTTGGAAGAGGATTAAATATAGCAGTTGCTGCAGTAGTTAGTTTTCCAGTTGCTGCAGAAGCAGATCCATTTGTAACCCTTACTTTAAAATAAGGAGCTATGCTTGCTACAGATATTGAAAATCCTTCATTTGCTAAAGCTGTCCAAGTATCTGTAATATCTGCTGTTGTACCATCTTGTCCTTGGTCTATATAAACAGTATAGTCTTGATCAAATTTTGCTATTAGTTGTATAGCTGACTGATTATAAACTTCTTGCCAACTTCCTTCCCATTCTTGTGATCCTGTTAAATTTGTTTTACAATTTCCAGAACATGTACTTGCAACATTTTCTACAACTGCTGTTTTTAAACTACCAAATTCTGTTAATGTTCTTGGTACAACTTCAACTATAGGACAAAGTACAGATTGAAGTCTGAAATAATTAGTTGGAACAATTCCACTATTAGCTACTCTTACTCTAAAATAACTTGAAATAGCTTGTACAGTTACTCCAAAATTAGTATCAGCAAAATAACGATACTCATCACTTAAATCCCAATGAGGACCTGTAGGAGTTGTATCTGGTGATTGTTCTATATATACTGTACAATTTTGATCTGTATATAAAGATACTTGAATACCAGCTACTCCTAAAGTACTATCAGCAGTACCAGTAAAAGAAGCCCCACCAGCTAAATTTGCTGTTGAACTATTAAGTGTAGACTCTATAACATTCTGTAAAAACTTCGAAAAAAAGGACATTTTAATTTACCTATATTATATTTAATATATTCTCCATGAAGAACCTGTACTATAAAAATTCAATGCACTATCTAATGGAATAGTTTGTAATATTTCACCTTGTATTGGTTGTCCTACTAACCCACTTAAATAGACATCTCCTGTTGAATTATTATCTATTACAAATTCAAATCCAGCAACTCCAGAAGCATTAGGACAAGTGATAATAGATCCTGCTGATGTTGCTCTTATAATTCTATCTGTTGATAAAATTGTATAATTGCTTGATACTATAGTTTGTTTCTGGGGCTGTGGACTCCCAAGAGAAGCTATTACTGTAAAATTTCTTGGAACTGTAAAATTAACAATTAAACTATTTGCAGTACTATGAGTAACTGTTGCAAAAAATGTTTCAGGATTTATAACTATGCCTGATATTAATACTTGAGTAATAGGATAATTATTAAAATTATGTAATACAACTCCTGACTGAACTCCAGAAAATACACTTACAGAATAATCATTATCTGAAGTACCTGTTGGAGTAGCATAGTTTCCTATACCATTAAAATATAAGTCAGCATTATTTGGAAGTATAGGAACAAAACCATGCTTAGCAGTAGATACATTAAGAGTAGACACATTATTAAGAAACATATTACTTTCTTGAACTGGAAAGTAAGTATCTACATAAGTTTTTGTAGTAGCATCAGTATCATAAAAAGGAGTAGCAGTTAATGTTACTCGATTAAATGTAGGCTCTGATGTAGTTTTAATAGCTTGATTTATATAAGTTGAGAATTGATTTCCATCCCATAAGTCTGCATTTAAGTGTTCAACAACAACTTCAGAAGATACTTGAAAAGGAGAGACCCCAGTTACTGTAGTAACTATTTGTTGATTTGTAGTAGCTCCTTGTTCTGTGATTTTTTGTAAATCAAGATATGTAAAAGTATTTACTTGCATTATGTTTTATAGACTCATTTTATTTATAGAATACTCTCCTATAGTTATTAGTAAAATTTGAAAATTATTAAGTTTCCTTCTCTATTTCCTTAATTGCCATTTCTCTGAGTTTATTTTGAATTTTCTTTTCATAATCCTGTTGAGGTTTAAGAGATAGCATTAGAGCTTCATGATCGGCAGTCCATTTGTCGTTTACACTTTTAACCAATGCATCATATTCTTCTTTACTGATTTCAACTGCGTCAGGTCTTTCGTAATTACATTCAAAAGGATGTCTATTTTGTTTATAATACATTAAGATAATCTCCACGCTCTTATAATAGTGTTTTGTACTGACCCTCGTGTAGAGAAAGAAGCGTAAGTTCCAGCCGTAGAATACCATTTTGCATTTAGATAATATATAGTTGTTGCAACAGGATAGACTATTCCAGATTTTTTAAAAAAGCCTATTATCGCCCAAGTACTTGCCGCGTGACTTTGGTTTACATACGATTCACAAGTCCAAGTTTTAACTGCATCTTCTGCGGCTGTAGTAGTAGATAAGGTTGCATAAATCAGTATATCTGAGCCGGTGGTGATTGCTCCATAAAGACCTACCTGAAAATCTATCCTCCATGTTCCCGCTGTAAGTTCAAGTTCGTGACTTGTTGGAAAATTTGACCATGTATTAAGAGTTGTAGTATTTATAATTTCAGAAGCAGCGCTTATAAATTCTCTTTTCGTGCTATTCCCATCAGAAACGGCCCGCCATTCTGAATTGTCAGCTACTGCTTCAACCCAACCATATTTTTCTGTAATGTTCCACCACGGAGTTCCGTTAATTGTATCAGGAACTAAACCACTAAAATATACTTGACCTGCTCCAGAATCAACTTTTTGAACTTTAATTTTTCTTCCTATATTTGCAGATCTTGGTGGTAATGTTACATATTTATTAGTTGCTCCAGTTGTAACAAGTAAATCTGAAACCCCATCAGTTGTTGAAAAAACATAATTTGCAACAACCCCACTTGATTTCCCATACCAATCCCATCTTGGATTAGCTGCATTACCACCTGTTTTTAAAACTTGTCCATAGCTTCCATGTGATAATGAAGAGGCGGTATTGGGGGCACTGGCATAAATAATGTCACCTTGTTCAGTCAACAAAGATGAAGGGATCCCAGATAATGATGCCCCTATTTCTAATGATAATTCTGCTACAGTTCTTCCCTCAACTCCATTCGCTGTCCATCTTACATATTCTCCAGAACCAACATCTACAGAATCAATTTGAACTAAATTATTGTCAGCTATGCCAATTGAAATTCCAGCAATATTACCTCCTGTTAATCTACCAACTACATTTTGTTCAGCAATAGCAACAGCAGATGGAACAGCTGCTCCAGTTGTTGCATTTGCAAGAAGTGTATTGGCTCCTTGAGTTGCCAGTTTTGCAAGAGTAACTGCATTATTAGTTATTGATAATATTCCAGATCCAGCAACATCTCCAATATGAATTGCATTTGTAATTTTTGCAACAACAGTAGAGTTATTAGAAACTTCAACATCAAAGTCACTAATCTGAGAAGCGGGTATACTTATTTCTGATTGAAGAAAATGTCTATTTGAAGCATAATTTAATAGTTGGTTATGATCAACACCACCTGGTAAAACTACTCCAGATATTGCTTGTCCATTTAAAATTAAGTTAACAGTAGAAGTATCAACTACAGTTACAGCACTATGTCTAGCACTGGTATTTGCTGAAACATCTGTATTGTTTGAAACTTCTGTATCAAAGTCTGAAATTGTAGAAGCAGCCTGTGTACCCGTATGAGTTGCTCTTGCTCTATCTGTTGCATGATAATGAAGAGTACTATCTCCAGCATCGGTTAAATCAGTAATTCTAGCAAGAGTAAATCTTCCATAAGTAGCACCATCTGAGATATCATCTTGGTCAAGAATTACATCACCACTCATACCATTAACAGCAGATACTATTCCTGAAGATCCCGAAATATTATTAACAATTGCAGTAGCTTCTTGCAAAGCAAAAGTCTCTTCAGTCATTGGAGATACCTTTGCACTATTATAAATAGCTAATAAATCATTTTTTAAAGAGGTTATTGACATAGTTTTATTTTAGAAATTGTGCCCATTTTATTTTTTCAGCATTTAATTTAGCAATTGCTCCCGGCCCAGTAACGTGTGAAGTTGGAGAACCTGTTGTATCAAGTGCTAATAATATATCTATAAGAGCATCAATCAAAGTTTTTAAAGTTGTTACTCCATTTTTTATTGAAATAAGCCCTGTCGGGTCTATATATATTTCTGCTGTTCCTGCTATTATTGAAACTTCTGTTTGATTACTGTTAAGAGCAATTGAAACCCCATTTTTGAGCTGTATGTATTTTACATCAGGATAAGCTCCAGTTATACTTCCAATAGTTTCATTATGTTCATGTAATGATTTGAGTGTTACTTTATTCTGATAATATCCTTGTCTTGAGGCAAGCTCATCTTCAAAGTAAGCCCAAACAAGATCATTGATTTCGGGGATATTACTTGTGAATTCCCTGTCTTGCTTGAACCATTGATATTGAGAAGGTTGAAACCCAGACATTAAATGTTCTACATAGATTTGACATTTACCCTCTAAATCGGGATCATTGTTATCGATAACTTTTCCAATGTACCTTTTCATATCAAAAAGTATAACATAAAAGTTTTCCAGTTAATGCTCCTAAAATAGAGATACTAAATAATTTTTCAGACATTGCTCTATTTTGTTCCATTTGTTTTATTCTTCATCCCTGCTTTTATATCAGCAATTTGTTGATTTAACTTCTTTATACTATCTCTTCTTCCATTCATACGATCTCGAAATTTGTTTATCTTTTCATTATAATCGCTAGAAGATTTATCCACATATCGTAAATCGATTTCATCTGATGAGTTCTGAAATTCTAATTTCTTGATAGAGTCTCTTAACCCAGATATCTGAGCTTCTACACTATCAATTTCTTCAAGAAGAGATTTGTAACGTTTCATTGTTTCTTACCTTTTTTGATTCTAAATAATTTAAAATATATTTACTTATTATTTTAAAATTGTTTCTCCATATAACATATTGTGCTTCTTCTAATTCTTTATTATCTGTATTTTTTTCTTTAATTCTAAATATTTTTTCCATTGTAAGTACCTTTCAAAATCTTCTTTATATATGTTATTTATTGGCTTTATTATAATGCCATTAATTATTTTCATTTACTTCCTATTATTTTTTAAAAATGTTTTAATATCATCCAACTTTGGAATCTTTATTTTTTCTCCAACTGGAAACTCCCAAATGTCTTCTATGTTATTTAGTAAAAGTAACAATGATTCATACATAACAGTTCCATAATAAGCATAAGAAAGCATATAGGGTTTTATTCTATCTTGTTGTGTTACTGTATGCATATAATAACCATTAGTAAACTTAAATGAAGAGATGTCTAATGTAGTAGGATCATATATAGTATATTGATCATCTTCATCTAATTTGTCCATTAAAGAATATCTTAAATCCATAAATTATTCCCCTTTAGCTAAAGAAGACATTCCAGCTAACATCCAAGACCCACTAAAACCACCATACACATTTTTAGTATCAAAAAAATCTGAATTAGCAGGAAATACACTTTCTATGTTAACATTTAACTCTGCCCAAAGAGGAAATCCCTTTTCTGTTAACTCTCTCGAAAAAGTAGGTTGCACTTTTTCTATAATAGCTTGAGGAACATATAAGATTCCTGGAATCCAAACGGAAACTAGTTTTGCTCTACTAGACATCATTTTCATATTTGAAGCTTGAAAGTCACCTAAAGAAGCTAAACTTACACCAGGAACAATAAATTTACCTTCAGTGTCTCTTGATAATATTACATAATTCATAATAAAATTTGCTTTATCATGCACATCTGCTTCTGAATCTTTTTTTGTAAAAAGTTGTAAATCACAAGTAAATCGTAATGGTTCTGTTTTAGTCCATCTTTTTAAGTCAAACATATTCTTAAGCTTCATTACTCCTTCACTTATCCCGCCTGATGCACCTGCTATTACTTGAGTTCCGGTATTTATTAAGTCACCCACTGCAGGAAATGTTTCACTTATAGATGTAAACTGTGATTCAATTTCTATCATAGGGTCTTTAGTTAAGGGAAAAGAATAAATTAATCCTGTATTAAAGTTGTCTTGTATAAATATTCTATTAGCCATTTATATACCTTTACCAGAATTAGTTGCCCCAGCAGTTACTATCTTTGGTGGTTGCACATATTTTCTTTCTTCAACTACTCGTATCTTAGTTGTTATTTCTTCCATCTTTTTAATTGTTTCAGTTTGTAGTTTTCCATTACCTTTTGCTACTTCTGCTATTAAATTTTTTAGACTATCTTCATTTGTTAACGCTGCTTGTAGTCTTCCTAATTGTTTTGGGCCACTTTTTGTATTTACCTTAACTCCTGACTCTTCTGCTTTTTCTAATACTCGTAGCTGTTTATTTACTTCCATATATGCTTTACGATCTTTACCAAGACTCATATAGTCCCATAAACCAATTCTTGAAACAGCATCTACCCAATTCATTATATCATCCCAAAATCTTTTAAGAGGTTCAAATATACTTCCCATAATAGAATCCCATAATCTCTTTGGTAATGTTATGAACACATATTTAAGAGAGTCAAATACAGCATCTAATAATTTACCGGGTATTTTCTTTATTTGATTCCAGATATATGATCCAAACATCTTTAAATTTTTCCAAACTAATTTTGCAGTTTCTTTTATAAATGTCCAGATATTAGCAAATGTTTTCTTAACTCCAATCTTTGAAAATGATTGAAATAATTTAACAAGTCCATATAACCACCCAAACACAACAAAAATTACTCCCTTTAGTATTTTACCCCATACCCCTAAAGAGTTTAACTTAGAAAATATCATTTCAAAAAATCCTGCAATCTGATCTTTAAATTTCCATAAAGCGTAAAGAGTTCCAATAAGAGCTAAAATCCCAAGTGTTGCTAATCCTAAAGGAGTTGTTAATAACCATGTTGCTGCTGTTGCTAAATTTGCAGCTAGTGTAAATGCTTTGATTGCAATCATTCCTAATTTCTGTGCAATTATTCCAGAATTAAATACAAAATTATAAGCAGCCATAACTGCTGTAAATGCTTTCATTATAAGCATTGCTGTTACAAAATATGGTACTAAGTCTGCTAGTAAATATAAAAATCCAAGTATAGGACTATTTTTAGAAAATAACCATTGTACTACTTTTAAAACTTTACCTAATATACTGTCATCTGGAAATTTACTAATCCATATTTCAAACATGTCGTATATAGCTTTAAATACTCCATCTAATAATCGTTTAATTGCAGAAGGAACTACATCCCATAAAACATACCACATTTTCTTAATTAAAGGGGGAATCATTCTTGCAAGTAAATTTAAAATCATACTTAAAGCATTTACAAGTAAGTCTATAATACTTCCTAATATTTTTCCTTTAGGATCAAAGATAGCCATCATAAGAAGGAATCCTATTATTTCTTTCCACCAGTCTCCTCCCATTGCTTTTAACAATTTATTAAAACTCTTATCTAATTTTTCATACCATTTTTTCTTAACTATATTTTTATGATTTTCTTTAGTAAGTTCTAACTTTAATTTTCTATCTTTTTTATAGATAGAGTCAAAAGCATTTTTATTAAGATAGTCAATAATAAATTTATTTTTCAACTCAGGAGATATTTTTGAAAATTTCTTTTTTGCTTGATACTTTAATAATGCAGATACTTTTCTTTCTTTACGTGCTTTTTCTTCAGCTTCAATAAAATCATCTATTGCTTCTTTAAATTCTCTTCCATCTATACCAGAAGAATTGTCTGATCTATTAACTAAAAAAGTACCACTGTCTGTCATTGCTGGAGGCATAGTTTATTTTTTACCCATAGTCTTAGAGCCACTAGACTTCATTCCTTTGCCCATAGACTCCATAGACTCTTTAATTTCATTGTAATACATTAGCACCTGATCTCTATATGTTATTGCTTTACTTATCTTCATATTTTCAACTGCTGTGACTCCCTGTTTCCCTTTAAATGCCAAAATAAACAGAAGGTCTTCTATTTCCTTCTTGTTTAGTCTGCTTCTGGGTGTCAGGATTGAGAGGAAGTAATTCGATAGGATTAATTTCTCGCTGAAGTAACCTCCTTTCAACTATCCCACATAAAGGACACTTGAATTCACGTTCATCATGAATACCATACTCAATATCATTCAGATAGTTACCAAGATCAAAATATTCTTCTCTCTTTAATTCTGAATACTTCTTTACCTTCTCCCCATTGTTTAATCCAGTTTGACCATTTATACTTATCAATGTATATGCCTGTGAATAAAGAAGAATGTCTTTAGCTTTCATACGATCTATCTTCTTTATTTCTTCTTCTTTCTCTGATTTAAATTCAGGTAGTGGAACATTATAAGTATTTGGTCTATTTACAATTGCTTTAATCTTAGGTCTATACATCTTATTAACTTCTCTCTGAGCTGTTACAACATGCTTGATTCTCATCAATTCAAAACCATAAAGATTTCCATTATTTTTACTTCTATAATAAATAGGCTCTTTTACTTGTATAACTTCAAGTTCCTGTTCCCTTGTCCATACATCATAATTTTCCATTGGTTGTTTTGCATATTTATCTTTAAGATACTCTTTAAACTCAGCATCTGTTATATTTGCAAAATCATCTTTAAACATTAATTTAAACTTTTCATCAGCTTCTTTAATAGATCTGTATTTAAGTGTTGAAATGTCTATCATTACTTCATTAAGTTTCTGTTCTTCTTCCATTTTATCATTCTGACATTTACACATCCAATAATGCTTAATCATAGGAGACTCAAATTTATATTTAATTCCTATAAGACATTCTAAAAATTCAGATGAAGTCAAATCACCAATACTACAATTACAATCTTTATTTTTTAATTCTTCAAGTATTGCAGCAGTAGTTTCAAGCATATCATCCATTTCTATTGTTGCAATTTGCTGTACATGCTCTACATTATAATCTTCAAACCACATAGACTCTGGTGCTGAAAATCTTCCTTCAGATTCAAAGTTAATTTCAACTGTGTTTCCTTTCTTACGAAATTTTATCTCATCATTTTCTGTTTTAATTTCTTTACGGCTTTCTCTTAACTTTCTTGGATTAATAAGAATACTTTCTTCTTTTTCTTCTGGATCTGAATTATCAATAAATTTTTTAGACATTTGAGACTCCTTTTACTTTTATATAAATAGATTAGTTAATGTAATCCAATCTACTTTATCTACACTACATGTTAAAGTTATTATCATAGGTTCACCTTCTCCATGCCCCATCGTAATACTTTCTTGTGACTTTGGTTTTAATCCTTCAAGTTTAATCATACCTGGTGAAGGTATTCCTGTTCCCATCATAGGAGTTACTATTGCATTTTTCTTACTTGCTTCTTGATCATTCTTAAACAAATATCCATAAGAATAAATAGGTGCTGCATAATAAACTTCATTCTTCCACATCTGAATATAGTTTCTCATAACTGCTAACTCATTTTCTATAAAGTGAAATGTACAAGATTCTGGTCTTACTATCTCTTTTACATATTTAACAGTATCTGCACTTTCAAAGTTTAATGAATTAAAATCAATATCTATACTTTGTAAATGAACTCTAGTAACTACAGAATCTAATAATGCAGTTCCTACAGAAGATAAACTTAAAGAAGTTGATCCTGGATATAAAAGACACTCAAAGTTATTTTTCATTTGAGAGTCTAACATTTCCATAACTAACATGTTGGCTTCATTAATAACACCAACAGTGTCAACACCTTGCTTTATCTTTCTTATAGTACTTGAACTTACATTTATGGACATAGAATACCTATATATTTATTAGTAAAAAATTCAGATTATTAAATAAAAAATCTCCTAATTAGGATCACTAAAATAGGAGATTTTTGTACGAAAGTATGGGAGTTTTATAAGATTAATCTGATTTTGAAAATAATGAGTCTAGTTTTTGCATCATTTCATGATCATTAACATCTTCTAAAAGATGTAAACAAACACTTCTTGCTATATTTATATCATATTGAATTTCTTCACTAAGTTTACTAATTAACTTATATACATTTTGTTTATAAGGTTGTTTATTTAAAAGCCCATATAAAGGACTTGCTTCTTCTAATTTTATTGGACTCTGATATCTTTTCATTTAATCCTCTTTCTTTACGACCAATCACTCGTTTGATATATTATATTTAATTCAACTCTTGAAGGATCATTTCCTTGTGGTTCAAATGACATAACTTCAAATTCCTTTAATACACATTGAGTCAATGTACATGTTTGCTTTACAACTTGACTTCCATCAAGCATCTGAAATACTATAGGACAAGAAATAGAAGCTATAGGCAATCTTGTACCATTTATAGGATCATATACAAGACGTTTCCAATTTTTTATATCTTCAAATACTGCCCAGTTTTGATCTATTCTAACTTGAAGTGTGATATGTTTATCAGTTTCTTCAAGCATATTAGATTTAACTATTTTTCTACCTTTATAAAAAATTTCATATTCTCCAACAGCTTCACGTGGAATTGATATTGGTTGATCCATTCTTAATGCAATGTTATCACCAGACCCACCACCAGGAATTCCTTTTGGAAATAGGATTTGATATTGAGAATTTAAAGCGTCGTCCGAAAGTCTTATTAAATCCACTGACATATATTTATTACCTCTTTGTTTCTATATTTATTAGTAAACTTTTCATTTTATATTTTAAAGGAGTAATCCTTGCCATATTGGATTTAGGAAAAAGCACTATATAATTGGCTTCTGTCCTCCTTATATTTCTACCCTATCAATTCTGCTATAACTGTCGACTGGGAAACTCTAACAAGTTTCAAACGTACCTGCTCCGAAGTTGGTGTTACTTTAATATAAAGATCTACTACAAACTGTCTTAAGTCCATAACAGCATCTGTATTATTAGTAGTATCACAAACTGTAACCCATTCACGAATTCCACCAACAGCATAAACTGTAGTCTGAATAAAATCATCAATCATTGCTTTTGCTTTAGATCTATGTGAAGAGTCATTATTCTTGAATACTTGTTTCTTAAGAACTCCATTGATAATTGATTCAAGAACATAATTGTACATTCTTCTTGCACCAATATAACTTACATCTGATAAAGACACTTGAGCTGTTTTATCTCCATAAGCCATAACTCCATAAGATTCATCCCAAATAAAAGGATTGATCTGAGCTTCATCAAGAGACTGTAATTCAGCATCAGAATAATCATATTCAAGTTCTATTGATTTCCAATCATCTATTTGGCCACCATGATTATCTTCATCAATACCCGCCGGTGCTCCACTATCATAAACATCTGACATCATTGCATATTTTTTACCTATACATCCAATGTTAGAAATCCAAGCATATGAGTTGTTATAAGGATCTTCTATTTTTCTCCAGTTGGTATATATAGAAATATTGTCAGAGTTAAGACTCATTGCACTCCTTGCAGTTACTGCTTCTCCTGCATCATTTCCCATTGCTATAGTTGTTAATCCATGAGCGTAAGGTTGATAAGTTGTTATAAGAGTATTTAATGTTGTTTGATATCCTCCTATAGCATCCATTAAAATATTAGCTTTATACTTATTTGCTTTTTGAAACAAATTCCAAGCGGTTGTTATATCTGAAGCTTCAGCAGCTTCTCTATATCCACCTGAAAAATCTATGTAAGTATCATCTACTGAATAACTTCCAGTAAGAACAAAGTCATCATTTTTTACAACAATCAAATATGGATCTTCATCGAATACATCATCATAATACAATGATTTTCCAAAATTATCTTTTTCTCTTGTTAGTGAGTAGTCATATTCTGTAATGTAATTATAGGCTCCTGAAGAAGTTTTTTCATAAAGAGTAAGATTGAATTGACTTCCACTTGTCCAATCTAAGTCTATTGCTAAATTGTCTGTATAAGGAGAAGCAGCAAATATTGCATGAGAAACATCGGCTGATCTATTTGCTTTATAATCCCAATCTACTGTTACTGCAACTCCAGAAGGAACAACAGTAGCTAATGTAAAAGATGTTACTCCATTTACATAGTTAATATGTCCAGTTCCAGAAATTCCAGCACCAGTAATATTTCCAGAAACATCAGTTGCAGTTATACCAGATCCACCAACACTAATTGCTAATGTTTTTGGAACTACTGGATAACTTGGAATAACTCCAGAAACAAAACCAGTAAGATAATTATTACTAGTAAATGTATAAGTAGTTCCACCAGTGTAATGAGTTGTAAATGCGTAACTATCTTCAGGTTCTACTTGACCAGCAGTAAAAGCTGTACAAGCTGTTTTAGTTACAATTGCTCCACCCCATTTACTATCATCTCCATAAGGACATACAATCCTTAAAGGTGCTTTTCTTACAAAAGCGAGAGCCTCAAATACTGAAGGATAAGTTGAACTTGGTAATCCTGCATTTGTTATAACTTCATCTTCTGTTTGGCAAGTTACTACTGAGTTCTTACCTTTAGAAGATATTAATATCATTGCTCCAGTTTCTGTAATATTAGCTGATACAAAACCAGCTAAATCTTTTTCAGTTTGTATTATTCTAAATCCCATATTATTCTATACCTCAGATAATTTATTTGACAATTGGTTTATATTTTTTAATATTAGAGTCATTCTTAATAACTTCTTTTGGTTTTGTTACTGTTTCTTTTTTCTTATTTGACTCTACTATTGATTTGTATCTTTTCATAAAAATTTCCTCTTTTATTCTATATATTTATTAGTAAAATAAAGTTCAAAAATATTAAATTATGTAGCCCTCAATACTACCGAATCCGGGATACTTGTCCATTTTTCATACACTTCTGTCATCATTCTATCAGCATCAGTTCTTAATGTTTCAACATCCATTGTAATTTCTATATTCGTATGTAAAAGTCCTGCTATTTCAGAAATATGTTTTTTAAGATATCCTTGTGCTAATTTAACAACATCATTTTTATATACAAATCGTACACTCTCAAAGTTTTCAGAACTCTTAGCCCATGTTATATTTAATGATCCTGAACCATTATAATAAACAGTTACAGTCCTTGCAACTTCATCAATTCTTGCATCAAACGTTGCTTCATTTGATAAAGAAGATATTGCCATCTTTTGTAAATAAACTGCTTGCTTTCTAAAGTTAGGATTATATTTTGGAATACCATAAGAACCTCCTCTTAAATGAGAAAGTCCCATAGTATTATAATAAGCCATATCCCAAAAAGAAGTCCCTGATCCTGATATCATTTCTTTTCCCACAACTCTTGTGTCAATTACAGCATAAGTGTCAGCATCAGGAAAAGCTATACTTACTGCTGCTGAAGAAGATAA
>Ga0315277_10007339_pt1 | contig 14306 bp, 14 predicted proteins | sample YL17G05_15_MG_FD_203695 | JGI IMG/M metagenome (GOLD analysis project Ga0315277, IMG submission 203695) | Sediment microbial communities from Yellowstone Lake, YNP, Wyoming, USA - YL17G05_15 | ecosystem: Environmental > Aquatic > Freshwater > Lake > Sediment | place: USA: Wyoming | collected... | reverse complement strand
CATATTTTATTCTGTGTATTTTCATCGGAAGCGAACATCCAGAACGATGCGGTATTATTGACGAATCGGAGATTTCTTCTCTATTGGTAAATGATCTTTACGAGGTCGGTGTGCAGAGATCGCAGGATGAATTACCCTGCCGCAAGCAGAGGAAAATTGAACCCGTCGAAGCAGTCAAAAGCCCGCCAAAGAAAATTTTCCTCAGGTGTTCAATATAAAGCGGGCTTTTGATTGCCTGATAAGAATTCGATGATGGGCGTTATTCTTTTTGTGTTTGGGCGTCAGCCTTCTTATGGGTTCATTTTCAATATAAATTGTTTCACCGAACCGTATTTCCTTCCTGGAACAAACAGCATGTGACCACTGGAAATGGCATACACTGCGGACCACATGGTTCCGCCGGTCGAAAACGTTTGTGAAACATTCTGCAGGAGTTGCATGCCTTGTTCCGCCTTGATGCAACCGCCTGCTTTCTCCAATTCGCTCCAGAGAATTTTATACCTCCAGCAGTCGGCTTGCCGATAATCGGTCAGCGCCCCGGATCCGGTCAGATTGAAATTCGTGGACACCTGCCAGGGAACCTTGTTTTGAATCACCTGCATGGTCCCATTTAAAAATTCAACGGTTGCCGAATTTCCGGTTCGATCTGCGATCAAATAATGGATGGGCGGCTGGGCCATTTCAATGTTGTACTGCCCGATCAACCGGACGGCTTCCTGTACCGTCGCCGCATAATCCAAAACCAGACGGATGACCTGCAGCTCACCTATGGAGATTTTAGACGGATCGTACGGAGACCGGGCAGTGGGTATTGCCATCATGCCGATGGCCACGCCCTTCTCGTTCATGCCATCGAGGGAAAAATAAGGCGCACCGAGCAGGCGTTCCCGGTCGTCGATGGAATTCAGGTTCGGATTGGCCGAATACCCAAGGAAAACGAGATCCACGACGGAAACCGACGCGTATCCCTCGGGCGGATCCGTGAACAAAACCAGGCTCGCCCGGTTGGTCCAATCAAAATTCCTTCCGAAGGTTTTCTCCACTCCCTGCGAAAGGGCGGCGAAACAACTGCATCCCCATTTTTCGCCTCTCTCCAATCCCGCCTGCTGAGACACGGGAAACTGCATGGAACCTGTTTTCAGGTACTTCGAAAAGCCGTAATCACCAGAATAGATCATGGTATACACCGGATAATCGTCAATCTGCCGCAGGCTCTCGAGCGTTTGGGTCGCATTGCCCGATGCGGAAGGATTAAAAGATTTGTTGCATCTCGATCCGATCAGGCATACCAGGGCCCACAGGAACAAACGAAGGGAGTATTTTCTATGCATTGAAGGTTGATTCCGTCTTGGATTTTAGGGTCCGGAGTATACGATAGGTGATAAATTATGCCAATCAAAAGAAAAGAACGATTTACCACGGAAACCCGCAGCACAACACGGATTATATATATCCATCATTCTTACGCGCAATCTGGTAATTTGTTTCACTGGATGATGCCTTCGATACCTCGACCCAGTACAATTCTTCATTCTCCAGCACCTGTTTTTTCTCAAACCCGCAATCCCGCATCAGGCGCAACAGTTCGTTCGCTTTCGGCAGCACATCCCGCGACACCACGCCGTCGAGCGAGGCATGAAATTGATTCAAGGCCTTGCTGGAGCAGGCATGAAGTACCAGGAGACCACCTCCCTTCTTCAAGACGCGAAACATTTCCCGGACGGCAAGGCGAGGTTCGGGAAAGTGCGGGAATGCGGAGAAAATGAGGACTCTGTCTACGGCCTGATCGCGTATCGGGATGAAGCCGGCATCGGCGCAGAGAAAATGAACATTGCTTGCACGGATTGTTTTCTGCGCTTCAACGAGCATGCGTTCCGCCAGATCCACGGCGAACACCCGGCCGTCGGAACCAACCCGTTCCGAGAGCATCGCGGCGGTACGGCCTGTGCCCGTCCCAATGTCCAGAATCCTCTCGCCGGCGGAGACACCGAAACGGACCAGGTATTCACCAAGCAAAGGCACGTCCGGCATCAAGGAATTCCATTCCGTGGCCAGGCTGTTGAAATATCCCCTATGCGTCTCGTTCATGCGGATCCCTCATTTTCCTCATAAAACCGGTATGGATTCTGCCGACGATAACAGGAATGAGTAAAAGCATCACGACAATCCCGGGGAGTCCCTGCAGAATCGACGCGAAAGAGATCCATTTCGCTGGAAGACCGAACATCGGAGCCAGAACCATGGCAGCAAATAAAAGGGACATGCGGGATACGAACAGGGACAAAAACAGAATCCAGAACGGGTGCCACCGCGTCCGGCCGTAAACCAGGCATACCGCTCCCGAAAGGCAAAACAGTTCCACCGCCCTCGCGTGAAGGATGGGCGGGGAAACGGGAGGCATCCCCGTGAGCAGAAACGAAAGGACGGGAGTCAGAATACCCACGAGAACAGCGAACGTGAAAGGCAGAAAGAAACCTGCGGCTGCGATCGGCCAGTACATCGGCAGAAACACGCTTCCGAGACCAACGGCGTGAAACAGAATGGGAAATAGAACTCCCAGCGCCAGAAACATCGCACTCAAAGTTAATTTTTGGGTGTGTCCGGGCATTTTCCTGAAAAATATTAATGAATAATCCGGGTTAGAATTGAAAATTTGTTTCAAAAATCCAGTTCCGCCCGGGCATGGGGTAACCGTACATGGCTTCGTACTGTTCATCCAGCATGTTCCTGACCATGAGTTTCAAGCCGACGCCCTTGAGCACGGCGGTTTGGATCGACAGGTTGACCACGGTGTAGTTCTTCATGGACGGGTAAACATCCTTCCGGTTGACGGTGGTGATTCCTCTCCAATCCATCACCGACAGCAGGTCGGCCGAGAGCGAAACGGGACCCGCTTTCGCACTCACGTAGGCAGTGAATTTCTTGCCCGGCGAGTTGAATGCGAACGGGCTCAGATCGGTCTTTGACCAGGTGGCGCCGGTTTCCATGTGTATGGAGGGCATCCAGGACCAGGCCAATTCGTACCCGGTGTGGGTGTACGTGCCGCCGTTCACCCATTTCGGGGGCGGCGTCTGAAGTTGGATGAGGTTCGATCCTTCGGCTTGGAAAACCGTCGCGTCAAACGTCATGGCATAGCCTACCTTCTGCGAGAATCCGGCTTCGTAGTTCCAGAGCCGGTCCGGCGTCAATCCGGCGTTGGCCGGCATCCAGAAGTACAATTCGCGGATCGAGGGACTTCGGAATCCCTTGGAAGCCGAAATCCTAAGGCTTGTCTGGTTCAAGGGATGGTAAACCAGCCCGGCCCTGGGAAGCATCTCGCCGCCGTACAGATTGTGATGCTCCAATCGAACGCCCGCGGACGCGATCCATTTTGTCAGGAACACCTGCTGGAGGTGAATGTACGGCGCGTATTCGGTGATGAAAATGGTACCGTAGTCGGATGTGGCGTCCGTCGCGTCTCCGCCGTATCGCTTCCAGTCAAATCCGATCGTGGCGGTGTGCCCGGCCCAGGGGCTGAAATTCTGGTACACCATGAACCCGGTCGTGCGGTCGTTCGATCTCCACCCATCGAAAAACTGATGCTTCCCGAAATTGGCGTGAAGTTTTATATTGGTCTCTCCAAGCCGGCTTTTATGGATTAAATTCACGTCGCCGCCGTAACGAAGGATGTCGTACCAGGCGCCTTTCAACGGCGCCGTGACCGGACCCGGATCGTCGACGCGGATGTCCGCCGAATTGCCGTTGAATTCCAAGGCCGTATTCGGGTCGAGCTGATAGCCCAGGTGAACAGTGTAATGATTTCCGCGGTAATAGGAGTCCGCATCGCTCCGGTGCCCGTCGGTGCGCCGGGTGTTGGCCGTGAGAAAATAATCGAAACCGCCGGCCTTTCCGCCGTGGCCGGCGGACAGCGTCCGTGAATCGAATTCGCCGTAATCCGCCGAGAATCGGGTTTCGAATCCGACCGTCTTGATCCGTCTGGGGATGATGTTGATGACGCCGGCGATGGCGTTGGTTCCGTAGAGGAAGGAACCCGGTCCGCGGATCACCTCGATGCGCTCCACGCCGTCCGTGGAAAATTCGTCGGCGATGGTGCAGCCCATCAGGCCCATGAAGTCCGGACGGCCGTCGCGGAGAATGAGCACGCAGGAATTCGATCCGCCGCCAATCCCGCGCATGGAGAGTTTTCCTGCGGCGCTGCCAGCCGCACCGAATCCCATCAGGCCCCATTCGGTCACGTACAGTCCGGGCACCTGCGCCTGGACCGCGTCGAACACAGAATGGGTCGGAAGCCGATCCAGCACAGCGGCGTCGATCACGCTGACGCTGGCCGCAAGGTTCTGCTGGATAGACGGATTCTTTGTCGCCGTGACGATCACTGGATTCATCTTGTAGCGGACGGACAAGGAATCCGGTGCGTTCTCTGCGAATAAGGCGTAAAGGGAAAACAGAAGACCGAGCAAACAAACCGTTTTGTTGGGCCCGATCATGGTTTGTTCTCCTTTCCGAACCTTGTTGATCCCTGAGGCATAAATAAATATCTTTGATGCAAATCGTGCCACAATTATTTATATTATAACACTTCAAATATAAGAAACCAATCTCAGGCTGTCAAGTCTTTTATGCGGAAACGGTTGACATTTTTGTCTTCTTCTTTTATATTGAAGGAGCAAATCATTCATTCATTTCAAAAACGGGAATGCAACATGGGTCGGATCACACGTTTCGGCATTTCGATGGACGAAAAACTTCTTTCGCGCTTCGACGAATACATATCCGGGCACGGATACGCAAACCGTTCCGAGGCCATCCGGGACCTGGTCCGGGACCGCCTGATCAAGGAGGAATGGGAGAACGAAACCGGCGAGACCGTCGGCACGATCACCCTCGTTTACGACCACCACCAGCGCGAGCTTGCCGAAAAACTCATCGAACAACAGCACCACTGGCATTCGCAGATCCTGTCGACCCTGCACGTACACCTCGACGCCCACCATTGTCTGGAAGTGCTGGCCGTGCGCGGAAAAACCGCCGTTTTGAAAAAAATCGCGGACCAATTGATCAGCGCCAAGGGTGTCAAACACGGAAAGCTGGTCATGACGTCAACAGGAAAAAACCTATAACATGTCTATTTCCAAACGCAAATCCGAGCACATCCGCATCGCCCTGAACCGGGAAGTGCGCTTTCGAACCAAGACGTCTGGTTTCGAGGCGTACGATTTCAGGCATTGCGCCCTTCCCGAATTGGATTATGCCGAGGTCTCGACCGAAACCCTTTTCCTGAAGAAAATCCTTTCCTTTCCCCTCATGATATCCCCCATGACCGGCGGATTCAAAGGAGCCCTGGCCATCAACCGATCCCTGGCCGAAATTTGCGAATCGGAACGGGTTGCGCTGGGCGTCGGCAGCCAGCGTCAAATCTCCGAGAACAGCGATCATGAACAAACCTTTCGCATTGTCCGCGAAAAAGCCCCCACCACCGTCATCATCGGCAATGTCGGTGCCGCCCAACTCATCGGCAATTCGGACCTGTCCCCCATCCGACGCATGGTGGACCTCATCGAGGCAGATGCCATGGCCGTGCATCTCAATCCCCTGCAAGAACTCCTTCAACCGGAGGGCAATACCAATTTTCGGGGCGTTCTGAAAGGAATCGAACGGTTGGTATCGGGTCTGGGCGTCCCCATCATCGTGAAAGAAATCGGATGCGGCATATCCGAAACCGTAGCCGTTACGCTTGCCTCGGTCGGCGTGCAGTACATCGATGTGGCAGGGGCGGGCGGCACGTCTTGGGCGGCCATTGAATCCTACCGGAACAAAACTCCCGGCAGCAAAAAGGACTGCCTTGCGGAAGCATTCTGGGATTGGGGCATTCCCACAGCCGAATCGCTGAACGCCGTGAAACGCGTGAAAAAAGTTGGTCTCATTGCATCGGGAGGAATCGACGACGGAATTGCCGTCGCGAAGGCGCTGGCACTGGGGGCGGAACTCTGCGGCGCCGCACACCTCTTTCTCAAGAAATTGGCCACACACAAAAAGGAAGGACTCACCGCCCTGCTGAACGAATGGCGGCAGCAATTGAAAACCGTATTGTTCTTGACAGGGTCGAAAACCGTAGCGGATTTGAAAAGGGCAAACTTGCTGGTCAAACGCCCAACCGATTGAGCCGTGCCAATGGAACCGTTCAAGGAACAGATTGAAAAACGCCTTCAAAGCGCTTTTTCAAAGAAAAAACCGGAAAACCTGTACGCGCCGATGTTTTACCTGATCAAGGCGGGAGGCAAACGCATTCGTCCATGGCTGCTTCTGCTTTCGTGCAAGGCCGTTGGCGGAAAGGCGGAAGCCTGTCTGGACGCTGCGGTAGCCGTGGAATTGCTGCACACGTTTACCCTGGTTCACGACGACATCATGGATCACGACAATCTCCGGCGGGGCATTCCGACCGTGCATGTGAAATGGGATGAACCCACGGCCATTCTGGCCGGAGACGGCCTCGTGACCCTGGCGTACCAGACGATGCTAAAAACGAGGCACCCAAACCTTCACTCGGTTCTGGGATTGCTGACCGACGGCCTTCTGACCCTATTCGAGGGCCAGGCCATGGACAAAGCGTTCGAATCGCAAGAGCATACATTCCTTGCCGATTATCAGAAAATGATCGAAAAAAAGACGGCCAAATTGTTCGAGGTCGCGTGCGAAATCGGCGCTGTTCTGGGCAATGCCCGACCGGAACACCGAAACGCTTTAAAGCAATTCGCGAAACGTCTCGGAATCGCCTTTCAAATCCAGGACGACCTGTTGGATGTGGTTGGGGAGGAAAAGGTCCTTGGCAAACCCATCGGCAGCGACATCATCGAACGAAAGAAGACGTATTTGAATATCCATTTTGCCGAACACGCCACCCCTAGCCAGAAAAAACGTTTCGCCCGCGTGTATGGGAAAAAAGACCTGGCGAAGGACGACCTCGCGCTTGTTCACGCGCTTTTTGAAGATACACGGACCCTCGTATCCACCCGCAGGTGCATCGAACGCCAGATCCGGCAGTCGGTGTCTTCTCTACAGAATCTTCCACCCTCTCGTGCAAAGGATCGGTTGGTTGAATTCGCGCTGTCGATTCTCGGCAGATCGTACTGAAACCATAACGAAACCATCGACTGTTCTTGAAACGCCGGGCGGCTACCAGATCGTTTTCGGCCTGCGCTTGCCGAACCGAATGCTGCACGGAGCATTTTTGGTGACGTGTTCCTGAAGTGCTGCACAGTATATCGCGGCAAAGGTCCTGCAACTGCCGGAACCGTCCATGTCGCCGCTTTTCGGAAACGAGGCGTGCTCGCAACGCAAATCGCAGAACAAGAGTTTGGACGTGTGGATACCGGCGTTGGAAGGGTCGTGCTTATGCGTTTTGTTCATTCACGATGTTCCGGATGGCAATTTCCAATTCACGGATATCGAAAGGCTTGGAGAGGTAAGGAATGGCGTTGGCGGTTAAAAACCGGAGCGTTTTCAAATTGATCGTGTCGCCGGTGATGAAAACCAACCGGCCCAGAATGTCTCGATTGATCGCAGCCAACCGGTAATAGAACTCGTCACCGGTCATGTTCGGCATCTTGAAATCCGACAGGATGACATCGTAATGTTGTTCCTCGATCCGTTTCAAAGCGGTTTCACAATCCGTGACCCATTCCACGGAATAACCGAGGTAGGTGACGATGCGTTTGATGAGGTAACCCATCACCTCTTCGTCGTCGATGGCGAGCACCCGGGGGCCATCGGCGAAACCAAGCGTTGCCTTGTCTAGCATGGCGGTTCCGGGCCGTTCAGGAACGACGGCGATGGACATGCTGGCGGATGAACGTTCGTGTCCATTGGAGGTCCTCAAAAAAATTTTTGCGGTTCAGAACGGCAAGATCCATATCCTGAACCACGGGGGTGGCCCGTGCATCGGAATGATCGGACAGAAGCATGACGGGTTTCTGGGGCTTCAGCTGATCGATCGTGTTCAGTACCCGCCAGTCTTCTCCGGTCAGGACCGTTTCGTCGAGCAAAAAGAGATCCGCGGCGAAGTGTTGTAACTTGTGTGCGATGTGGGGATCCGGTTGAACGAGTTTCGCGTCAAATCCCAGGGAGCGCAACCCATCCACGATGTCGCGATTTCTTTCTTCCTCCCCGATGACCACGATTCGATCCGGCGCTTGCTCTTCCTGTTTCTTGATTCTTTCCTCTTCTTCTTTGAGGATTTTTATCAAATCCGAAACCGAGAACGGCTTGGTCAGTTTTGGATAGTGCATCACCTGATCGCTTGCGGGATTCTGGTCCTCAAAACCGAAAGCCGACATGAACACGATGCCGATCTGGGGGTATTTTTGATGGATCAACGAAGCCAATGTGTATCCGTCCATGGGGGACATGCGGATATCCGACACCACAAAATCGCAGGGTTCCTGATCCAGAACGCGGAGAGCATCCGGGCCGTTCTGCGCCTGTAAAACGGAATAATCGTGGCGTTGAAGGATGAGGGAAAGTGTTTTCAACACGTTTCTCTCGTCATCAACAATCAAAACCCTGGACATGCATTTCTCCGCAAATGAAAAGGGGGATTCATTCTTTGAGGATTTTTACAAATCTCGTGCCAATTCCTCAAAAAGCATGGATTTAACCCGGATTATTCATAAATATGCTTTTCAAGATTGAACCGGGTTAACCAGAAAAATTCACTAAAAAATCTTGCAATAATCTATGTTTAACATTAATATGTTATTACCTCAAATTTATTTCAAGGTCTGAATTTTTCACGTTAAGTATTAAAATAACAAAATCATTTCAAAATGGAACCTGAAGCATGAAATAAAGAAAAATCAGTCCTTGATTTTGGGCTCGATCCCGTACAATTTCAGCTTTCGCCAAAGCGTGGTGGTGGAAATGCCGAGGATTTCTGAAGCCTGCTTCTGGTTCCAGGAATATTTCTCGAGCATTTTCAAAATCGTGTGTTTCTCAACATCTTCGAGGGTTTTTTCCTCCAGATCCACTTCGACATCCTGTGTTCTTTTGTGGGAATCCCGGATGGATGCGGGGAAATCCTCCGGCAGGATGGTGTTTCGGTTGGTCAGAATGATCGCCCGCTCGATAACGTTTTCCAATTCCCGTACGTTTCCCGGCCAATGGTAACCGGTCAACATTTTCATGGCCTCGGGAGAAATTGAAACCACATTTTTATGTTCCCGTTCGACGTATTTTTTCAAGAAATGGTTCACCAGAAGCGGGATATCGTCCTTGCGTTTCCGGATGGGCGGCAGATGAATGGGAATGACGTTCAGACGGTAAAACAAGTCCTCCCGGAATTTTCCTTCCTCGAGCAGCTTCGGCAGCTCTTTGTTCGTGGCGGCGATGAGACGTACATCCACGAACAGAGGCTCGTTGTCCCCCACCTTCCGAATTTCTCCGTCCTGCAGGAACCGGAGCAGTTTGACCTGCGTGGACAAGGCGGTCTCGCCCACTTCGTCGAGAAATAGGGTTCCGCCGTCGGCTTCCTGAAACAGGCCGCGTTTGTCGCGAATGGCTCCTGTAAAGGCGCCTCGCACATGGCCGAACAGTTCGCTCTCCTGGAGGTTTTCCGGAATGGCACCGCAGTTGATGGTGACGAACGACCGGTGTTTCCGCCTGCTGTTGATGTGCACCGCCTTGGCGATCAATTCTTTTCCGGTTCCGCTGTCGCCCGAAATCAGAATGGTGCTGTCGGTTTTTGAGACTTTTGAAACCATCGACAGAACATCGAGCATTTCTTTGGAACTGCCGATGATGTTTTCGAAACGGTATTTTTCCTTCAATTCGTTTTTTAAATGCTCCACCTCGGTCAACAGTTCCTTCCGTTCCAGTGCCTTGCCCACAACGATGAGGAATTCGTCCTTTTCAAAAGGTTTTTGTATGTAATCGTACGCACCGAGTTTGATGGCTTCCACGCCGCTTTCCACCGTGCTGTAGGCCGTCATCATTACCACTTCCGTGGAGGGATTGATTTCCTTGGCCTTTTTCAACACTTCAATCCCGTCCACGGGTTCCATTTTCAGGTCCGTGATGACGAGATCAAAAAACTGGTTTTTCAACTTCTCGATGGCATTCTCACCGTTCGAAGATTCCTCGACACGGTACCCGCTCTTCTGAAGCAACACGGCCAGTGTGGAGCGAACCGATTTTTCATCGTCCACCAGAAGTATATCTGCCATGCATTGGCCCCCTATTCGCTTGGTTCCGACGGTTGGGTTTCAACAGGCAAAGCAACCGTGAAAACGGCGCCCTTGCCCGGTTCGCTTTCCACGTACATTTCCCCGCAGTGCTGGTTGACAATCCGGCGGCAAATGGCCAATCCCATGCCCGTGCCTTTTTCCTTGGTGGAAAAAAACGGTTGAAAAATTTTTGTAAGCAGGTCGGCCTGGATGCCGGATCCCGTGTCCTTGATGACGATCAGAATACGGTTCTCCTTTTTGCCGCCGCTGGTGCTGGTTTCGATGAACACCTTTCCCCCGGTTGGCATGGCATCGACGCTGTTTGACAGCAGATTGGTGATCACCTGTTGAAGCTGGTGTCGATCCATGGAAATAGGGGGAAGGGTCTCGTCGTACCGTTCGATCCAGACCAATTTTTCCCCGCACTGATCCTTAAACCGTTTCAAAGCATCCCGGACCAATTTGTTGAGATCTTCCTTTTCCAGCACGAGTTTTTTGGGACGCGCGTATTTGAGAAAATCGTTGACGATCGCGGCGAGGTGATCGGTCTCCTCCTTGACCACATCCAGAACCTGCTGGCCTTCCAGCGACAGTTCTCTTTCATCCTTCAAAATGCTGACCGATGTGTTGATGGCGATCAGGGGATTTCGTATCTCGTGCGCGATGCCGGCAGACAATTCACCCAACGAAGCCAGCTCCTGGCTTTCGTGCAGCCGTTTTTCCAGCTCCTGTTCGCGCGTCATGTCGACCAGGGAAACCAGGACATCTTCCGAATGCGGAATCGGTGCGGTGATGGCCACGACGTGTTTAAGGTCCCGCTTCCGGTCCACAAATTCGTCTTCCCATTTTTGAGAAAAAAGGATCTTTTTTTCCGCCGAAACGGCGCCCATTTTGAGGATAAATTGGGTGATGGATTTCTTGCCGATCAATTCGTGTGCCGGGAAGCCGCCGAGGTCCTCAAACGCGCGGTTGACCAGCTTGAATCGACCATGTGGATCCACGATTGCCATGCTGGTACCCGTCGATTCAAAAAGCGTTCGGTACCGTTCCTCCGATGTCTTGGATTGTTCGTACAGTTTTGCATTTTCTATGGCAATGGACGCCTGCTCCGATACGCTGATCAGCATCCGCGCATCCTCTTCGACATACAGCCGGTCGGATGTGTAAAAGCAGCCGATCACGCCGATGGTTTTGTCCCCGCTTTGGATGGAAACGAATCCCCCGTTCTGAACGTTCAGGGCGACAAGCCATTTCTTCAGCGGGGACTCCTGCAGGTCCTCCATCAGGGTGAATGCCGTGCTCCTCCGCTCGCGCAAGGCTCGGATTGCGGGATTGTCCGAATCGGCCTGAACGGGGAAATGCATCGAAACCGCCTGCCGCTTCATGCCTGCCCCGAATCCGGTCCTGCCTTCCAATACGGTACCCTCGCCGGACACCAGGCCGATCCAGGACAAATCGAATCCCAGCGACCGGACCAGCATTTTGGCGATGTCATCCAGAACCCGGTCGAGGGTACCGAGTTGACGGGTCACCGTCATGGCCCTGCTGATGGCGACCAAGCGCTGGGCTTTTTGAACCGATTGTTCGTAGCTGCGGAGGTTATGGACGGCCAGGCCAAGCTGCTTTCCAATTTCCAGAAACAAAGTGTTTTCCTCTTTGGCAAATTCGCGAGGTGTTTTATAATACAAACCCAAGACGCCGACCTGCGCGCCGTTGGCCACGATGGGAACGCCTGCATAGGAGGAAAATCCTTCTTTTCGGGCCGGCTGGGTATCCTCGTCCTGCTCATCCGTTAGGGTGACGTTTAAAACAGCTTTTCTGCTTTCGGTCACCCGGCCCGACAACCCCTCACCGTGCAAAACCATGCCCGAACCCACAAAACGGGACGACAGTCCCCTGTGCGCTTTCAGCAAAAGCGTGCGGGAAAGTTCGTCGGCAATGTGGATTTCAACCGCATCCGCGCGAAAAAACGCACAGGTCTTTTCGGCAGTTGCATTCAGACAATCGTCCATGTGGCCGTGCGCATGAATGACGGAAAACAATTCACCCAGCTCAGCAGAATTCAAGACAGCGCCTTGCGATTTGGTTCGTATCCCAATTTTTTCTTGCACAAGCTCCCCAACAGTTATGGCCTGCTCGGCCAGAAAACACCGCCGGTCAGGTGGCCGATCGCGACGACAATCACGAGCATGGCCGCGCCTGCAACCAGGCTGTACGAGGTGGATTTCTCGTCCGGCGCTTCCATCAGAACGGGCAGCCCGAGCGACAGGATGTAGACACCGTACATTCCGGAAAAAAAGACAAAGATGCTTAGAAAGGGCAGGATATAAAAGCTTCCCGCAAGAAAAAACGGCGTGAAACTGTAGGCGGCCAGCTGGAACGACCGGGTCTCGCTGGGCACGGCATCAAAATTTGACGCCAGATAATAAATGGCCTTTCCCAAAAACCAGACACCGGTCACCGCCAGAGCATACCAAAGAATGGCCTTGAATACCGTATCGAAAAAACCGTGATACCAGAAACCCAACAGGTGCGCCAGAGCGGGAATGGCGGCCATGGGCAGAACGTACTCGATGAACACTTCCGTGGTCGCGGCTTCATCGTCCCGGATTTCTTCCCAGGTCTGCCGGGGATGCATGACTATCCCTCTGGCCCGTCCAATCCGAAACGTCCAATCCATTATTTTGTCCTTTTGATGATGTGGTACCCCAAAGCGCTCCTGACCGCTCCGCTGGTTTGACCGATTTTCAACCTGAGCACCGCGGTTTCAAATTCCGGCATTAAGTCCCCCCGCTTGAACTCGCCGACATCTCCGCCTTTCTGGGAGCTGGACGGATCAACGGAAAATTTGGCGGCCAGTTGGTCGAAACTGGCACCGGATTGCAGCTGGCCGAGCACGGCATTGGCCTCGGCTTCGGTTTTCACCAGAATGTGGCTCGCCCTCATGGTGAATCCGGCCACCTGGGATGAATCTGCCGTGAGCGAAGCTTCACGGATCCAGGCGGTAAATTGAACCTTGACCCAGTTTTGCTTTTTTTCCACGACTTCCACTTTGGTGCCGGACTGCAATTCCCCGATTCGGGACCCGTCCGGAGCATTAAATATATTTTCCCTTGTAATTTTGACATACTGGATGCCGCCTTGCGCCAGAAGGGAATTGGAGAAAAACAAGCTCATTACAACTAGACTCGCCAGATGTTTCATTCGTGCATACCTCCATCTTGGTGGAATGACTGTGTTTTAAAACAATTTAAAATGCTTGCAAAATGAAAGAATTATCAAACATTTCAAATTGAAAAATAAATATTTTTAAAATGAAAATCAAGAGAATTTTATGGATATTCTGAATCCTTCCACTTCATGCGCTGCGTTTTTTCTCCATCCGTTTTGAACACAATGGCCCCTGACCGATCGGTTCGGAAAATGGAAACACCGTTGCGCTCAAGATTTCCGAGGACCGAGGCCGACGGATGTCCAAACCGATTGTTCTTGCCGACCGACACGACGGCGCATGCCGGACGGATTTTCCGAATGAACGCTTCGGAACTGGAGGAGTTGCTGCCGTGATGTCCGATTTTAACCACATCCGCATCAAGACGAATACCGGAGGAAATCAGAAGGGTTTCAACCGGCTGTCCGGCATCTCCCATGAGCAGCCATTTGCTTTTTCCGTAAAGGATTCTCAGAACCAGGGACCGTTCGTTGGTTTGATCGGTCATCTCCGATTTCGCTGGCGAAAGAAAATACAGCTTCACACCGGGGAAACAGTTGACGCTGTCCGGTGCCAAAATGGTCTGAACGTGCAGTTTCCTTTTGAGCAGCACGTCCCGGAATTCCGCATAGACAGGGGAATGGATCGTGTCACCGGTGACTGCAATCGCTCCGATGGAGAATTGTTCGAGTATCGTAATCAGACCCCCGACATGATCGTCGTGGGGATGGGTCAATACGACGAGGTCGATATTTCGAATTCCGTTCTTCCGAAGGTAGGGTGCGATCACGCTTTCTCCAGCGTTCCAATAGGGCGTTTTGCTTCCGCCGTCCACCAGCATGCATTTCCCACGGGGAAACCGGAAAACGGCCGCATCC
>Ga0315277_10007335_pt1 | contig 14307 bp, 10 predicted proteins | sample YL17G05_15_MG_FD_203695 | JGI IMG/M metagenome (GOLD analysis project Ga0315277, IMG submission 203695) | Sediment microbial communities from Yellowstone Lake, YNP, Wyoming, USA - YL17G05_15 | ecosystem: Environmental > Aquatic > Freshwater > Lake > Sediment | place: USA: Wyoming | collected... | reverse complement strand
CCTGCCATTCCTGCAGGGAAGTGACGTTTATGCCCTCTTCTTTCTCTGCGCCTTCCATTTCATACATTGCTATCAGGATGACCTTGATGCCATGCCTGCCGGCGAGTGCAAAAAAATCATCGGCGAAAGGGTCATAAATGCCCCTATCGTCTATATCTTTTCGAGGCAGGCTGCCTTCCGGCAATGCGCCCCCGGTGGCGAAATTATCCATCGGAAAATATCCCCGGCTATTTTTTAAGAACTCCACCCTTACCTTGTTGTATTTCTGCGGAGCGACAAATTGAACTTCATATATATATTCCCAGTTATCGGGGAATATTCCGCTGCGCGATTTAACGGCAAGATAGTGGGTTTTGTGCAGATTTTTTATTTCGGCCGCCAGCAAGGCAAGCACCCTGCTGCAAAAAATTTATTCCGCAGGCCTACCTGAGCGAAGCGTTCTGCTTCAGGTAGGGCATTATTACACGGTAGATGCGTCCGGCGATTATCTTATAGCCTTCGGCATTAGGATGCACAAAGTCGCTCTTTAAGTTGGGGTTGGTAATTACGCCGCTGAGTATCCGGGGAATAAATATCGCTTCTTTCTCCTGCGCCAGCCGGTAAAATGTCTTATGGTATTCTCCCAGCAGTATGCCGGCGCTTATGTCTACAACAGCCACCATAGCGCCCTTGGCCTGAATTTTATCTATCATCTGCCTGATATTATTTAAGGTCTCTTCCTGGGGGATCTTTCTTAAAAAATCGTTCCCTCCGAATTCGATAATCACCAAAAAAGGCTCCCTGTCTATTACGTCGGAAGCCAGGCGGCGCATCGCCTCGGTCGAGGTATCTCCGTCTATACCGGCATTAACGACGGGTACATCCACCATCTTAGACAGCGCGTGAGGGTAATCTTCTCCCGGGTTGGCACCATAGCCGAAGGTAATACTGTCGCCGAAACAGATAATATCTTTCCCTTTTGAGCCAATGTTTTTAATCTCTCTCTTGGCACAACCTAATGAAGTCAAAGACACAATAAACGCTATAAACGCAATAAACAGAATATTATTTTTTCTCATATCCTAACCTCAGCTGCCCGCATGCCGCGTTGATATCATCACCGCGCGGCCTGCGCAGGGTAACATTTATACCCTGCCTCAAAAGAGAGTCCCTGAATAATAAAATCTCTTTCCTTGCTGGCGGCTCTATCTTACGGTCTGGCACATAATTAGAAGGGATAAGGTTAACCTTACAGTTCAGGCCTTTTAATATTGTACTCAATTTTACCGCTTTTGGCAAATCCGAATTTACCCCCTTGACCAGGATATATTCAAAGGTTATCTGGCGGTTTGTCCTCTCTATATATTCCCTGCAGGCAACGATCAAATCCTTTAAGGAATAGGCCTTATTTGCCGGCATAAGAGCTGTCCGGGTTTTATCGTCCGGAGCGTGCAGCGATACGGATAATTCTATCTGCAGTCCCTCCCCGGCCAATTTTTTAATCGCGGGAATAATCCCGCAGGTAGAAACCGTAATCCTCCTTGCCCCGATATTTAGCCCTTGTGGAGAATTGATAATGCGGATTGCCTTCATCACATTGTCATAATTATCCAACGGCTCGCCGATACCCATAAATACAAGGTGGGTTATATTCTTATCCGCAGAATCATTGTTCAAGTAAACAACCTGTCCGATTATCTCGGCGGAGGTCAAATTCCTCTTAAACCCCATAACGCCGCTGGCGCAGAAAAAGCAGCCGAATTTACATCCTACTTGGGTAGAAAGGCAGACGGTAACCCTCTTCTGCGCGGGGATACTTACCGTTTCAATGAAGTTGCCGTCATCCAGCCCAAAAACAAACTTCTCGGTGCCGTCCCGGGATTTAAGCGCCTTAACCGGATTCAAAACAAAAAGACGGAAATTATCTTTCAACAGCCTCCTCAGTTCCTGCGGTAAATCGCTCATTGCGTCAAAATCAGCAACCCTTTTTTTATATATCCAGGAAAATATCTGTCCGGCGCGAAAACGGGGTTGGCCCCAATCTTCTAAAACTTTTCCCAATTCTTCTAAATTAAGTCCCAAAATACTCTGCATCCGAAGCCTCTTTATGCCTTACTTTCTTAACAGCTGCCGCGACTCCTGGGTAACGCCCAGCATCGGCTTAACACCGATAACGCTGTAAAACAAATCCCGGCTGGTTATTTTTTCCGCTGTCCTGACTTCGCGAATCTTACCGGAAAGCAAAAAAACCACTATAAACCGCAGGCTGCTAGAAATAAAGAACAAGCTGAATATCTTGTATCCGAGAATCCTGGGCAGGACATTTACCAGATAACCTCCCAGCAAAGCGCCCAGGCAGAGTGCCGTTCCCGTAAAGACGTTAAAATAAGAAATGCAGCGCGTCCTCTTTTCGGGTGTTACGGCATCGTAGATAAAATTAACCGCGCAAAGGCCAAACCCCGACCAGGCAAACCCCGAGAGCGCCTGAATGAATACCAGATATACCGGATTTTGATTAAGCAGCCACCATAACGGAAGACTGGCGATAAACAAAGAAGTGAGTTTTAATATCTTTACATTGCCTACCTTATCCGCATGCCTGCCCCAGCGGCCAATGGTAAAGATCTGTGTTATCGGCACGGCAGTGACAACTACGGTATAAGTAAAATAATCCAATCTTAAATCCCTGATCATAAACACCGAGAAGAAAGGCGCAGCCAGATTTACGCAGAAATTAAGGCTGGCTGCGAATATCACAAACTTGACGAAATTGGACTCTTTAATGCGCCTGATAAAATCAAGAAAGCTGAAATATGATTCTTTTTTCAGCTTAAACGGCGGTTCATACATTTGGGTTAAAAAATACCACGAAACCAGCCGGCAGACAAAGGCAATGCTAAAAACAATCAGGAATCCCCTTAAAATATTATTTTTGAAATAATGTAAAATCGTTCCGGCGATGAAGGCACAGATTATCGTAACTACTCCTAAGATTTTATTGCGCCAGCCGAAATATTTGCCGCGCATTTTATAGGGGATATAATCCGACATCAGAGACGACCAGGCAGGCCCGGCAAAGGCATTGAGGCTGATAAACAAAGTGATAAAAATTATCAAAGACGGCACTGCTCTTGTTTTGAATAAATAGGGGACAAGAATAATCGGCAGCGCCATCAGCGCGTGGAGAAGGACAAATAAATTAATAATCTTTTTCCGGCTCTTTAGTCTTTCAACCAGATCCGCAGAGCGCAGCTGAACCAGAGAAGAGGCTAAATTGGGGATTGCGCTTAATATTCCGACTTGACTGACTGAGGCCTTTAAGGCCAAAGCGTAGGGCGTAATATAGTCAGCAGTCATCCCGGTCATGCCGGAAGCGAACACGCCGTCAAAAAGGGAAAACCGCAGGCTCTTTTTTATTTTATTTTGTTCGCGCATAAGCATGTATTATACCATAAAAAACCGGGGGTACCCTTTACTTTGATGCGCAGGGTGCCCCCGGTCGGGTTGAAAGACGTCCCTAGATTAGAAGCTATATTTCAACTCCATAAATACTTCGTCGTTTTTGTCGAACTGGCCGTTTAAGTGCTGCTCTTTGCCTTCAAAGAAGTTAAAACCGCCGGTCACCAGCCACTGATCATTGATTTCATAGCTTACTTTAGGGCTGATGCGCCAGTCATTATCATCGCCGTAGAGAACCAAGACCTGCGGCTTAAGCCTCTCGTGCAAAAAGTCGGTGGCCAACTGCAGCGTCAAGATTGTCTCTACCTCGTCTAATGGGCCGCGGGTGGCGCCGTTAAGCAGGGTGTAAAGATTTTTATCATATTTTTCTTTAGCCTTGGCCCACATCTGAACAAATTGGAAACTAAACTGCCAGTTGGTAAAGAAGGACTTGTCAAAACCCAGCACATAGTTGTATTGGTCTACGTCCACCGTATTGCTGCCAGTTTGCTTAATCACTTTATCCGTTCCGATATTCATCGCGTCGCCAGTAATATAAGCGAATTCGCCTCTTAGCGTCCAGCCCTTAGCCAGGCCGGGCATTATTATCCCTTCGGTAATCGTCTTGGAAAATGTCCCGCCAAAAACATTTATTCCTTCAGCTCGACGGGTAAGATAAAACTTTGGTGGCGCCCCGAACTGCAGCTGTGAATAAGCCGACGAGGCAAAACTATAAGCGCGCAGATAGTTTAAAGTATACTCGAAGCCGTGACCTTCAATAATATCCCGCCAGCGCAAACCTATTTTGGTATTCTTGAAAGTGTGGGCGGGTTTCTCTTCAATAGTAGAAACCGTAATCCCCGCAGCTGTCAATGCCTGAACGCTTTCCGCACCCAGCCGAACCGCCCGCAAAGTAAAAGGCGCGCCCGACGGTGGATAGTAGTTTGCCTGATAATCAGGAATCAACAAGAGCTGCAATTGACCGTTTGCCAGAAGTTTTCCTTCGGCATTAAGCATCCACAAGGGGATGCGCGAATCGATGTAATTCTGCAGAGTCCACTCGCGATAATCCAAAGGATTGACGATATCCAGGATTCTTACGCCGTCCGCGGTACCCCAGACTACCTGCTGTTTACCCAATCTTAAGTCCAGCCGGTCGGTTAGAATATCCAGGTAGCATTCCCTCAGCCACTGCAGCTTCTCTGGATATTTTAGTTTTTTATTGGTTTTGGATTCCCATTGAGGGTCGTCCTTATATCTATCTTCTAATTGATAAACAGAGTCGTAAAACCATTTCAGAATACTGAAAAACTGGATATTCTCATTAAACTTGTATTCGGTCTCCAACTGCGCGATATTCGCCTGCTTCATAAACTCGTCCAGCCCGTGGGCGCGCAGCGCGGTCTCGGTCTTCAGGTAACCGGCAATCTCCAGGTTCTTAAAAGGCAAGGCTTTTTTTAACAGGCCGTAGATAGGCCCCCGCTCGATTTCCAGCGCTGCCTGCGAAAGAGACGTAGCGCCGAGAAAAACAAGTAATGCTAAAGCAATCTTTAACTTAAATCGCATCAAACACCTCCCTCAAAATGTACCCGTCAATCTTTGTGGCGGATAGATTTACCATCTCTGGCGCATCAGCGTCTTTTCGCTGAATACGTCTTCTTTTAATCCCTGATCGAATTTTATCTCATCGAAGATAATCACGGTTTTATGTCCGGTGCGTAGGTCATCCCCTTCCACGCGCTTCTGCGCCGGATAGGGCTTTCCGTTGACGTCCATAATTATCCAGCCCCTGAACAGGGTACGGTAGAGTTTGCCGTTGGGGTCGTATATCTCATCCAGCATGTTGCCGCCGAAATTTTTGGAAACATAAGTAACTCTTTTGGAGTAATACCAGGGGCTCCTTACCGGCCGGCATTCTATTACATAACAAGGTTCGTCTTTGTGATAGACCTTGCCGTCAAAGAAAGAGGTGTAGCCTTTGAAATTTTCCTCTCCGATTAATTTATAAGTTTCATCCTGGAAGCGACGCGAGGTAATCTCTTCGACCGTAAAATCGCCGCCCATAAATGAATCGTCCGCCTGCCCGGCAGAGACCTTGCGGATCTTCCTTAACGAAGGCAGCCACAGCCAGACATCCTGGTCCCTCTTGGGGTTCATATAGTTCCAGGTAAGCGTTGCCAGGCCTTTAACCGAGGTCGGCTCGGTAAACATTACCAGGTCTTTATAAGATACGTCGTCGGAGCCTCTTCCTAAAATAATCCTCTCACGGAGAAATCTGCGGTTTCTTTTTGAGCCGTCTTTTTCAATGAAAACCACGTCTCCGATGGACTCATAGTCATGGGCAAACAGGGAATACTTGTTAAAATACTTAATCTGCATAATTTCATCCGCAGTCATGCCCTCCTTGGGCTTCTGGAGCTGAAAATATTCCAAACCCGCGGCAAAGGCATAACCCGAAACCAGGACTATTCCCATCAACAGCAAAATAATCTTTTTCATCATACCTCCCTTTTCTTGTTTTCTCTTAACCTGCTGCCTTGTTTATTTCAACAAAAACTTCGGCTTGACCGTCATAATCATAGAAGGCAATACTATCAGCGTGCCGATGGCGTTAAAAAAGATAAAGAACCCTAACAAGGCACCCAGCCTTACCTGCATCAATATACTGGAAAACATCCAGGTAGCTATGCCCACGGCCAAGGTAAGTCCGGTAAAAAATACCGCCTTGCCGGATGTAGACATCGCTTCCGTAACAGCATTGCTTAATGAACCACCTCCTTTTCCTAATTCATCCTTAATCCTCGATACGATATATATGGAAAAATCATCGCCAAAGCCGATACCCAATGCGACCATGGGGATCATCTCAGCGGTCAAGCCCACTCTTAAAAATCCCAGGATCCCGAACACCAGAAGTGTCCTGAATAATAGCGGCATAATTAAAAGATACCCGGAAACCAACGAACCGTAAGCAAATACCAGGCATAAGAATACCAGAAACGTCGTAGAGAGAGAGTTTATCGTCAGCATCGGTGCCAATATCTGGTTAACCGCGGCCAGCATTCCGATATTGCCTCCGGCATAATAAAAATCCACATCTTTGCTGACATGGTTTTGCTTAATCCAGTCATCCGTGCCTTTAATTACCTCATTTATCGTGGCTGCCTTATGGTCGCGCAGGTCCACTTTAATATTGGCATATTGATAGTTGGGGTTAACTACCGGGTCAAAATCCCCCGGGAAGCCGGTCAGGGAATATAAAAAGGTATATTCGGCAATCGTCCTATCTTCGTCGGGAACTCTGAATTCCTTTCTCTCCCCGGCAAACATCACCATATTCATCCCCTTGACGTACTCCACCAAAGAAAGTGTGCGGCCCACACCCTTTACTTCTTTCTCCAGATAACGCTGCAGGCCGTCCATTTCCTTCAACACCTCGCTCTTTAAGAACGCGTCTTCCTGTTTGCCTTCCACAAAAATATAATAAGGGTCGGTGCTGGCAAACTTCTCGCTGATGAATTTCTCCGCCTGATTATACGGGCTGCTGCCAAAGAGCAAAGATGTGCCGGGTTTTTTGTCGCCCACCTCCAATTGGCTGGCGCCGAAGAGCGCGATAAAGGTCAAAATACAAAATGTGGCAATGACCATCCAGCGCGAGGTCTTATTTACGGCCAATTTGGCAAAACTGCCGAGGATTTTGTTAGTCAGCGAAGCCTTCTCTTCCCGGATGACCTCCAGCCGGCGCGGCGGCCGCATAAAAGAAAGCAGGTTGGGCACTAAAATCACGGTGCTGAAGAATATACTGATTACGCCGAACCCGATGGCAATCGCCAGGCTTTTCACTGCCCCTAAAGGAATCCAAAACAGGGTAAACGGCCCTATCCCGTCGGTAATCAAGCCGGTGAAGGCAGGAACAAACAAACTGCGGCTGATGTAAATTGCCGCGGCCTGGGAGTTGTGCCTGTGCTTGCTCATATATTCATAATAAAGCTTGATATACTGGATGCAATGGCTTACCCCTAAGGCGAATACCAAAAACGGCGCTAAGATGGTTGAAGGCGTCAATTTAAAGCCGCAAAGCGCGGTGAGGCCTAAACCCCAGAGTGTGGCCATGGCCGCCGAGATTAAAGGCAGGAATATCCCGCGTTTGGACTTAAAGGCGTAATAGAGAACCAGGGACATCGCCAGCAGGGTGATGAAAAAAAGCTTGGTCATCCGCGGCAGATAAAAATCCAGCCAACCCTGCAAAAGCGGATGCCCGGAAATGTAAATGCGGTTATTCTCGTCCTGGAATTTATCCTTTATCGCCTGCAGGACGTCGAAAATTTTACGCGAGGAGACATCGGACTCAAAATCCGCCTGAATTAAGGTAGCCTTGAAATCCTTGGAAACGATGGGGCCATAGGCCAACGGGCTCCTCAGGATTCTTTCCTTAAGGGCCTCTATTTCCAGCTGGGATTTGGGCGGGTCGTGCATCAGCCATTGAGTAACAAAGCCTTCTTCATTTGCCTGGACGTATTTTACCTTTCTCGCCGAAAGGGAAACTACCCTGCCGGCATTTATCCCTTCGGTGAGATAAAGCTGGTTAGTAATCTGCCAGACCTTGTCTAAGGTAACCGGATTAAGGACGCTGCCGTCTTTTGCTTCAATGGCAATAGAAACCTGGTTTAAGCCGCCGAATATTTCATTGAGCCGGTTCTGGATCTTAAGATAGGGGTGCTTTAGAGGATAAAAATCCCCGAGATTAGTCTTAAAGGAAAGATTACGCAGTTGATAGCCGAAAAATATACTAATGATTAAACAAAGGCTTAAGAAGCCGTATCTGTATTTGATTAGACCGTGACTAAACCAATAAATAACTCTTTTCACTTGACGGGTAATTCCTTTCTCAACGTCTCTTTGTCAATCTTCCCCGCCCTGTTTTTGGGCAGCGCCGGCCGGAATTCAAAATAATGGGGAATCTTAAAATGGGCGAGATGCTGCCGGCAGAACTGCCTAAGTTCATCTTCGGCCAAAGATTTGCCTTCCCTTAAAGCCACGATTGCCTTGGGAACTTCACCCCTTAATTTATCGGCAACGCCGATTACCGCCACTTCAGCGATATCTGGATGTTTATGTATGGCTGATTCTACCTCCGGCTCAAATACGATTTCTCCGGCAACCTTAATCATCTCTTTTTTTCTACCCACAATATAAAGGTAGCCTTCATCATCGAACCTGCCGAGGTCGCCGGTATGAAACCAGCCGTTGCGTTTTACCATCGCCGTAGTCTCGGGGTCCTTGTAATAACCGTCGGTTACCACCCAGCTGCTCACTACCACCTCGCCTATCTGCCCCGAAGGAACCTCCCGGTCGCTGTCGTCTCTTCCGAAGGCGGATCCCTGCCCGTCCGGCAGGCGGGCGCCTTCGGCGGAAAATATCTTTACCTTTATCCAAGGAGCAGGAAGGCCGACACTTTCTACCTTATTTGAACCCATGGGCAACACTATGGAAGGGCCCTGGGTCTCGGTCATGCCCCAGCCGTTAATTAAGGCTGCCTGAGGGCAATATTTATGGAACCGGCGCAGCTGATCTGCGGAGCTGGGCGCGCCAAAGGAAACTATCCATTCCAGGCTCGATAGGTCATAACTCTCAAATTCCTTTAACTGCAGAATGGCGTAATACATAGAGGGGACTAGCCATAAACAGTTGACCCTGTGGCTCTGGATGCTTTTTAAAAATTCCAGGGGAATAAAACGGTCCATCAGCACAACGCTGGCGCCTAAAAATACGATGCACTGGATAAAAACCAGCCCCCCTACGTGCGAAAATGGTAAAGCGCCGCATAAAGCAATGTCCTTCTCGCTTAGATTTACAAAATACGACATTGCTTTGGCAGGAGCACCCAGTTGAAGATAATTGCACAAAACGCCTTTTGGCCTGCCCGTAGAGCCGGAAGTGTAAAAGATGCAGGCATGGTCTTTATCGGGGATATCGGCTGCCGGGAAGGAGCCTGCCGCTTTCCCTAATAAATCCTCAAAGCAGAGAAAGCCGTCCTTTTTCTCATTACAGAGGATAATTTCTTCTAAGCCGGGGCATTTATCTTTTAATGCCCTGAAGGAGATATTCGGCTTGGATTTAGCAATTAACATCTTTGCCTGGGAATGGTCGATACACGACAGCAGCTCCTCATCGGTGAGCATAAAATCCAAAGGCACGGCAGTCGCCCCGATGCACCATATTGCCAAATAACTGTAGATATACTCCGGCCAGTTGGGAAGATATATGGCTATCTTTTCGCCTTTTTTAATCCCCAAGGCCCTCAGACTATTTGCGAGCTTGAAAGAGGAATCTCTTAATTGAGGGAAGGTTATCGGCTGGTCTTTAAAGATTATCGCGGGTTTCTCAGAAAACTTCTCGGCTTGCTTCTCTAATAGTTTAACAATATTCATCGGCTTAATATAATAGGGATATAGTAAAATTTTACTATTTAAATTTTATTAAGTAATGATGGGATTGTCAAGTAAATTTTTCATCACGAATAAAACTTAAGGAGAATGTTGGAGTTAGGTGAGCTCTTCCAGGGGCAGGAGGAACGCCTTGATGCCTTCTTTGCCTAAACTTTTTCTTAGCTTTTTCACACAGGAAAGCATCTGCTTGGCTTGGCTTTCTTCGCAGGCAACATAGAGGATATTATTTCTTCCCGGCCAGATATCATTTCCTAAATGCGTGCCGGAGGTTGTGCCGCGGCCGTAAACACCGGCAACCTTGGTATAATTCTTCATTGCACAACTTTCCAGCACTTCCATTACTTCATCGTCCAGCGCTTCGTTATAAACTATCATCGCCATCTTCAACATTATATTGAACCTCCTGCGTTTGCCATTTTATTTTGCTTTATTCCGGGTGCTTTTCTATGGAACACCGCATACAGCGTCGGCACAAAAAGCATGGTAATTAATGTCGAAATTGTCAATCCGCCGAACATGGTGATACCCAAAGGCCGCCAGGTCTCTGACCCTACACCGGTGGATATAGCCAAAGGTAACAACCCCGCCAGAGTGGTAATCGTCGTCATCAACACCGGCCTTAAACGGTCCCTGCCGGCATTGGTTACCGCCTCATACATCGATTGTCCGCGGCCGCGCAGGATAATAATATAGCTGATTAAGACAATCGCGTTGTTCACTACAATCCCGATGAGCATAATCGCGCCTAAGTAACTGATGATGCTTAACGTGGTGTGGGTAAAAAGGAAACCTAAAATAACGCCGATAAAAGTAAAGGGTATTGCAAACATGATAATAAAAGGATCCAGTAATGATTCAAACTGCGCTGCCATAATCATATATACCAGGGCAATGCCTAACAGCAATAAAAGCGTCAAGTCGCGGAAGGCCTTTTTCTGCTCTTCGGCTTCTCCTCCGATATTAATCGCCACATCGGCAGGCAGGGCGATTTTCTCTATCTCTTTCTTAATGTCTTCCACCACTTTTCCCGATGAGCGTTTATAGGTATTGCACTCCACTTTTACCACCCTCTCGCGGTTCTGCCGCTCAATCGCCAAAGGCCCGAAGGCCTCATAAATGCGGGCGATATTGGAAAGTTTAACCTGGGTTTGCGTAACTGGCGAGACAATGGATAAATTCTCGATGTCTTCTATTTTTTGCCGCGATGCCTCTTCTAATCTGACATAGATATCATAAGTCTCTCCTTTTTCCCGGTACTTGGTCGCGGTTGAGCCCTGGATATAGGTCTTCAGACTGCTTGCAATAATATTCATATTCAGGCCCAGGCTGGCGGCCTTCTCCCGGTTGATTTCTATCTTTAACTCTGGACGGTGTAGTTCCCGGGATATCGAGGCGTCTACTGCGCCGGGAATTTTTTCCATAATCTCCTTTATTTCTTGGGCTACCCTATCCGTTTCCGTAAAGTCGTGGCCGATTATTTCTATTTGCACCGCCTTACCGCCCATGCCGGAAAGCATCCGGCCGATAGGATTACCGGTCTGAATATCAATCTTCAAGACGCCGGGGATTTGTTTTACCTTCTGGCGTAAAACCTGCGCCACTTCCCAGACCGAACGTTTCCTTTCGGTCTTAACTACCAGCTTTGTTCCGGCCGTAATGATATTCGTGCCGGAAACCTGCCCCATGCCCCTGCCCTGGCCGGGGACTTCGCCGGTGCGCGCATAATAAAACCTTGCTTCGGGCACTTCTGCCTTAATCATCCCCTCTATCCTTTTAGCCACCTTATCGCTTTCCTCCAGGCGAGTCCCTAAAGGTAGCTGGATAGTCAAACGCACGTCCCCGGTATCCTCCTCGGGAGCAAATTCATTCCCCACAAAGGGAAACAGGAGCAGGGTGGCAAAAAACGCAGCCGTAAATCCCGCGAGCACTAATTTTTTATGATGCAGACAAAAGCCCAAGGAGCGGCCATAGAATTCCTCCCAGGATTTAAACATATGTTCAGAAAAAATATAGAACCGGGAGACCCACTTTGATTTTTTTTCAGGATTATACGTACTCTTCATCCATTGAGAACAGAGCATCGGGCTAAAGGTAGCTGCGGTAAATAACGAACCTAAAAGCGTCACCGTCACGATCACCGCCAGCTCGCTGAAGAACATGCCGATCACCCCGGGGATAAAAAGCATAGGCAAAAAAACCACGACCGTAGTGTAGGTTGAGGCAGAAATGGCTAAAAACATCTCCTGGGTGCCAAAAATCGCTGCCTCGGTCGGACGGTTGCCCCTTTCCAGCTTGCGATACACATTATCTACCACCACAATGGCGTTATCCACTACCATCCCTGCGGCAATCGCCAAAGAAGAAAGGCTGATGGTATTGATAGTCTTGCCGCTTAAGAAAATATATATAAATGCGATCAAGAGCGAAAAAGGGATAGTCAAAGCGATAATTAAACTGGGTAAAAATTGCCTTAAGAAAAACCAGACCACAAATATTACTAATACAATTCCTAAGTATACCGTGGATTTGAGAGAGTTGAGGGAATCAATAATATCCTGCGAGGTGTCAAAGATGGCAAACATCTTCACATCGCCGGGCAGTGTCTTTTCCAATTCTTTGAGTTTTTTCTTAACGCGGTTCGCCACTTCAACGGTATTGGTATCAGCCTGCTTCTGGATCATCAGCATTAACCCACGGTTGCCGTTGATGCGCACGTTCAGGGTTACCTCCTTAAAACTATCCTCAATTTTCGCTACGTCTTTAAGATAGACAAACTTGCCGTCCCGTTTGCCCAGAATAACGGTTTTTATTTCATCGGGAGAGGCAAATTCACCGGGCAGGCGGATGAGGTAATCCGTTAGCCCGGTTTTTAATTTTCCCAAAGGCTGGGCGATATTTTCCTGGCTTAAGGTATTCTGAATATCCAGTATGGAAAATCCGTATCCTTCCAGCCGCTGCCGGTCCAGCAAGATATTAATCTGACGCTCCAGCCCTCCGAAAAGCTGCACCGTGCCCACGCCCGGCAACTGCCGCAAGGCATCGCCTACTCTCTTATCAATCAAATCATAAAGCTCTATATACGAACGCTGGGCGGTAACACCCAAAAACAGAATGGGGATGCTGGCAGTATTAAATTTAAAAATAAAGGGGTTATCCATTTCATCGGGGATATCCGGTAAGAGACGCTTGGCAAGTTCAATGCGGTCGCGCACGTCATTGGAGGCGGCGTCCAGATTCGTCCCCCAGATAAATTTCAGCGAAATCAAAGAAGTGCCTTCGCTGGATTGCGAGGTTATTTTTTCCAGGCCCGGCGCAGTAGCCAACTGGTTCTCTAATGGTTCAGTGACCTTGGTCTCTACATCTTCGGGGCTGGCTCCCGGATAAGCGGAAATCACCGTAATCACCGGCGGCTCAATCTTGGGCATGCTGTCAATGCCGATACGGGTGAGACTGTACATGGCCAGAATAATAATCGCAGAAAATATCATTAAGTTAGTGACGGGTTTTCTTACCCCGAATTCTGGTAATCTCATCTAATATCTCCCTGCTAGTTGCCGTTGCCTATTTCTACAGCCACCGGCGCATTCTCATAGAGCCGCTGCTGGCCGACGATCACCACTAAATCCCCTTCTTTGATGCCTTCGCGCACTTCGTAATAAGGCCCCGAACGTAAACCGAGAGTTACTTTTTTCATTACTGCCTTATTGTCCTGGATTAAATAAACGTAGGTGTCCGGTTCTTTGCCCAGAATCACTTCCTTAAGAATTACCAGGGCAAGAGGGTGCTTCTCAATAATCAAAGATACCCTGGCAAACATTCCGGGTTTTAAGCGATGGTCCGGGCTATCTAAAGCAATCTCTATGGGCGCAGCCCGGTTTTCCAGGCTGACTACCGGGCTAATTTTAGTAACCTTGCCGACGAATACTTCCTGCGGGTAGGCATCAACCATAATGTTTGCCTCTTGCCCCAGAGAAATCTTCGGAAGGTATTTTTCCGGCACATCCAGGCTTATCTTTACCCGATCTATATTTACCACTAAAGCTACAGGTGTTTGAGCATTCACGTTCTCGCCGATATCCACGTAGACCCTGCCGACAATCCCGGTCAAAGGACTCTCTACGGGTGCCTTCTCGTATTTAAGCCCAACCTCGTCACGGTCGATATAGGCAATTGCCTCGCCTTTAGTTACCGGATTTCCTTCTTGTTTAACTTTCTCGCTGATCTTTCCGCTTACCCTGGGATAGACTATTGCCTCATCCTCAGCCCTGATATTCCCTACATAATCGATGGTATCATCGAGCTCCCGTAATTCCACCCTGGAGGCTTTAACCGGAATAGCCTCCTGGCCCTGCACCTTCTTCTCCTGCGGCTGGCAGCCCGAGACTAATAAAATAGAAAGCAACAAAATTAACATAACTTGCGACTTCATTACAGGCCTCCC
>Ga0315277_10007333_pt1 | contig 14308 bp, 9 predicted proteins | sample YL17G05_15_MG_FD_203695 | JGI IMG/M metagenome (GOLD analysis project Ga0315277, IMG submission 203695) | Sediment microbial communities from Yellowstone Lake, YNP, Wyoming, USA - YL17G05_15 | ecosystem: Environmental > Aquatic > Freshwater > Lake > Sediment | place: USA: Wyoming | collected... | reverse complement strand
CTCCACAACACCACCCCCATGGCGAGGGCGAGCAAGACAATGGAGGCCACCACCAGCAGGGAGGCGAGGGACGGCGTCAGGGGCGGCTCGGGCGACAGCGCGGCGATGGCGAACGAGAACACGCCTGCTCCCAGAAACAGCAGCGCCAACCCTACCCTCTGCCGCCGACGGCGCGCTTGCAGGAAAGCGGTGCCCAACACCCACACCAGCAGCAGCCCGCCAAGGCCTAGCTTCCACCACCGCAACTCTGTCGCTCCAATCCGCCTTCTGTGGGGACAGGCACCATGTAGGTGCTTGTGCGCGACTCTGTTCTGCAGGGACAGGCTCGGTGTAGGTGCCTGTCCCCGACTACGGATACGGCGCCTTGTCTATCATGTCCTGTTCTGTGGGGACAGGCACGATGTACGTGCCTGTCCCCGACTCTGTCTGCGCTCGGGGCGAGGCGGCCTCCCGCAAGGCGCGCTGCTGGGCGCGGGAGAGGTGGCGCTTGTCGCCGGAGGCGGACACCCGGATCGCGCCCCTGGGTTCCACCGGGCAGCGAAACTCGCACTCTCCACACCCCACGCAGACGCGGTCATCCACCACCGGCCTGGGGAGGCCGTTCAGCACGTCCGCGTAAATGGCATCGTAGGGGCAGGCCTCATCGCACACCATACACTGTCGTCCGTAGATCCAGGCGATGCACTTGCTGCGATCCACGTTTGCGGTGCCGAGAAACAGGTGCTGCTTCTCTTCCAGCTTGAAGGGCTGGATCGCCCGGGTCGGGCAGGCCTGGCCGCAAGCGACACAGCTGTCGGCGCACGGCCCCATGCGGGGGACCAGCACCGGGGTCCCCACCGCCTCCAGTCCGCCCTCGCCGAAGGCCGGCTGAAGCGTGTTCGTGGAGCACACCTTCATGCACTCCCCACACCGCACGCAGGCGGTCACGAAGGCGTCCTCAGGCAGCGCGCCGGGCGGCCGGATCAGCCTCTCCGAGGAGAGCTTGAGCACCTTCTCGCCCGCCTGCGTTCGCTTCGCGGTCCAGTCCACCTTGGGCAGGAGGACGGCGGCGAGGCCGATCCCCATCCCCTCCAGCACCCGGCGGCGCTCCAGGTCGAGTCCATCTCGCCGGCCGCTCCCCGCCGGAAGGGCGGTCACCGAGATCGCCTTCTCCGGGCACACCGCCAGACAGGTATAGCACCAGATGCACTCCGGGCCGCGGTACTGCTTCGGGTCCTCCAGGATGGCGCCCATCTTGCATTCATTCACACACCGCAGGCAGCGCGTGCACTTGTCCGACACCCGCAGGCGCAGGGGCGAGAGCTTGCCCAGCAACCCCAGCAGCGCCCCCAGCGGACACAGGTTCCGACACCAGAAGCGGCGCGCGAAGCTGCCCAGAGCGACGATCACCAGGAAGATGGCGAGGCTCACCAGCCCCAGGCGGAAGTAGGGTGGCGAGTCCGGGCGAACGAACCACTCCAGGGCCGCTCCGATCCGCTCCAGCACTGCCCCCAACCACGGCCTCTTCTCAACCAGCGGCGCGACCGTCCATATCAGGTTGACATCGCGAGCGAAGGTGATCGTCCACTGCGCGGGCGCGACGCCGGAGAGAGTGAGCGTGCGCGTCAGCAGGGCGATGGGGTCCACCAGGTAGGCGGCCGACAGTCCCAAGCTCTGGGACAGCGACGGCTCCCGCGGAGAGCGGTGGGCGGCCGGCAGCAGCATGGTCACCACCAGTGCCACCAGCACGTAGAACTTCACCCGCCTCCACGGCGGCGCTTGCCCAGGCCGCCGCCCGCGAATCCGTCCAATGCGTTCGCACAGGTCAATGGCGGCGCCCATCGGGCACACCCACCCGCAGAACACGCGGCCGAGCAGCAAAGCCAAGACCACCGCCGGAAGGGCATACCACAGCAGGGGCAGCAGGATCTGGCGGAGCGAGAGCATCGCGGAGAGAGCAAGCAGGGGATCGGCACGCAGGAACAGGTCCGCCGGCAGGGGCCACCCGGTCGCCGCTCCGTCGCCAAGGCTATGGAGCGTCAGGGACCGCCCGGCGAACCCGAACAGCACCAGAAAACCCGTCAGGAACGCGATCTGGGAAAGACGACGCAACCGCCGCACTCGGCTATGCATGGCCAACCTTCACGCCTCTGGGAGCCCGCTAGACGCGCTTGATGTTCACTCGGCTCAGGTCCATCTCCCCCACACCCAGCTCGCGGGCGCGCTTCAGGTGCCCGATGTCCTCCGGCCGCATGCCCAGCAGCTGCACCGCGTAGGCATCCATCGCCAGGGGATCGGTCCCTGCGGCGATCAGGTTCAAGTCCTTGGTCTGCCCCGGGCCTTTGGGCCCGTTGGTCAGCAGCACCCGGGTGGCGTCCAGCACGATCAGGTGGGGCCGCACCTGAGTGGCATAGTCGGCGATGCATTGGTCGAGGCTGTCGCTCTGGTGCCAGGCCCCGCGATCGAGCACCGTGCCCATCAGGTTCTTCAGCCCGGCGGTCGCCTTGGTGCTGCCGTGCACCTTGGCCACGGGCACGTTGATGAAGACATCGGCCCTCAGGATGTCGCGCAGCGTGTCGGTCTCCTTGAGCACCTTGCCGCGCTTGATCTGGTTCCTCTCGTACATGGCAGGCGGGGGGCCGCATATCACCTTCGCTCCGGCTTTCTCGGCGGCCTCCTGAATCCCGCTCCTGGCCGCCACCCGGGATGCTGGCCCATCCACGGGGTTGTCCACCACCGTCACTGCTCGCGCCCCGCAGGCGCGGCACAGCCTCACCAGCTCCGCCACCACCTCGGGATTCGTGTTGGCGCCGGTTTCGGGCTTGCGCAACCAGCCCATGTTGGGCTTGATCACCACCGCGGCGCCGCGCTTGACGAACTTCGCCATCCCCCCCATCGCCTCTACGGCGGCTCGCACTCTTCCAGGTATATCTCCCTTCGAGGCGACCACGATGGTGGGCCGGCTGCTGGAGGCCGCCTCCGCCACTCCGTTGAGCAGGGACAGCAGCCCGGCCTGGGTGGCCGCGTAGGCGCCCGCGCCCGCCGCCAGGGCGCGGATCAGAAACTCCCGTCTGGTCATCTCATTTCTGGACATGCCGTAAACACACCTCCGGCTGAACTCCCACTCGGGCGCGCGCAACCTCCTTCAAGACTCCGGGGGGTCCCAGAGGGGCGCCCCTACACATTATCTATGCTACCCAGGGGGAGCGCTACTTAGACGGCGGCCGCGCCGGCGGGCTGCCCGGTTCAGCGGCGGGGGCGGGCCTGGGCCTCTTCTTTGCGGCCTCTGCCTCCATCTTGCGCTGCTGCTCCTGCATCGCTTTCTCGCGCTCCGCCTCTCTCTGGCGGTAGTCGTCCAGCCACTGCTGCTCGCGCTTCACCAGCTCGGCGTTGCCCATGCGCTGGTAGATCGCCAGGAGCTCGTCGTGGATGTAGGCGGCGTCGCTGGCATCGCCGGCCGCCTGGTACCACTTGGCCGCCTCTTGCTTGTTGCCCAGGTTTTCGTAGCAGAGGCCCATTCCCATGAGCGGCTCGGCACGCGCTTGTGGGATACCGCCCTGGCCGCTGAGCGCGTCGTTCGCGGCCGCGTAGGCGTCGGCCGCTTCCTTCCATTTGTTCTGCACCGAGTAGGCCCTCGCCATCTCGTAGTACACCGCGGCCCCCGCCAGCCCGCCGACCTGGTCGGCGGCGGGCATAGCCTTCTGCAGGAGAGGCAGCGCCTTCGCCAGGTCCCCCTTGGCGATCTCCTGGTAAGCCAGGATCTCCGGGTCCACCACCTTCACCTGCGCCTTCTCCCGGAGCTGCTTCGTGTATGCTTCCCAGGCGATGCGCCGCTTCTGCTCGGCGAAGTCCTTCAGATACTGCTGCTTGTTCTTCTGGAAGTCCGGGGGCAGGTTCTGCTCTCTCTTCTCCACCTTGACGACGATGTAGCCGCGGTCGGTCTTGATAGGCTGGGGCACGAGATCGCCGGTCTTCAGCCCCGCCAGCGCCTTCTGGTAGGCCGGAGACATGTGGACCACCGGCATCGGCTCCTGGCGCCCGTCACTGCGCCTGACTTCCTCATCATCCGACTGGGTCCGGGCGAGCTCGGCGAAGTCCGCTCCTTTCCTCGCCTGCTCCAGCAACCCCTCAGCTCGCTTGCGCGCCTCCTCGTCTGTCCGCGCTGGCTTGTCAGTGGGATGGAGAGCGACCACGATCTCCCGCAGGGTGGCCTCATCGTAGCTGGCGAGCAGTTCCTTCTCCGTGGCGGTGATAGACCCCGTCACCTTCTTCTCCAGCGCCTGCGTGGCCAGCTCCACCCTCAGGTCGTCGGCGCGGCTGTCAACCAGCAGCTTGGTCAGCCAGCGGAGGAAGCTCCGCTCGCTCATCGCATCCCGCGGCTGGCCGTCATTGGCGGTGGCAATCTGGGCAAGCTGCCGCTCCAGGTCCTTGCTGGCGACCTGCATCTTGGCCTGATCGAGCTGCTGCTTTGCCACTTCGCCCGCCCGCTTGGCGATTTCCCGATTCGATATAGAGATGCCCTGCCTCTCCGCCTCTCTCATCACCAGCAGCTGCGACACCGCTTCATCGAAGGCCTCCAGCCGGTAGCGCGAGAGCCGTCCCGCCCCGATCCCTTGCCCGGTGATCTGGGTCATCATCGCCATCTCGCCGGCGACGCGCTGGTAGACGCGCTCCAGGTCCCTGCGGACGAGAGTGGCGCCGTCCACCTGGGCGATGGGGTCCTTCATGATCGCCGGCTCGTTGCTCTCACTCTCGCGCGTCCGCCCCCCACTCGGGGCGAAGATGGCGGGCAGCGTGAGGAGGAAGACCCCGATAATGAAGTACAACACGTAGCGCAAGTGGACGGCGAATCGCCGCCTCATTCTCATGATAGACATGCACAACCTCCGGGACTACTTACGGCCGGGCATCACCGCCCTGCCTTCTCGGGTCGGCGGAGATCGGCTCCGCCCCGCAACGCCTGCTCGCCCGCCTGTGGCGGGTGAGCCAGGCGGTCTCCTCTGCCAGCCGCCCGCGCAAGCGCGGAGAGTATGCCAGGCGGCCACGCCCCCGGCGGTGGCGAGAGGCCTCAGGCGGGGGCCGCCCCTTGGCGGCCTAGCCTCCTGGCCGCTGCTGCTCCGAGGGCGCCTCCGGCGCGGCGCTCAGTCGCTCTCGTGCGCTGCGCACCGCGCTCAGCACGCGGGTCACGTATTCTTCCAGGTTGGCCAGCGCTCGCTTGGAGTATTCCTCCGCGCTGCGGCGGATCTCCGCCGCTTCCGTGGTCGCCCGCTGGATGACCTCCTCCGCTCGCTCGGTCGCCCGGCGCACGATCTCGTCGTTCGCCACCAGCAGGGCGGCCTGCTCGCGGGCCTCCTGCAGGAGCCGGTCGCGCTCCGCCTCCGCCGCCTCCAGGATGCGCTGCCGCTCCTGCAGCACCCGGCTCGCGCTCTTGATCTCCTCCGGGAGCGCGGAGCGAATGCGGTTCACCTGGGTGAAGAACCGGTCCAGGTCGAACCCCCAGGCGCGATGCAGCAACTGCGGGCGATGCGCCTCGCCCATCTGCTCCAGCTCTTCCAGCCGTTTCAGGATCTCGATGGTGACCCCTCCCTTCCGGGGAATCTGGGGACAGGCACGATGTACGTGCCTGTCCCCGAGTATGTGCCCAGGGCAGACCTAGCCACCAGACAACCGCTCCCTCAATGCCCGCTCCACATGTGGAGGCACAAACGCAGACACCGACCCGCCGAAGCGAGCGATCTCACACACCATGCTCGCGCTCAGGTAGTGGTACTCCGGCGCAGGCGTGAAGAACACCGTCTCCACCTCTGGCGCCAGCGCCCGGTTCGTGGACGCCATCTGCAGCTCGAACTCGAAGTCCGACACCGCCCGCAGGCCTCGCACGATGGCGTGGGCGCCCGCCTGCCGCGCGAACTCGACCACCAGCCCGGGAACCACCTCCACGGTGACGTTCGCCAGGCCCCGACACGACTCCCGCAGCATCGCCACCCGCTCTTCCGTCGAGAACAGCGGCGCTTTCCTCGGATTCACCGAGACCCCCACGATCACCTTGTCAAACAGCGCCGCCGCCCGCTTCACCACGTCCACATGGCCGTAGGTGAGCGGGTCGAACGTCCCCGCGTATAGGCCCACAATCAACGCTGCTGTCCTCCGTCCGGGAGGCCCCTACCAGGCACCTCCCGATGGTAGAAGTCTAGCACAGTTTCGCCGAACCTGCTCTCTCTCTTTCTGAGAAGACCGCCGATCTCTTCCTCCAACTCCTCCCGCCGAGACCGCTGGCAGACCACCCAACCGCCCACGGCCACCAGCGCAGGAAGGCGGGCGAGCGCAGCCATCGCCTTGCCCACTTCCCCGACCCCGTAGGGCGGGTCGAGGAAGACCACATCGAACACCGCGCCCTCCCTGGCCAGGCGGGACAGGACAGGGAGCACGCGCCCTGTGATCACCTGAGTGCGCTCTTGAAAGCCGGCGCGGGCAGCGTTCTCGGCGATCAGCCGGGCCGCCGGGGGGTGCCATTCCACGAACACCGCCCGCTCCGCCCCCCGGCTGAGCGCCTCCAGCCCCACGCTCCCCACCCCGCCGTACAGGTCGAGGAAGACAGCTCCCGCCACTCGTTCCCCCAGCACGCCGAACATGCTCTCCCTCACCCTGTCCGCGGTCGGCCGGAGCGCCGGCCCTCGCAGCGATCGCAGCACTCGACCCTTGGCTATCCCGGCAATGATGCGCATGTCGCATGCGCCCGCGGCGCATGAACCTCCGTGCGGCGTCCGCCTGAGGGGGGCGCCGCGATCTAGCCAGCAAGCCTTTCCATGCGCGCTCGCAAGTCCGCCACCTGCCCGCGCAGTCCGCGGTGCTCGGAGGCCTTCAGTTCGGGGTCGCCCTCCACCAGGGCGAAGGCCGTCTCCCTCGCCTCGGTCAGCACCCCCAGGTCTCCGGCGAGCCGGGCCAGCCGGAAGTCCGGCAGGCCGTGCTGCCGGGCGCCATAGAGTTCCCCTGGACCTCTGAGCAGTAGGTCCTGCTCGGCGATGGCGAACCCGTCGTTCGTCTCCACCATCACCTGGAGGCGCCTTCGCGCCAGACCCACCGCCTCCTCGCCGGCTGGCGCAATCCGCCCTGTCGGGTCGTACCTGGCCGGCGTGAGGAGCAGGCAGTAGGCCTGATGGCCGCCTCGCCCGACCCGCCCCCGAAGCTGGTGGAGCTGGGCCAGCCCGAACCGCTCCGCGTTGAGGATCATCATGATCGTGGCATTCGGAACATCCACCCCCACCTCGATCACCGTAGTCGCCGTCAACACGTCGAGGTCGCCGGAGCGGAAAGCCTCCATCACCGCTTCCCTCTCCCCCACCCGCATCGCCCCATGCAGCAGGCCCACCCGCAGGTCGGAGAAGTCTCCTCGCTGCAGCTCTTCCGCCACCTTGGTGGCGGCCTCCGCCTGCAGCTCCTCGGACTCCTCGATCAGCGGGCACACCACATAGGCCTGTCCTCCCTCTCCCACCTGCCGCCGCACCAGCGCGAAGGCGTCGCTAGTGGGGCCGCCGCCCGACGCCGCGCTCGCCCGGCTGGGCAGGGCATGCCACCGCGTCTTCACCTCCTGCCGGCCTGGGGGCATCTCGTCCAGCACGGAAAGGTCCAGGTCCCCATACAGCGTGAGCGCCAAGCTCCGCGGGATGGGGGTGGCGGTCATCACCAGCATGTGCGGCCTAGGTGCACCCCGCGAGCCCCGGTGCGGGCGGCCCGCCTTCGTGAGCAGCTCCGCCCGCTGCCTCACCCCGAACCGGTGCTGTTCGTCCACGATCACCAGCCCCAGCCGGCCGAACTCGACCCCTTCCTGGATCAGGGCGTGGGTTCCCACCACCACGGTCGGCCGGCCTGCCCGAATGACACCGAGCGCATGTTCCCTCTCCGGCCCCCGCACCGACCCGGTGAGCAGGGCCACTGGCACTCCCAGGGGTTGAAGGAGCCGGCTGAGCACCAGGTAGTGCTGCTCCGCCAGAATCTCGGTGGGCGCCATCAGCGCGCCCTGGTACCCGTTCTGAGTGGCGATCACCAGCGCCGCCGCCGCCACCACCGTCTTGCCCGATCCCACATCGCCCTGCAGCAGGCGATGCATGGGGACATCGGAGGCCATATCCGCGGTGACCTCGGCGATCACTCGCTGCTGGGCGCGGGTCAGCGAGAACGGCAACACCTGTGCCAGCGCGCCGATCACATCTCCTTTCGGCGGCATCCGCAGGCCGGTGGCAGGGCTCTGGCGCTCCCGCTTTCGCTGCGCCATCGCCAGCTCCAACACCAGCAGCTCCTCGAAGGCCAGACGCCGCCTGGCGGCATCCCGCGCTTCCTGCGAGGAGGGCCAGTGGATGTCCCAAAGCGCCCGCGCCAGTGATGGCAGGTGGTGGTCTTTCCGCAGCGACCGTGGCAGCGGGTCGTCGAGGTCGCCAGGCAACCTGTCCAGCAGCCTCCTTATGGCGCCTCTCACCTGGCCCTGGTACACGCCCTCGGTGAGCGGGTAGACCGGCACCAACGCGCCCGGGGCAAGCTCGTCGCCCTCCCCTACCCGTTCAGAACCGCCATACTGGATCTCGATGAGCTGGCCGGCGCGGCGGACGGATCCCTCGATCAGCAGCCTCGCGCCTTGCGGGTAGCTCAGCGCCAGAGGTGAGTTCGCGATCACCTGGGCGCGCGCGCCGCGCCGCGGCAGGCGCGCCACAGAGAACACACGCGCCTGTAGGGCGGGGGCTCCGCGCTCCGCCTGCAGCGCATCGCTCACCTCCAGCACATAGCGCATCAGCCGGAAGCCGCGGCCCTCTCGTAGCACGGACTCCTCTCGCGCCCCGGCCTGCACCAACACCGCCGCCCGCTCCCCATCTGCCACCTCTCCCAAGCGGCGCAACGGCAGGTAGTCCCGAGGCACGTGGTAGAGTAGGTCGCGGTTGGTGTGCAGGCCCAAATTGGCCAGTCTCTGCGCCCAGGCAGGAGTTGGCTTGCGCTCCCCGGCCACCGGTTGGTCCAGAAGGTCCACCACCGCCTGTGGGGCGGCCGTGCCAAGGCAGGAGGCAAGCTCCTGCCCAACGGGAGGGGAGGGGGCGACCGTGGGCTTCTGCTTCGGGGGCCGCGGCCTGACCGCGCCCTCCCGGGGCGGAGTCGCAGGTCGGGGGACCCATTCGGCAAGCTCAGGGCAGGCCTGCGCTACGGGTGAGGCGCCGCCCGCAGGGCAAACCTGGAGAAGCTCGGCCAGCAGCCTGCGAGCCGCCTTGACCTTCTGCTCCCGCACCTCGGGGCCCAACCCTCCGTACTCGCCCAGAAGCTGGCGCAACTCGCGCACGGTGCGCAGAGCCGGCGCCTCCTCCTTGCCCGGCCGGGGGACACCCCCACCTGTCTCGGCGAGAGCCGCCCCTCGACTCCGCTCGGGGTGACCCTGAGCCTGCCGAAGGGCCGCCTCGGCATTCTCGGCCCAGCCTCGCACATACCGGCCCAGGCTCTGCCCGATGATCGCGGTATCTCCATACCCCTGCCGCGCCTCCACCTCTAGAGGCCCGGCGAGAGCGCGCACCATGGTCTTGAGGTCTGCCATCGAAGCTCGCTGCGGTCGCCGAAGGCGACCCCGCCTTCCGGGGTTCGGCGGAGCTTGCCCGCCCTCCAGAGGCGGGTAAACCTCAGGCAGGCGAGTTCCGCCGTGAGGTATGTTACACGACCGCCTCCGCGCCGACAAGCAGGGCTTCACATTACCGAGGACCAGCGCGGCCGCCTGTCGAAGTGTAGGGGAGCCCCTCTGCGGGCTCTCCTAACCCGGCGTAGCCGGGACCAAGAGTCCACGGCCAACGGCTTCACCGCAAAGGTCCCTAGGCCCACAGGAGTGGGCCGGGATGGCGGCCGCCAAAGCGGCCTAGCCACGCAAAGGACGCAAAGGGAACACTTGAACCCCAAAGGCCCGATAACATTCTCTTCATATCCTCGCGCTCTCCGCGCCTGCTTGTCCGCCGTAGCCTGTTGGCTCCGACTTGTCCGACGAAGCTCCAGCGAAGGCGCCCACAGGCCACGGCGGACAAGTCTCCTGGCGCTCTTCGTCCTCTGCTGCGGTGCCGGCGCAGCCATGTCAGCCGACCAAGGCGCTGCCGCGCCGGCCCCTGGTGATGCCCTGGACAAGGCGGGCGGGCAGGCCCTTCGCGAGGCGGTGGTCAGGGTAGAAGTGGCGAGCGATCCCCTGTCCTTCGGGCCCGGCCTGGTGCAGGAGTTGTCGGCTCGCCAGGCCCGCACGCCGTATGAGCAGGAGCTGCTCCGTCGGGTGAGGGGAGTCAGCACCGGAAGCGGGTTCTTCGTCAACGCCCAGGGCGACCTGGTGACCAACGCGCACGTGGTCATGGCCGGGATCCGCTACCGCAACCTTCACTTCACCTCCCAGGAATGGGAGTCCATGGGCCGAGTGCTGGAGACCGCCAAAGAGGTATGGGTGCAGGTGGGTGAGGGAGAGAGCGCTCGCTACTACCTCGCCAAGCTGATGGCGGTGGCGGAAGACCTGGACCTGGCGGCTCTGCGCCTGACCCTGCCTCCCTACGGCGGGGCGTACCCGCCCTGCCTTCCCGGGTCCGGCGGAGCGGAGTGCCGCCGCGAGGAGAAGCGCGAGTTCGCCTTCCTGCCCATTCTTCGCTCCGACGGTCTGGCCACCGGACAGCCCGTCATCGCCCTCGGGTTCCCGGAGGACGAGTACCGGGCCAGCCAAGGACGCGTACTATCGTTGATCAGCGGCCCCGAGGTCCACAGCGGCCTGAGGTACACGCGGTTTCCGGACCCTGTCACCGGACAGGAAACCATCTTGGTCAGCGGGACGACGCCCGGGCCGATAGGGCGGTTCCAGCACACTGCTCCCACCGCCCACGGCAACAGCGGGGGCCCGGTGGTGGACAGCCGGGGAAGCGTCGTCGGGGTGGCCTACGCGCTGTTGAGCGAGGTGAACGGGAGCGGCGAGCCCCGCAGCGATCTCAACCTCGCCATCGCCAGCAACCTGCTCAGGAAGTTCCTTCGCGACCACGGGATTCCGTTCACGGAGGCAACCAGTGAGTAGGGTCACGCTGCTCGGCACAGTCCTGGCCCTCGTCCTGGTCCCTAAGTCCGCCGTGGCGGACCGGGATGGCGGCTCAAAGAGCCTAGCCACAGCCACCGGCGTCTGGGCATCGGATAACCTCCGAACAGAGGTCGGCGCGCCTGCGCAGTGGGAGGAGCAACTCAGCCGGGACCCCTATGACTACGAGGCCCATCGCATGCTGGTGAACGCCTACCGCCGCGCCGGGAGATACGACCAAGCCTTCCTGGAGGCGGCGTGGCTGGCGTGGCTGGCGCCGAAGGACTGCGCCGCGTCAGAGCAAGGGCTCCCATATCTGCGCGATCGACGCGCCCGAGACCGCGCCGCGAGCGCGCGGGGGGGGAGAGCGGAGGTGGTGGTGGCCGCGGTTGATGTCCGCCGTTCGCTGTACGACTGCTGTGCCGACGGGGCCGTCGGCCAGCAAGCCACCAGGCTGCGAACCGAGGTTGAGGAGACGTTGGCAAGGCTCCAGAGAGCCAGCGAAGCCCCTTCAGGGCCCGGAGGCTTTGCCGCAGAGGCTTCGCCACGGACCACGAGCGCCAGACCCGGGAGTCCGGTGGCAAGGATGGCAATGACCGACATCTACCTTGCCCTGGACGACATCCTCGCCCTGGAGGGGGCCGGCGACAGCCAACGCGCCAGGGCGCAGGCGCTGCGCGCCGCCGCCAGTCAGGCAGAGGCGGCCTCCGCCGCGCTGCCGGAGGCGCCCGGCCCGCACCGTGCCCTGGCGGTCATCTGCGGCCGCCTGGCGGAACTCAGCGGCCCTTCAGGACCCCGAGGGGTCCCTTCAGGGTCCCAGAGGGGCAACTCCGAGAGGTGGGGGCTGGCCATCGCCGAGTGCGAGCACGCCTATCGCCTCGATCCCAAGGACACCGCCCTCCCCGAGATGCTGTGGGCCCTCACTCTCCACGCCGGCCGCTGGGAGGAAGCCAAACGCTGGGAGGCCGCCGTCACCTCTGGAGGCCGGTAGCAGAGTTGAGCGTACCAACGGAGGCCCATCGCCACGAATGGTGTCGCACCATCTGCACACCGCAAGGCTGTGCCAGCCGGCCGGAGCCAACTGATGGGTCAACCGCGTGACAGGCCTGACGCGCCTGGCCGCTGGAGAGGAGCGCCTCCGCAGCATGTGCTGGAGGCTCGACAAAGGGCCCGACTTCGATGTTGACAGACCGGCGGGCCGCTGGTATCGTATTGTTCCTTTCGCACGTTGAGTTACCGCTTGGCTCCACCTGAGGGCACCGGCAGTTCTCTGCATCAGTTCGCAGGGAGGTGAAGAGAAGGTGGATATTGCTGGATGTCTGCGCGGCAGGGGTAAGGGCGAGCGCCGCAGACGGCCCAGGTCGTATCAGGAGCCGCCTAGCGTCCGCCGCTGCATAGCCTGCGCCAGGTATGACTGCGTCCACCAGGTGTGCCGCGTCCGCCGCAGGGAGGTGGACTTCTTCGAGGCCCTCTCCCCCTCCGCGTTGTCCGTCAGCGCCCGCTGTTCCCGCTACCGGGAACGTCCGGCGACGGCAGCATCCTGACCAGCCCCTCGGCGGCAAACCGGGACCCAGTGTTCGGGCTCACACCCGCCTTTCACGGTCGGCGTGGAGCACGTCGCTGAGGGCGCGGATGCGCTCGAGGATCCCCTGCAGGTGTGTCAGGTCCTTCACCTCCAGGGTGAGGTGAAAGCGCGCCAGCCGCGGCTTGCCCCCGGTGTGGGCGCCCGCCTCAAGAATGTTGGTGTTGGCGGCGCTGATGATGGCGGTGATGTCGCTGAGCAGCCCCACCCGGTCCAAGGCCTCGACCTGGACAATCACCGGGTAGTAGGCGTCCGCGCTGAGCGCCCACTCCACCGGCAGCACCCGTCCCGGTTCCCGCTGGGAGTGGTACACGACGTTGGGGCAGTTCTCCCGGTGCACCGTCACCCCGGCGCCGCGGGTGATAAACCCGACGATGGCATCGCCCGGGAGCGGGGCGCAGCAGCGTGACAGCCTGAAGTAGACGTCCTTCACTCCCCCCGCGGTGACCGCCAGGCGCATCTGCCCCTGGTCCTTCGCCACCACCGCCTTCGGCTTCGGCTTGGCCGCTTCGCCGCGCAGCTTCCGCAGCACCGTCTCCGCCACCACATCGCCGTAGCCCACCGCCGCGTGCAGGTCCTCCACGGAACCGTAGCCGAAAGCCCTCGCTATCTCCTCCAGCGCCTTGGCCTGCAGCACCTCCTCCGGCGCCAGACCAAGGCGCTCGCACTCCTCCACCAGGCGCTCCCGCCCGCGGACGATGCTCTCATCCCGCTGCGCATGACGGTACCACGCCTTGATGCGGCTCTTCGCCTGCGAGGTCACCACAAACGAGAGCCAGTCCAGGCTGGGCCGTGCCGCAGGCCGCGAGGAGGTGATGATCTCGGCGACATCGCCGTTCTTGAACACGTAGTTGAGCGGCACCATCCGGCCGTTGGCCTTCGCGCCCACACACCGATGTCCCACCTGTGTGTGAATGCGATAGGCGAAGTCCACCGGGGTCGAGCCGGCGGGCAGGTCAATCACATCCCCCTTGGGGGTGAACACGAACACCTGGTCCTTGAACAGATCCAGCTTCAGGTGCTCCAGCCACTCGTTCGGGTCGCGCAGGTCGCTGTGGAGTTCGAGAATCTGCCGCAGCCACGACAGCTTAGCCTCGGTCTGCAGATCCCCCTCTTCCCCCTCCTTGTAGCGCCAGTGGGCGGCCACCCCGTACTCCGCGCGCCGGTGCATCGCCCAGGTGCGAATCTGCACCTCTATCGGGCCGCCATGCGGGCCGATCGCCTTGGTGTGCAGAGCCTGGTACCGATTCGGCTTGGGCTTGGCCACGTAATCGGTGAACATGTCCGGCAGCGGCAGCCACAGCGAATGCACCACCCCCAGAGCGGTATAGCATTCGGGCTCCGTGTTCACGATCACCCGGATCGCCTCCAGGTCGTGGATCTGATCGAAGTCCACTCCCTGGGTCTGCATCTTCTGGTAGATGCTGTAGAAATGCTTGGGCCTTCCCGCGATCTCGGCGGTGATCCCCATCCCCTCCAGCCGCTCCCGCAGCTGTGCCACCGCTTGGTTGATCACCGCCAGCCGCTCCTCCCGCGTTCTCGCCACCGCCTGCACGATCTCCTGGTACTTCGCCGGCTCCAGCACTCGGAAGGCGAGGTCCTCCAGCCTCCACTTGTAGTGCCAGATGCCCAGGCGGTGGGCGATGGGCGCGAAGATCTGCAGGGTCTCCGCTGCCACCTCCTGGCGCTTGTCG
>Ga0315277_10007332_pt1 | contig 14308 bp, 15 predicted proteins | sample YL17G05_15_MG_FD_203695 | JGI IMG/M metagenome (GOLD analysis project Ga0315277, IMG submission 203695) | Sediment microbial communities from Yellowstone Lake, YNP, Wyoming, USA - YL17G05_15 | ecosystem: Environmental > Aquatic > Freshwater > Lake > Sediment | place: USA: Wyoming | collected... | reverse complement strand
GTTGCTGTCAGAGATGTTACCGAGTGAGAGTTGATCTGTGCCGTTTAGGAAACCGAATACTTCTAGGTTGATCCGATCAATATGGACGTTCATCGTTGTTCTTAGCGTAAGGAGGACGGTCAGGTTTCTGCCTGGTTCAGTCTTCGCCGTCGCGTTAACCTGAATCTTGATTCCGGTCATCTCAGAATTCAAGAACACTTTCATTTCCTCATCTGTTGCGTGGACCCTTGCCGAGTTGAGTAAAGTGAACGTCAGGGCCAATACACATAGTGATATACCAATTTTGCGGAGAGCGAACATACCTTCACCTTCGGAAAACAACTAGTGACCGAGTTCTACGAGAATCTTATTTAACACTTTCTGTCAGTGTGCATGCGAGAAGTCGCCGAGAGATCCAGACAACGAAACTATCTCACAGATCTGATGAACCGTTGGTAGATGTAGATGAAATAAATGAAAGAGAAGACTGTGAGCAGCACTTCGAAAGTCAGTATCGCCAGGTTGTGCTCTACAGCCATAAAATAGCCGTTGGTGAGGATGTCGGTGAACACCAGAATCTGCAAGAATATAGCTCCACCTAGACAGCTGAGGCCAACGGTGTGAAAAAGCACTTGCACTCGGCGATCTTGACGTGTAGCTTGTGTCATAACTATCGTGAGTAGCAAGAGTCCATACAGTCACTTATATATTGTGAATCATCCAACACTAGAGCGCCTAATAATCGAAGGTCAATATCGAAACTAAGCTCTCATGGTGGTTAACCAGAACCCAACATTTTTGAGGCTCTTATTGATTGATGTTTAAAGGAGGGGTGCACCTCTTGAAAGATTACCTTATCGGAACGGGCGGATGGGCATATTTCCAGGTTCCACAGCTCAAACCCTTGGCAGCATATTCCAAGGTGTTCAATTTCGTCGAGGTCAACTCAACGTTCTATCAAATCCCTTCCTTAACCGAGGTCGAGAATTGGCGGAAACTAGTCCCATCTGATTTCTCATTTTCGGTCAGAGCACATAAATCGATCACGCACACTCACAAACTGAAACCTGAAAGAGATGTCTTCACAGACTTCGAAAAAATGAAACGAATATGCAGCGTGCTTAAGGCCGAAATACTTCACCTTCAGACTCCTGCAACTTTTAAGGTTGATGAAATGTCTTTTAAGAACATGCAACAACTCCTTTCCTCACTGAATCTGGGGAACCTGAGGCTTGCGCTCGAAATCAGAGGAACTCCTGGTACAGGATTGCCTAATAACTTGTTGAGAGTGATGCAAGACAATAACGTAATTCACTCGATTGACCTATCGAAAGGTGAAAAGCCCGCCTACGACTCAGACATACTTTACACGAGGTTATTCGGGAAGGGCGAACACAACATTTACCAACCAACCGATGGCGAACTGATGGAAATCGATCGAAAAGCAAAAAGTACGCAGTCCTCAAAGATTGTTATGAGCTTTCATTTTGTACGGATGTACAAAGACGCTGTAAGACTAAAGACCTACAGACAAACAGGGAAATTCCCGCCCATAACAAACTCGACCGGGCTTGCCTCGCTGGAAGCAGTGCTGGGAGAGGACGCTACGTTTCCTGCCACGAAACAGCAACTCGTACAGAGTCAAGGCTGGAAACTATTTGATTTCAGCAAGACTGACAGAATCCGCGTTGTGGAAAGCTTGGACAGACTACCTGAGAGAACATACAGTAGTCTCGCCGAGGTCATCAAGCAAACGGAACTGACAATGAAGTGATGTGAATTGATCGAAACTTCCAACCCCATATACCTAGGCACGTCCGGCTGGAGCTACAAAGAATGGATAGGTCCCTTCTACACGAAGATGGACAAGAGCATGCTCAGAGCATACACCAACGTCTTCTCAACTGTTGAGATCGACTCAACATTCTACCGCTATCCTGACAAGGGAACGGTCATGGGCTGGGCCAGATACTCCCCCGAAGGTTTCGTGTACGCAGCAAAGCTGCCAGGACTTATCACTCATGAGAAAAAGCTGGATCCAGCGCAGGACATAGAGACGGATCTGGAGAGGTTCGTGGAACTGATGGAGCCGCTCTCTCTGAGTGGCAAGCTCGGCTGCGTACTGGTCCAGCTGCCTCCCCGATTCGACTACAAACCCAAGCAATTGGAAGACTTTATCAAACTCCTCCCAACCCACGTCAGATTCGCAATTGAGTTCCGACATCCTTCATGGATCAGAAGTGAGACGTGGACACTTCTCGAGAAGTACAAGATAACATACACGATTGTCGATGAACCGTTGCTGCCTGCGGAAGTCCATATCACATCCGACATTGCATATTTCAGATGGCACGGCCGGGGAAAAGGACCTTGGTACGATTACAGATACAGCGCCGACGAGCTGCAGCAATGGACTCCTAGAGTCAGAGAGGTTGCGAAGGGTGTTGACAAGGTCTTCGGTTACTTCAACAATCATTATCACGGCTACGCCGTCGAGAACTGTCTGCAAATAATGCAAATGATGGGAATAATCAACCCAAAGCAGATAGAAGCAAAGAACAGAATAGAAGACTTCCGCAAGGAATCCGTTCAGCAGTCGCTATCGACTCTCGAATCTTTTGCTCCTCCGAAAAATATGGACTTCAGCAGTCTAATCGCTTACTTCGTCACACCTGAGAGGCTGAAACGTGCAGAACAAATCGCAGACGATGAAATGCAGATCACAGGTCAGACAGAGGAGCGAATCGAAGCTACTGTTAGAGAATACCACATCGTGATAGACATGCGAAACAGAACCTTGCTTCACGATTGCGCTGATTGGGAAAAAGTCATGTCAACGAGAAGACTCTGCAAGCATATTGCAAAACTGCTCCTCTCGATTGACAAACAGAAGGCAGCTGAGGTGCTCAGAAGTCTCTACGAGAAGGAGGAGTCATGGCAGCTCCGTATCTATCCCAAATGATTGGTTTTTCGAACTGAACTGTACCAAAAAAAGAAAGAAAAATGGGATTGTTCGTTGTCACTTTGTGTCTTCTGAAGACAAAAGGGTCAAAGTTGCTCGCACCTTGTTGACTTTCCTAATGTGAGAGGACACAGTCTCTTTGAGCCGCTCCATCGTGTCCGCCCTGACGCGAACGACTATATCGTAGGTTCCGTACACGGCAAAAGCCTCTTCGACGCCGTTCACCTTCTTTACGTCTTTCAGAACATTCATTTCAGTGCCAAGCTCGGTGTTGATTAGAACAAATGCAGTTGGCATCTCAGCATCCCCGGTGATACTGTCTGTTTCTAAACATAAAACCCTTTGTCTCTTTCCCGGCAACTGAGAACCCTTGAAGTTCAGATTTTGTATTCCTTTTCTTTCTCAGTTAACATCACTTTGCTTTTCAGGTTGCGCATGAACCTGCCAAAAAGTCGTGGTTTTTCAGTGTGCACAGGAAAAACGGTTTTCGCGTTGATCTTTTCCAGAACCGCCTTAAGCTGAAGAGGCATTATGTGTCCTGAGACGTGAACGTGATATTGTGGCAGTCCATAGTGATCTAGCCAGTTGACCAGTCGCTCGAAATCTATTTCCATCTCTTCATTGAAAGGTTCCGACGCAGACAGGACATAGCAGCTCCCAGGTTTGGGTTGAATCTCAATGAGCTCCTCCAGGTCGTAGAAGGACATTGCCAAGACAACGCCGCATTGTTGCTTCGAAAGTTCGAAGGCCCCTTTGACCTTGTCGGGGTACTTGTCAACTAGTTGCTTTTCCCACTTGTAGCTCGTGGCCTTCGATCTTCGAAAAAGCAAGATGCCTTCGTCGTCAATGCTTGGAAGGCTCAACCCCTTGTCAGCACGAAGTGACTCCAATAGACAGGCTTGCTTCAGTGAAATTGCGAGACATCGATTGTTCTTCTTGGCCACACGAAAGAAACTGTTGAAACGATCAACATCCGCATAGGCAAACTCTGCGAGGACTATTCCGTCCGCCTGACCAACGATGGCGTCCAGCTTGCCTTCGACCTCTCGTTCAGAGGATACTGAAGCCCCAGTCATGTTCGTAGCCTCCGTAATAATCGCCGTCACATCGGCCTTTTGCGCTTTCTCAACAAAGTCATCTGTCATCTCACTTTTCGCGCCGTGATGTCTGAAGTCGCCAGTGTAGGCGAGCGATCCTTGTGTCGTGTGGATGACGAAACCGTACGCGCCTGGAACGGAATGGTCCACGTGGACGGGTTCGACTTCCAAATTGTCGACGCGGATCTTCTTGCCCGTCCTGAATGTTTTGAAGCCTAAGCCTTCGATGTTGAACTCCAAGTCGGCTCTCCGTATCTCGCTTTGTGCCTGCAGGATGGTGCACGTTGTTTCGCCGCAGTAGACTGGGATTTCACGTTTGATGAATGAAAGGTATGCTGAATGATCCAAGTGGCTGTGGGAAACGAAGACCGCGTCAACTTGGGGTTCTTCGTCATCGAACTTGTAGACGCCGTCCAGCTTTGGCAGGATTCCGAACTCTTGCAGGCTTTTTCCGCTCTTCGGTGAAAGGAACGGTGGTGAATAGAAGAGTTTTTTCATCGCGAAAGACATGCCGAAGTCGAAGAAGATTTTGGTGTCTCCGTCCTTGAGCAGTATCTTGTTTCCGCCGATCTCGGCTACCCCGCCGTAGAACGTCAGCGTTGTTTCATCTTTGACCATTCTTACACCTTCAGTTTGTCGGCTCTCCTGCACAGGTTTGAGAAAACGTACATTATGTGTGGGTAGGTGAAGATGCTAAAGACTTTTGTGTACTTTGGGCTTCCGGCGCTTTTGACGGTGTCTGGTTTTCCGCCGGCTTCTAGGTAGCTTCTAATGAAGGTTTCCGCGAACCTTTCGAGTCTGTTCACGTCTGCGAATGGAGAGATGTCGTGTCCTGAATAGTAGAGGAATTCGGCAATGTCCCAGACGATGTCGCCTTTTCGGCTGGCTTGTTCAAAATCCATGAGATAGATACTGCCTGTTTTCGCAACGAGGACGTTTTCTGGTTTTGTATCTCCCAAAGCCACTCCTAAGGAGTGAACGCGGGCGAACGTTCTGCCGACTTCTGACACGACGCTAAGAGCCTTTTCACTCTCATCAGCGTTTTCCGAACTGACAGCACACTTCACCATTTTGCTTAGGTCCTCTCCTTCCACGTATTCCATGACTATCAGACGCTGGCTGGGGCTCACGTTCAAGAGTTTGGGTACGGCAAATCCCTTGGAATCCAGGAAGCGATTGATTGCGCATTCTCGTTCGAGTCTTGAGTTGCCGGCGACGGCAAAGGTTTTTGTGCCGACCGACCATAATGTGAGTGGGAACCATTTGAAGTTGGACCAGTCTCTGAACTGCTTGATTATTGCTCTTGCACGGATTCCTCCCGTGAAGGTTTCAACGAGGTAGACATCGTTTAAGATGCCACCGACGTTTTCTATTCTTACTTTGGCATTCTTGTCTGCGGATAGTGCTTTCCGCGCAAAAGCGGTGATGTCCACTCTGTTTGCCAATGGTACGAGTCCCGTTGCTGTTGGCATGTAGATGTGGTTCTCGGGGTCTTCGATCACTTGTTTTATTCTCAAGTCGTCGAGAGACTTCTGTATCTTGAGAAGTGCTTCTCTGTTTTGTGAAAGGGCTTCTAGGATTTGTGGGAAAATTCCGAGCGAAGCAGCGAACAGGGCTCTTTGTCCTGTTTTGAAGAGGTTTGTGAACCGCCCTCGAAGGCTTTTTGATTTGTCCGCGAATCGTTCTGTGATCATCCAGTATCCGTTGGAGTAATGGATTACGTTTTCTTTCTCGAGCTGTTTCAAAGCTTCAAGAAAACCGTGAAGAACGGAAGCTATGTTTGCTTGGGCTTCGTTGCCTTTTGTCAGGTTCGCAAGAGCGTAGAGTGTTGGCGGAAAAAGGCGGGCTCTTGTCCACATGGTTTCGTACATGAAGTACTCGGGTTTTATTCGCAGTTCTTGAGAGAGTTCTGGAAAATCTAGGACGAGACTTTCTAGGAGCTCGATGATCAACCGTTTTTTCAAAGTGACCTCCTGTGAATACAGGTAATTAGCATTCTGCAAGACTGTGTATGGGAAGATTAGCGCGCCTGCCAGGGCTTCGCCTAGAAACCCTCTGTCCACGTCTCTTTCAAAGACCCATGCGTCGACCGCCAGAATCGAAAGGTGTCCTCCGTCGAAAACCTTAGCGTAGTTCATAAGTCTAGGTTGAAAGTTGCGAACAATGATCAGAACTTGTGGAACTTTTCTCGTTGCTGGTAGTATCGATGCAAAATCGTTCCGTCTGCAGGCTGCGACTATCTCACATGGCCCCACAACGTGTTCGCAGAAGTTGAGAACTTCTCTGGTCAGCTTTGAATCTGTGTCTTTCATTTCTTGAGCCAATTTTTCACCTGTGACGGATACAACAACCCTGTTAGTGATTCGTGGGTCTAAGAGATATAATTGATGCTCCCACGTTTTTCTAGGAAAACTCTGGCCATGACGAGTCAGTTATACTTTCAAAAATACGCAATGAAAGTGTCGGTTTATCTTGCAAGTATTTTTATGTAGGCGAACGCTGCTGTCAGCGCGAATATGAGGGTGAATATCGCGACGGAGAGTATCCAGTATGGGGAAAACGCTGGCGTGCCCATCAGGAAAGAGCGGATCATGTCCGAGGCGTTGCTCAATGGGTTGACCTCCGCAAAAATCACGAGTATGGCTGGAAACTGCCCCGATTGTCCGAGATCCTGAATCAGGAAGAGTGGGTAGAAGACGCTGCTGCAGAAGAACAGCGTGTAGTAGACGAGGCCTCTGGCTGTGACGAATTTTTCGAAGCTGGAGGTGGACACGGCGATTGAGATGCTTAGTCCTGAGATGCCCATCGCCAACAGGAACAGAGTGAAAATGATGAGCAATAATTGTGGTATGGTGGGGAAGCCTACGAATATGAAGCAGGTCAGCAGCAGGGGTGTCATGTAGACTAGGCCTCTGAGGCCTCCTGAGATGACGCGGCCAAATGCGAGTTCATATCTGCTTATTGGTATGCTGAGCATGTAATGGTGGATTTCTCTGCGGCGTTCCATGTTTACTTCCCGCCCGATCATGAAGGCTGACGCGAACAAGCCTGTTACTGCGAGTCCGGGTGCGAAGAAGTTGAAGTAGCTCGTGATCCGGTTGGTCACGGTAGAGCTGAGCATATGGTTGTATACTACGGCCATTATGAAGAGGTCCGCGAGGTTCATGCTGACTAGGCCTGCAAGCCACCATTTGTATCTGAAGAAGTTTCTGAAGTCGAGTTCCACGATGTGCAGTATGCCCTTCATCATTGCCAGCTGCCTCCTTCTATTCGTTTGCCGTAGATGACTACGCCGAAGAGAGTGAAGAAGCTGAAGAAAGCAACGATGCCAAGTAGAGGCAACAATGGATTGTCAAACGTGATTATCTGGGGAATTCCTGTCCCCCATCTGAAAAGGTCGGCGGCGAAGCTGACTGGGTTGAAAGACGCGATACCGCCGTACACCGGGTTGGCTGCCTGCACAATTGCCAAGGGGTACATTGCCGTACTCAAGCGCACGATCAAAGCGTCTAGGACGCCCATGAATATGTCGAACCGGTCGCTTGACTTTATCATCACGGCTATTGTGATGCTCATGCCAGCGACTCCAAATGAGAACAGGAACAGAGCAAAGAGTGAAACTAGGAAGGCTATTGGGTTCAACCCACCCATGACGTACAGAGATATGGCAATTAGAGGTCCGACGTAGATGAAGGATCTTAAGCCTCCGCCGATTGATCTGCCGAGTACGAGTTGTTGTCTTGATACTGGCAGGCTGAGGAGGTATTCGAAGACGCCGTGTTCTGCTTCTTCGTAGATGTCGAAGCCGATGAAGATGGCTGCTGAGTACAGTGTCATCACTGAGAGTCCGCCGACGTAGTATCGGAAGTAGTCAGGGACTGCGGTGACGTTTATCATACGGCTTGCGATTAGGCCGAAGAAGGCGATTTGAGAGACGAACCAGATGGCTCGCATGATGATGAGGAACTTGTACTGGAAGAAGAGGCGGACATCTCTCTCAACCACGAGGAAAAGCTTGTTCGTTCACTAGTCACTCCTTGTCTTTCTGTGCCTCTTCGATTGTTAAGCCAGTGTAGTGTGCGAACACGTCGTCGAGGCTTGGCTCACTCATGCGCATGGATGTTATTGGCACTTCTCTTTTTGAGAATAGGTTCATGATTCGCGGGACGATTTCTTCGATCCTGTTTAGGTACAGGCGTATGCTCGTCGGTTTGACCTGTGTGAGGTCGACGACTTCCTTCATGCCCTTGAGTTCTTCTACGAGTTTTGGCGGTGCGTCCTTCTCGAGTTGGATGTCCATTATGTCTCCACCCACGATGCTGTCTTTCAGCTTCTTAGGCGTATCACACACTAGGAGTTTGCCTTTGTGCAAAATGGCTACACGGTCCGAGAGGCGGTCGGCTTCGTAAAGCTCGTTTGTGGCAAGAATGATAGTTGAGCCTTCGTCACGAAGTTCGAGAAGCATGTTCCATATCCTGTGTTTGCCTACGATGTCGATCTGTGCGGTTGGTTCGTCGACAATTGCAATTTTTGGTCTCTGAATCAAGACTTTTGCCATTTCAACACGTTTGCGCATGCCGCCTGACAGATTGTGGACGCCTTTGTGGCGGGCATCCCACATTTCCACGGCATTGAGTACGTCTTTTACTCTCTGTCTTCTGTCGGATGTTGATAAGCCGCAAACCTTGGCGTGCCAGTTAACCACGTCCCATGGAGTTGCGACAAACAACATCTTGGGTTCCTGAAAGCATATGCCTAGAAGACCACGCACTTTGTCGGGTTGCTTCCTAATATCATAGTTTCCGATTAGCGCCGTGCCTTCCGTGGGATGGATCACCGTTGCAAGCATGAGGATGATGGTAGTTTTTCCTGCACCGTTGGGACCGAGGAGTCCGAGGATTTCGCCCTCTTCAACATCCATGCTTAAATGATCAACTGCGGCCACGTTGCCGAACTTTTTTGTGAGGTTTTGAATTCGAATTATAGGTGCCACTTGTTACACCAGGTTAAGAAAAAAATACAATAACACATCGATTAAATAAGACTAGCGATTCACGCTCCCAACCGATACTCTGTAACAAGAGTGACTACTCCTCAAATACGACGAAGAGAACATCAGGAAATTGAGACTTTCATTGATGAAGAGGCATTGGTGTTGGACAAATACATGAGAAATGAGAGTTTGTTTGGATCCCAAGGGTTCCAGAGCCAGATACGTATTGGCTTCCCAAGCGCCCGCAGGCCTATTAAAGCAGGTTTTGAGCTCGTCTGCAGCCATATTGAAATAATGCTATTCAGAAAACGAAAATAGCGCGAGCTAGTTCTGTGCGTATTGCTTCAAGTGATTTCGAAGGTGATAGTGTAAAATATGCGAGTCGTCGTGTTCGGTGTCATGATTTGCAGATACGTGAAAAGATAAGATGCCCCGGTTGCATTTGCTAAGAGGTTGCTTATGCTTATGTATGTTGTTGATCCGGCGCCGCCGGGCAGATTGTACAGGGATCCTTGTTGCTGAGTAATGTTTCCGTCCCTGATGGTTATTTGGTTACTGGACGTGCCGTCATGAAAACTAATCGTTGCGTTCGATAGCCGATAAATGTCTGAACTATTGGAGACTTGGAGGCTTACGTTCCATGCACTTGTGACCTGATTGACCGCTCTTAGAACATAATCATAGGTTGGCATGTTCTTCGTTCGAATTTTGATGGACGCCTCGTCGGCTTGTCCTCCACAATAATTCGCTGCGGCTTTGTGTTCGCCCATGCCAAGTTGGATCCCAACCGTTCTTGTTCCTACAGGTATGGTATAATTGTAACATCCAAACTGTTTCAGTTGTCCCTGAGTGAAATGGGAATAACCAGATCCTAGCATCCAAGCTTTGGGGTAATATGCTGTGCCACTGCCGTATTCGCCTGTTGTATTCCATGCACTTATGAAACCACCAGTGGAGTTGTAGAATCTGACGATGAGTGCACAGTCATCCCAAGTCCATTCAGACGGATAGAGCCAACCACTTGCATTAATGACGGCATTGCCGCGGTCAATTGCATACGCATATGCCGCAACGCTAACATTCTGCCATGTTCCACTATCATCATTTGTGCCCGGAGTGTCTCTTGTGCAGACACCATAACTGCCGATTCTAAGATTTTTTTGAGTGTAACTGTCACCTCCAGATGTCGCACTGAAAACTCCTATAGACGCTGCAGCAGGCCCCATAGCTGTCCATCCAGACAAATTGCCCATTTCGAACCCGGAGTTGAGAAGCAACTCGTTTGACCAAGTTCCCCAACCATCTGCAGAAACAGGTGCAGCCACGCTGGTCCTTGCGCTTGTGTTGTTTGTGTAGATTATGCTGCTCCCAGTGCTACCACTCTGAAGGATAACAGGAGGTGCAGCAATTGTCGTACTGGGTTGGTTCAGAAGAGAGTCGTGAGCTGCAGCAGAAACATCTGAGCCAAAAAGACCTATCATAAGAAACAGAGTTAGCACTATGCAAACGATGTGTGAGTAACCCTCCCACATGCGATGCACTTTCATATAGGATCTTCCGTAATGAAGAGGAAGAAAGGTTGAGGGTAGACTACTGCGTCACGTCTACTGATATTTGCAGATTAGCCGTTACTGCGTTTGCTCCAGCTGCCGCTTTTGTCTCTATGTATATTATCCATTGTGTGTTTGCCGGCAGCGTTATAGATGATGTCGTAGCTGGGGTGTTCCAGTTGTTGCCAGTGGTTGTGTAGTTGAAAGAAGCCTGTGCAACTCCAGCTGTGTTCTCGACAACGAAGTTGAAGAAAGTGAAGTTGCCGACTGCAGAGTCACCTGTAATGGGCGTGATCGTAACATGACGTAGTCTGAAAGTGTGTGAGGAAGTGTCTGTGTTGCTTATGTTGAGTGGTTGATCGTAGAACAAGGTTGCATTGGGATACGCTTTGAGGGCCAGGCTTACCCAAGTTGAGTTGCTTCCCAACACCGATCCGGTTGGCCAATCGTTACCTTGAGCAAACGATATCGTTGCACTAGTAACCGTGACACTGGGTTGCATTATTATCGAGTAATAAACAGCGGCACTTGCGGTGGCAATAAGTACAGCCATTGCAACTAGTATTATGAATTTTACAGACTTTGTAGACATTGCTGTTCTTAGATTCATTTTGTCACCTCCCCGTGTGTACACGATGAAGTAGTGCATGTGAAATTCGCTGGAAGACAAGAATGCCGGCACATGTTGCTATGGCAGCACAGGAAGCTATCACGGTTATCTGTGCAATTGAAGGCACCAACGAAGTTTGCGTAAGGCCGTATTGTGCAACAAAATATGTGCTGATCAAGATTGAAGGGAAAGTGACGGCCGCTGACCACTTTCTCGATATTTTGTACTGCCGTTTGGGCATTGCCAGGTAGATATTTGTACCTATGGTATTCGCCAATACTGCGATAAGGTAGCCATAACAGTACCAAAGCCGCGTGGATTCCTCGAGTTCGGGAAGAACAAACCTACTTACTACAAGGAACAGAAGACCAAAGGAGGCGGCTACCTGATAAATATAGGGAAGCTTCTTCGGAAATCGGTCTTTGCCGAAGTAGGTCAACAGGCTCAGCGCTAGGAATAGGAAAACGCCTGCAAGAGCAAAGAGTTCTGGTTGTATCTGTGTCGGATATGTCATTTATCATGACCCGCGTGCCAAAGTCCAGCTTCGGAATCAGATTCGGATATCTAATGATAAAAGACAGGACGCTTGTTTAAACTGTATGAATCCCTAATACTGAGCGGTAATGAAGGCACATATTTCCAAGAGAACCAAGAACGTGCATCTCTTTCTTCTTCCAAGCATGATTCAAGAATGCGCCATCAAATGAATGGAGTGGAACATTCGATTTGTCAGTGCCATAGTCGGAGGATGCCAGTTGAAGCGCACTGGTTTGACGTTAGGCCGAGAATGCTAGTGTCAAGTGACTCGAATACGTTGATACAGAGAGAAAAAGGGAGAGTTGCGAGTGATGTCTCCACTAACCTAGGATTAAACTCCCATCCCCGGCTCTTAGATTTTGGTGGGTTGAGAAGTCTTATCGGTGGGGAACCTACCCCTCCTAGGTTTCAATGTACCATGAATATTTGGATCCAAATATGCCAACATCAAAAAGAGCGCGCGCCAACACGTTGATCTACGCGCAGCTAGTAGAGTTTGAAGAAGACGATAAATATTGCACTGCTGTTGCTGACAATGTAGAAGAAGCTAGAAAGCTGCTTGAGGTAGGCTTCGAATTTATCTGCTCTCACAATGGAGAGATGCTCTTCAGAAAGCGAAAGTGAGTCCAAACTCAGGAACATAAGCATTTGTTATCGGTAAATAGCTAAAAGGGTAGGAGATCAATATCTTGGAAAGGGGGAAGAACAATTGGAAGAGAATTACATAGAAAAGTTCATCGCATTCTTGAGTGAACACAATTGGCAGAATTCACTTACCCCAATACTGACGTCATTTCTAGAAAGCAGACATGATGAAAACGATATTGACAGCCTGATAGCGGCAGTCACCAAAAAGGTTGAGACGGTTTTGAGGGATTCCTTCAAGGAGTACCAGGGTTCTGCAAGAGAATCAGATCTCGTGGGCATAGCTTTGTTGAACTATGCCATTGGTTGCCATCTAATTGGAGGAAAAGAACCCTTGTGCCATATCATTTACTGGATTCTCAAAAAACCTAGAAATACAAGCCATCATAGATTCAAGATATACCCTCTCAAACAGCTCGAACTTATCCTTCTTCTAGCTGATGAAGCAATTGATGAACTGAGAAACAAGACAAAGGCAGGGTATGATGCAGGTTCGCGAATAATCGTTGACCCCCAAGCATCGACAATAAAGATCAGGGCCAAGCTATTCTCTCCGACTAAGAACGTTGTGCCAGACGATCAAAAAGTTGAAGCAAATCTCAAATTCTCTGATGGAAATATTAAGGCTCTGGAACTAAGACCACAGAAGGATGGATATCGTTACAATGAATATGATTACAGGGGAAACAGTGCTGGCCCTCTCACAATAACCTATAGTGTGTTTGACGGTTCTAGACGCTCTTTTGCTGAAATGGGGTCTGCCCTTGTGATACCTTGGCTAAGCGGTAAATGTCCGAAGTGCGGCAAAGAAATTCGATGGGGACAAAGTCGCTGTATGAATTGTGGCGAAATCCCTTATGTCTAGAGAAGTACACAGCCTCACCCATGGTAATGTTATGCTGTTTAGAAAAAGAAAATAGGGAGCGCGCGCTTTTTCTGCCTGATATCCTCTTCATGGTTTATGATGTAGTCTTTAATAGTAATTCACCTAATCTTGTCTTCTGGGTGTAAACAATGGTGGACATACTGTTGTTGCAGACTGTTTCTATAGCTATCGCTTCTGCTGGTATATTGATTGCAGCCATCTACTATGTTCTCCAGATTCGACATCAGAGGAAGATGAGACAAACAGACCTTCTCCTGAAGATTTACTCAACCTTCGGTTGTGAAGAATTCCAGAAAGCATTGGCAAAAACGTTCAACTTGGATTTCAAGGACTACGATGAATTCGTGAAAAAGTACTATAATACTAGTACTGGGTTTGTTGAGTCGCCAGAAATCATCAGTATGAGCATGGTCAACGTGCTGTTTGAGGAAGTAGGTGTGCTTCTAAATAGGAAGCTCATAGACATCGGATTGGTTGACGACCTCTTTGGCTATATGGCTGTACCTTTGTGGGAAAAAATCAAGCCAGCAGTGGAAGGTTTGAGAAAACAGTTTCAGTCTCCAAGGTCACTACAGAAGTTTGAATATCTTCATGATAGATTGAAGGAGAGGGAACAAAGAGGTGCGAAGAATGGTTGACATACAGACAATTTCTATTGTGCTAGCGTCTGCAAGTGTGATAGCAGGGGTTGTCTATTACGCTTTCCAGATTAGTCATCAGAACAAAATGAGGAACACAGACCTCGTTATTAGACTTGCTGACAGTATGAGAAGTGCGGAACTTGTGGCAGCGTTTGCGGATATGATTGGGGCTGAGTTCAAGGACTACGATGACTTTGTGAAGAAGTACGGGATGCCGTTCTCAAGAAACCAAGTTCCGATGTCATTTGTTATGGTCGGCAACCTCTTTGAGGAAGTTGGCGTTCTTTTCAGTAACAGGCTCCTAGATGCTCACTTGGTCTACCAAATTCTCCCCGTTTCTGTGGCGTGGCAAAAGATGGAACCTGTCATAAAAGGTATGCGAAAGGAATACGGAGTTCAAGCATACTA
>Ga0315277_10007330_pt1 | contig 14310 bp, 12 predicted proteins | sample YL17G05_15_MG_FD_203695 | JGI IMG/M metagenome (GOLD analysis project Ga0315277, IMG submission 203695) | Sediment microbial communities from Yellowstone Lake, YNP, Wyoming, USA - YL17G05_15 | ecosystem: Environmental > Aquatic > Freshwater > Lake > Sediment | place: USA: Wyoming | collected... | reverse complement strand
GCGGTCACGATCGCGAGCAACCGCTCGCGCCCGAGGCGATCAATCGCCACGCCGGCCAGGAACGTGCATGCCAAGAATCCAAGATTGTAAAACGACGAGATGATGCCGGTTTCCCCGGCGCCGAACCCGCGCTCGAACAGCAAGTAATTGATGAGCGCGATCGCGTAGATCGTCCGCCCTCCCGTTTGGCACGCCTCGGCGATGTAAACGGGGAGGAGTGAACGCGATGCCCCAGGCCGTGATGGTCTCATCTAGTTCCTGGAAGCTTGCGGGGAAAAATAAGAAGCTCGCGGGGTGAAATATTGATCTCATAGTTGGAACAAGTGCTTGGCAGCCTCCCCGAGGAATATCTCGATTTCCCGGTCGTTGAAGCTGAAACCACGTGGCGAGCGGCGCTGCCGGATTTGTTCGATCCACGCGTTGGTGGGAATGATGGCGCTGGAAAACGGAGAGTCCGTGCCAAACATTACGCGCCACGGCCCTATCGCATCGATGGCGCGACGCAATGGTTCCCAAAAATAATCTTGATTTGCCTTGAACGCCATCTGCCAGTTGGAAAAATCTACGTACACGTTCGGCTTGAACGCCGCTACCTCGATGGCATCCCGCCACAAGTTTCCACCGCAATGTGCGATGACTACATCGAGGTCCGGGAAGTCAGCCGCGACCGTGTCGATGTAGAGTGGATGTGCGTATTTTGCCTTGAAGGGTGCGGGATCGCCGCCTGCGTGGAAGAGCACGGGAACCCCCCAGTCCATGCAGGCCTTGTAAAAGGGATAGCAAGCAGGCTCGTCCGGGTAAAACCCGGCAGCGGCGGGATGCAATTTCAAGCCAACCGGCGACGGATCCATGCCCATCACGTGGTTGAAGAAGTCGAGAGCCCCGTCCCGCCGTGGATCGATGCCGACCATCATCGAGATGGTATCCGGATGTTCCTTGGCTAGCTCGTGATAGAGCAAGTTTTTCTCCTTGATGCCGAGGGCCCCGGGCCGTGCCTCCGAGCCGGGAACCATCGGCCAGATGTCGAGTGGTAGCAAGATAGATCGCTCGATGGATGCTTGCCGCATGGCTCGCAATAATTTTTTTCCGTTTGCATCGCTCATCAGCGAGATGATCGCGTCGTGCATTTCTTGTATTTTCTCGCGATTATTCCTGGCGGGTGCGGTCTCGGTCGAGGTGCTCGTGGCGGCGAATTTCGCAGTGGCCCAGAAATATTCGTCCGGATCGGACCCTGGGGGACATAAGTGTACGTGGCAATCGATGACCATATCTCGTCAAGTGATTACCTAGAGCTGTTTTTTAATATAAACGTGCACACAAGTTAACGATGAACCATGATCAGAACGATAATGGCGGCGAGCGGATGATGCTCCGGTGCGACGTGCTGGTGGTCGGTGCGGCGACCACGGGAGTGTATCTCGGCTATATCCTGGCGAAGAAAGGCCATAATGTCATCATCATCGACAAGGAAGCGCGTGACAAGGTAGGGACACGGCTGGAGATCATCCATTTCAATCCCCGGGTTATGCGGGAGCTTGGCATCCCGATAACGAGCGATCCGCCGGAACTGCTCTTCCCGTGGAAAGGTATACTCGTTTCCCGGCTACCATTATTCTTGCAGCGAATGTACAAAATTCTTGAAGCTGATGGCGCCAAGCTCGAGTTCGGGTGCGAGTTCAAGGAGCTCGTTATGGAGGGCGGGAGAATCGCGGGTGCGAAGGTCCTGAAGCAGGGCGCGGAAGTCGAGATCAAGACCAGGCTCGTGATCGATGCGTCGGGCACCGCGTGCGTCGTCCGCTCCCGGCTCCCGGACGATTACGGCGTGGACACATGGAGGTTCGATTCGACCAACCAATTTTACGTGATCTTGCATTACATCAAGTGGTCGAATCCGGGTGAGCCGCACCCGGAATGGGGCGACGTGCGCGCTTACTATTACCAGTTCTTCGACCCGGGATACACGCGGGACGAGGCTATTATGGGCATCGCGGGGCCCGAATCGTTCGAGAAGGCCGCACTGCTCATGAAGGAGATCATCGACCGGTTCAAGTACCCACCATTCGAGCTGAAGAAGAAGGAGTTCGGGTATTTCGCATATTCCCGGCCCCCCTACTCGCTCGTCGGTGACGGCTTCTTGTGTGTTGGAGACGCCGCGTCGACGGTCAATTACGTCGCATCCCGCGCCATCCCGGAGACCTGGCGCATCTGCAAGATCGCGGGGAAGGTCGTCGACGCTGCTTTGAAGTCAGAGGCATACTTGTCCAGGGACATCCTCTGGGCAGTGAATGCCAGGCATTTCAGGAACGAGGGCGCCGAGCTAGCATACATGTACATGCTGAGCCCGGCCGTCCATGGCCTTTCCGAAAAGGAAATTGACTTTCTACTGGACAAGCTCCGGCCGCTCATCGACCCCGGGAGTGCAAGGGCTCGCGCTGATGGAGCGGTCGCGGATCCGGGGAAGGCGAAGGAACTACAAGGGCTGGCGGCGGACAATGGAGAAGGTGGGGGCCAGGAGATCACGCTCTCGCCGGGCTTGGTCGCCGCGGCCACGTTCAAGGTGCTCGGCGCGCTGCTCGCGAGGAAGGTGAGCTTCAAGTCGCTTGTGAAGTTCGTTAAGGCACTCTCCCTCGCGGGGAAGGCCAAGAAACTCTATCAATCTTACCCCGGGCATCCAGGCGGCTTCGATGCCTGGCGTGGAAAGGCAGAGCGGCTCTGGGCTGAACGGAAACCATCGACGAGGCAATTCATTACGACCCGGGCCACGTATCCGTGATCGTCATAAAAAAATGAAAGGCCATAGAGGGAAGCGATGGAAACCTCGATTATGGCAGCTCGCACAAGCGCCCGTAGGTTGCCGTGCGCCGGTCCTTGAAATGATTGTAATTGCCCCGGCGCTGCTCCAAGTTCGCGAGGAGACTCACGTCTTGCCACATAAGCCGCTCGGTGATCTCGTCGTCGGGGGATTCCTTTACGATCTTGCCATCCGGCGAGACGAAGAAGATGACGCCCGGGAAATAGTACTCCTGCCCATTTTTTTGCCCTGCTTCCACGTGGTAGTCCTTCACGTGCCCACCCCCGACGCACGAGACGATCCAGACATAATTGGATGATGCAGCGCAGCGCAAGAAAACGCGCTCCTTGTCCTTCCAATCGAAGATGGCTTTTTTCACGGTCGCTGGATCCGCGACATCATACTTTCCACCATAGGCGTACGGGCAGAGCAAGAGATCGGCTCCCTCCAGCGCGTAGATCCGGTGGATCTCAGGGAAGTTGTTATCGTAACAGATGCAAGTCCCGATGTTGAAATCTTGAAAGCGGTGCACGGGATACCGGTCGCCGCAGCTCCATGTACCCATTTCCGCGTGTGGCCAATGGGATTTACGATAATAATATCGCTCGCCGTGGCGGTCGAGCAAGACCTGGCAGTTGTAGATGCACCCGCCATACTTTTCTGCTAGCCCGACGGATATCACGATGTCCGAATCCAGCTCGTTCAAGAACGCGATCAATTCCTTCACCGCGGGGCCATCGCGGGCCTGAGCTTCGAAATAGAGCTCCGTGCTGAGCCAATATCCGGAAAGGCTCAGTTCCGGAAACAACAGCAGCTCAATCTTCTCCTCGATCGCCTTCTTGGTCCATTGCTTGATTTTCTGTAGGTTTTCGTCCGTGTTCCCGGGGATGGCGGCCATTGAACACGCGCCTACCCGGATGATCTCGCCTGGCATATTTGCTAAAAAGCCGGAAGACTTTTTAGGATCGCTGCCGAGAGATTCATCCATTCCTTTATGGAAAAAACATGGCAAAGTTGCATTGACATGGCAAAATTAGTGTTGGATGGCGTACAAGCATTCAAGCAGTACGTCGGTAAAGAGCTTGGCGTTTCTGATTGGGTGACTGTTTCGCAAGACAAGATAAACAAGTTTGCAGATGCGACGGGCGATCACCAGTGGATCCACGTGGACGTCGCTCGGGCGAAGAAGGAGTCCCCATTTGGCGGTCCCATCGCGCACGGGTATCTCACGCTGTCAATGATCGCGGCATTGCTGTTCGAGCTTTACGAGGTCAAGAAGACCAAGCTCGTGATCAATTACGGATTGAATAAAGTCCGGTTCCCGTCACCTGTCGCTGTAGGCAAGAAAGTCCGGGCTAAGGCGACCGTCGTCGAAGTCAAGGACATCGAGGGCGGGGTCGAAGTGGAACTCCAGGTCACGGTCGAGATCGAGGGCGGTACTAAGCCGGCGTGCGCTGCAGCCGTGGTCTACCGGTACATGGGCGCCTAGGGCGATGCATATGGAACAAGCAGTCATCGTGGATTATGCCCGCACGCCCATTTCCCGGTCGAGGCCGGATGCCCCGGAAAAAGATGTTTTCGGTTCGATGCGCGCCGATGAGCTCGCGGCACTCGTCATCAAGGAATTGGTCAAGCGCTCCAAGGTGCCCGCGGACAAGATCGACGATTGCGTGATCGGCTGCGCATTCCCGGTAAACGAAAATTGGTCCGATGGAGGCAGGCTCGTGAGTCTTCTCGCTGGCTTACCCTTCGAGGTACCTGCAGTCGCGATAGACCGGCAATGCGCTTCATCAATGACAACCATCCAGACCGGGGCCATGGAGATTATGACCGGCATGGCCATCAACGGTCTCGTTTTAGCGGGAGGTATGGAACACATGACCCGTGTCCCAATGTCACTCATCGGGAGCTTCAAGCTGAATGATACCTTCCTTTCCGACCCGCGATTCGATTCAAAAACAGCCCTCAGCATGGGTTTAACAGCGGAAAAACTCTTCGCGGAATCCGGCCTCACCAAGACCGATATGGACGCGTGGTCGTTGAAAAGCCACCAGCGCGCTGCCAAGGCGCAAAAGGAAGGATATTTCGCTAGCGAGATCTTGCCGGTCGACGTGATGTTGCCGGATGGCAAGAAGACCATCAAGGATGACCAGTCCGTTCGTGGTGACACGACGCTGGAGAAAATCGCGTCGTTGAAGCCCGCTTTCAAGGATGACGGCGCCATTACAGCTGGAAACGCATCCCCGCTCAACGCCGGCGCGGCGTTTACATTGCTGGCCAGCAAGACCGCTGCGAAGCAGTACAAGTTGAAGCCACTGGCGACCATCAAGGCTATGAGCGTCGCGGGCGTCGATCCGACCGTGATGGGGAAAGGTCCCGTCCCGGCATCGATAAAGTTACTCGAAAAAGCAAGGCTTCAGCCGAAAGACATCGATTACTGGGAGATCAACGAGGCCTTCGCCATCGTCCCGCTTTATGCCATCAAGATGCTCAAGCTCGACCCCGAGCGTGTCAACATCAAGGGCGGTGCTATCGCGATCGGGCATCCCCTCGGCGCATCCGGTGCCCGCGTCACAGGCACGCTCGCTCGCATCTTGAACGAGAAGAAAGCGCGGTACGGCATCGCGACGCTGTGCGTGGGTGCGGGGCAAGGCGCAGCCATCTTGCTGGAACGCGAGTGATGCTTTTTCCTTTTAACCTATTTTGTTCCATCGATGGGATATCGAGCAGTTCGACCAGCCTTCATGAGCGCCTCGATGTTGGCCGGTGGCGTTCCCGGGGCGATGTCACATCCCGAACTGAGGATATAATTACCACCAGGAGCCCCGGCACGAATGCACGCACGAGCCTCGCGTTCCACGTCCGCCGGCGTGCCGAATCGCAAGATCGACGTAGAAACGTTTCCGAGGAGGATCACGAAACGCTTCCCAATCACTCGCTTCGCGGCTTTGAGATCAACTTGATCAACACTGAAGATGGAAATCTTCGGCATCATCGACACATCCTCGAGAATTTTCATCAATGACATCCGCACGGGTCGCTTCCACAATACTGTTCGACGCACGGGGTATGCCTGGAGGAGATCTGCGACGTGTGATGCACCAAGCCGGCACACGTCGTCCGTGATGCCGAGTGATTCCCCGCAGATATGTAGTAAGAATCCCGGGGAATTCACCTTCCGGACGATTTTCTTCAAGTAGGGCATCGCGAACTCGTGGAAAAACTGGGGGGAAATGCATGTCGAGGAAGCCGTGGGATCAGCAAACCCGACGGCGTCGACCCCTTCCTCGAGCTGGGCGTTGCAGAAGTCAATAATCGTGTCTGTCACGGCAGTCAAAACCTTGTGTACCAGGGGCGGGTTCTTGATCATATTCCGGAGGAGATTTTCCACCCCCCACACAGATCCCGCAGCGGTGATCGGCCCCTCGGATCCCCCAAAGCAAAATTTGGTGGACGATCGGAATTTTTCTTTGAACGTGCGGGCGACTTTCAACACTTCTGGCATGCGTCCGTCCCTGTGGGGGTCCTTGGGTTCTAGGTGATCGATGTCAACAAGCTGTCTAATGGCGGGCACCTCGTGCACAGGGATCACGTCTGGCATATAAGTAAGACGTGCACCAAATGCTTCTCCGATAACATTCAAATCCACCACGGAAATGACGAACGGAATGCGATATTTGCGCGCCACGTAAATCTGCGCTTGTGCAATCTTTTTACCGTCCCGTAGAATATCTGATGCAAGGATGCCAGTGGCTAGGTGATATGCGTTGATCGAATAGCCTAATATAACCGGAAATGTAGGCACTGCTGCCCCGGGCACCCCCATCAATCCATCCAGGATTGCTGGCGGGATAGCCTCGAATAGGCCCGTCATTGTTCCACCTTACCTTGTACTTCTGGTTTTACCACTCCAAAGTGCTCGTCGAGGAGCTTGATGGCTGCGAAGCCGTCTTTGAAATAGAAGACGCCTATCTCCTTGGCAAACTCTTCACTTGTTGCAGCGCCTCCTATCATCACGAATACGTTTTCCCGGAGACTTCGTTGTTCTAATAATTTCACCACATCATAAATGCTCTGGAGCGTTGGGCTCATCAGCGTTGAGAGGGCGAGGACTTGAGCATCGTGTGTTACAAGCGCCTCGATGAATTGTTCCGCGGGCACGTTCCGGCCGCAATCCACGACTTTATAACCTGCGGTCTCGAGAAATAATTTCGTAATATTTTTGCCGATATCGTGGATATCGCCCCGCACAACCCCGATCACGACGGTCGCCTTGTATGACGGAGCTTGTTTCAAGTATGGTTTGAAGATAGCAAGCGTCTCGTATAATGCATCCGCCGCAACGATGATATTGGGAAGAAAATATTCCCGCTTCTCGTACAGCTCACCCACGACGTGCATGCCTTGATTTAAGCCGCGTAAAATGACATCATTCAGATCCATATTTGCCGCGACGATTTGCTTGGCGAGCATAACCGCTAGAACTGAGTCCCCATTCACGATGGCGCCCGCGATTTTTTCAATCAAGTTCATTTCCATAATAAAGCCCTTTATCTTTCATTTTTTTAAGATGCACCTGTATTCCATTGAAGCACGGCATCCCTGATAATGGATCAAGGGAAGGCGTGGAGGTCAAGCGATTGTAATTCTGACCCGCATTCTCGCGGGCAAAGGCAAGTCCATTCTTGTCGTGGCCCCAGCCGTGCGGGTAGCACACGACACCTTGCATGATATCTGGAGTAATTTCTACGGGCACACGTATTTCTCCCGTTTTATTGATAACTATGACGATCTCCGAGTCTGCTATGCTCAATCGGGCTGCATCCTTGTCATTCACGAGTAAACGCGGGTATGTCCGTTCTTTCCACAGCGCGGGAATGTTGTGGAGCCAGGAGTTCATGGTCTTTCGATAACGTCGCCCGATCAAGCAGAATTCGTCGCTTGTACGGTTATCTGTGGGTGAGGAATCCTTAATCGATGCCATGAACTGGTCGAGATCTCGCACGATTCTCGGATCGGCGAGATGGACTTTCTTGTCATCCGTGAGCAAGCATTCCTGGAGCACCCCGTACCGATGTCGTTTCCACACGATCAGTTTCTTCCTCTTGATGGCTCCGAACGTGATAGCTTGGCTCGATAAAAATGGCGGGTGCTTGGCCATGATATTGCCAATGATGGCGAGCAAGCCAAGGATGAATCCGGGACTTAATTCCTTATGCACGAGTTTCAAGATCTTGGCGAGCATCCCGAACATCTTGTTACCAAAAGGTACTAATTGCATCTTCCGTATGAGTGCGAGATAAATCTGCCATTCTTGTTTCGGACCCGTTCGCGGTGGCACGTTCACGGCATCGTGATATTCCACGTTGGGCACGACATTGTAATTTAAATGCGTGATGTGGATATTTTCTTGTTCAAGTGGTGTGGTCGCGGGCAAGATGTAGACCGCCGGGATCTTGGCGATTTCCGCGGCCAGCGTCGTTGTTTCGTTTCGATAGAAATCGGTGCTCACGAAAATCTCCAGATGCTTCAACGCGTCGGTGATGGAATTCGAATCTGGACCCGTGAGAGCGATGTTTCCGCCCGATTCGATCAAAGCTTTCACTTGGCCCTCGCCCGGCGTAGTGATCTCTCGTGCCAAGATGCCGAGCGGGAGCGCACCCATGACCGATGGATAATGACCTATCCTGCTACGCCACTCGTCATATTCACCGAGCTTGATGATACGTCCAATTTTTGCAACGTTAAACGGGCCGTGACCGAAGATGACACAGCCTTCTCTATCAAAATGCCCCGTGATCACGTGAAGTGCTTCTATTGCCCACGCATTGAGCGTTGGATGCGGAACCAAGCACGTGCCAAGCCGTGCATAGATGATTGCTCGTCTCGTCATTGCGAAATCGCGTGCCAGTCTCGTGATGGCTTCCTCGGGGATGCCGGTGATGCAGGATGCAATCGCGGGGGTGCAAGGAGCAACACGATCCTTGATTTGCGCGAAGCCCGTGGTGTTTCGATCGATGAACTCTTTATCGGTCAGGTTCTCGGTGAGGATAACGTTCAGCATCGCCGCCAGCAACCACGTGTCAGTGCCCGGTCTTATGAAGTGATGGGTAACATGAGTCATTTCGATGTTCTCGAGATTTTTCACAGTTTCATTCCGCCGCGGGTCGATGATGACAACTTTACCACGTTTTGCAATCGCCGAGATCTTCTCCATGACGTTACTGCACTTGGCAAGGCTCAAGTTCGTTTCGGCTGGGTTCGTGCCAATTAAAATCAAAAAATCCGCATTGATCAAGTCCGGAATTGGCATGATCGTTGAATTACCATACATTAAGTACTGTACGGCGAACTTGTTGTTGTTGTCGACGGAACCAGCATTGAAGCTATTGCGCGTTCCCAGTGCATCGTTAAACCCTTTCCAATACATGGAGAAGGAAAAGCAATGGCCGCCATTCGTGCCCATATGCGTCGCGATAGCGTGGGGGCCATGTTTTTTGCGAATCTCGGTTAATTTTCCCGCGATCTCGCAAATTGCCTGCTTCCACGAGATGCACGTCCATGTGCCATTATCATACTTCAAGGGGTGGAGAATGCGATCGGGATCGTTGGCGACATGGTGGATCGCCAGACCTTTCGGGCAGCAATAGCCTTTGCTCACCGGGTGATGTTTATCTGGCATCACGTTGACGACACGTCCGTTTTCCACGATCGCGATCAGTCCGCACGATGCATCGCAGATGCTGCAAAAAAACTTGCGCCGTTCCATGGTCATATAAACCCGTCGCTGTTCCGTGATCGATCCAGCGTGGCTGGTTAAAAAACTTCCAGCAGCAAGGGAAGAATTATTATAAAAAGATACAGATACAGACCATATCTAGCATCCGACGGGAAGCGATAGAAATGAGCTCGAAGAAAGGGGAAGAGGAACCTATACCGGAGTTATTACGGAAGCTGCAGGACCCGGACAAGAAGGTCCGAAAACAAGCCATCGAGGCCCTTGAGAAATCTGGAAAACGCCTCCAGGAGGATTGTCGCGTTCCGGCCATCAGGAGTTTATTGGACGCGTGCGCGGACAACGATCTTTTTGGTTTTGCCTGCACGGCCCTCTACTGGCTGGGCAGGGACCTGGACATTGTCGGTGCCATTCCCAGGTCACAATGGCCTGACGTGCTCAAGCAAGTCCTCGATCTCGCGGCGATGGGACACTTCTTGTATCATCAATGGCATTCCTGGATAAAGGCCACCGACAACTGGAGCGCCGTTGAATATGCCTCGCTGCTGCCAGCTTTTTCCGCGTTATGGTCGACCGATGATGGCTTGGCTATTATCCTGGAGATGACCCGTTCCCCCGCCTTGAAGAAGGGCGCGGTGGAAGCCCTCGGAACGGTCAAGAAAGATGTCCAGGAAGCGCAGAACAAGGCGATCGTGGATCGGCTTATCGAGCTCATCGGGGATAATGATGTTTCTGCAGCTGCTGCCAAAATATTGGCCCTACGCGCCGACGCGATTCCACCGGACCTCCGCGGGATGGCCGTGGACAAGTTGATGGAGCAGAGTGGCCGGGCATTGGCCGAACTCGGCGGGCGGGTGATCCGAGAAAGAGATATCGACGATGCGATAACGGCCGGACGCGAGGCTGCCCACAACCTGAGACGGCTGGGGTGTACTATCCCGCCAGACCGGCGGCATGCTGTCATCGATCGCCTCCTCGCGCTCTACAGATCCACGGTGGAGCTCAAGCCGTGGGAAGAAGACGACGAACACATCTATACCCAGGTATGGAATGAATTCGAGCCGTCCGCCCTTTATGGCCTGAGCGACCTGATTCCCGGCGACCAGCTCAACAATGTCGTAGGGACGCTCCTTGGATTCTCTGAGGAGGAGAACGAGGACTTGAGGATCGTGGCCACGATAGACCTCGGGGATCTCCTTAATCATCAGAAGGTATCTGGCGAAAAGGTGGACGCCGTGATGGCAATGCTCAAGCGCCAGATAGCCCGGTATGACCCGTACTCCAAAGCTGGCTATTATGCTTCGAATGCACTCCAGTTATATGAGAGAATGACCTTGAAGAAGAAGCATTCGTGAGTGGCTTCGCCCTGCATGCCGGCTTTAAATAGAGATTTTAAGTCATTCTATGGATATGGATGTGTAAACTAGTGATTCGATCATGAAAATCGATCTATCAACTATCAAGGACGACATCGATGGCAACTGGTGGCACCACATCCAATCCAAAGATTTTGCGTTCATCGAAAAAATTCAGGATCAAATGAGCCACGATGTCGAGATGGATGACGTGCTCATCCATAAAAAAGTCCTAGAAGGCGAACGCTTCCCCGCGATTCGATATCACGTCGTCACGAGCACCGGCACCAAGGCAATGACGAATCAAGAGATGAAGGATTTGCTGGCGGGCAAGCTCGTTACCTTCGTGAAGGCGAATAGCAAATTGCCGTTCGCGTGCAAGTTCACGAAGCTGTTCAAGAACGGGGCCGCGCAGGTGGATTACACGCCTACGCAATGGGATAACTACGCCTTGAAGGTCGACCCGAAGCAGCACGGCATCGATGACGTGCAAACTTTTCTCCAGCGCGAGAGCATCCTGGACAACCCGTACCAGCTCGTCCCGCTCGCGCGCGGCGCTGCTACTTCTTCAAAGCTTGCATCCCCGGCAGCCGCGAAAGTGGCCAAGATCGCGGCGGAGCCCGTGATCCAGGCAATCGCGGACGGCAATAATGGCAGCGTGTGCATATTCAACGCCGAGGTTATCGATGCCGAGCAACACGAGACTCATTTCCAGGAGGAAGTTACGATCTTCTACATGGTCCACGTCAAAGATGGCGAAGCGGCACCCGACACGAAAAAAAGCACGGAGCACAAGAAATTTTCCGAGATCAAGGTGCGCGTGAGCGATAAGATTATGGATGAGCTCAAGATCGTCCCGGGTGACAAGATCACGTTCAACGGCAAGTTGAAAAGCGACAAGTTTTTCGGCTTGATGCTCCAGAACGTTAAGAAGGTCACCAAGTGAAATTTGCCGGATCGTTGCTCCGTGAACAATCTTCTTTTTTTTCCTTTTCTGGCAACAACTTCAAAAACCCGCAGTGCACAATAGCATCTAAATCTTAAACTGGAAGCTGAAACGATCATGGGAAAGAAAGAAGCAGCCCCGCAGAAGAAGCCCGCGGAATCCAAGCCAGCGGGACAAGCGGGGCAAGAGAAGCCGTGGTTCAAGTTTTGGCCGCCGGGCGTTCCAAAAACGATTAAGTACCCGGTCGTGCCGTTAGATTCGATATTGAGGGATGCAGCGAAAAAATATCCAGATTCGATCGCGTACTCCTATTACGATTCCCAGATGACCTACAAGAAGCTCGACGATATCTCCGATCGCGTCGCTGCAGGCCTCGTGAAGCTGGGCGTTAAAAAAGGAGATGTGGTTGCCTTGCATTTCACCAACGTGCCGCCGTGCATCGCGTCTTATTTCGGCGTCTTGCGTGCGGGCGGTATCGCGACGCTCATCTCCCCATTGTTTAAGAAGATGGAGATCAAGTATCAACTGAAGGACAGCGATGCCAAGTTTCTCGTGGTGTGGGAGGGCTTCGATGGGTTGTACGACTACGATGCTTTACCGAACGAAACTGGCGTGCGCGTGATTATCCATAGCTCGTTGGGTAACTGGTTCAATCCAGATCCGGTCGCCTCGGACGCCGTTTCCACCGACGGCACGACCCTCTACCTCGAAGACCTGATCCGGACCAACGAGCCCAAGCCGCCAAAGGTCAGCATCAATCCCAAGGAAGACCTTGCGATCCTGCAATACACGGGTGGAACCACTGGTATGCCAAAAGGCGGAATGATCACGCATTACAACATTCTCACGAATATATTGCAGATCAAGGCAATATTTCCAGAATGTGAGCCAGGGAAGGAGGTCATGATGATGGCACTGCCGTTATACCACATCTACGCGCAATGCGCGTGCATGAACTTCGGGACGCTCATCGGCGCGAATAACGTGCTCGTGGGGAACCCGAGGGAAGCAGACGAGCTGATCGAGGCCATCGAGAAGCACAAGATCACGATATTCCCCGGCGTTGCGGCGATGTTCAACATGCTCAACAACCACGAGGGCATCGAGAAGGTGAACATGAAGTCCATCAAGTATTGCACGTCCGGTGCGGGGCCCTTGCCCAAGGAAGTGCAAGACAAGTTCGAGAAGCTCACGGGTGCAAAGTTGAGGGAAGGTTATGGCCTCACGGAGGCTTCTCCGTTCGTGAGCGTCAACCCGCTGCAAGGCCGCTTCAAGAACGGGACCGTCGGGCTGCCGCTGCCAGACACGGAGCTGAAGATCGTTGACGTGGAAACAGGCACGAAGGTGCTGGGTATCAACGAGGTGGGCGAGCTGTGCGTCAAGGGGCCGCAAGTGTTCCAGGGATACTATAAAAAGCCAGAGGAAACCAAAAAGACCATCCGTGATGGATGGTTGTACACGGGAGATGCAGCGATCATCGACGACGAGGGATACACGGTCATCAAGGAACGCTTGAAGAACATGCTCAAGTACAAGGGACATTCGGTCTATCCCACGGAGGTCGAGGCGCTGCTCTACGAGAATCCCGCCATCCTCGAGTGCGCCGTCATCGGCATCAAGGACCCCCAGGTCGGCGAAAACATCAAGGCTTACGTCGTGCTCAAGGATAATTACGTGGGAAAAATCACCGAAAAAGAGATCATCGAATGGGCCAAGAAAAACATCGCTGGCTATAAAGTTCCTCATATTGTGGAGATAATTGAGGAAATCCCAAAAAGTCGTATTGGAAAGATCTTGCACCGCGTCTTGCGGGAAGGAAAGACCGAGCTGGACTGAAATCGTAATTTTTTTGTTATTTTCCTTGAACTCTTTCTCTCACTTCTTCGTTTAAGGCATCTACGTGGCTTGATTCGAGGAAAGCCACGCAACTTTTTTTTTTTGCGGGTAAAAAAAAGGCGCAACTTTTTTTTTGTATGTAACTAATTACTCCATTTGGTTACATTCAAAAAAGTGGTATTTCGGGCATGCCCCGATTACACCTCGAAGTGTGGGATTATATATGCAAAATATCTTTGGCGAATACAATCAAATCTATTTTATTCAAGAAGACGGTATCAAATTCCTTTGCGATAGGGCTCATCGTAAAAAACCAGTACGATTCGAAGAAGAACATCTTCTAGATTTATCATCATCTAAACGAAAGCCGGGTGAATTGTCTTTCCTTGGAAGTTTTGATTTTTCGCCAAAATCCGATGTTGTTGAAATTTCTGGAAATCGATTTAGAAAAAAGGGCGTACCTTACGAATTAAACGCGTCTGGCTTTGGACGTGGATTAAGGTATCAAGCAATTGAAACAGAAAGTGACCGAATTGCCGCCCTTTTAATCGTTGAATTACCGCCACTTTGTCAATATAGAATCCATTGGGATGTAATATCACACGATGATACGTGTTTTCATCTTCCTGAAGGCATTATTGTAACT
>Ga0315277_10007329_pt1 | contig 14310 bp, 11 predicted proteins | sample YL17G05_15_MG_FD_203695 | JGI IMG/M metagenome (GOLD analysis project Ga0315277, IMG submission 203695) | Sediment microbial communities from Yellowstone Lake, YNP, Wyoming, USA - YL17G05_15 | ecosystem: Environmental > Aquatic > Freshwater > Lake > Sediment | place: USA: Wyoming | collected... | reverse complement strand
TGTCGAGAACCTCGGTGTCATCAACGCCGTTCAGATTGAGTCCAGCAGCCCCACCATAACCTTTGCCGCTGCCGTGACGGTTCGCGTCCAGTATCAGGAAGGCGACATTGACTGGGAACGCGGCCAATTGGAATCAAACATGCGCGTCAACCAGTTGGTCGAGAACCCACTGGGCGTTTACCGGTATGTGATTGTTCCTGGGGAGCAAATAATCGAGAACGCAGCGCCGCTCGAGCGCAGTTCCGGACGGGTCGAGAAGTTGTATACCATCCCGCACCGGGTTTCCGTGGAAGTGAGCAGTCTGAATCCGTGCGGTTCCATCGGCGTGATCGGAATCTTCGCCGGATTGCCCATCGAAACCGTGGACGAGCGGACGATCAACATCAAACCGGAGGGAGGCGGCGAGGGGATGATGGGTGGGGCCGGATCGGCCGTTTTAATGCCCGGACCGCTCGGCGCCTACGCACTCCACCGGATCGAGTTCCCCGGCTATATCGAGACCGGCACAACTGATCCGCTGCGGCTCCTCGTCACGATTCGGTCTGCGAAGTTGTCCGAGCGCTGGTCGCTCAGCGGCGGTCAGTCGTTCCCGAGCCAGAGCGGCGCTATCTTCACGGTGACCGTGACAAACGCCTCCGACCAGCCGGTTCGCTTCACCTCGCCGGTCCATCTGACGGTCCAGTTCAAAGTCCCGCCCGATCCCGCCGCACCAAAGGACCTTGTCTATTTCGAGGGCCAGCCGGCCTCTGCCGCCGCCATGCGCGTTGTGAACGACTGGCTGGCGGGCGACCCGGTGGATTTCGTTTTTGCCGACGCGCCATCGCAGACCGTAAACCTCACGCAGGGAACGGTGACCGCTTGGGGTCTGGTCGGCCTGACGGGCACGGACGGGCGCGGCACATTCGGCGCCGTCGCGCGCCACTTCAGCACCCGAACCATCCACTGGCCGCTTTACCACTGATCTTGGAAACCGCAGCGCGTCCCCATTGCTTGGGTTCACACTCCCCCCTGATCTTTCAGGTTGCTGAGAGAAAGTTTTGGGGAAAGATCCGCTCGCCATCAGGAGCCTTGTGGTGTTTGGTTTTGTGTTGTGAAAGCAAAGCCGAACAGGCCACAGAAGGAGGCTCCTGATGGTGACCGAGATGCAACAGCGGAAGGTGCAAGGGATCAAGGTGGAATTTGCCGATGAGCCGGTGACGGCGATGGGCGTGCTGGTGCTGGTGGAGAAGGCGGCGCGGCAGCAATAAGAATTACCAAGTTATTACCATTCAGTGAAGATTCGCCGTCTCATCTGTTCAATTCCCTGACCTCAGCCTGCGGGGCGCTAACGGTGGCGCCGCGGGCATCGGTGATGTTGAGGAAGTAAATCAGAGGGCGGTCGGGGGGCGGTTCGGCGCGAACGGTTCGGCCGGCGATTCGCGCGCGGCCGGTTTTTTCGCTTGAAGTTCGGCCGATACCGCCACCAGCGTGACGGTGGAAAAAGGAGTAAGAGCGATTAGCGCTGACGGATTTACCATGCGCGGGACGATGGCTTTCATCTTCCTCTTTTGCAGTGTTTGCCGGACAGAAGCGACAAGCAGAGTTTCGACTGACGCTTCAAGCCAACCGAAATTGCTTCTGTCGGCCGAGTTCGACTACGCGCGACTGCCGCGCGAGCTGTGGCACCGGCGAATCCTGCTGGCCCGTTCGGCGGGCTTCAACGCTCTGACGATCCCGATGCGGTGGAGTTTCCACGAACCGCAGGCGGGCCTTTTCCTCTTCGATGGCCGGCGAGACGTTGGCCATTTGCTCGATCTTTGCCGTCGCGAAGAGATGTGGGTAATCGCGCGGCTGGGCCCGGTTCTCGACGGCGATTGGGAGCTGGGCGGACTGCCGCCTTGGCTGCTCGCGCGAATGGTCCATCCGCGGACGTACGATCGCCAGTTCCTGGCGGCGACGGACCGATGGTTCGAGAAGGTGGTTCCTTTACTAGCCGTGCGACAGGTTGTTGGGAATCACGGACAAGCCGGGCCTGTTATTCTTGTCGAAGTTGAAAGCAATCCGCGCGGCGACATCAACCGCATCAATCCCGCTTACGCCGGTCGCTTGCGCGAGCGCGTGCGGTCGCTCGGGATCGAAGTTCCCATCATCGAAGCGCTGAACGAGAGCAGCGACAACCCGTTCGCTCCCATTTTGTCAGAAGGGACCGGCGGCGGACCGAACCCGCGCGCCATCCTGCGTTTGGGCAAGGCGCGCCCGTGGGGCGAAAGCGACGCCATGTCGGACCGTTCGATGGAAGCAGTGCGGCTGCTCGCGCGGGGCGTTCGCTGGCTCGACTGCCGTGCCTTTTTCGGCGGCACGAATTTCGGCTTTCAGGCCGCCGAAGGTTTGCCCGCGCGTCACGACTGCGGCGCACCGGTCAGCGAGGCGGGCGATTTGCGACCGGCCTACTTCGCTCTCAAGCAGTGGTTGTGGTGGGCGCGCGGCGTCGAGCGCCTCTTGGTGGAAAGTCGAGCCGAGCCGACCTCTGTCAGCGCGGTTGGCGGGCGATATCTCCCGGCCTGGCGTCACCGCTCGCCGACGGGCGAACTTTGTTTCATCGCCAGAAAGCCGGGCACACCGTGGTCGGCCGCCATTGCTCTTGGCGACTCCTCGCCGACAACCGAGCGAATTGAGTTCGAACCACGCGGCCTCTGGCCCTTCATCGGCAACTGGGCCTTGTCCGATTCCGTCACAATTGAAGCCAGCGCAGCGAAACTCCTTCACGTGGGAAAGATTGGCGGCCGTCGCCTGTTTGTCGCCGCAATGTCGCCGGGCGAAACACGCACGATTTGGTTTCGGACCGCCGGCCGGCCACGCTTTGATCTGGGCGGCGAGGCGTTTGCCCCGACAAGCAGCGGCTGCGCGCTCATTCTATCCGGCGCGACCGATGACCGACCGCGCGATTTTCAATTCATAGCCGGCGAAACCGTTCATGTCGTTGCCGCGTCCGAGGCGATGTTCGCTCGAACATGGCCGCTGGCCACGCCACGCGGCAACGCGCTGCTGGTTGGCGGGGATGCTCTCCTCGACATCGAGACCTCCTCCGAAAGCGCCACCCAACTCGTCGTCGGCAGCGCTTCGCTTCCCGCAGAATACCACATTTATGCAGATGCCCCCCGCGTCGCAACTTCGCGCGGGACCGCAACGTTTGCCGAAAAGGAAGGTTGCTGGATCGTTCGGACGGGCGCCGCCGCCAGCCCGCCGCCGGCCCCGCGTCTCGAACGCTGGCAACAACGGGATGACAAGGGCGATGCGCAGCGATCGTGCGATGTCTCCGGCTGGGCCGTTGGGTCCGAACCGCTCACGATCGAGCGCCTATCGGCCTTCACCACCGGCAGCACAAGGCAGGATGCCCGTGTTGCTCCTCTCGACAGCCCACACGCATGGTATCGAACCACCCTCGATGCCCCCGCTTTCAGCACCTATACCTTGCGTGTCGGAGGCATCGAGGATCGCGCGACGGTCTTTTTCAACGGCTGGTGCCTCGGCTCGCTCGATGGCGCGAAAACCGACGAAGTGTCATTCATTCTCCCTTCCGGCCAGCATGTTCTTTCGCTCTTGGTCGAACACGACGGGCGCGAGACTTTGCGCGGCGGCAACGATTGGCCTATCCCCGATCATTGTTTCAAGGGGCTGCGCCCTCCCGCAGTCATCGTGGAGGAAAGCGAGCGAGCGCCATTTCCCTATTGGCAGTTCGTTATCAACAACCACGGCCCCGACGACGTCCGCAGAATCGCGTTCTCGGGCTCGGCCCAGGAGAACTGGCAGATCCTTTGGCCGGGTCCCGACGACATGAACCATCAGATCGGTTTCGCCTGGTATCGCTTTGGGGGCGATCCTCAATTGCCTGGCGTATGCTATCCTGTGCCGCATCGGGGAATGCTGGAAATTTCTATGCCCGGCGTAGATGATCGCGCGTGGGTTTATCTCGACGGACAATTCGTCGGAACGCACGCCGACCCGCGGCGCGGTCGCGTGATTCGCGTTCCCGAAACGTTGCCGATTCGCCAGGCAACGACGAGCCATTCGCTGGCCATTTTGATCGAGAATCTTGGCGGGCCGGGCGGAATCGTCGGCTCTGTGCGTGCCGGCGTGACCCAGCGCGAAGCAGAAATCCCCCATAGTCCCTGGCGAATGCGCATTGGCCTGACCGGCGAACGCGAGAACTGGTTCTTGCCGTCGCGGTTGAAGGAAGACAGCGCGGAATGGGCCGACGTCACCTCGCCCACGCGTCAGACGGTTGTCCGCTGGTATCGCACCCGATTCCATCTTCCCGTTCCCGTGAAGGTGAACGACGACAAGGAACGCGACAAGGCAGTCGCGCCTGCCGCTGACAGGGCCGAAACCTTCTTCCTCCATCTGGGATCGCTTCAACGGGGCGTCGTATGGCTCAACGGACATTGCCTGGGCCGCTATCGCAACATCGGCTATGATGCCGAGCGCGGGATTTGTGTGCCGCCGTGCTGGCTCGAGCGCGAAAACTGGATCGTCGTCGCCGAAACAGGCCGCGGTGCGCCCGAAGGTGCTTTCCTCAGCCGCGATCCAGCCAGCCATTATTATCTCACCACGATTCGGATCGGGCTTTAGCGTTGGCTGTCAGCCTGCGAGAATCACAGACTGAAAGTTTTCGCCGCCTCTGCTTTAGGGTTGATTTCCGGGCGCTTTGAAAGCACGCTTATGTTCACGGCAGTCGGAACATTTCGCCTGTGACATCGCATAGCAAATAGGTGGCCGCGAGAAATGATGGCTGGGTCTATCCTTCGGAAACGCCATTGGATTGTCGCATTCCTGGTAGGATCGCTCCTGGTCGCGCGGGCGTCCGCCGGCGCGGTCGGCGACGATAAGAAGATAGATTGGAACTACGCCCGCCAACTGTATCAGCGCTCTCAGCGCGGCGAGACTCTTACGCCCGAGGAAAAAGCCTATCTTGATCGGGCCCGTGAAGAGCGCAAAAAAAAGGGCGCCGGAGCCGATCGCGAACCCCAACAGAGGCCCGATCAAAGAACCCGGGCGGGCGTCGGCTTGACCTCGATGGGCTTGGTTCCGCTCCCGGAAATGACAACAGATCGCTATAAAGGGGAAGACGGCGGCCTCTATGGCGGGGGCCACAACGACATCCCGGCGGCGCACCAACCGGCGGCGCAAAAGGAAATCGCCGCGATCCGCCCGCTCGACGCAAACGGCCGGCCCTCGCCGGACGGCAAGATCGTCCTCATTTCCATCGGCATGTCCAACACCACGATGGAATTCCAGGCGTTCAAGCGAATCGCCGACGCAGACCCCGACAAGTCGCCCCGTTTGGTCATCGTTGATGGGGCGCAAGGCGGACAGGCTGCCGCCGAGTGGGCCAACTCCAGCGGCCCCTGGGATACCCTCGCGCAGCGGCTGGCGGCTTCCGGCGCGACGTCGCCACAAGTGCAGGTGGCATGGATCAAGCAGGCCCAAAAAGGTCCGGCCCGGCTGGGCGAATTCCCCGCTCACGCTCGCAATCTACAGCGCGATCTCGTGACGATCTTGAATCGCCTGAAACAGCGCTACCCGAATGTGCGCATCGCCTATTGTTCGAGCCGAATTTATGCCGGCTACGCGGTCACCGTTCTCAATCCCGAGCCATACGCATACGAAGGCGCCTTTTCGGTTCGTTGGCTGATTCAGGACCAGATCAAAGGAGAGGCGGCGCTCAACTACGACCCGCAACGCGGCGAGGTAAAGGCGCCTCTCATCCTCTGGGGACCCTATCTCTGGGCCGACGGAATGCGAGCGCGAAAGGCCGACGGTTTCACGTGGGTGCGCGAGGATTTTGGCGCCGACGGCACCCACCCCAGCGGTTCCGGTTGCCAAAAGGTCGCCCGTCTGCTTCTGAAATTCTTCAAAGAGGACCCTTCTGCGCGTCCCTGGTTCCTGAAGTCCGATCGCGGCGCACCGGCAAATGCGGCTAAATAGTATCGCTGACCGCTTGAGGTTGGGTAATCTTTAACATAATAACCAAGGAGAACAGGAGGAAGAGCAAATGGAACAAGTATTCGCGGTGATCTTCTGGCTTGGCCAGGCGTGTTTTGTCATCCAAGCGGGCGATGTGACAATTCTGACCGATCCTTTCAACCCGCAGATCGGCTACGAAGTGTCGCGTATCGAAGGCGTTGACGCTGTGACCGTCAGCCATGAGCATGGCGATCACAACTATGTCGCTATGGCTGCGGGTTCGCCGCTTGTTCTGCGCGGCCTGACGAGGAACGGCACCGAGGTCAACAAGGTGGACCAAAAGGTCAAGAATGTGCGCATCTACTCGGTCAATTCCAGCCACGACGAGGCAGAGGGATCGAAGCGCGGCAAGAACGCCATCTTTGTCTTTGAGATTCTGTCCACGCCAACCATTCGCATCGTTCACATGGGCGATTTTGGCGAATCGCGACTCGACGCCGAACGGATCAAGGCCATCGGACCGGTGGATGTGCTGCTGTTGCCCGTCGGCGGCTTCTATACAATCGAGGCGGCGCAGGCCAATCAGGTCCTGGCCGACCTGAAACCCAAGATTGTTGTTCCGATGCACTATAGAACCGCGAAGACGGCGGGTCTGAAGGTCCAGGATGCTTCTGCTTTCCTCAAAGGCAAGAAGCTCATCGCTCGGAAAGAGGCCGTCACGGGAAACAAGATGGATGTCACGCCGAGCCTGCTCCAGCAAGCCAAAGACGCCGGCGAGCCACTGATTGCACCTCTGGAATTCGGTCCGCCGCCGAAAAAATGATGTATGTTGAGCGCTGCAAGCTGATTGCTGATCGCTGATGGCTGACCATGGATGAACACGCGCGATCGGTTCGGACGATGTTCGCTTCCATCGCGCCGCGCTATGATTTGCTCAACCATCTGCTCAGTCTGAATCTCGACCGGCGCTGGCGGCGGACGGCGGCACAAATGGCCTTTGGAGTCGGGCGGCGCGACGCCGCTTTCTCACTCTTGGACTGCCCGCAGCCGCCGCGGGTTCTTGACTTGTGCGCGGGAACGGGCGACCTGGCGATTGAACTCGCGCGCCATTGTCCCGAGGCGCATGTCGTGGCGCTCGATTTCGTCAAGCCGATGCTCGATCGGGGGCGCGCAAAATCTCTTCGCGCCGGCATGGGCGACCGGATTCACGTATTGTGCGGCGACGCGTTCCAGCTTCCATTTCGCGCCCATTCGTTCGACGTGTTGGCCGTGGCTTTCGGCCTGCGCAACCTGTCGCCTGTGGAAGCCGCACTGACCGAGGCCGCGCGCGTGATCCGGCCGGGGGGACGGTTGGTCATTCTCGAATTCGCCATGCCGGCCCGCCGACTCTGGCGCTGGCTCTATGGTTTATACTTTTTCCGCGTGGTGCCGAAAATCGGCCGATGGATTTCGGGCACGTCGGCCTACAGCTATCTGCCGGCGTCGGTCGCCCTTTTCCTCGAACCGGCGCGGCTGACGGAGACGCTCGGCAGATTGGGCTTTGTGGATGCCCAATGGCGAGCGTTGGCCGGTGGTGCGGCCGCCGTTCACGTCGCGCGGGCATCCTGAAAGGGTGGCACGGCCATCTTGCCCGTGATTTCTTCCGGTAGCACAGGCATCCTGCCTGGGAGACGATTGGTATGACGAACGAGCACAACGTGATTATCGGCGCGACGGGTGCAAGCGGCGTCGTCTATGCACAGGCTCTCATTCGTGAATTGCTGTCGCAAAACATCACCGTTCACTTCATCCCGACCGCACACGCCGCCGTGGTTTGGCGGGAGGAATTGGAGAAAGAGAGACGATCGCGCGCAAAGACGCCACGCCGCCAAGAGTGGACCGCACGATTGGCGATCTCATCCGACAGGGCAGATCGCCTTGTTGTCTATGATGATCAGGACATCGAAGCAGCACCGGCGAGCGGAACATTTCGAGAGCGCGCGATGGTCGTCGTGCCGTGCTCAATGAACACCCTTGCGAGAATCGCTCATGGAATCGCCGACACGCTCCTGACGCGCGCGGCGGGTGTGTGTCTGAAAGAACGCCGTCCGCTGATTTTGGTGCCGCGCGAAACGCCGCTTTCGCTGATTGCCCTTCGCAACCAGGTCGCCGCCGCCGAAGCGGGAGCCGTCATTCTTCCCGCATCGCCCGGTTTCTACCATCGCCCGGCCTCCATCGCCGATCTCGTCAACTTCATCGTCTCCAAAATTTGCGACCAGCTCGCCCTGCCGTGCTCAACCTCGGTCCGCTATGGGCGGAACAGGGCAAGCCAATTCAAGATTCCCCACTCGTAGCGCCGGCGGCTCGCCGGCATCTTTCTTTATTCTTCCCGCAAAGATGCGATTAGGAACACCAGCAAGCCGCCGGCGCTCCATCCCCCAAAGAAACCGATTGCAACTCTGCGAACGGCGCGGTTACTCTGGCAACAGGTTTTGAATCGCAAGAGGAAACGTCTCATGCAGGTCTCAGCGAGCCAGATTCTATCCGTCATGTTCTTTCCGCCGCGCGACATTCCCAACAAGGCGACCTTTGTCAGCAACTTTCTCGACTATACCGAGGTGTTCGACGCCGATCCGATGATTCTACCCATCGGCAACGCGCCGCCGCCCGTGCCGCGGATCGTCCTGAAAAGTCGCGACGAACGCTATGCGTGCGAAGTCGCGCTCGACAGGGTGAGCTTTGCTTACAACGACACGCGCAACCAGAGACGCACGTTGGATGCGCTCTATCCGGAATATCGCGAAATTCTGCACCATGTCGTCCTGGCAACGCTGGCGGGCATCGGCAGTCCAATTGTGCGGCTGGGCTTCGTCACGCGCCATCTCGTCGAAATCGGCGAGAGCGCCAACGAGTGGTTGCGGCAAAGCTATCTTCGCACCGAACGCCTTCCAACCGCCTACGAAACGCATCTGAACCTCTTGCACCGGTTCGAGATGGAATCGTTCCGCGTTAATCGCTGGATCAAACTCTGGACGGTTCGCGATCCCAACGACCCCGAGCGCGACCCGGCCGTCATGGTCGAGATTGACATCAACACGTTTCCCGAGGAGAGTGCGCGGTTCGATCGCGCAGCCATTCTTGCCTTCTATCTGGACGCCTTTGACCGCGCCGAAAAAGACCTCAGGGCGTATGCGCTGGACTACCTGGCGAAGGATGAAGGATGAAGGCGGAAGGACGAATTGGAAGTGTTGAATGTTAAGTGTTACGTGTTGAGTTAATCAAGCGTTGCATCGGCCTTCGTATTCTCTGCTTCCTCATTCAAAATTCAAAACCCACAACACAAAACTCTTGTCTGGGCATTCGTTGACTAGAATTCGTTGTCTGCGGTTTGGTCAAACATCTCGCTGACCGAGCGGTGGGTGTGGATGCGGCTGATGGCTTCGGCAATCATCGGCGCCACCGAACAGACGACCAGGTTCTTCAACGGTCCCGGATCGCTCTGCGGAATCGTGTCGGTCACAATGATTTTCTCGATTGGCCCTTCGGCGAGGCGCTCGCGGGCGTTGCCCGAAAGAACGGCGTGGGTGCAACAGGCATAGACCCGGCGCGCGCCATGTTCGACCACCGCCTTGGCGGCATTGCAGATCGTTCCCGCCGTGTCAATCATGTCGTCGAAGATGAACGCCGTGCGCCCATTCACGTCGCCGACGACATGGAGAACCTCGGAGAGATTGGGGGCAGGGCGGCGCTTGTCCACAATGGCCAGCGGCAGCCCCAGGCGTTCGGCGAAATTGCGCGCCCGCTTGACGCGCCCGACATCGGCGGAAACCACGACGCCCGTATCAATCCCGACGTGCTTATTGATGTAGTTCACCAGAATTGGCTGGGCGAGAAGATGATCCACCGGAATGTCGAAGAATCCCTGAATCTGACCGGCGTGCAAGTCCACCGCGATGACACGATCGGCGCCCGCCGTTGTGATCAGATTGGCCACCAGTTTAGCCGAAAGCGACACGCGGCCCTCTTCTTTGCGGTCCTGGCGCCCGTAGCCATAGTAAGGAATGACGGCATTGACATGGTCAGCCGATGCCCGCCGACAGGCGTCCATGAGAAAGAGCAGTTCGGCCAAGTGTTCATTGACCGGCATACAGGTGGGTTGGATGATAAAGACGTCGGCGCCGCGGACGTTGCAGTTGATCTTGACCCGCGTCTCGCCGTCGCTAAACCGCGATGTCTCGCAGGGGCCAAGTGAAACCCTCAAAATCTTGCCGATGTCGCGGGCGAGTGCCGGATTGGCGCTTCCCGAGAAAATCACGAGCTCCCCTCTTGGCATCGTTGTCCTCAATGGGCCAGTCAACGCCTTCGGGCGCGACCGGCCAGAGTCATGTGGCGAAGATCACAATTGGGCAAAGAATGGCTGGGGAGCTAGGATTCGAACCTAGGAATGTCGGCTCCAAAGGCCGATGCCTTACCACTTGGCTACTCCCCAACAGCCGCAGGCGCAAAGACGTTTCTCCGACTTCTGCTGTGCGGCCACAAAACACTCTGAATTTCTTGCTTCGCGCGCTGATCTGTCAAGCTTCGATTGGTTTAACATGCGTCCGTGGATGCGTCCGCATACAACTGCTATACAGTGCATCGCCAGGCCGCAATGCGAACGGTATGTTCATCATTCATCATTCTGCATTCATCGTTGCCTTATTCGTCTCTGCCGCCGAGCAAACCCAGCCGGATGGCAAAATAGAGCAGTTGGGCCAACGCCGCGATCGTGGCGGCCACATAGGTCATCGCCGCTGCGCTCAACACGCTCGACACCGCGTGGTATTCGCCCGGGCCGCTGATCAACTCCATCTCTTGGAGCATCCCCTTGGCGCGCGTCGAGGCATTGAACTCCACCGGCAAATTCACGATCTGAAAAACCACGATCGCGGTGAAAAGAACGAAGCCCGCCAAGACCAGCCCCAACCAGTGAAAGATAGCTCCCACAATGATCAGCGGCACCGCCAACCAGGAGCCGAAACCAGCCACCGGCACAATCGCATTGCGAAGCGCCATAGGCGCATAGCCCACGGCGTGTTGGATCGCATGGCCCGCCTCGTGGCAGGCAACACCGAGAGCCGCAAGGCTTCGGCCATCATGGACGGCCGGCGACAAGCGCAACACCTGCTTGCGGGGATCGTAGTGATCGCTGAGAAAGCCGCTATGTTGCTCGATTCCCACTTTGTCCGCCAACCCGGCCGCCCGCAACATCATGTATGCGGCCTCTGCGCCGGTCAGACCCGACGATGCGGGAACGCGGCTATAGCGGGCGAAACTGCTCTTGACCTTGATCTGCGCCAACAGCGCAATCACAAGAGCCGGCCCGACCAACATCAGATACAGAGGATCAAATCCTGGCCATAGCATGGAATACCTGCCTCCTCAAACTTCGCAGTCTTGAAATGCACCTTGATCTTCTGGGGCGACCGCACCCGATATCTCTGAGTACGCCTTTCTCTTCACGATACAAGACAGATAGATTTTTAGGAGCCTTCGTCACCCATCCGACCATAGGTAAAGATAGAACCGTCGCGCTGCCCATTGCAAGCAATTCCGAAAGGCAACCTTCATGCCGGGTAGAGTAGAGCGCTGCCGCGCCTGCGCTCTACTCTACCCGTTTGCTCCTTGCGAATTGATGTTGACTTGCCACGACTGTCTGGACAATTGTTCGATCAAAGATGGAGGCGGCTGAAAGGGCGTTCGTCGTATGGTGCGCAGGCTCCTGCGAGGGAAGGCGTTGGGGTTGTCGGCTTGACCAAGCGCATCGGGTGCCATCCGTTCGCAACGCACCTGCTCGAAGACGGCTACGATATTCGAACGGTGCAGGAACTGCTCGGCCATAGCGACGTCAAGACAACCGTGATCTATATCCACGTCCTCAACCGTGGACCAGCGCGCGTTCGCAGCCCGCCTGAGGCGGGTTGAAGGCCGGTTTATACAGCCTGTGTTCCCCGCTTTATACAGTGTGTATAATCATTGTTGGCTGCATGAAGGAAGGGAAATATGGTGAAAAAAGCAAAGCCTGCCGAAGCATCTCCTGATGTTGCGCTGGGGCCACGCCCGCGCCTCGTCAAATTGGTTATTAAGAATTTCCGATGCATTGGCACGACGCCCGTCTCTATTGATCTCGATGACATTGTCGTCCTCGTAGGTCCGAACAACGTCGGAAAGAGTTCAGTTCTCAAAGCATATGAAGTCATCATGTCTGAAGGGTCTGCCGCAGGGAACCTTACAATTGACGATTTCCCATCGGGGAAAGTCGACCCCAGCGCTCTTCCAGAGATCGAGTTGCAAACAATAGTATATGATAACAGTCCCGGACCTGAATGGATGGAGCAAACGGAAACGGGCGAGAATCTTGTCAGCGAACGCTGGCGATGGCCAGCGCCTGGTGCACCCGTGCGGCGTGGATATAATGCGCAAGAGAAGCGTTGGGCTACAGATGAAGATAAAGAGAAGGTGCCATGGGGAGCGGCTGGTGTTGCGAATTCAAGGCGTCCCCAACCGCACAGAGTTGATGCGTTTGCATCACCCGAGGAACAAGCCGGCGAAATTGTAACTCTCCTCATGACAGCCATCAAAGATAGAGTCAAAACCCATCAAGTCGACTCCAAGACGAACAAAGAGTCCGATTTCGCAGCTCTCCTATCTGGCATCGCTACATTACAAAAGAAGATTGTTGCGGAAAGTCAAGACCAAATCAACACCGTTCAAACAGAGTTGTCCGGATACATAGGCCGTGTCTTCCCGGGACACTGTGTTGTCTTTGACGCAAAACCAGAAGATGATCTCGACAAAGCGCTGAACCTTTTCAAAGCAAACCCACAGCTATTGATGGGCCCAGAAGACGGGTATTTAAGTACCATCGGACGACAAGGCAGTGGTGCACGACGGACACTCCTTTGGACCGCAATCCGGCTTCTAGCCGAATCAGGAGCGAAGAAGAGGGCGGACACAGGCGAACGTCCTCATGTCTTACTGCTCGATGAGCCGGAAATATGTCTCCACCCGAGCGCGGTTAGAGAGGCATGCGAACTTCTCTACGGCCTCCCATTTGCAACGGGCAATTGGCAGGTAATGGTCACAACACACTCGCCTTGTTTTGTAGACTTCGCCAGGGATCACACGTCCATAGTCCGTGTTGAGAGACAAACCGATGGACAGATTGCTGGAACGACGATTTTCAGACCTACGAGGGCTCAGTTCGACGGCGGTGATAGAGAACGCCTGAAACTACTAAACCTCTGCGACCCTTATTTAGCCGAGTTCTTTTTCGGAGGTAGACCGATCATAGTAGAAGGTGACACAGAATACACGGCCTTCATGCACGTCATCGGTCTTTCGCCACAGAAGTACGAAGGAGTACACGTCGTTCGAGCACGCGGAAAAGCAACTATTGTTTCACTCTGCAAGATACTGAATCAGTTCGGAGCACCATACGCAGTCTTGCACGACAGCGATCGCCCCACATATCAGAAGGATGGCAAGGATCACGCGAATCTTGCCTGGGCGCACAATGAATCCATCCGTCTCGAATCGGGCAAAGCAACCTCACAAACACGTCTAATCGCTTCTGTGCCGAATTTTGAAGGAGCTTATCTCGGAGAGGAAGTGAAAGCGGATAAGCCATACAATGTACTGGGTAACCTCAAGACAGACTCCAAGACCGCTATGACAATCACGCAGCTCCTTGATGCTCTAATCGATTTCGAGAAGCCCGTGCCTTTGGGGGCCGTACAGTGGACAAGTGTCGATGCGCTCAAAAAAGAAGTGGAGAAACTTTAATCAGCCAACAACGCCTTGCAGCCGACGGGGAGGACGGCGCGGCTGAAGGCCAGAGCGATCAGATGGGCTTCGGCCTGCCCGTCCATGACTCTCGGCGGTGGAGCCGGTCGTTTCTTGCGATTCAACGCCGCCTCCAGACCCTCTTCGACAAATTGCTGTCGAACCCGCTCGACCGTGGGCCGGCTGGTGTCCACGGCCTCGGCAATCTGCTCGTCGGTCAACTCTTCTCCGCCCCCTGAAACACCCGCTTTCAGAAGAATGCGCGCGTGCAACTGCTTGTGCGCCGCGGCCTTGCCCTTGGACAGAAGACTCTGCAGCAAGGAGCGTTCTTCGGCGGTCAGCGTCACAACGTATTTCTTCTTCGGCATGAGCACGCTCCTTTCGCAAAATGGTGGCACACTCATGCCGAAACCGATGAATCATGGCAAGCATTTTCATCCATCACATTGGATGTGATGCGCTACTAGTGGTCTTTCAAACGGTATTTGATGGAATACCCGATGGTGTCATTGCGAGCCGCCATGGACGGCGGCGAAGCAATCCCCTCTTGAGAGACACCGACGA